>OOCB01003659.1_pt1 | contig 14581 bp, 15 predicted proteins | sample 1671351 | NCBI WGS metagenome assembly OOCB01 (sample SAMN06348148, study PRJEB24527) | human gut metagenome | biome: human gut; feature: ankylosing spondylitis patient; material: feces | host: Homo sapiens | place: China | collected 2015-10
TATTATAAAGATTACGAATAAACTATTTGATATTTCAGGTTACTTCAAATACTTACTCATGTAATCAGTTTGTGATAATAAGATTTAACTACTGCCTCCATTGAAAATATTAGTCAAACCATTCACTAGCTTTAGACCTGGCTGCTTGAACTACTTCAGGATCAGAACAACATGACAATGCAGTAACTGCTGCTGCCAGGATGCCACCATCGTCAACAAGTCCTCCAGGTAAAACATCTGGAATTCCATCAATAGGAGATATAAAGTATCCTAAAGCTCCCACTATAGCTGCAATTTGAGCTGGATTTGCTTTTCTCAATGCCATAGAATAATATAATTTTAAAGCATTTATTACTACTTCTCTACCTGCTTTACTTGCAAACTTTGCAATTTTATCCCATAATCCCTTTTCTGAATAGGACTTTTGGTATCTACTGTTACTCATACTGTTAATTGTTAAAATTATTTATTAAACATTGATTACTAATTTAGATTAACTATTTCAAAAGGCATATCTTTCTTGGAAAAAGTTTCACCAGACCTCTTCAATTGTCACTATTACTCTAAATAAAGATATAATACACTAAGACCTATAAGCCCCCGAAGTCAGTACAAGATTAAACAAAGAAAAGCGTGAGGCTTGTCCTGCTCTATCCATCGAAAACAGGTATCGCCAAACACCTTGTGAAGATGAATAAGAAAGAAACAATACTCCCACGCCTGTACAATATATGAACCAATACAACATTGGCTATACCGAGAACATATACAAACAGAAAATGAGCGTAATATTGTCCTTCATCCCTTCACTATTGAAATTGGCGATTTCGTTTTCAGGATAAAAGCAAAAAACGCTTTCTATTATGATCCAACCATTTCTCCGGTCAGACATTACAAAGATACGTTTTTTGTTTCAATATTACGCTCTGTTAAAGAGTATTATTCTTTCAATGGTAAGGATTTATGGGCTTTCTCAGACGGTAAAATCTATAAAATATTATCTTTGCTCCTAAAAATGGCTTATAGTAACTTATATGTAGAGGTATGGACTAAGATTCTCCCTTATATCTTACACTCCTTGAAAAATGGTGGTGGTTCTTATAATCTTAATCCTGAATTATTCCTAAATGTTGGAAACCGAAAAAGTAGTGGTTATGGATTCAGACTTGACATAGTTAATGGGGATATAACAAGAAAAGATGGTTCTGCTGTTGCCAGAGATTTGAAGATTGTACTTGATTCATGTTCTGAATTTAAGTCTCTGACTAGGAACAAAACCATAACTATCAGAATGGGAAAAAACTTTGATATGCATATAATTCTATAAATAACCGGGTTGGGGATATGAGATTATTACATAACCGACAGGATAATGGAATCATTTATTTAGGGGATTTATCCTTTATAAAGGTTTTTGAAGTCTTTGGAGATTTTTTATTCCACCTTGCAGGTATTATGTATATGCTCCTGCCTCTAACCCCAAAAGAGGAAAAAAGAGAAACTACCTTTTTCAGATAGTCTCTTTTCTCTTTATTGTCTCTAATTATCTACTTTTTCAAACTTATGAAATGAAAAGAATAAATCTTCTTCATCCTTTTCCTCAACATAAGCATTATGAATTTTTCAATAGTTGCTTTCTTACTTTTAGGGGTTTTCAGGAAGAATCTTCCATTCAATTCTTCGGGGAAAAACTGTTGGTTTATCAGTGTCGAAGTTTTCCCTCATTATCAGCGGTTTATCGAAAAATGAGGGGACAATTTTGGGGAACAAAATAGGGGAATTCACTCTCAAAGAGGTTGTATTCCTTCCTTATTCCCCTTAAAAAGAAAACCGCTAACTATTTGATAGTTAACGGTTTCATGTGGAGCATGCGAGACTCGAACTCGCCACCTCGACACTGCCAGTGTCGCGCTCTAGCCAGATGAGCTAATGCCCCTTGTTTGCAACATCGCAGTCATTGCGATTTCCGATTTGCGTGCAAAGATATAATAACATTTTAAATCTTGAGGATTTTCTGCTGTTTTTTTTCGGAAAAACAGCTATTTTTGGTCGGTCATTGACGATTTATTGTAAAATCAGATAAGTTTATGGAGGAAACAGCAATTAATATACGGTTAGCACAGTTTGCCGATCTGGACAAGCTGATGCAGATTTTTGAAGTAGCCCGTCGGTTCATGCAGGCAACAGGAAACCCTAATCAGTGGATTAACGGTTATCCGCAGCGGGAATTGATTTCTCAGGAAATAGAGGAGGGGCATTGCTATGTGATGGAAAAGACATCTCGAGAGGGAGAGGGGCAGCCACATCTTTTCGGAACCTTCTGCTATATTGAAGGAGAAGATCCGAATTATGCCCGCATCGAACAGGGAGAATGGTTGAACGATGCCCCCTATGCCGTCATCCATCGGCTGGCATCGGACGGAACAGGTAAAGGAATTTTCGATACCTGTCTGGATTGGGCTGAGGCCAGGTGTGCCAATCTGCGGGTTGATACCCATGCCGACAATAAGGTAATGCAGCATTTGCTTGAGAAACGGGGATTCCATCGCTGTGGCATTATCTATGTCGCAAACGGGACACCGCGCATTGCTTTTCAGCGTGTGCGATAATTTTCTGCATGTGCTCAGTCTGCTTTTTTGTGTGCTCAGCGTGTTTTTGCTCGTCTATTGCCTGTACCACTTGTACCACTGAGTCTGTCTGATTCTGTCTGATTTTGCCGGATTCTGTCTGACTCAGTTTGACTCTGCCGGATTCTGCCTGAATCTGTCTGAATCTGTGACTCTGCCGGAATAAACAGCGGAATTCTTTAATAAAACTTAAAACGGAAATATTTTCCATTGGAAATTTTATTTTTCGACGGAAAAGATATTTCTTTGCAATGTTTTCCAATGGAAAATAATATTTAAAGAAATTATCAGTAAGAAAAAACAGTATTAAAGAATATAAAACAGACAGATTATGAAGGTGCTTATCGTTGGAGGGGTAGCCGGTGGAGCTACTGCGGCAGCCAGAATTCGTAGAAACACAGAGAAGGCAGAAATCGTTCTTTTTGAGAAAGGGGCTTACATCTCGTATGCCAATTGCGGTTTGCCTTATTACCTGGGGGGAGTGATTACCGAGCGCGACCGTTTGTTCGTGCAGACTCCGGAAGCTTTCGGCAAGCGGTTTAACATCGATGTACGTACGCATTCGGAAGTAACTGCCATTGATACGGCAGCGCGTAAGGTAACGGTCCGTACTTCGGACGGTAAGGTGTATACGGAGGGGTATGACAAACTGTTGCTTTCTCCTGGGGCATCTCCGGTGCGTCCGCCTCTTCCGGGAATTGACAGCAAGGGAATTTTCACCCTGCGTAATGTGGCGGATACGGACCGTATCAAGTCGTACATGGAACAGCATGCCGTGAAGCGGGCGGTGATTGTAGGAGGTGGATTTATCGGTCTGGAAATGGCTGAGAACCTCCATCATGCCGGTGCCGAAGTGGCTGTGGTAGAGATGGCCAATCAGGTAATGGGCCCGATTGATTATTCGATGGCTGCACTGGTGCATGAGCATTTGCAGCAGAAGGGAGTGAAGCTCTACCTGGAGCAGGCTGTGGAATCGTTCGAACAGACAGCGGGTGACGGAGTAAAGGTGAATTTCCGTTCGGGTATCAAACTGGAGGCTGACTTGGTGATTCTTTCCATCGGGGTTCGTGCGGAGACCCGTCTGGCAGCTGAGGCCGGTCTGCGACTGGGAGAAATGAAGGGAATTTATGTCAATGAGTACCTGCAGACTTCGGATGAGGCGGTATATGCCGTGGGTGATGCGATTGAGTTCCCGCATCCGGTTACCGGAAAGCCCTGGTTGAACTTTCTGGCTGGTCCGGCCAACCGTCAGGCACGTATCGTTGCCGATAATATCGTGTTTGGAAACAAGGTGAAATACGAGGGTTCTATCGGAACGGCCATTGCAAAGGTGTTCGACCAGACGGTAGCTTCTACTGGTCTGCCGGCGAAAAGACTGAAGCAGATGGAGATTCCGTACTTGTCGGCTACCATTCATTCGGGATCGCATGCCGGATATTATCCGGGTGCTTCGCAGATGGATATCAAGATTACTTTCTCTCCTGAGAACGGCCGTCTGTATGGAGCACAGATTGTGGGATACGATGGAGTGGACAAGCGGATTGATGAATATGCACTGGTAATTAAGCGTGGCGGTACCGTAGAGGACCTGACTCGTCTGGAGCATGCGTATGCACCTCCTTTCTCATCGGCCAAGGATCCGGTTGCCGTATCGGGTTATGTGGCCGGTAATATTCTGAGCGGAAAGATGACTCCGCTGTACTGGCGCGAACTGCAGCAGGCCGATCTGACAAAGGTAACGCTGGTGGATGTCCGTACGGCAGATGAGTTTGCACTGGGGGCTATCCCGGGTGCGAAGAATGTGCCGCTGGATGAATTGCGCGAACGGATGGGTGAGATTCCGTCCGACCGTCCGGTCTATCTCTATTGCGGGGTAGGTCTGAGAGGTTATCTGGCTTCGAATATTCTGAAAGAGAACGGTTATGCAGAGGTGCGCAACCTGATTGGGGGATTGAAGACTTATAAGGCTGCGGTAACTCCGGTGGCTCGTCCGGAGGAGAGTGATAAAATGGATGAACCGGGCAGTGCCTGCGAGGGAATGACGAACTGCACGGCTGAGTCCTGCGCTTGCACGACTTCGGAAGCGAAGGTGGTTAAGGTAGATGCCTGTGGCATTCAGTGCCCTGGACCGATTCTGAAGTTGAAGAAAAGCATGGAAGCACTGGCTCCCGGAGAACGTCTGGAGATTCAGGCTACGGATGCAGGATTCCCCCGGGATGCGGAGGCATGGTGCCGTACGACCGGCAATCGGCTGATTGCCCGTGAAGCAGGTGCGGGAGTGTATAAGGTATTGATTGAAAAGGCTACTCCCTGTGCGGCAGAAGCGGTGAAGGTGAGCGAAGGCGGAAAGGGCAAGACGTTTATCCTTTTCAGCGATGACCTGGATAAGGCACTGGCAACGTTTGTACTGGCCAACGGGGCGGCGGCTACGGGACAGAAAGTGACTATCTTCTTTACTTTCTGGGGATTGAATGCCATCAAGAAGGTACACAAACCGCAGGTACAGAAAGATATCTTCGGCCGTATGTTTGGAATGATGTTGCCTTCCAGCTCCTTGAAACTGAAACTCTCGAAGATGAATATGGGAGGAATCGGTTCGCGTATGATGCGTTATCTGATGAAGAGCAAGGGAGTAGACTCGCTGGAATCGCTCCGTCAGCAGGCTATTGATAACGGGGTGGAATTCATTGCCTGTCAGATGTCGATGGATGTGATGGGAGTGAAAAAAGAGGAATTGCTCGATAATGTATCGGTAGGAGGCGTGGCTACGTACATGGACCGTGCCGACCAGGCGAATGTGAATCTGTTTATTTAATCTGTAGTTAAGACAGGCAGCCGGGAATGCTCCGAGGTGAAAGGGCTGTACGGACCTTCCGTAAGTCGGACAGCCGACGGGGCACAACAGGTGGACCATTAAATATAGAGAGTAAAAGGAGGCAGGAAGACAAACTGTGTACGGTTGTCTGACCTGTCTCCTGATATTCGTTTGTGCGGTAGGACTGTTTTTTGTAATTTTGCAATCCGGGACGTAGGACCCGTTGGAATATTTGGGAAAGAAGATGGAAAAGATAAAATGTATTTGTGTAATGAGGGACTTGCTTCAGGCGCTGGCTGCGCTGGAGGCGCAACTGATGGATACGCATGGGGTCTCGTTGAACGAGGCGATGGTGCTTTGCAGCATCGGACAGGAGACGGTGACGGCCAGTACCATTGTGGAGCGCACCGGACTGAATTCTTCGCACGCTTCCAAGGTAATCAGTGCCGTGGAGAAGCGGGGAATGCTCATCCGCCAGTTGGGAGAGAAGGATAAGCGCCAGATGTATTTCACCCTGACTCCTGCGGCCTTGTCCTGCCTGGAGGGAATCCGTAAGCATGGAGTGGACGTTCCTGAGTTCTTGCTCCCTTTGTTTCGCGGCGAAAGCCGATAGCGGCAGGAGAGAAGGACGGAGAATCAATAAACTAATTACGATGAAAAAGAAGAAATTTGAGTTGGAGGTACCGGGAGGAGCCAAGGAGGTCTTGCTCCATACGTGTTGTGCACCTTGTTCGTCGGCTATTATCGAATGTCTGATGCAGCATGGGGTGCGCCCGACCATTTATTATTGCAATCCCAATATTTACCCGTTGGAGGAGTATCTCATCCGTAAGGAGGAGTGTACGCGTTATGCACAGTCTTTGGGACTGGACATTGTGGATGCCGATTATGCACACGATGCCTGGCTGTGTGGGGTGAAGGGAATGGAGAACGAACCCGAACGGGGAGGCCGCTGCCTGCGCTGCTTTAAAATGCGCTTGCGCGATACGGCCCGTTATGCACATGAGCATGGGTTTACGGTAATCACCACGACGCTGGCATCTTCGCGCTGGAAGAGTCTGGAGCAGATTGATGCGGCTGGTCAGTATGCGGTTGAGCCTTATCCGGAGGTATGCTGGTGGGGACAGAACTGGCGGAAGGGCGGACTGAGTGAGCGGCGGATTGCGATTATCAAAGAGTACAACTTTTATAATCAGCAGTATTGCGGTTGTGAATTCAGCATGCGCCGTACAGCGGTCCCGGAGGAGAAAACCGGAGATTAAAGTACCTCTTTTATATTTTTAAGCTGCAGGTTTCCATGACAGGTGATTGGAAATTTGCAGCTTTTCTTTTTTTGCCTTCCTTATGCCTGACGGCGGAACGTACGGCCTGCCCGCCGGATACACAGAAAGGTCAGAAGGAGGGGGCAGTGGTGATGCTGTGGCAGTGGAAAAGGGAGACAGTTTCATTCAATGACCGATTGGGCGATTTCACCGCCCATTTTCTCCGCTTCATCTTTTTCTTGGGTACCTGCATGTCGTCTCGGATTATCTTTGTACCATTAAGATAGTGTAATTATTTAAGTAATCTGAGCAGAAAATATGTTTAAGAAAATCGTTGACTTTTCTATCCGGAAAAAGATGTTTGTGGTGCTGACTACCCTGCTGCTGTTGGCAGGAGGCATCTACTCCATGCTGACACTGCCCATTGATGCAGTGCCGGATATTACGAACAATCAGGTGCAGATTGTGACCGTATCGCCTACACTGGCTCCGCAGGAGGTGGAACAGCTCATTACTTTCCCCATCGAGGTGAGTATGAGTAATATCATGAATGTGGAAGAAATCCGGTCGGTATCCCGTTTCGGACTTTCGCTGGTGACGGTAGTGTTTAAGGAAAATGTTCCGGTGCTCGATGCCCGGCAGTTGATCAATGAGCAGATTCAGTCGGTGGAGATTCCTGCCGAACTGGGTACGCCCGAACTGATGCCGATTACCACCGGACTGGGAGAGATTTATCAGTATGTGCTGAAGGTGGCTCCCGGTTATGAGGACCGGTATGATGCCATGGAGTTGCGTACTATACAGGACTGGATTGTAAGAAGGCAGTTGTCGGGTATTCCGGGAATTGTGGAAATCAACAGTTTCGGAGGTTATCTGAAGCAGTATGAGGTGGCGGTCGATCCGGACGCCTTGTTCTCGCTGAACATTACGATTGGGGAGGTATTCTCGGCATTGAACCGGAACAACCAGAATACGGGTGGCAGTTACATTGAGAAATCGGAAAAGGCTTATTACATCCGCTCGGAGGGTATGATTAAGGATATCCGCGACATCGAACAGGTGGTGGTAGCCAACCGCGGTGGCATTCCGGTGCATGTGAGTGATATCGGTAAGGTGCAGTTTGGTGCGCCGAAGCGCTTCGGTGCCATGACTAAGGACGGTGAAGGAGAATGTGTGGGAGGTATCGCAATGATGCTGAAAGGGGCCAATGCGAATGTGGTAACCCGTGAACTGGAGAAGCGGGTGGCTGCCGTGCAGAAAATGTTGCCCGAAGGGGTCAGCGTGGAACCCTACCTGAACCGTTCGGAACTGGTGAACCGGAACATTTCGACGGTGGTGCGCAACCTGATTGAGGGGGCTTTGATTGTGTTTCTGGTGCTGATTGTCTTCCTGGGCAATGTAAGGGCGGGACTGATTGTGGCCTCGGTGATTCCACTGGCCATGTTGTTCGGCTTTGTCATGATGCGTATCTTCGGGGTGTCGGCCAACCTGATGAGTCTGGGGGCCATCGACTTCGGTATCGTGGTGGACGGCTCGATTGTGATTCTGGAAGGAATCCTGGCTCACCTCTATGGCAGGTCGCTGGCCGGAAGAAAGCTTTCCAGAGAGGAAATGAATGTAGAGGTGGCGCATGGAGCCGGAAAGGTAGTCCGGAGTGCAACCTTTGCCGTATTGATTATTCTGATTGTGTTCTTCCCGATTCTGACCTTGAACGGAATCGAGGGAAAGTATTTTACACCGATGGCCAAGACGCTGGTGTTCTGTATTATCGGTGCCTTGCTGCTTTCGCTGACATATGTGCCGATGATGGCTTCGGTCTTCCTGAAACCGGCGGTCTCTGCCAAACCGACGTTGGCCGACCGTTTCTTTGACTGGCTGGGAAAAGGCTACAGACGGGCATTGGATTTTTGTCTGAAACGGGTGGCCGGAACACTGGCTGTTTCTTTCGCTTTGCTGGTGGGAGCCTTGCTGCTGTTTACTCGTTTGGGAGCTGAGTTTATCCCGACGCTCGACGAGGGGGATTTTGCCATGCAGATGACTTTGCCGGCGGGCAGTTCGTTGAGCAAGAGCATTGAGGTATCACTGAAGGCAGAGAAGAAACTGAAGAGTGACTTTCCGGAAATCGAGCATGTGGTGGCCAAAATTGGTACGGCAGAAGTTCCTACCGACCCGATGGCTGTGGAGGATGCCGATATCATGATTGTCATGAAGCCTTTCGAGGAGTGGACCTCGGCCCGGAGCCGTGCAGAGATGGTAGAGAAGATGAAGGAGTCACTGTCGTCCATTACAGAAGCCGAGTTCAATTTCAGTCAGCCGATTCAGTTGCGCTTCAATGAGCTGATGACGGGAGCGAAGGCAGACATTGCCATTAAGCTTTATGGCGAAAACATGGAGGAACTGTATGCGAAGGCGCAGGAAGCGGCCCGTTACGTGGAACAGATTCCGGGTGCTTCGGATGTGATTGTGGAGCAGGCTATGGGACTTCCGCAGTTGCTGATTCATTACGACCGGAGCAAAATTGCTCGTTATGGAATTGATATCGAGGAACTCAATACGATTATCCGTACGGCCTATGCCGGGGAAGTGGCTGGAGTGGTGTTCGAGAACGAACGCCGTTTCGACCTGGTGGTGCGTCTGGACCGGGAGAAAGTGCGCGACTTGAACATCGACAAGCTTTTTGTCCGTACCGGTGAGGGCATTCAGATTCCGGTGAGTGAGGTGGCCAGCATCGACCTGGTCAACGGACCTCTGCAGATTAACCGCGATGCCACGAAGCGACGGATTGTCATCGGAGTGAATGTCCGCGATGCGGATATCAGTCAGGTAGTGGCACAGATCAGAGAGTCGCTCGATAAGAACGTACGCCTGCAGCCGGGTTATTATTTTGAGTATGGCGGACAGTTTGAAAATCTGCAGAATGCCATCAATACCTTGGCGGTGGTGATTCCGATAGCCTTGCTGCTGATCCTGCTGTTGCTGTTTTTCGCCTTCCGCAGCGTGATTTATTCCCTTGTGGTATTTTCTACCGTACCGCTTTCGCTGATTGGAGGCATCGTGGCGTTGTGGCTGCGCGGACTTCCGTTCAGTATTTCTGCCGGTGTGGGCTTCATAGCTCTGTTTGGTGTGGCGGTATTGAACGGTATCCTGATGATTAACCATTTTAATGATTTACGTAAAGAAAGGACTTATCAGATGTGTACGAGTCGGATCATTTCAAACGGTTGCAAGCATTTGCTGAGACCGGTATTCTTGACGGGACTGGTGGCTTCGCTGGGCTTTGTACCGATGGCCATCGCTACTTCGGCCGGGGCAGAGGTACAGCGTCCGCTGGCTACGGTCGTGATAGGGGGACTGATTGTGTCAACGGTGATGACATTGATTATCGTGCCGGTATTCTATTTGCTGGTGAACCGGATCCGGCATGCGTGGGCCTGGAAGAAGATGCGTGTGTCGGGCAGGGGATTGATGATAGTGGGCTGTCTGCTTGGTGCTACCGGATGGCTTCAGGCTCAGGAGCCGGTACGGAAAGTCTCACTGGATGAGGCGCTGGAGATAGCGATGCAGCGTCATCCTCGTCTGATGGTGGCTACCGCGGAGATTGAGAAGGCACAGGCTTCCCGGGGAGAGATTTGGGACGGAGACAATACCTCGTTCAGTTATTCCTGGGGACAGTTGAACGGTGAGTACCGGAAAGACCATGAACTCTCTGTGGAGCAGTCGCTGGGCTCTTTGTTGACTCCGTTCTACCGCAATGCCCTGGTCAATACCCAGACACAGAAAGGCGAGTACTACCGGAACCTGGTCAGAAAAGAGATTGTAGCCGAGGTGAAGCGTGCCTGGGCGTATTATCAGTATGCATATCACCTGCGCAGCCTTTACGAAGGACAGGAGAAACTGGCAGAGCAGTTGCGTGAAAGCGGCGACTTGCGTTACCGTCAGGGAGATATTGACCTGACGGAGCGTAACATGATTGCTACACTGGCTTCGGGCATTCATACCCGTTGGATTCAGGCTTGCGAGGAAGTGGAACTGGCCGGAAAGCGTTTTGCCTGGGCCTGCTACGCCGGAAGTCCTGTCGTACCCGGTGATACGGCCTTGACGGTGCTGCCTTGTGAAGAGATGAATGCTTCCCTGCTGTCAACTGATTATTTGAATTACTTCTCGGCTCAGGTAGCCGAGAAAAAAGGTTGGATGCGTGTGGAAAGAAGCAAGTTCTTCCCGGAGATTTCCGTTGGCTATGTACAGCAGAAAGTCGCCCCGCTGCAGCACCTGAATTCATGGATGGTAGGGGTTTCGTTCCCGATATTGTTCTTCCCGCAGCGGAGCCGTGCTCGTCAGGCGAAGGTGGCCTTCCGCATTGCGGAATGGGAGGCAGATATGGACCGTACCCGGCTTACCACGAAGGTGGATGAATTGAGAAGCCGGATCACCCAGCAGCGCAAGAGCCTGGACTATTATGACGGTGCGGCCCTGAAGGAGGCGGAAAGTCTGCAGCAGAGTGCGCTGCAGCGTTTCCGTGAGAGCGAGACCGACATCGCGGAACTGGTGCAGAGCCTGAATGCGGCGCAGGATATCCGCCGGAGCTACCTTGAGACAGTTTATAATTACAATGTCTCTGTCCTGGAAATGGAATTGTATACAGAATAGTTTTTGTCGAATAAATTAGGATCAATGATATGAAACGATTGTTTATTTTTTTAGCCTTGCCGTGGATGTGCGGGGCTTGTTCGGAAAACAAAGAGGCGGCAGCGCCGCAGGCGGTGGAGACGGTAGCTGCCAGTGATACGGCGAATGCCGGACTGAAGGCCGACTCGGCGGAGGTGGATGCGGTGTCGGGAGCAACGGCTGTAGCGAATGCACCTTCGTTCAACGGTATTCTTTTCCTTCCTCCGCAGCATCAGGTGAGTGTGACATTCACCATGGGAGGGGCAGTGAATACCTTGGCGGTCTCACCCGGTAAGTTCGTGAAGAAAGGAGAGGTACTGGCTACCCTGAAGAATCCGGAATATATTGTCCTGCAGCAGGAGTATCTGGATGCGGCGGCTCAGACGGAGTTTCTGGAACAGGAGTATGCCCGTCAGAAGAATCTCTTGTCGCACGAGGCGGCTTCAGAGAAGAAGTTCCAGCAGAGCAAGGCCGATTATCTGTCGGCAAAGAGCCGGAAGGATGCCTTTGCTGCCCAACTGTTGCTGCTGGGGGTAGATGCGCAGGGATTGCGGCAGACGGGAATTGAACCGTACCTGAAGATTACGTCGCCGGTCAGCGGATATGTCACGAACCTGAACGGGAACATCGGAAAGTTCCTGGATGCGGGCGAGCCGATTTGTGAGGTGGTCGACAAGCGGGCGCTGATGGTGCAGCTGACTGCCTACGAGAAGGACTTGGATAAGATTAAGGTGGGAGATGTGTTCGACTTTCACGTGAACGGCATGGGCGACCGCACGTTCCGGGCAACGCTGCAGGCCATTGACCAGATGGTGGATAATGTCAACCGTTCCATCAAGCTCTATCTGCGCATCGAGGAGTTCGTAGAGGATTTTCGTCCGGGGATGTATGTGTCTGCACAGAAAAGTCATTAACTTTGTAATATGAAATTCTGGTCGAATAAATATTTGCTGATTATAAATGCCATCGCGCTGGTGGTGGCATTTTTGACTCATTCTCCTGAAATCATCGCTCTGTCGAATACGTCTGCCGAAGGAATGATTTTCCCGGACATGCACTGGACGGACGTGGGCAGTGAGGTTTGTTTTACGTATCTGTCTTTGTGCCTGCTTTTCTTCTTGAATGAAAGGCTGCTGGGCTTCCGCAACGTGCATGTGGAGATGGGGTGGAAGAAACTGCTGATATCGTTTGTCGGTGTATGGGTAGGCAGTAATCTGCTGGGAAAGGGATTTGTGTTTCTGCATCATCACCTGGATATTCCCGCCATCGATTCCATGCTGCATCACTACCTCCATCCTTTCCGCGATTTCTTGTCTTCGGTGGTGGTGACCGGAAGCAGTTTCCTGATGTATCAGAACGAGCGGAGCAATCAGGTGCAGCTGGAGAACCAGCAGTTGCGTACCGAGAACATCGCCAATCAGTACGAAGCTCTCAAGAGTCAGCTGAATCCTCATATGTTGTTCAATTCGCTGAATACCCTTTCCATGCTGATACGTGAATCGTCCGGCAAGGCGCAGGAGTACCTGCAGGAGCTCTCCCGGGTACTTCGCTATACATTGCAGGACAACGGGTCGCACTCGGTGACCTTGCGCGAGGAAATGGATTTCGTGCATTCGTACATCTACCTGCTGCAGATGCGGTATGAGGACAATTTATTTTTCGACATAGTGGTGGAACCGGAGATGTATACGAAGAAGCTGCCTCCGATGGCGGTACAGATGCTGGTAGAGAATGCTGTCAAGCACAATGAAATCAGCCGGCGGAAGTCGCTTACCGTGAAAATCAAGGCAGCCGGCGGCAAGGTAACGGTAGAGAATAACTTCCAGCCGAGGCTGAACGGTGCGGGAGGTACGGGAATCGGACTGAACAATCTGGCGAAGCGGTACCGCCTTTTGTACCGGCAGGAGATTACGGTCAGGGAAGAGCAGCACCGGTTTATGGTGGAGCTTCCCCTGATGGACTAAAAACGGGTATGGCATGATGAAGACATTGATTATTGAAGACGAAAAGGCTGCGCTGCGCAACCTGAAGGCGGTGATTGGCGAGACGGCAGCCGATCTGGAGATTGTGGGCGAGACGGACAGTGTGCTGGATACGGTTCAGTGGTTCAAGGACCATCCGATGCCGGACCTGGTCTTTATGGACATTCATCTGGCCGACGGATCGGCATTTGAGATTTTTGAGTATGTGGCAATCAAGTGTCCGATCATCTTTACCACTGCCTATGATGAATATGCGCTCAAGGCTTTCAAGGTAAACAGCATTGCATATCTGTTGAAACCGATCAGCTGTGACGACCTGCAGGCTGCGCTCGACAAGCTGGAAGAACTTTCCAGACGGAGCAGTCAGGAGGCACCGAAAAGCGACCTGGCCGTTCTGATGCGCGAACTGAAACGGAAGGAGAGTTACCGGACGTATTTTCTGATTCCGGTGAAGGGAGACAGACTGGTTCCGGTTTCCGTAGAGAACATTCTGTTTTTCTATATCTCCGATGGGGTAGTTAAGGCGGTGGACGAAGGAAATGTGGAAATTGTATTTCCGCAGTCGCTGGATGAACTGGCTGAGCAGTTGGACCCGGCGCTGTTCTTCCGGGCCAACCGGCAGTTCCTGATATCGAAGAAGGCAGTAAAGGACATCAGTCTTTGGTTCAACGGACGGTTGGCCGTGAACCTGAAAGTGCCTTTCAAGGAACGCATCATCATCAGTAAGGCAAAGGTCTCGGAGTTTAAGGATTGGTTTTAATGGCCGGTCCGGCGGATTGGATTTTCTGGAACCGGATTGGAAAGAAAATGGGGACGTGTGGTCCTCGTAGCATAGGGAAAGGAGTCATGGCACTACTCTTCTGCAAGGAGAGTGCCCTGACTCCTTTGTTTGATATGAGGGGGTGGATGATGTATAGTGTATTGCCTGACAGTGTGTTACGTTGTAGAATCTCATAGGGAAGAAGATTTCATCTTGTATTAATTAGTCAAATATTTGACTAATTTAGTCAAAATATATACCTTTGTGCCCGTAATGCAAAAACCTACAAAGATGAATAGAGAAGGAACTGAGTTTCGTGAACTGATGTTGTCTGTGGTCCGTACGCGAATGGCGTTTCGCAGGGCGATGCAGAGAACCTTGAAGCGTAATGAGGCCAGATCGGAAGAGCGTCGTGTAGGGAAAGAGTGTAGATCTCGGTGGTCGCCGTATCATTAAAAAAAAAAAAAAAA
>OOCB01003673.1_pt1 | contig 14521 bp, 13 predicted proteins | sample 1671351 | NCBI WGS metagenome assembly OOCB01 (sample SAMN06348148, study PRJEB24527) | human gut metagenome | biome: human gut; feature: ankylosing spondylitis patient; material: feces | host: Homo sapiens | place: China | collected 2015-10
ACCCCATCCCTCTCCCTCCCAAGACTTTCGGCCTTATCGAATCCCTTCTGTCGGCTTTCCCATGCGGGTACAGGCTGAACCTGTAAATTGCATCAGTATCTGGTGAGTTCCCTTCAAGAGACATGGCGAGAATCAATCGCCATTTTTTTGTCGGGAAAACAGGAGAAGGACGGCTGCCTTCAGGTACAAAGAAGCGGCTCCATATCCGGCTTGTACCGGACATGGGGCCGCTTCATCATGTTTTGAAGGGAACCGAGAGCTTCATGCCGTCAGACGGCGAAACGAGGCGGGCGGTCTCTTTGACGCCTTCTTCTCCTAACGTTCCCGGACGCACTCGGGGCGGAGCACATCGCGGACGCGCAATTCGAAATCGGTCAGCGTACAGTTCTTGCCGTCCTCATACGGGCCGCACCACGGCACCTCAATATCCTGCCTCAAGACCTCGCCCTTCATGGCGGGATCGTGCAGCGTATCCAGCGACTGCCCGATCATCCGGGCCCGGAGCTGATAGACGTCGTTTTGCAGCCACAGCGTCAGCACCAGCGCGCTTGCCGGGGGAATTTCATCGGGCGCATAGCCGGGGAGCTGCCAATGCAGGCCGAGCATACCACCGATGTTCGCAATATTCGTATCGTGCCCAACGAACACCACAACCTTCGCCTTGTTGACGGCGGGATCGGCATACCGGCCCGTAAGCGCGTTCGCCATATCCAGCAGCAATTCGCTGCCGCGCCCGGCGGCAACGGAAGGCGCGCGGTTCACGGCGTCGAAGACCGTGCTGTGCACCGGGAGCAGGCGTTGCAGCGCCCCCTTGTCCACGGCTCCCCATCCGGCGGGATGATCCCACTGGCCATACTCCAGCAGCATGATTTCCGCCGCGCTTGAAGCCGTCCCCAGCTTGCCGTCGAGGTGGACCGTGCGGTTGTCCTTGGCAAGCGTCAGGCGCGTGGGCACGTCCGCTACCGTACACCCTTCGGGCAGTTGATGCTTGCGGCAAAATTCGGGAGACGCGGGGCCAAGGATGGCCGCCAATTCACTTATGGGGCCCGAGAGCGACTGCTCAAGCCCCTCAATCGCGCCGACGGGAATTTCCTTGCGAACAACGGAGGGATCGAGCGCGCAATATCCGGCCTCCAACGGATGGAACAGCGGATCGGGATGGTCCGTCTCGTTCACGATAGGCTTGAACCCGCACCCCGGAGCCAGCCCCTCGAGCACGGCCTCTCCCGTGACCCGCGTACGCTGATCCCGATCGGCACGGACGGCTATCGTCCCGGCCTCCGGGCAACCTTTTGAGGGCAGTAAACCGGCCTCGCGTAAAAACGCCGCCTCCTGTTCCCACATCGCGGTGACCAGCTTGGCCCCGCGCGGGGTCAGCTCGCCGCGCTTCACGGGCCACTCGGGCCAGTCCTTGCGGCTCCAGCTCCCAAGCGTTTCGGAAGATTGCGTGGGCGAGCGGACCCCATGCCGCGACAACACCACCATCTTCAAAAGTTTTGCATCACCGCCACCCTGCTCCGCCGCTCCGCCCTCCGGCGCGGTTGCGGCAAGCAACGCGCACAGCGCCAATATGGACAGTCCCCATTTCATGGTTATCCTCCTTTTTCAGGGCAGGCTACGCGTATTTCCAGTCTGTAACCACCCCATGATAACCCGCATCCTTCCGCCGAACGGAGGCCATCCCTCCGAGGCCCGCCTCTTTTCCAAGGAGTCCACGCTATGACGAAACGGTTCATTCCGGTATTGGCCGCCTGTCTCTTCCTCATGGTGGGCACGGCGCAGGCCGCCACCTCCCTTGCATTCCCCCCTCCCGATACCAAGGGGGGAAAGCCGCTCATGCAAACGCTCAGCGGACGGGCGACAAACCGCTCGTTCACCGCCAAGCCGCTTTCCGACAAACTGCTCGGCGATTTGCTCTGGGCCGCGTACGGCGTGAACCGCCCCAACGGAAAACGGACCATCCCCATGGCCCAGAACCGGCAGGATCTTGAAATCTACGTCCTCCGCAGCGACGGAGCATGGCTCTACGACGCCCCGAAACACAGCCTCGAACAGGTCAGCTCCTCCGACCTGCGCAACTTCCTCGCCGGGCAGGGCTTTGTCCGCGAAGCCCCGGTAGGGCTGGTTTACGTCACCGACACCCAGAAAAACAGCAAAGAGCTTTTCGCGGCCATGCATACGGGTTCCGCCTACCAGAACGTGGGCTTGTTCTGCGCCTCCGTGGGGCTGCACAATGTCGTCCGCGCTTCCTACGACGCCGAAGGCCTCGCTTCCGCCCTCGGCCTCCCCAACTCCAAGCATATCCTGATTTCCCAAAGCATCGGATGGGGCGAATAGAAAAAAGCATCCCATAATGAACGGCAAAGAAAAGAGCCTGAACGAAACACCGTTCAGGCTCTTTTTTTCAAGATCCGCCGCTTCCCCCCGGAAGGGGCTCCCTCCGCGCGGCCTCCCCGCCAATCAGAAATCTTGGGAAGGTGAAGGATGGGGTTTCTTCCCGTTTCCCTCATTTTCCTCTGTCCCGTCCGCCTTCCTTTCCCTCATCCCGCCGCTCTTTCCCGTACGCTGATCGCACTCCTCGTTGACGACCTGTACCCAGGCGTCGAGCCCGGCCTGAATATGATCGGGAATACGGAACGGCCCGGGCGCGGGCTCGTCGATCAGCGCCCTGATGCGCGCGGCGAGATCCTCGGCGTCGCCGGGATCGGGGGTGACGTGCTCCTGCGGCAGAAACACGCTGGAACCGTTGGCGGTTGTGGACAACACCTTGAGCCCGCAGGCCAACGCCTCAAGCACCGCGTTGGAACAGGCGTCATAAAACGAAGGCAGGACGAACAGATCCATTGCCCGGTACAACGCGGGCATGTCCTCCACCTTGCCGAGAAAATGGATACGCCCGGCCACGCCGAGCTTTTTCGCAAGCCGCTGGTAGGGCTCGGAATCCCGCCCCCCGGCGATGAACAGATGCACAGTCTCGGGAAGCATCGCCACGGAACGGATGAGAACCCCCGTGCCCTTGAGGGCGAAATTGCTGGTCGCGGTGGCGATGGCGACATGATTGTTGTCGATGTTCAGGGCGATACGCGAAAGCAGCTTCTGCTCGGGCGTCGGCGGCGTGAAGCGGGAAAGATCCGGCAGATTGTAGATGACCTCCGGCACGGGGATGCCGGGATACGCCTTTTGCGTCCAGTGGCGCACCGCGTCGGACACGCAGATGATCCGGCAGCCGCTGCGGTACTGGTGGTTGTCGATGATCCGGGTCAGCCAGTTGGAGGGCAACAAGCGACGGCGCAGGTGCTTGAACCAACGGGAAAAACCGGCGGGCCACGCCTTCTCGGAAAGCTCCCAGAAAGTTTTCTGCGGGCCGCCGCCCACGCGCATCATGTCCTGATTCCACGTCTTGCCGAGGCTGATAACCAGATCGTAGTTGCCGCGCTTGCGCACCTGTTCGGCCCGGATAAGAAACCAGAGCATCTTGATGAACTTCAATCCGCCGGGGCGTCCGACGATATGCGTCCGCACGCCGACCGGCGGCAGACACTCGGAACGGGCGCAGATGAATTCCACCTCGTGTTCGCTGTTGCGGGTTTCCGCCAGCGCTTCGGCAAGGCGGAAGGCAAACTGTTCGACGCCTCCGTAACGGCTGAGACGGGGCAGGATGAGGGCGATTCGTGCCATGATGTTCTGAGCGCGAGGGCGCGGGAAAAAGGGTTGGCGGGACCGTCCCGTTGTACCCTTCAAGCCGGGAAAAGCAAAGGGAGCGCACAAGGTTTTCATGCCGCCCCCGCTGGGGCCGAGAATCAGCCTTTCCTTCCGGTTTTCCCTGCCTTATACTACCGGGCATGTTCGATCTTACACTCCCCGCGCGCACGCCGCTGCCGCAACCGCCGTTCTTGCCCACCACCCGCGCCGAAATGGACGCCATCGGGTGGGATTCCCTTGATATTCTTCTTGTCACGGGCGACGCCTACGTGGATCATCCTTCCTTCGGCGTGCCCCTGCTCGGCCGCTGGCTGGTCGGACACGGCTACCGCGTGGGCATCGTGGCCCAGCCGCGCTGGAAGGACGAGGGGCAGGGCATCGCCGACCTCGCCCGCATGGGCCGCCCCCGCCTGTTCGCCGGGGTGAGCGCCGGGGCGCTGGATTCCATGTTGGCGCACTACACGGCGTTCCGCAAAAAACGCCACGATGACGCCTACACGCCCGGCGGCGAAGCCGGATCGCGCCCCAACCGCGCCGTCATCGTCTACGCGGGGCTGATCCGCAAGGCATTCCCCGGCCTGCCCCTGCTCGCCGGAGGCATCGAAGCCTCGCTCCGCCGCATCACCCATTACGATTTTTGGGCCGACAGCCTGCGCCGTTCCATCCTGTTCGACGCCCGGCTGGACATCCTTTCCTGCGGCATGGGCGAGCGCGCCCTCCTCGACGTCGCCCGGCGGCTCGACGCCGTGGCCGAACTCGTGGGCGATCTGTCCGTGCTGGAGCCCGTGGATGGGGAGCTGTGGCCGGACCTCTGGGCCGGGATTCCCGGTACGGCGCGGCTCGTCAAAACAGCCTCCATTCCCTCCGATGCCGAGGAGCTGGACGGCCTTGAGCTTGTCCGCCTGCCCTCGCACGACGAGATGCTTGCCGTGCCCCGCGCCTATCTGGACGGGACCGTCCGGCTTGAGCGCGAGACCCACCAGTCCCGCCGCATCCTCGCGCAGCCCAACGGCGACCGCACGGTCCTCCTCATGCCTCCCGCCGCGCCCCTGACCACCGAAGAACTGGACGGCCTGTACGCCCTGCCGTTCTCGCGGCGTCCGCATCCTTCCTACAAGGAACCGATCCCGGCGGTGGAAATGATCGCCACGAGCATCACCACCCATCGCGGCTGCGGGGGCGGGTGCTCGTTCTGCTCGCTGGCCCTCCATCAGGGCCGCCGCATCGCCTCCCGTTCCGAAGCGTCCATCCTCGACGAGGCAAAACGCATTGCCGCCATGCCGCGCGGCGGTTCCATTTCCGACGTGGGCGGCCCGAGCGCGAATATGTGGGGCGCGGCCTGCCGCCTCGATCCTTCCAAGTGCCGACGCGACAGTTGCATGTATCCGTCCATCTGCAAAGGCTTTTCCGTGGATCAGCGCGCCTGCATAGATCTCCTCCGCGACGTGCAGGCCACGCCCGGCGTGAAGCATGTCCGGGTTGCCAGCGGCGTGCGCTTCGATCTCGCGCTCAAGGATGCCACCGCGCTTGCGGCCTATACCGGCGAGTTCACCGGCGGGCAGCTCAAAATCGCGCCCGAGCATTGCGTGCCCGATGTCCTCGACCTCATGCGCAAGCCCGGCATGAAGCCCTTTGAAGCCTTCCTCGAAGCCTTTGTCCGCTACTCCGAAGCCCACGGCAAGGAACAGTACGTCATCCCCTACCTCATGAGCGCCTTTCCCGGCTGTACCGACGCGCACATGCGCCAGCTCGGGGACTGGCTCGCGGCCCGGAACTGGTCGCCCCGTCAGGTACAGTGCTTCATCCCCACGCCGGGCACGGTGGCGACGGCCATGTATTACGCCCGCTGTACCCCGGACGGTGCGCCCATTTATGTGGCCCGGACGGATGAAGAGCGCCGCCGCCAGCACGAGATCCTGCTCGGCAGGCCCTCCGGCCAACGCCCCCGCACGCAGGGGAACAGGAACGCTTTTGCGGAAAGGGAAAGGAGAAAGAGGGAGAGATAAGAGAGGGAGAGATAAGATTGGAGGGGGCGGGGAGGACTTTCTCCAGAAAGGCCTCCCCGCCCCCTCAAGTGTCTCTTCTCTTTATCCGCTAGAACTTGTAGCCCACGGATACGGCGGCGATATGGCTGCTCCCGTTGTGGGAACGTCCCTTCAGGACGCCGTCGGCGGTGGACTTGTCGTAGCTGAGTTCCTTGATGATCAGGTAACCGTAAGCAAGGTCAACGGTCCACTGATCCCAATTGAAGCCCACACCGGCGGTGATACGGTGACGCCCGTTGCTCGGGGTCATGTAGTCGCAGGTGCTATCCTTCATCGGGCTGGTTTCGAAAACATAGCCGCCGCGCAGGGTCAGCCAGTCGAGCGCCTTGTATTCGGCACTGACGTTGAAGCCCCACGTGTCGCGCCAGTTTTTGGGGCTGTACGCGGTGCCGTAATCGTCGACGTGGATGTTCAGGGAACGATAGTTGCTCCATACGGTGTACACAGTTCCGGCTTCGAAGCTCAGGGTTTCCATGGGCTTCCACATCACGCCGAAGGAAATGGTATCGGGAAGGTTCAGGTTGCCGTGCAGATCGGAGTTGGGCAGGTGGACGCCCGGAAGCGGATTCTTATTTTCAAATTCCAAATGCCCGCGCACGGCCTGCTTCACGCGGCTGCGGTAGGTCAGGCCTGCGGCCCATTCGTCGTTGAATTTGTAATGCGCGGCGAGGTTGAAGCCGGGGGCGATGCTGGACCCGGTGAGCATCTGCTGATCGTGCCCGAAGCGCCCGGCGAGGGCTGGGTTGACCATCCCGCCGAGATCCGCGTCCTTTTTCATGAGCATGGTGGCGTACATGAACTCAAGGCCCACGGCGAGGGAGAGATTATCATTGATCTTGAAGGCAAGGTTGGGATTCAGTGAAACGGTCTTGAGGCTGACGTATTTGAGGTTTTCGCGGCCCGGCCAGTTTGTGGGATAAGAATTGCCGAGGCCGAACCGGGAGAAGATGCCGATGCCGCCCCAGAGGTTATCGCTGAACTGATGGGTGAGATAGGCGTGCGGATTTGCCCATGTGTGCTTGTCTACGTCGGTGGAGCGGCCGATGCCGAAGCGGTCCACCGTGTCGACGGTCCCGGAAGGCTGAATGGCGGTCATGCCCACCATTATTTGGGTACCGGGGAGCTGAGTGATCCCAGCGGGGTTCCAAGCCACGGCGGAAGGATCGTCCGCGCGGGCAACCATGCCGCCGGCGAGAGCCGTGCCTCGGGCGCCGAAGTCGGACAGGGCAAATCCTTCCGCTTGGGCTTTTCCAGTAAGCTGGGGAGCCGCCAACAGGCAGGCGGCAAGCAACAGGGAGGCAATCCGTTTCATAGTCTTCCTTGCTTTGTTAGAAGTTGACGTGTAAAAACTGCCATAGCAAAAAGGCAAAAAGCGTCGGTGGTTGTCGATGCTTTTCGTTTTTAATGGTAAAAGACCAATTTTTTTACCAGAAACGGTACTAAAATGCTAGCCGATTTTCTGGTTTGACGTTTTTCGGTCTCCTTTTCAGCCTCGGAGTATGCATGTCTTCCGCCTCTTCTCCGCTTCTTGATTTTCGTGATGTGAGCCGTTCGTTTACGGTGCGGCAGGGTGTGCTCGGGAGAGTGCGGGGCGAAGTTCGCGCAGTGGATGGCGTATCGCTTTCCGTACGTCGCGGCGAGACGCTCGGCCTGGTGGGCGAGTCCGGGTGCGGCAAGTCGACACTGGCGCGCATGGCTGTGCGGCTTCTTCCTCCGACGGGCGGGGAAATCCTTTTCGACGGCGAATCCGTATTGCCCGGCGTGTCGGGCCGCAATGACACATGGTATTCCCGCCGGTTGCAGATGATCTTTCAAGATCCTTTTTCTTCGCTGAATCCCCGGTTGAGGATCGGTACGTCCATTGCCGAGCCGTTGATGGCCATAGGCGCGCCGTCGGCGGAGCGTCAGGAGCGTGTGGGCGAAATCCTGCGCCGCGTGGGGTTGCAGCCCGGACATGCCGGACGTTACCCGCACGAGTTTTCCGGCGGCCAGAGGCAGCGTGTGGCGATTGCACGGGCACTGGTGACCCGCCCGGAGCTTGTCGTCTGCGATGAGGCCGTGTCGGCCCTCGACGCCTCGGTTCAGGCGCAGGTGCTGAACCTGCTGAAAGAGGTACAGGCTGATTTCGGGCTGACGTATTTCTTCATTTCACATGACTTGTCGGTCGTCGGCTATATGAGCGACCGGGTGGCGGTCATGTACTTGGGACGCATCGTCGAGCAGGCCGATAGGAACACCCTGTTCGGTTCGGCGGCGCATCCGTATACGAAGGCTCTTTTGGCCGCCGCGCCCGTGCACGATCCTGCAAAGAGGCATATCCGGGCTTTCCTGCCCGGTGAACTGCCGAGCCCCTTTTCGCCGCCCGCCGGGTGCGCGTTCCATCCCCGGTGCCCGCAGGCAATGCCCCGTTGCCGTGAGGAAGCCCCGGAACTCCGGGAAATCGCGCCGGATCATCTGGCCCGTTGCCATCTGTATGGATAGCGCCTTGTTGCAGCGACAAGAAAAAAGCCCCTGTTCCCGACGGAACAGGGGCTTTTGGGGGAATGGGTTACTGGACGATGCCGGGAGTGAGACCGGGGACATCGTCGGTACCGGAACCGCCGGTGCCGGGAATGCCGACCTTGAAGTGTCGGAAGACAAGCCCGTCTGGTGTTTCAGGAACGGAGGAATAGGCCCCTGAAAATATCCCGGCATGATCATGGACACCGGATACGGGAATGCCTTCGGAGGTTGCAATGGTATAGTCATCTATCTTTATGGCGAGAGCCGGGTTGACGTATCCCCAGATGATACGGTGGAAAGTCGGTTGCTGTCCCCGTGAAACGCCGTTTGAGGGCTGAGTGTCCGTGAGTGGCGGCCAGTAGGTTTCTTCCATAAAATTGTTGTTGTTGTTTTGAAACGCAATCCAGCCTTGGACGTAGTTCTTTTTGTCTTGTTCCCACACGCGGACGACAAGGGTTGTCGTACTGTTCTTTTTGAGTATTTCACCTTCGGGGATGCTGTAGGCGAGACAATTGAGCGCGTGTTTTGTCTTTTCGTCATTGTAGTGCCACAATACAACACCGTCGCGCAGGGTACGGTCCGCCACGTTCGAGTACAGGTAATTATAGGTACCGTAAGGATCATCAGGAACATAGACGTTCGGTTGGCGATAATTGATAGAATAATTGGGTTGATAAGGGTAGATGGCTCTATAGCCTCCCGGAATGAGTGCAGGGTTCACTGGAGATCGCGTTACGCCTGTGTCTGTTTTGTCGTCTACTCCCGGAGCAGTAGGGTACTCAATCTTGCCTGTAGTTACCTTGCCGGAGACAACCCCCATACCGAGCCCGGAAACGCCGTACGAAGTCAGCTCGTCGTCATCGGCATCGCCCGGTTCTGGAAGAAAGTGTGTTCTGAACAGAACCCCGGCAAACAGGTTTGCCGATACTTGATACCACGGGATGACCGATGTTTGGATGAGGATGTCGTTGTTTGGCGTTTCGGCTATTTTTTCTTCCGTGATGCCGGCAAACCACGAGTCATAGGTCGTGTGGTTTTTTCTGGTATTCAGAAAGTGATCCGGTGTGGCTCTTTCATAGCCTTGTACGAGCAGTCCTTTTTTATCTTGAGCCGTCTCGAAGTCTCCGAATCTGTTGTCATCAAAAATTTCTTCCGCGTCGTCTTTATTTTTGAGCGGGCTCGACACTTCCGGCATTTCCTGTACGCCTCCGTCTCCCGATCCCCCTGAGCCACTGCCCGAACGCAGTGAACTTCTCCCGTTCGTATGCCACACCAGCGCGGCCCGTGCACCGTTGGCGGTTTGGGCTTCGCTGACCACGCGGATATATTGCCCGAGGACGAGTTCCTTGTCTTCGCCAAGTTCCGGGTAGGAAGAGCCCGAGACGGGGCGGACGCCCTCGAACGTATAGGTGGAACCGGATTTGGACAGGCGTTCATAGATAAGGCGTTTCGCGCTGTCGGGATTGAGCGTGGCCCCGCCTTTGTTCACGACACCGATCAGTCCGCCGGTTTCGGGAAAGTAATCAAAGTCGTTTTTTGCCGTGTTGACGGAAATGGTCGTTTGCGTTTTTGTGGGATACGTCGGCGTCCCGCGCCCGATAAGATACGCATCCGCGTTGGGGGTGAGCGCCACAGCTTTTCCGAAAGAGTATTCAGCTCTGCTGGCTGTACCCGATTTGGCAATCAGCAAAAGTTCGCGCGTCCCGGATGGCGCTTTGGGATACCAGCCGGAGCCTCCCTTCAGCAACGTCCCTGTATCTGAAGTACGAAACCACGAGGGGAACAGCGTGAGCGAGACGTTCCCGCCCGTGATTGAAAAGGTTTTGCCGTCCAGCGTATTATCCACCAAAGTCATGAGCCTTGCTCCGGTATCGGCCTTTGACGTCTGCACCCGGACGATTTCCTTTCCCGATTCGGCGAGATAGGAGGCTTGCACCGTTTCCTTGGCGTCCAGTCCGGTCATGACGGAACCTGTCATGAGCGAAACCGCGACCATGCCGAGCAGGGCCAGAATGACGATCCCGCCGATGATGGTCAGAAGGACGCTTCCGCGTTGTGACGTCTGCATGGGGAACCTCAATCCTTGGCGAGGGGGGTGTTGCGGGGGGCGACGGAAAGCGTCCAGGTGACTTGCCGTTCGGCGAGTTGCTGGGTCAGCACGATGCCGATGTAGGAGGGGCCGGCCCCGTTCGTGGTGAAACGGCATGAGGCCACGTCCGAGAGGAGTATTTGGCCGTCGATGAGCAGCTTGTTTCCGGTATCTTCGCAGCTGATGGTTGTCTGCGTGCCATCCGTCTTCGTGAATGTGACGGAAGGGCTGTCTTTGAAAGGTGACTCGGGAACATCGGCGGCTCCCGCAAGCTCTTTCCGGAGGCGGATGAGAGCCAGTTCGGCCTGCATGTCCGACGTTCTGACTTCCCGCATCTGCGTATACCCGGTGATGGCCGTGCCGAATCCCGAGAACACGAGCGAGCCGAGCACGCCGAGGATGACCAGCGTGCAGACGATTTCCAGCAGCGTGAAACCCCGCTCGGGGGCGCGGGCATCAGAACGCACGGGAAAGCTCCACGGAACCGCGCTTGACGGTGATCAGCAGGTTGTCCGGGCAGGATGGGCAGCCGTCCGGGTGCCACAGTTCCCGTTTATCTTGGGCTTCCAAAAGAGCTTCGAGGCCTTTATCCTTGATGAGGTCGCTGGCAGCCTTCTGCTGCATGGCTTCCGTGTTGAGGTAGGCGATGCATTCTTCCAGAGTGCTGGTGGCCTCCGTCAGATCTTTGATCTGCCCGGCGCTTTCGGCGCTTCCGCGCAAGGTCGTGGCAATGAGTTGCGCCGCCATGAAGCCCATGATCGCCATGAGGATGATGGTGACGATGATCTCGATGAGGGTGAAGCCGCGCGCGTTCATTGGACGAACCCCGTTTCCGCGAAGAGAGTGAGCGTGCTCCCGCCGCCGAAGCTGAATGTTTGATCGGAGGCTGACGCGGTGCAATAGAGGATGCCCGTGTCGTTCGGATTTCCGAGGCTGTCCTCGCCGCAGACGCTTCCCGCCGCGTCAAAGCAGAACGTAGCCGGAGGGGTGCTCTGGATTGATGCGGAAGGCGTATAATCCTTGAGCAGTGTCGGCAGGGCTGATTTGCCCTTCATGAAGAAACTCACCTTGTTTGTATCTATGGTGACGCATTGCCCGCCGCCCATCGCCATGCCTTGCGCGCGGGCATAGACGAGCTGGGAGAGGAGCCTGTCCCGTTCCGCGTAGGCGGTTATCTCGTCATTGCCCCGGAAGGCCGAAATGCCGAGATAGGCCAGCACGCCGAGCACGACGAGCACGGAGACGATTTCAATCATGGTAAATCCGTTGCGGAAGGGTGGCTGCATGGCATATGTCACTGTTTGGGGATGAGCTTTTCCAGCGCCTCGCGGCCGGCGGCCGTCTTGGTGTTCAGGCAGACGCAGGTCTTGCCGGCGTTCTCCAGATCGTAAGAGGTGTTCTCCTTCTGATCCTGCGGACGGCCCTCGTTCACGGCCGTGTAGCGCAGGGGATCGCCCGCAGGGGCCTCAACCTTGATGACCTCGGCGCCCAGATCCGCCAGAAAGCGGGCGCAGCAGGGGGCGGCGATGAAGGTAGCCAGCTCGACGACCTTCACGCCCTCAAGGGGACGTTTCACTTCACTCATAAGTTATCCTCCTAATATTTCTATCCTCGGTGGGGATTGGTTTACATCATCAGCAGATCGCGGAAGGTCTCGAGGTTCGTGCGCACCTGCTCGAACTGGACCATCTGGCGGTCAACCTCGACGAGCGTCAGGGGAATGCCCGCGGCCTCGCAGGCCTTCTTGATCATGACATAGTCGAACTCCTCGGGGTCGCAGAACTTCGTCAGTACCACGAGCACGCCCTTCGCGCCGCGCTCCTTGGCGGTGTCGACGATCCACTTGACGCGGGGCTTATCCTGGTTGTACAGCACGGAGCAGTTGTCCATCGCGGCGAACTTGTCGGCGAGGGCCTGCAGCGCGTCGTCCCCGGCGGGGACGTCGGTGCGATACTGGCGGGACTGCGCGGCCACGTCGTCGGCCACGATGTGCATGCCCATCTCGTCGATGATGGCGTTCAGGGCGGGGGCGTCGGTCAGGATGCCGGAGATGACGATCGGGAGCTTCTCGGCGGCAGCCGGCTGCGCCTCGAGCTTCGCGATGAGCGCCTCAACCAGCTCGGTATGCTCCTCCTTGGTCATGAAGAACGCGCTCTTGAAGATGTCGCTGCGCTGGGCGGCGGTGATCTCCGGGTGGACGGCCAGCAGCGCGTCGATCTTGCGCATGGCGGCGTTGTGGCGGTTATAGACAGCATTGGAAGCGGCAAGCTTCTCGTTGGAGAATGTGCCGCCGAGCTTCTCGAGGTCGCGGATCACGCGCTCGTAGCCGGCCTTGGTATAGGCCACGCCGTAGGCGGGCTTGCGGTTCTGGGGATAGGTCATGGGGATGAACGGGATGGATGGCACCGCGTACTTCCAGTTCTCGCCCACGGTCTTGAGTGTGTCGCACAGGGACGGAATCACGATAGCGCTCGCGCCCTCAAAGGCCCCGGTGATACCCAGCTCCAGCAGGGACTGGACGATGGCGCACAGGAACGCGGGACAGTACTCCTTCGCGCGGTTGAGCTCCATATCGCCGCCCCACGCGCCCATGGGAACGAAGCCCATGGAGTGGATGATCTCCTCCGGCGTGTAGACCGGGGCGCAGAGGACGATCTTCTTGCCCTCGGCGAGGTACTTGTCCATCTGTGCGCGGGGAGAGGCAGCCACCTCGTGCATTTTCTTCAGGATCTCATTCATGACTTACTCTCCTTTCGCGGCCTTGTTGGCTTCCATAATTTCGGTCAGGCCCTGGACGCGGGTGTCGTACTGGGCCTCGGAGAAGTTGCGCGGATCCGCCTGGTCGCCGTCGAAGCTGGCCACGGGGATGTTGCACGCCTCACCGATCTGGCGGCTCATCTCATACATGAAGCCGCTCCAGAGCTTGCAGGAACGGTTCGTGTGGACCAGCAGGCCCTCGACGTGGTTGTCCTTGCAGAGCTTGATGCGCTTGTCGCGGGAGAGCTCGAGGTTGATGGCGTTGGGCACCTTGCAGTAGGCGCGGATCATGCCGTCGAAGCTGTCGTAGTCGAAGCCGAAGGCGTCGGCGTAGATCGTCGTGACCATGTTGATGCCGCGGGACTTCAGGCCCGTGGACGTCGCGCGCAGGTAGGGCCAGCAGGCGATACCCTCGAACATGATGCGGTGCTTCTCCTCCGTGCGGAAGGTGGAGGTGCCGTTCTTGTGGTTGTCCTCATACTCCTTGAGCAGCGTCTCCATCGCCTCGCCGGCGCTGGCCTTGCCGCGGGCCGTGACCATGACGGCCATGTGGTTGAGCAGGTCGAAGCCGTTGAACGGGGACGGGACATACTTGGCGCAGCTCGTCGCGGCCAGCCACGCGCGGCTGGAGCGGCAGCTAAATCCCGTGACCTCCTTGAAGCGCTCGTCGGACCACTTCTTGCCGGTGATCTCCTCAAGCTGCTTCACGGCGTCCCAGAACTGGCCGGTGACATACGCGACCTCCGCGTCGGAGACCTCATAGTCGGGGTTAAAGGGAATGTCGAGCAGGATCATGGGGATGTTCAGCTCGCGGGCGAGGTTCTCATACCACTTGATCATGCAGGAACAGATGTTGCTGCAGCACAGCAGGACGTCCGGCATCGGCACATCCTGCTCGGGACAGGACTTCAGCTTGGCATAGGCCAGCGACACACGCGCGTAGGCGCAGATATCGTTGGAATAGCCCTCGGACTCAGCCTCCTCGCACATGCGGGTACCGGCGCCGCGGGCGGCAATTCCGGCCGCCTGGTTCTCGGGATAGACAGTCGCGATGCCCATCGTCTCGGGAATTTCCACAGGGAAGTTGCTGGAGACCCAAGCCACTTTCTCGCCGCGCTTCTTCGCCTCCATGGCGTCGACATAGGCGTCGGCCGCGATCTTGCCGAGCTTGTACTTGGCGGAATTGGGATCCACCGGCTTTTTCTTGACTTGCTCTGCCATTTCTTTTCCTCCTCGATGATACTCTATATTTTATATGGAACAGGCAGCCCGCAGGGCGGGACTGCTTTTACGCTTTGCTTGCCTGCCTGTAGGCCCACAGGGCCGCGCCGATGGCACCGAAGTGCTGGCAGCGGGGATCGTAGGCGATGGAGACGTTCAGGCACTCCTCCAGCCCGCGGCGCACAGCGCCGTTTTTCGCCACGCC
>OOCB01003678.1_pt1 | contig 14505 bp, 9 predicted proteins | sample 1671351 | NCBI WGS metagenome assembly OOCB01 (sample SAMN06348148, study PRJEB24527) | human gut metagenome | biome: human gut; feature: ankylosing spondylitis patient; material: feces | host: Homo sapiens | place: China | collected 2015-10
CCGGACGGCGCCGCTCTCCGTGACCCGGCACAGGATGCGGCCGTTCCACTCCACCGGGAGCAGGCCGTCCTCCTCCACCGGCCGGGGCAGCAGCTCCCGCCGCCGCAGGGCGTAGGACAGTTCCTCGAAATAGGTTTCTTTGGTCATGTGCATCTTCCTCCTTCAGGCAAAATGCCCTTTTTCGATCATCGCTCCAGTCACTCGCTTGAGTCTCCTATCGTACCATCTTATCCACTTAGCAAATGGGACGAAAAAGTGTGTGCCCTTTTTGGCAGTACGAATAAAGTTGGCGCGCTATGTCATCCTTCTCCGACGCAAATTGAAAATGCCCTTTTTGAACTCCCCGGGCAACAAAAAGCGCCGGCCTGATGGTTGACAAAACCAACAAACCGGCGCGCTGTTTTTTGTATATCATTTTTTCGAATTTTAGCGCCCTATTTGAGAGCAAATAGGGCGCTAAAAGGGAATACAGCGGGGAAACACGGAAAACTCTGGAAAACGACCTCTATAAGGGTGTTTATTCCTCGAAAATATCATTTTTTGATCTGGTCAATTTTAGGGAAAATAGAAAAGCCACACCCCCTGGTACTCTAAGCTTTCCGCCTAAAATATGCAGATTGGTGTGGCCTTATGCTAAGAGAAAATGATATGAACCCCTGGTTCACGATGTATCCTTATCTAGTGCTGCATAATGCGGGCACCGACCGGGCCTTCTGTTTTTCAATCTGTCTGAATCAGCGGGAGCTCGGTCCACTCGCCGTGTCCCATCAGGTACCTGTCCACTTCCCAGGCGGCTTCGCGGCCCTCCCGAATGGCCCACACCACCAGGGACTGTCCCCGGCGCATGTCCCCGGCGGTGAACACGCCGGGGATGTTGGTGGAATAGCCCCCCTCCGCTGTCTGTACAGTGGAGCAGGGAGTGCGCGTCAGTCCGAAGGCCTCCGGCACATAGTCCTGGGGGCCCAGGAAGCCGACAGCGATAAGCAGCAGTTGGCAGGGCAGCAGTTTCTCCGTTCCTGTCAGAGGCTTGCGGTCCGGCCCCAGCAGGACGGTCTCCACCCCGGTGAGGTGCCCCTCCGCATCCCGAAGCAGGTGTGAGACGGTGGTCTCGTAGATCCTGGGGTCATGACCAAAGATGGCGATGGCCTCCTCTTGGCCGTAGTCTGTTTTACACACCCGCGGCCACTCCGGCCAGGGGTTCTTGGCGGTGCGGGCGCCTGGGGCTTTACGCATTATCTCCAACTGGGTAACGCTTTTACAGCCCTGGCGGATGCAGGTGCCCACGCAGTCGTTGCCCGTGTCGCCGCCCCCTACGATGACCACATCCTTGCCCTGTGCAGAGGGACAGTAAGTCCCATCCAGCAGGGCACGGGTTGCCCCTGTCAGGAAGTCCACTGCAAACCAGACGTCCACTCCCGCCCGACCTGGTACGTCCAGATCTCGGGGCTGGGCCGCGCCGCAGCAGAGAACCACCGCGTCAAACTGTTCTCTCAGCTCCTCCTGACCCACGTCCCGGCCCGCGTCCACACCGGTGCGGAAGGCTATCCCCTCCGCCGCCATCAGATCCAGCCGCCGCTGGACCACCGACTTTTCCAGCTTCATGTTGGGGATGCCGTACATCAGCAGGCCGCCGGGTCGGTCGGCCCGCTCGAACACGGTGACGCTGTGACCTCGGCGGTTAAGCCTTTGAGCGCAGGAGAGCCCGGCGGGGCCGGAGCCCACCACCGCCACGGTCCTACCGGTGCGGGTCTCGGGCGGCCGAGGGGACATGAGTCCCTGCTCCCAGGCCTCCTCGATGATCCCCAGCTCGTTGTCCTTCACCGTCACCGGCTGGCCGTTTAGGCCGCAGGTGCAGGCCGCCTCACACAAGGCGGGGCACACCCGGCCGGTGAACTCTGGGAAGTCGTTGGTTTTCAGTAGCCGCTCCAAAGCGCGGCCAAGCTTTCTGCGGTACACCAGGTCGTTCCACTCGGGCACCAGATTGTGCAGTGGGCAGCCGGAGACCATACCGTTCAACACCGCCCCTGACTGACAGAAGGGCACGCCGCAGGCCATGCACCGGGCCCCCTGCCGTTGCCGCTCCTCCCGGCCCAGCCGGGGATGGAATTCGTTCCAGTACGCCACCCGCTCCAGCGGTGGCTGGCAGGGATTGCCCTGCCGGGCATATTCCAGAAATCCAGTGGGCTTTCCCACGGTCAGTCCCCCTTTCCTCTGGCGTTGACATAGAACGCCTCCGTCTCTGCCTGGACCCGGCCCATACCCTGGGCCTCGTACCAGGCGATGGTACGCAACATCCGGTCGTAGTCGTGGGGCAAAATCTTCTTGAATTTAGGCAACCAGGCTCCGAAATTGGCCAAAATTCGTCCGGCTTTGGGGGAGCCGGTGGCCTCTGCGTGAGCCTGGATCAGGCCTCGCAGCGCTTCTATATCTCCCTCTTCCGTGACCGGGCCCATGGACACCAGTTCCTTGTTCAGCCGCAGGTACAGGTCATGGTCCTCGTCCAGCACATACGCTATCCCACCGCTCATGCCGGCGGCGAAATTGCGGCCCGTGGGGCCCAGGATTACCACCCGGCCCCCGGTCATATACTCGCATCCGTGGTCCCCCACTCCCTCCACCACCGCGTCGGCGCCGGAGTTGCGCACGCAGAACCGCTCCCCGGTCACGCCGTTGAGAAAGGCCTGGCCGGAGGTGGCTCCATAGAGGGCCACGTTGCCCACCAGAATGTTCTCTGCCGGGTCAAAGGGGCTGTCCTTGGGCGGATAGACGATGATCCTCCCTCCGGAGAGGCCCTTGCCCAGGTAGTCGTTGGCGTCCCCCTCCAGCTCCAGGGTGAGGCCGCGGGGCAGGAAGGCGCCGAAGGACTGGCCTCCCCCGCCGGTACACTTTACCACAAAGGTGTCGTCGGGGAGTGCCTCCCCGTGGAGGAGAGTGATATCCGAACCAAGGATAGTCCCCACTGCCCGGTCGGTGGAGGACACCGCCAGTTCCAGCCGCCTATGGTCGCCTTTCTCAAGGGCGACGCCCAGCTTCTGTTCCAGTACCCGCAGATCCACTGTGTCCTCCAGATGGAAGTCATAGGCGTCCGCCGGATCAAAGCGGGTCTTTGGCCAGCCGGCGTAAGCACTGTCCAGAATGGCGGACAAGTCCACCGTGGCCGCCCGCTGGTTGACGGCGGGCTTCCGTACCCGCAGCAGGTCGGTGCGGCCTACCAGCTGGTCCACCGTGCGCACCCCAAGCCGGGCCATATGCTCCCGTAGTTCCCGGGCGACGAAGCGCATGAAGTTGACCACGTACTCCGGCTTGCCTGTGAACCGTTTCCGCAGCTCCGGGTTCTGAGTGGCCACCCCCACGGGGCAGGTGTCCAGGTTACACACCCGCATCATGACGCAGCCAAGAGTGACCAGAGGGGCGGTGGCGAAGCCGAACTCCTCCGCTCCCAGCATACAGGCGATAGCCACGTCCCGGCCGCTCATGAGCTTGCCGTCAGTCTCCAGCACCACATGGGACCGCAGGCCGTTTTGGATCAGGTTCTGGTGGGCCTCCGCCAGACCCAGCTCCCAGGGCAGACCGGCGTTGTGGATGGAGGTACGAGGGGCCGCGCCGGTGCCTCCGTCGTGGCCGGAGATGAGGATCACCTGGGCCCCTGCCTTGGCCACCCCGGCAGCGATGGTACCCACCCCCGCCTCGCTGACCAGCTTCACCGAGATGCGGGCCTGACGGTTGGCGCACTTCAAATCATAGATCAGTTGGGCCAGATCCTCGATGGAGTAGATGTCGTGGTGGGGCGGAGGAGAGATCAGGGTGACGCCGGGGGTGGAGTGGCGGCACCAAGCGATCCATGGGTAGACTTTCCCGGCGGGCAGGTGGCCGCCCTCGCCGGGCTTGGCCCCCTGCCCCATTTTGATCTGGATCTCTCTGGCGCTCACCAGGTAGGCGCTGGTGACCCCGAAGCGGCCGGAGGCCACCTGCTTGATGGCGGAGTACCGCTCCGGATCCCCCAGCCGGTCGTCTTCCTCGCCCCCCTCGCCGGCGTTGGACTTGCCCCCCAGCAGGTTCATGGCTTGGGCCAGGCACTCGTGGGCCTCACGGGAGATGGAGCCGTAGCTCATGGCCCCGGTCTTGAAGCGTTTGACGATAGAATCCTCGCTCTCCACCTCCTCTAAGGGGATGGGCTCGCCCAGATATTTCATCTCCATCAGGCCACGGAGGGTGTGGGGCTTTGTCTCATCGTCCACCAGGGCGGTGTACTGCTTGAAGAGCCCGTAATCCTCCCAGCGGACGGCCTGCTGGAGCAGATGGATGGTCTGTGGATTATAGAGGTGGTCCTCCCCACCGGCTCGGGCCTTGTGCTCCCCCAGGCTCTCCAGTGTCAGGTCAGTCTCCTGTCCCAAGGGGTCGAAGGCGCGGTCGTGGTTCCGCTCCACTGCGGCGGCCATCTCCTCCAGGCCGATGCCCCCCACCCGTGAGACGGTGTTGGTAAAGTACTTGTCGATTACATCCTGCCGTATGCCCACCGCCTCGAAGATCTGGGCAGACTGGTAGGACTGGAGGGTGGAGATGCCCATTTTGGAGGCGATCTTCACCACCCCGTGGAGGACGGCGGCGGTGTAGTCGGCCACTGCGGTGTGGAAGTCCTTGTCCAGCAGGCCCTCCTCGATCAGATCCACGATGGTCTCCTCCGCCAAGTAGGGGTTCACTGCCCGGGCGCCATAGCCCAGCAGGGCGGCGAAGTGGTGGACCTCCCGGGGCTCAGCGGATTCCAGGAGGATAGATACGGCGGTGCGCTTCCCGGTGCGAACCAGGTGCTGCTCCATGGCAGACACCGCCAGCAGAGAGGGGATGGCCGCGTGGTTCTCGTCCACCCCCCGGTCGGAAAGGATGACAATGTTGGCCCCCTCCCGGTACGCCCTGTCCACCGCCACCGCCAGCCGGTCCAGTACCAGATCCAGGTGGGTGCCTTTGTAATAGAGCAGGGACACGGTGGCTGCGTGGAAGCCAGGTCGGTTCATGGCCTTGATCTTCATCAGGTCGGTGGAGGTGAGAACGGGGTTGTGGATCTGGAGCACCCGGCAGTTGTCCGGCTGTTCCTGGAGCAGATTCCCGTCATCGGCCGCGTAGACGGTGGTGTCGGTGACGATCTCCTCCCGGATAGCATCCATGGGTGGGTTGGTCACCTGGGCGAAGAGCTGCTTGAAGTAGGAGAAGAGGGGCCGATCCCTGTTGTCCAGCACCGCCAGGGGGATATCCACCCCCATGGCGGCGGTGGGCTCCGCCCCGGTGCGGGCCATGGGCAGGATGGTGTCGTTCACGTCCTCATAGGTGTAGCCGAAGGCCTTCTGAAGGCGGCTAAGTTCCTCCCGGCTGTGCCGCTCCACCCGCTGGTTTGGGATCGGCAGGTCGGCCAGACGGAGCAGATTGGTGTCCAGCCACTCTCCATAGGGCTGCCGGGCGGCGTAGCCCTCCTTCAGTTCCTGGTCGTCAATGATCTGCCCCTGCCTCAGGTCCGCCAGCAGCATCTTGCCCGGCCGCAGCCGGGACTTTTCCACGATATGCTCCGGTGGGATGTCCAGCACCCCCACCTCGGAGGAGAGAATGAGCCGGCTGTCGTCGGTGAGGTAGTACCGGGCAGGGCGCAGGCCGTTGCGGTCCAGCACGGCTCCCACCACGTCCCCGTCGGAGAACAGGATGGCCGCCGGGCCATCCCAGGGCTCCATGAGGGTGGCGTAGTAGTGGTATAGGTCCCGGCGGGAGCGGGAGAGGGTGCAGTCATTCCGCCAAGGCTCAGGGATACAGGCCATCACCGCCAGGGGAAGGTCCATCCCCGCCATCATCAGGAACTCCAGGGTGTTGTCCAGCATGGCGGAATCAGAGCCGGAGGCGTTCACCACCGGCAGCACCTTGTCCCTATCCGTTGCCAGCAGGGGGGAAAACATGGTCTCCTCCCGGGCCAGCATCCGGTCCATGTTGCCCCGGATGGTGTTGATCTCCCCGTTGTGGGCTATTAGCCGGTTGGGGTGGGCCCGCTCCCAGGAGGGGTTGGTGTTGGTCGAGAACCGGGAGTGGACGATGGCCAAGGCGGAGGTATAGTTTATGCTTTGCAGGTCGGGGTAGAAGGCCCGCAACTGGTGGACCAGGAACATGCCCTTGTAGACCACGGTGCGACTGGACAGGGAGACCACGTAGGTGTCCCCGCTCAGATGCTCGAATACCCGCCGGGCTACATAGAGCTTTCGGTCAAAATCCAAGCCGGGAGCCGTTTCCTCCGGCCTGGCCACAAAAGCCTGGAAGATGCTAGGCATTTTGTCCCTGGCTCGCTGGCCCAGAATCTCCGGGTGCACGGGCACTTCCCGCCAGCCCAGGAAAGCCATGCCTTCCTTCTCGGTCACCAGTTCGAACTGTCTCTGGGCCTGCCGGCGTTTCAAACCGTCCCGAGGCAGGAAGAACATGCCTACGCCGTAGTCCCGCCGTCCGGGCAGGGCGATGCTCGCCTCCGCCGCCGCCCTGGCAAAAAACGCGTGGGGAATCTGGGTGAGTATGCCCACCCCGTCGCCGGTCTTACCCTCGGCATCCTTGCCCGCCCGGTGCTCCAGCTTCTCCACGATCTTCAGGGCATCGTCCACTGTCTCATGACTGGCCCGGCCCTGTATGTCCACCACGGCGCCAATGCCGCAGGCGTCATGCTCGAATTCCGGGCGGTACAGCCCTCTCCCTTCAGCCGCTTTTTCCCTCATGCGTCTCGCCTCTTTCCATAAAAACGGCGGCGGTCCGTCTCCCGACCGTCGCCGTGAGACCACCTCGTCTCCGCCTCTATTCCATCGTTTTGCTGTCCAGCACCAGCCGGGCGGTCAGGGCCAATTTTGTCCTGCTGTCCATACTTTTTTTCTGCAAATAGTAATGGGCCTGCTCCTCTGTTATGCCATGGCGGTCCATGAGCAGGGCCTTAGCCCGGTCGATGAGTCTCCGATCCTCCCCACTGTGACAGGGGCGCCCGTACCGCTCCAGCCTGCGCCCCACTTGCAGCAGCAGCCGCACCGCAGCCAGCAGATCCCCACGGCTTACCGGGGATGGCAGGCGGAAGATGTCGTCATTCCCCAGAAGATCCAATCGGTCCTGGTGAGCCAGCACCAGCATGGCGCAGGAGGGGGGCAGGTCCTCAAAGAACAGCTCCGCCGTCTGATCCCCCAGCTTGTAGCCGCACACCACCGCCGGCACTGGCAGCTTGTTTATGGCCCGCCGCACCTGGTCGGCGGTGCGGCACACCAAGCAGGCGGCCGCGCCGCCCCCCTCCAGCAGTTCCTTTACACGCAGGGCGGTCTTTTCGCTCTCAAAGGCCACAATGATCTTTTCCATGTGCGTTCACTCCCCTGTTGGGATGGGATCGCTTTAATAATTGATGATGTACTTCTCCCGTTCCCAGGAGGAGACGCGGGTGCGGTACTCCTCCCATTCCTTCCGCTTGCCCTCAATATAGTTGGCTGCCACATGCTCTCCCAGGGTGTCCAGCACCAAGGGATCGGCCTCCAGAGCGTGGATGGCCTCCTCCAGGGAGTCGGGCAGAGAGTCGATGCCGTGAGCTTTTCGGGCGGCGGCATTCATGTCGAAGATGTTCTCGGTGACCTCCGGGGGCGGGGTGAGGCCCTTCTCGATGCCGTCCAGCCCGGCGGCCAGACAGAGAGCCAGCTCCAGGTAGGGGTTGCAGGCCGGGTCGGGAGAGCGGAGCTCCACCCGGGTGGACTGCCCCCGGGCGGCGGGGATACGGATAAGGGCGGAGCGGTTGGAGGCAGACCAGGCCAGGTAGCAGGGAGCCTCGTAGCCGGGCACCAGCCGCTTATAGGAGTTCACCAGGGGGTTGGTCACCGCCGCCATGCCCTTCACGTGGGCCAGCAGACCGGCGATGAATGAATATGCCTCTTTAGACAGGCCCTTTGGGTCATCCGGGTCGTAGAAGGCATTTTTCCCGCCCTGGAACAGGGACATGTTAGTGTGCATCCCCGAGCCATTGATGCCGAAGATGGGCTTGGGCATAAAGGTGGCGTGGAGGCCATTTTTCTGGGCTAGGGTCTTGACTGCCAGCTTGAAGGTCATAATGTTGTCCGCGGTACGCAGGGCGTCGGCGTACTTGAAGTCGATCTCGTGCTGGCCCTGGGCTACCTCGTGGTGGCTGGCCTCGATCTCAAAGCCCATCTGCTCTAGGGCCATGCAGATCTCCCGCCGGGTGCCCTCCCCGTGGTCCAGGGGGCCCAGATCGAAGTAGCCCGCCTCGTCGTTGGTACGGGTGGTGGGCTTGCCCTCGTCATCAGTCTGGAAGAGGAAGAATTCCGCCTCTGGACCTACGTTGAAGGCATCAAAGCCCATCTCCTCCGCCCTTTTCAGAGCCCGCTTGAGGACGTGCCGGGGGTCGCCCACGAAGGGTTTTCCGTCCGGGTCATGGACGTCACAGATGAGCCGGGCTACCCTGCCGTGGCTGGGCCGCCAGGGGAAGATGGCGAAGGAGTCCAGGTCGGGGTACAGGTACTGATCCGACTCGTCGATGCGGACAAAACCCTCGATGGAGGAGCCGTCGAACATGACCTGGTCATTCACCGCCTTCTCAATCTGAGATGCGGTGATGGCCACGTTCTTGAGCTGACCGAAAATGTCGGTGAATTGAAGGCGGATGAACTCCACATCCTCTTCTTTTACCATACGGATGATGTCTTCCTTGCTGTACGACATGCAGGACACTCCTCTCATTCTTTCAAGTAAAGTTAAAATAAAAAGAGGACAAAGGCAGGCCGACCTGTTGGTTCGGAACGCCTTTGTCCTAAACTATGGGCAAATTATACGCGAACCGCAATTCCATGTCAAGATGTTTTTGCAAGTTCAACTCAATTTTGCTTCGCCACTAAGACAAATAGCCAGACGGCTCTCCATATTTGTGCAGGAAGTATAAAATAGACTTTCATAAATGAGCTATCTGCACCGCCGGTATGGGGAGCTCTTGACAAAGGGGCGGCAGGCACATTTATTTCGCCCGGCCGGACTCCATGCTCTGCGGTCAGTCCGTCTATGAGGCCCGGCGGCGGGCAGGCCGGCTGCTGGCTCAGACCTGGCCGGTGGAGGCGGATGTAGTCATCGGCATCCCAGATTCCGGTCTGGACGCAGCCATGGGTTATGCGGAGGAGTCGAGGATTCCCCTATGGAGTGGGTCTGGTCAAAAACCGCTATATCGGCTGCACTTTCATTACCCCGGATCAGCGCAGCCGGGAGCAGGCGGTGCGCATTAAGTTGGGGGCGCTGCGCAGCTGTGTGGAGGGGAGGCGGGTGGTGATGATCGACGACTCCATCGTCCGGGGCACCACCTCCCGCCAGATCGTAGTCCTGCTGCGGGAGGCCGGCGCCGTGCAGGTCCACCTGCGCATCTCCGCACCGCCCTTCATCACCCCCTGCTACTTCGGGACGGACATTCCGGACAGTGAGCACCTGATCGCTCATGACCGCTCCCCGGAGGAGATTTGCGCCCTCACCGGCGCGGACAGCCTAGGCTTTCTGCCGCTGAAGGTCCTGCATCAGATCGCCCCGGACGCTGGCTGCGGCTTTTGCGACGGATGCTTCACTGGCAACTATCCCATCCGCCTCTGAGGGAAATTGGGGACGCCCGCCGAAAGTTTTTCTTGACAATGGGGGCGGCGGTCACTATAATATCCCATAACAGCAAGGGCGCTGTGGCATGGACCACAGCGCCCTTGTCTGTTTTTTCAGGCAATACCGTTAAACGCAATGAGGGAGAAGAGTACCGCGGGGACTCAGGCCCAGCGAGCGGGGGATTGTGAAAGCCCCGCACAGGAGGCCGCGGGAAGAACGCTCCGGAGCGGAAACCCGAACGCACCGCGCCAGTAGGGGGAACGGGCTGCGACCGTTACATCGCGCCGACTTGTCAGAGCCGGAAAAGGGGCCGCCGTCCGGCGGCAAATTAGGTGGCACCGCGGAGCGCAGCATTCGTCCTAATCAAGAGGACGAGGGCTGCGCAAACATTTTTGGAGGTGCTTTCTATGTGCGTGATCGTGGGATTTACCCAAAAGACCAGGGGGCGGGAAGAGGTCTTGGCCTGTCTGGACCGGGCCTATACCAGGGGCCCTGACATGGCCCGGGTGGCGGAAACCGCCTCCGGCTGGCTGGGCTTTCGCCGTCTGTCCATTATGGGGCTGGACGAGCGTGGGATGCAGCCCTTCGCCCTGGGGCCTGACCAGGTGGTGTGCAACGGGGAGCTCTACGGCTGGCGGAGGCAGCGCGCAGAGCTGGAGCAGAGGGGCTACACCTTCCGCAGCGGCAGCGACTGCGAGCTCCTGCTGCCCATGTACCGGGAGTACGGGCTGGACATGTTTGCCCGGCTGGACGCGGAGTTCGCCCTGATCCTCTACGATGGGGAGGCGGACGAATACGTTGCCGCCCGGGACCCCATTGGCATCCGGCCCCTCTTCTATGGCTGCGATCCTGACGGCGGCATTCTCTTCGCCAGCGAGGCCAAGCAGCTGGTGGGCCTGTGTGAGCAGATCCTCCCTTTCCCTCCGGGACACTACTGGTACCGGGGACGGTTTGTCCGCTACGCCGACCCCGCCCGTCCCGGCCTCAGCCGGTCCGACGACATGGACACCGTCTGCCAGAACATCCATGACAAGCTTATCGCCGCGGTGGACAAGCGGCTGGACGCCGATGCCCCCCTGGGCTTTCTTCTCTCTGGCGGACTGGACTCCAGCCTGGTGTGTGCCATCGCCGCCCGGCTGCTTGGAAAGCCTATCCGCACCTTCGCTATCGGCATGGACACCGACGCCATCGATCTGAAGTACGCTCGGAAGGCGGCGCAGTTCATCGGGGCGGACCACACGGAGGTGATCATCACCCGGGACGACGTGATAGCCGCTCTTCCCAAAGTGGTGGCCGCCCTGGGCACCTGGGACATTACCACCATCCGGGCCAGCGTAGGCATGTACCTGTGCTGCAAGGCCATCCGCGAGACTACCGACATCCGGGTGCTCCTCACCGGGGAGATCTCCGACGAGCTCTTCGGCTATAAGTACACCGACTTTGCCCCCTCTCCCGCTGCCTTCCAGACTGAGGCGGAAAAGCGGGTGGAGGAACTCTACATGTACGATGTGCTCCGGGCGGATCGGTGTATCAGCGGCTGGTCCATGGAGGCCCGGGTGCCCTTCGGGGACCTGGACTTTGTGGAGTATGTCATGTCGGTGGACCCGGCGTTGAAGGTCAACCGCTGCGGCAAGGGCAAGTATCTGCTCCGCCGGGCCTTCCAGTCCGATGCTCTGCTGCCTGACGAGATCCTGTGGCGGGAGAAGGCGGCCTTCTCCGACGCGGTGGGCCACTCTATGGTGGATGATCTGAAGGAATATGCCAGAGCGCAGTACAGCGACCTAGCTTTCACTCGGGGCTGCGCCCAATACCAGTACCGCCCGCCCTTCACCCGGGAGAGCCTGCTCTATCGGGACCTGTTCGAGCGGTACTACCCCGGCCAGGCCCGGATGATCAAGGACTTCTGGATGCCAAATCGGGCCTGGGAGGGCTGCAACGTGGATGACCCCTCCGCCCGGGCACTGAAAAATTACGGGGCCAGCGGGTTCTGACGCGTCAAAATTTGAACTTCCAACTTACCCAAGGGAGGGATCGGTATGGCAAAGTATATCTTCATCACCGGCGGGGTGGTATCCGGCCTGGGGAAAGGAATAGCGGCGGCCTCTCTGGGACGGCTACTGAAGGCCCGGGGGCTGAAGGTGGCCCTCCAGAAGTTCGACCCCTACCTGAACATTGACCCGGGCACTATGAACCCCTATCAGCACGGGGAGGTGTTCGTTACCGAGGACGGGGCGGAGACCGACCTGGACTTGGGCCATTACGAGAGGTTCACCGACGAAGATTTGACGGTGGACTCCTCCATCACCTCCGGAAAGGTCTACTGGTCCGTCCTCAGCCGGGAGCGTGAGGGGGCCTTCTTGGGGGGCACGGTCCAGGTCATCCCACACATCACCGGTGAGATCAAGGAGCGCATCTACCGGGTTGGCCGCCGGGAGGAGGTGGACGTGGTCATCACCGAGATCGGCGGCACGGTGGGAGACATCGAGTCCCAGCCCTTCCTGGAGGCCATCCGTCAGGTGGCCGCTGAGGTGGGGCGGCAGAATGTGCTTTACCTCCACGTCTCCCTCATCGTCTCCATTCCCGGCACCGGGGAGCCCAAGAGCAAGCCCACCCAGCATTCTGTAAAGGAGCTGCTGGGCCTGGGCATCCAGCCGGATGTGATCCTCTGCCGCTGCGACGGGCCGGTGTCCCAGAAGGTGCGGGACAAGATCGCCCTGTTCTGCAATGTGCCGCCGGAGCGGGTCATCTCCAACGAGACCGCCCCCATCCTCTACGAAGTGCCGCTGATGCTGGAGGAGGCCGGGTTGGCAAAAGCGGTGTGCGAGGTATTGGGACTTCCCTTCAGTAAGCCACACCTGGAGGAGTGGCGTGCCATGGTGGAGCGAGCCAAACGCCCGGCGGGCCGGCTGGAGATCGCCCTGGTGGGGAAATATGTGGCCCTCCACGACGCCTATATCTCCGTGGTGGAGGCGCTGACCCACGGTGGGATCGAAAACGGGGTGCAGGTGGATGTCCGTTGGGTGGACTCCGAGGACATCAACGACAGCAATGCCGCGGAACTGCTGGCTGGGTGCGCTGGGATCATCGTGCCCGGCGGTTTTGGGAACCGGGGAATCGAGGGGATGATCTCCGCCGTCTGTTGGGCCCGCGAGAATCAGGTTCCCTATCTCGGCATCTGCCTGGGGATGCAGATGGCGGTGGTGGAGTTCGCCCGCCATGTGGCCGGTCTGGCCGATGCTCATTCCAGTGAACTGGCAGCCACCGCCCATCCGGTCATTGACCTGATGCCCGACCAGCAAGGCATCACTGACAAGGGCGGGACCATGCGTCTGGGTGCTTACCCCTGTTATATCACGACGCATGACACCAGAGCCTATCAGGCCTACGGTGCGGAGGATATCTCCGAGCGCCACCGCCACCGCTATGAGTTCAACAACGACTTCCGTTCCCTGCTGACGGAGAAGGGGTTGGTCCTGTCCGGCCTGTCCCCCGACGGGAAGCTAGTGGAGATGGTGGAGCTGCCGGATCATCCCTGGTTCCTGGCCGTCCAGTTCCACCCGGAGTTCAAGTCCCGGCCGAATAGGGCCCATCCCCTGTTCCGGGACTTCGTCGCCGCGGCAAAGGATTACAGCGGGGGCGGGGCCAGAAAAGAGATGAATAGCCCAAATTCTGCGGGGGGATAAAATAAAGAGAACGGCTTTCTCCCCGGGTGGAAAGTGATACGCCGTAACCCAGGGTGACTCTGACCATGAGGCACGCCGACAGTGAAAAACTGCTGGGCTATGAGATCCGCCGTAACGGCAAGGCCATCGGCTTTACCACCTCGGATACCTACACGGATGATCTGGGCGCGGCCAACAACCTGACCTATAGGTATAGCGTGGTACCCGTAGACAAGCTGGGCAACCTGGGTGTTGAGGCCAGTAGCATGAGGTCCGTGTGTCCTATGACAAGACCATCAGTGCCGACCTGTACGACCAGAAGTGGGAGGACGGGACCATTACCATCACCATGAAGCGAGGTGCCTCCGTCCCCGTCATCGTCATCAAGGTCACCGGCGCCGAACTAACCGGCAGCTATACCCGGAGCGTGAAGGCCGATGCCGGAGCAGCGGAGTGGAGCGCCGCCAAGACGGGCGAGCTCTCCGGCGACAGTGTGGTGGCATACTTCACCAAGCCCGGCGCGGAGCCCTTCTTTGTGGACGTGGTATCCGGGGCCTGGTATGAGAGCACAGTGCGCTACGCCGCCGAAGCGGGCCTCATGGCCGGCACCGGCGACGGACGATTTTCCCCGGAGGTGACTACCACCCGGGGGATGATCGTGACCATTCTCTGGCGGATGGACGGCTCTCCCGCCCAAACCGGCGCATCCAGCTTCAGCGATGTGGCGGATGGGCAATACTACTCCGATGCGGCAATGTGGGCGGCTATGAGGACGGCCGGTTTGCCCCCAATGACCCTATCACCCGGGAACAGATGGCCGCCATGATGTACCGTTTTGTCCAGGCCAAGGGCTGGGATACCACGGCAAGCGCCGATCTCTCCGGTTACACCGATGCCCCGCAGATCGGTACCTATGCGCTCCCCGCCCTCCAATGGGCAAATGCGGAGGGGATCATCTCCGGGAACGGAACCCTCTTATCTCCAGACGCCCCTGCCACCCGGGCACAAGCCGCAGCGATCCTCACACGCTTTTGCGAAATCTTTTCCGTGTAATATTTACGGGACCGGAGAAACCTCTGGTCCCGCTTTTTATGTCTGAGGAGATGAGGACGAACTGCGGCAAAACTGCGGCAGCCCTTTACCAAAGCACAGTCAGATGGTATGATACAAATAAATGATGCTGGAGGTGGTCCTATGCCGCAGGTCATCTATGTGG
>OOCB01003681.1_pt1 | contig 14473 bp, 15 predicted proteins | sample 1671351 | NCBI WGS metagenome assembly OOCB01 (sample SAMN06348148, study PRJEB24527) | human gut metagenome | biome: human gut; feature: ankylosing spondylitis patient; material: feces | host: Homo sapiens | place: China | collected 2015-10
GTCCGAGTCGTCTAGATTAGTGGGTAGTTCGACTGCATCATATTAAGTTGACCGGGTGTAAACGTCGTCGGTTGGTTTTTCAGAAGCTGAATTACAATAGCACCGTTTGGTAGGTATTGCAGCGTTGCGCAGTTGTTCATTTCGGAGTTTAACGTGATTGAGGACAAACACACTTGGGAATTTCCTAATATCTTAGCAGGCATAATACACACGTTGGTCTGCTGGGATGTTAGATTGATTGGTTGAGTTGCGTGCAGCTTTACAATCAGACGGCTGGTTGCTTTATCAATATACGCGCTTACCGTCAAACCTTCTATGAGCGTGTTTGTATATATAGTGTTTTGACATCCTCCATTCATGGCTCCGAAGATGTTTTGTGCAAATTGTAGAAGTCCTGTCGTGTTTGGGTGGATGCCGTCATTCGTCCAAAGTGAATCCGTTCGGTCGATAAGATAAGGGGCTTTGATCACGACACCGTTGGTAATTGCGTTTGAGATTTCTTTAGTGGTCTCGATATAGAGTGAAGAGTTTTCTTTCGGTGCGTTCGAAGTCACGTAAAACGTTGGGATTTTTTTGTATTTCGCGTAGATCTTAGTGCAGAAGTTTTTAACTGCCTGCGATATCCCGCTTTTCCCTGCGTCGTTAATGCCTCCGATCACAAAGATGCACTTTATGTTTGATGCGTCCGTGGTGATGTTGTCTATTTCGCTTTCAAAAGATACGTTGACGGTACCACCAGTGTATCCGGAACCGGACACAGCGACGCATTCAGCGTCACTCGCGTTCATCAGCTCCATTAAGCGGTTTCCGATTACACCACCCCTTGCCCAATCAATTCCAGCATAGCTCCAGCTATCACCGATGATTACTATTGTTCCGTTTTTTTGATTGTCGACAAACTTTTTTACCATTTTTGGAGTTGCCGCGATACCTGCGTTCGCATCGCTCGTCGCGGGGGTGCCGTCCGTGGCAAGGCGCACATGGCCGTAATTGACACCGTTACCGACACCGTAGGTGGTATCCTCGCTAGCGTGGTTGTTGGGGGCCTTGGTCGCGATGTCGGCCGTGTTCTGCGTGATGCGCCCGTTGAAGGTCTTCACGAGCTTGCTCAGATCCGCGAACTGGCTGTTCGGATCGGCCCAAAGGAACCAATACCCCTCGTCGGTAAGCTCGGTGCCCGCAGGCACCTCCGGCTTGATAGCGACATACGACGCGCCCGCAGCGTCGTGCACAGCGTCGAAAAAGTGATACGTGGTGAGCGCGGACCAAAGCGACGGCTCGACGAAATTCGGGGTCACGCGCGGGCCGACAGACATAAGCCCCTGCGGGGGAATGTCGGGAATGACCATGGCGCGGTCCGTGACGGTGCCCTGCACTACCGAGTTATCGGTCTGGGCGCCGAAAGATGAAACGTTAGGCATAGGTGCTCCTTATCTAATAGTTGATGCGGACGTGGTATGTGTTGTCGCGCTCGTCGAAAATCCAGTCGAATACGAGATGTTCCCAGCCCTGCGGGACGACGAGTGCGTATCTCCAGCACCCGGTGTCGGGTTCCTGATAGAAGGTCGGGAATACGAACTTGGATTGACGTGCGACGAGTTGCTGCAAATTAGCGTCAATCCATTTCGCGAGGCCGTCGATGTACTTATCGTAGTATTGCCCGTTCTCGATTGACTCGATGACCTTCTTAATTTCCTCGATTGTCTCAGCGTTCTTGTTGGAAAGCTCAATCGTGTTGTTGAGAGGGTCTTTAATCGCGTCGATGATGCAATAGAGGTTCGCGATCAGCTGCTCGGGACTCTTGACCTCCCAATACAGTTTTGGGAGTGTCGGGTTCGTCAGCATCCAGGGGTTGAAAAACGGAAGCGGTGTAAACATTCGCTTCACCTCCTTTACCAAAGCGGGATGGTCGGTGTGAGTATCGAGGTGAACAGGACATGCTCTAGCTCATTGAGAATCATAGCATCCACGTCCTGATACTCGCGCGCGAATTGCAGGGCCTTGTCAATCGCGCTTCCCTCGTGCATCGTGTCGGCCTCGCGGTCGTTGCCGGTGCTCGCGTAGTCGGAGTTGCCGGATAGCATCGTCTCGGGGAAGTCCGAGAAGATGTCGCGCGATTTCTCGCGGTCGCGGGAATCCTGGAAGGGGTTCACCCCCTGCTCGACGCGGGCATAGAGCAATTTGTACTTGGGCATGATCTCGTTCAATTTGCGCAAGTACGCGCGCTTCCAGCGGTTGGGAACCGTTATAGAAACCTCGCGATCGTAAAAGCGGTTGAGGAACTTGGTGCAAAGCCGCGTGTACTGCTCGTCGCTGTAGGCGTCGAATTTCCACGAATCATCCTCGAGCGGCTTATAGAATCCCAGCTCGTGCCACTCTCCGAGTGTGATCGTCATGTAGTCGTAGCGCTCGTCCGTGTTCACCTCGGGAAAATCGAACATGTGTCTACCCCCTCTCGAGCATCTTGTCGTAACGGTGCGATATATCGTAGTTGCTGGAAAGGTTGTCGCGGGCCCATACGACGGTGATCGGCGCGCCCAGGCGGTTGCCGAAACGTGCGTTGAGCTTGTCGCATGCGTCGCGGCGCGTGTTGAGCGGGGACATTCGCGCGAGCTCGGTCGGCTGCATCGTCGAATTGACCTCGTCCTCGATCATGCGCTCCTCTTTGAACGGCATGGAGTCGATACCGAGCTCGCGATAGATCGCGTCCCACGTGTTGGCCCATTCCTCTTGGAGCTTGTCCCCGATGTACTCGCGCGCGCGCTGAGGCATTGTCGCGGTCGTCTGGATGTCTTGGAAGTTGTCATAGGCCAGTACATACGGCTCGCCGTTCGCGATTGCCTTGTAGAAGTTCTGCACGTCGTAGGTTCTATCTTGAGGCGCGGTGATGGCGAACGGCATGCGCATGTGGAACCGGTTGATCTGCTTCGTGCGCATGATGTCGGTCAGCTCGCGCGCCCAGATGTTAATCTTCACGAGCAGGGGGTAGCGTGTGCGGTTCTCCCAGATCCATACGCCTCGGTCCCAATTGCACATGAAATTCGTCTTGCCGGTGATGCCCATCGCGCGCCATGCGCGCGGCTCGTTGTACATGTTCGGGGCGCCCTGCTGGACGGCCCGTAGCGATAGAAGCGTATCGCTCGAGTTTGGAAACGCGAGCGTGGCAGCGCCCTCGGTGAGCAGCGTCCACTCCAGAAAGCACTCGTTGCAGGTCTCGGGTAGGTTGAGCCAACGGAAACGCGACAGCGCGAGCTCGATCAGGTCGTTTTGGAACATGGCGAACAGCTGTTGATTGTACGCCTCGGTCTGCCAGTATGTCGGCTGCGCGCCGGGCCTGTACTTGCGGCGCTGCTTGTAGCCCCTGCGTCCCTTGCTCATGCGTTCACCTCCTTATAGACCGTCGGCGTGTCGATTGCCGTCTTGAACGAAGCGAGCACTTCCGCGCTGGATTTGGACTGCGCGTCCATGAGCTCTTTCATGATCGCCCGGTGCGCCTCCATGTCCTTGCTGATGGTCGCGTCGGTCTCGGCGCGCTCGACCTTGTAGTCGATGATCGCGTTGATCTCCTCGTCGGTCATGCCCTGGTAGGTCTCGGCCTTGAGAAGCGCGTTAAGGTCAATCTCTGCCATGGTGCCTCCTTTACAGGTTGTCGTAGATGCTAACGCGACCGATTTCCTCCGGTTTGCTCCAGACGGTCACGCCATGAATAAGTATATCCTTGATCACGCCCTGTGCGGACTCGAGCGCGTTGCCGTTGCCGCTGCACCACACCTCGGCGCATTTCCAGTACGTGAAATGGCGCATGACCTGCATGTTAACCATGCTGAACTCTCTCATGAGCGAGTAACCGTAACGGGCGAAAGCCGAGGCCGCGTTCATGATGTCGCACTCGCGCTGCGTGACGACCTGGGCGAACAGGGCGCGCGGCGCGGTCGCGCCCGATTGCCCGTTCGCGTTCGCACCGAACTGCGCGGGGGCCGCTACGCCCGCCTGGTTGAGGCCCGCCGAGATCGCGTCGATTGCGGTCGCGTAGGCGCGGTTCGCATTCGCGTCCCCGGTGGTCTTGGTGTTGCCCGCGTTGGTGCGCATGACGCCCGCGTTGTTGTTCGCTACCTTGGTGCTCGCCTCGTTGCGCAGCGTGGTCGCGATGTTGCTCGCATTATTCTGGATTCTCCATGTTTCGGCTGTAAATTTGGCTGCATTATTAGTCTTTTTGATTGCGTTCGTCTGTGCCAAGACCGCAGCCAGGGAATTGCTCGTTTGCGAGATCGCCGCAGCGGCGTTAGCAGTGGGGATTGATACCGCGAGGTCCGCAACTCCCCCGATCGCCGCACTCTTGGCGTCCGCGCCGCCTCCAGTGATGCCACCGGTTACGACCGATCCCAACGTGTTCGCAATTGCGGACGCGTTGTTGTTTGCAGTCGTGATCGAGATGATTTCGTTTTGCACCCCTTTCATTTCGGTAGAGGTTTCATTATCCGCATCGCAATCACTCTTGAGCTTTTGGTTAGAGGCTGCCGCTCCAGTTAGAGCCCAGTCGTTTGCGTTCGCCGTGACTGCGGTGTTCGCCCCGGTGTTGACGGTGTTGTTATCGGTCACGTTCTTCGCCGAGTTGTCGACGTTCGTGTAGGCGGTCGCGTTGGACGCGAGCGACGACGCGAGCGCGTTGTCGGCAGCGAGCTTAGCGTGCGCGCGGCTGTATACGGTCGTGTAGGCCGCGCGGCTCGCGGCGCTCTGGGAAACCTGCATCACGGGAAGGTTCCAGCTCTTTAGGTACTCACCCCACGCCCCGCCGTAGCTGTACGTACGCCCCTCGATTGTCTGGAACGCGAGCGAATCCGTAGCGCCGGCGATACCGAGCAGGCGCGCGTCGATTGAGATGTACGGCATGACGAGGTTCACGGCGCTGGCGAGCTGGATGCCGTTCGCGCCGAGATCCTCGATTCTGACCGTCGAGGTCTGCCCGCGCTCGTCACCGATACGGATCGCCGCATAAGGGTACGTGTAGAGCTTGGCGAAACCTGCGGCCTGCGCGGGGTACCCGAAATCGGCCGCGCCGGGCTGCATGAACGTCTCGATTTTCTGGACGGCATCGAGCACGGTAATTGAAATGTCCCAAAGTGTGAACGGCGCGGACTGCGTGAGCAGGTCGGACGGTGCGAAGAACACGCCGAGCACGGTCGGTTTCATCCAGGGCGCGTTGGACTCGATCTTGCGCAGGAACGGCTGGAGGTCTCCCACGGCCACGGAGTACACGCGCGGCGCGAGCACGCCGGATACGTCCGGCTCTGAAATCGCGGGCACCTTCGGGGCGGCAGCGGTACCTAGGTCGCCCTGGAGATCCGCATAGGTCGCAATGCACGCGCGCTGCGTCTCGGCGCTGTAGTTCTTGTACGCGCGCGCGGTCTCGACATACGGCTCGCCCCCGGTGTTGACATCATCGGAGAGCAGGTACGCGCTGTTGTCTCGGGGGTTCGCGAGGTAGTCGGCCACGCTCGACGCGGCAACCGGCGCGTGTCCGCGCTCCAGGAGAACGTAGTCGAATCGCATCTCGTTGATATACGTCGTCCACACGTCGAGCGTGAGGATCAGGCGCGTCGAATTGGGGGAGAGCTGCTGCGCGTCCTGGATGAAATAGTAATAGCGGCGCTTGCGATCGCCTGCGGCGTACGCGAGCGGACGGGCATCGCTCGTCATGCGCGGCAGGTCCACGACGAGGTAGTTGTATCCCTGGGCAGATGTCACCGGAACCGGCACCTTGGACGCGCCGTCGGGCTTGACGTTGAACATCGTGTCGAGGTTGACGGTCTCGCCCTCGAGCGCGTCGAACCATGCGTCGCGCGCGGCGTCGTCGTCGAACTTGACGACGTTATCGTAGTCACCGCACCACGGGACGTTGCACATCTTGAGCCGGGCGGTCGGCTTGAATCGGGAATAGTCGAGCGTGTTGTCGTATTTGTACACGTTCACGTTATCGAGGTTCGGAAAATCGCTCATATGCCCTCCTTAATAAAATGCGCCCCCGCTCACGCATGAGCAGGGGCGCGCGCCTTGCACTATAGATTATAGGCTAGGCGATCGTGATGTCCACGGTCTTCGTATGGAGCGTGGTCGAGCCGGAGGGGTTGACGTACGAGGTCGTACCGGTGACGTGGAGGACGTTACCGGCCTCGAGGTCGGACTTCTGGACGTGCAGCACGCCCAGACGGTCGACGCGCGTCGCGGTGTTGAGCGCGATCGGCTCGCCGTCGGCCGCAGCGGTCTCGGCACTCACGCTCCAGGTGACGGCGTTCGGCTCGACGTCGATACCGAGGTCGTTGGGCGTGATGGTGCCGACGAGCTTCACGGTAAGCTGCGTGGTCTCGCCCGGCTTGAGCCGCTGGGAGGCTGCGGTGATATCGACGCCGGTCACGGCCTGGGTGAGCGTGGGGATGTCGGTCGCGGCGTCCGTGGTGAACAGGATAGCGGGCACGAACGGGGAGCAGGAGACCACTTCCCAGTGGTGCAGGTAGTAATTAGTGGAGAGCGTCGAGGGATTGTAGAAACTCTCGTTTGTGTATACGAAATCCTCGCACACGAAGAAAGCGTCGGTGGTGAGTAGCGCGAATGCGTTGGGTACGGGGATGTCGGGCACGACGACGGTACGGTACTTGATGTCAGCCTTGTCGAGATTGAAGATTCCCGCGAGCGTGTCGACGTCGACAGATGCCATGGCGTCGGCGGTGATGAACAGCACGAGCTCCTCGGGGGCGGCGAACACGGGGATACCGTACTCCGCCGACACGGGGGAGTAGAGCGCGGTCGGGAACTTGAGCTTGCTCGCATAGGCGCGCACTGCCTTGAGGAACTCCTTACCGGTCGCCTCGTCGGTCGGCTCGCCGCTCACGTGGTGTTTGAAGAAACCCCAGTTCTGCTCGTAATAGGACATTTGCGCCATCATGCACAGATACTCGTCGTAGTTGTCGGAGTTGCGCGGTACGGTGAGCACGGCGTCGATGAGGCGGTTGAGTCCGTATTCGTCGAGAAATGCCTGGCGCAGATCGGGATATTCGAGCGTGATGTCGTAACGGTCCTCGCGGTTGACGGTGTGATACCACACAGCGGCCTCGGGGCGGTTGATCTTCTCAAGCGTCGAATCCTCGATATTGTACGTGTGCGCCTTGATCCACTTGAGCGCGGATTCCTGGATAGACGAACCGTAGCGCATCGCCGCGCCCTTGAAGACGCGTAGGGGGTTCTCCCATTCCTTGTTGTGGACGATCTGGTCGCCGATGCGGTTGATGTATGCGTCGATGAACTCGTTCAGATAGCGGCCGTTGTTCGGCTTGAATAGGAATTTGCTCGTCGCGTCGATGCCCGAGACGGTCGGGTCGGGGACGCGCTGCTGAAAATCGTTGGTCGCGGACAGGTACACACGGCCCGCGATCGTGGTGTTGTCAGTTGCCATCTATTAACCTCCTTAAAGGTCAAGGTCCATGTCGTCGTAATCGGGAATGATTAGAGCGTCGACGCTATCATCGATAGGCGCGTCGCCGTCGCCGTCGACATCCGCCACTTCGCCACCGTTGTCGATGTCGATCGCGGCAGCGGTCGTGCGCATCGCCTCGAGCGTCGAGGTGATGTTGCCGAGCGCGCTTTCGATGCGCTCCAGGCGGTCGCGCAGGTCGTCGAACTCGCCGATGCGGTGCGCCTCCTCGCCGGACGTGTCGGTATCGTCCTCGATCGCCTGCTCTTCCGGGGTCAGGTCGTCGGCCTCGGTCTCGGGCTTCTCGTCCTCGTCCATGTCAGCTCCTTTCTATAGCTACAAATAAGGGCGCGATGCGAACAGGCTCTCGCCCGCGCATCGCGCCCATTATATAACGCCTTTGCGAAACTTTGGCGCGTGCGGCTGAAACACGCCGCCGAGCGTGCGGGGTTCAGGTATCGACCGAACGATATAGCTGTCCCGAATCGTCCCTACTCGCCGCTTGCCGCGCGAGTCGTCGCGGGCGTCGCGGTCATTTTACGCCATAGAGTGACATCGCGTCCAGGAAGCCCTCGCGCACCTTCACCGAATCGAAGAGCACGCTCCCCTCGTAATACATCTGGACGATTACGCGCAGTGTCTTCACGGCACGCTGCGCGGCGATGCGGTTCGGGGTGTTGTCGCGCCTCGTGAGCGCGAATACCGGCTCTGCGTTCTTGGGAATCTTCCCGGTGACATAGTAATATCCCTCGCTCATGTCAATCCAGATGCCGTACTCGTCGCCCATATGTACGCACCCCATGACGTACTTGGCGCGCGAGGGTTTCTTGGAGATATATCTGTTGTCCTCGGCGAAATCGTTAGCGTAGGTGGCTTTCGTGTAACCGGTAACCTGGCCCATGCGGCCCGCGAGCGTGTTGTCCATGCGGTAGCGGTCGTGCTCGTCCGGCTCGACGTAATGGAGCAGTGCCATTTTGTTCAGGTACCACGTATAGCCGAACCTCGGCACGCCCTTTACGCCGAACGCCGCGAAATAGGGGTTCAGCAGGTCGACGGCGTTGCCCAGCAGGAAGACGTGCGGCTTGATACGGTGGCCGTCGTAGGGATCCTCGCGGGCGCACGAGTCGGTGATTCGCGCCAGCATGTTCCACTCGTTGCGCTTGTAGGTGTGAGTCGCGTCGATGTTCTCGATAATGGCCTCGTCGAAGATGATGTTCTTTACGTTGAAGAACGTGCGCTTCTTGGTTCCCTGCATCTCGGCGTAGCCGACGACGTATCCGCATACCTTCCAAGGCGTGCCCTTCTCGGCGTCGGCGGGCCGGTATTTGAACTCGTTGTTCTCGCACTTGAAGTCGTACTTACCGAACTCCTCGTCGGTCGCGGCCAGTTTGTCGAAGTATCCTTTCTTCACGGCGTCGCGCTCGTCGAGCGTGCGGCAGACCTCGACGAAACGCTCGTCGCGCCTGATCGCGGCGTTGAGCGCGTAGGCGCGAAGGCCGTACGTCTTGCCCTTGTTCGGCGCGCCGACGACCATGGTTATATCCGCGTTATAGCTGAGCGTCTTCTCCCAGTTATAGTGTACGCCGTCGTTAAGGTTTACCATTCGACCTCGTTCCCTTCATCGTCGATATAAGTGTAGCTCGCGCGCGTCCCGTCGTAGTCGATGACGCGCTCGGTCGTGTCCACGGCGCGCCCGTACCGCTCGCGCATGTACGCGACCGTGCGGGCGTTGCCGCCCTTTTCCGAATCGCCGAGCACGCGGTCGGAGGGGTAGAGCGCTATCGACTCGTGCGCGCTCACGTGCGCGGTCACGCCGAGATAGTCGGTCACGTCCATGTCCAGCACGTCGGCGGATGCGGGCCGGTAGTGCTCGAGCGCATGGCACACGGTCTGAGACACGCGCACGCCCCATCCCAGCACGCGCGGCGCGACCTCGGCGAAACCGTGCCCGGCGCTCATGTCGTCGATCCAGTTCTCGATATGGTACATACCCGTCGGGCGCGACAGGCCCGCGCACGTGATGTGCGCGTGCTCGCCGTCCCAGCTGACGCGCGCCTTGTTCCATGCGTCCATGTGGAGTGGATAGGCCTCGCCCTCGACCTCGAACGTTCCGACGCCCGCGAGCGTCGAGGCGTAGCCGGGGAAGTTGGCGCGGATGCGGCCCATGCACGAGTCGATAGAGGCCGTGACGGCCTCGTGGAACGGCGCGAGCGCGCCCATGAGGCCGTCTGCGGTGACATCCGCATCGCACGAGATCTTGAGCGAGTCGGTGTCGCCGCCCAGCACGCGCACGCGCTCGCCGAGCGCGCGGTATATGAGCTCGATTGCCGCGACGATGGCCATACGCGACCCGCCCACGATACGGAGGCCGTAGGGGTAGAGCACGAGCTTGTTCTTCGCGTCCTCGTAATGCTCTTCATACGTCTCGCGCGAGACGACGGTCGCGCGATCGACCGAGACCTCGCCGTCCTCGACCTTGTAGCCGGGTTTGAATACGTCCTGCGCCTCCATGCCGTAAATCGAGTTGAACATGCCCTTGACGGTCGAGTTGTAGTACGCCTCGAGGTCGGCGCGCTCCATCTCGCCCGAGCGGATGCGCGCGGCGATGCCCTCGGGAATCGTCTCGGGGATAGCCGGCGCGTACGGCGTGCCGGTCTCATAGGTTTTCAAGATCTGCTTGCACGCATTCTTCCTAGCGTAGAACAGATTAGAGAGAAGCGTCACGTAATCGGGCGGCTTGACGAACGACATGGTACCCTCTCCCAGGATGGCCTCCATCGCATCCCATGCGTAGACGCGACTCATGCACCACAGCTCCAGCTCGGACACGTTGACGATAGCGGAGTCTGCGGAAACCAGCTTGCCGAATGCGAAGCGCCCGTTGTATGCGGTATCGACGTATCCGGCGCTGCGAACTGCGGTAACGCCGTCGCGATCGGCCTGTCCTCCCCAGTCGCCAAGCTGGCCCTTGGCCTTGAATTTCGCCTCGGACAGTAGCGCGATGTCCCAGCACTCGAAAGCGCTCCCCTCACGCAAACGCATGTTCGTAAATCGGATCTGGGCGTGGAAGGCGCACCCGAACGGCTCCTCCCAGTGACGCATCGCCGCGTCGAGGCCGGTCGAGCACACGTTCTCGGCCATGGACTGTAGGACGGGGGGCAGCAGGCCGCGAAAGTGCACCGGGCACATATGCCCGTTGATGTATGCGTGGTGCGCGGACGTCTCGTCAATCGAGTAGACGTTAGACTGCACGATGCCGGAATAGCGCGCACTCGTGAACGTGAAACCGCCTCGGAAACAGGCCTTGCGCAATGCGTACTGCGCGTAAGTCGGCGCGAGCTCCTCGGCGCACATGCGCTCGAAAGCGGCCTGCACCGAGATCGGCCTACCCTTGGCCCTGGGGATGCGGAGGCGTCCCGTCTCCATCTTCCCCGCCTGTCGCACGAGCGACGTCTTTGTCAGCACGCGCACGCCGAGCCATTCGGGGCGCAGCCACTCGTTGGACTCGAGCAGGTAGCGAAGATATGCGGGGATGACCTCGGTGTCGCGTCCGGCGTAGAAAAGCTCCTCTTGCGTGAGCGGAGTATCGGGTGTTCGGATCTTGGAATAGTCCCAGTCGCCTTCGGCCTTGGGGAGTCCAGCGACCTCGCCCATCTTCGCGAGCCCGCGCATCTCCAGATAGAAGGTGTCCCAGAAACGGAGCTTGACCGCGCCGTCGCACACGATGTCCACGGTATAGGCGCTCGCGGCGCTCTGGGCGGACACCTCCATATCCCAGCGCTCGTTGAGGTCGTACATGAGCGGTTGGAGGTCGAACATGAGGTTATAGGCGCAGATGATCGGGATGAAGTGCTCGCGCTCGCCCCAGGCTATATATTCGTCGATACAATCTTGCATCTCGCCCTCGTGGCGGTAGAAGCCGATATGGCCCGCGCCGGGCTCATAGGTCCGCAGGTCGCACCCGCGCAAATCGTTGACGATGAACAGCACGGGATAGGCGCGCCACGTGTTCCCGGCGCGGTCGGTGCATATGTTGCACGTCTCGGTGTCGTAGCTCGCCGCTACCCGAAACTCCGGCCTCTTTGTCTTGAACCGCATCCCGCACCTTTTACCCTATCCGAACATTACGATCTTTGAGGCCCATACCGCCGAGCCGGCCAGCTCCGCGTCGAAATCCACCTCGCCGTAGAAGGCCTCGTTCTCGGAGGTCAGCCCCTCGACGAGCGACGTCTGCGCGCCCGCCGATACCAGGCTGTCGAGCGCCTTCCTGTTGGCCCCGATAACGCGGTCGTAGGCCTCGGATAACGACGTCACGCCCAGCCCCTCCATAATCAGCCTGTTGCGCTCCTTGAGATCCTTCCCGCGCCAAAAACGGCGCGTCGCGGCGTAGAAGACCGATACGGCCTCCTTGCCGCCGTCGCCGAGCGTGCTCGGCGCGCCCGAGCGCGCCAGGTTGATCTGGCGCTGGAATATGAGGTTCGACCTCGCGGCGCGCGACCTCGCCTTGCGCGGCGCGGTCGTCATGCGGTCGAGGCGCTCTGCGGCCCTCTTGGTTCGCGTCTGCGCCTCGGCTGCCTGATGCACCTGTCTCGTCCCCTGGTAGGACTGTGAAATCTGCTCGCGCACGCTCGCGATATAGTCGGCGCGCGCTCGTTTCTGCAGCGTGCTCATGCCGCTCACGTCCTCGCGCTCCAGGCGCGCCAGCAGTCGCTTGGCGCGGCGTCGCGCGTTGTATACCTCGTCAGATGTCCTTTTCGCACGTGCCATAGGGCTCGATCTCCAAAATATAAGCGGCGCGGCCTGGACCGCACCGCCTGATGTTAAAGCAACGGGAGCTGAGGTTTAAGTCTTGATTATACGAGCACGAGCGTCTTTCGGGTGTTGCCGTTGGGGAGCTTGCTGGATACGAGCTTCATCGGGACGATCCCGCCCTCGTCGAACAGGCCCGCGGCCATGAAGTTATCGGCTGCGTTGCGGACGCCCTCGGACTGGGAGAAATATGCGGTTCCGTCCTCGCAGACGAGCGTGGTGTTGGTGCAGGGCGTATCGACGCCGTTCTTGTCGCGGGAGCGGCGGATGCCGGGCTTGGTGAACACGCCGACGACGTTGAGGGTCTTACCCTCGTGATCGGCCAGGGACTCGGCGTTGTTCATCGCGTTGACGACGAGCTTCTTGGTCTCGGCGTCGGTCACCTGGATGCTGGAGTAGCTTGAGGGGGTGTAGAGGTCGGTGCAGTTGTCCATAGGTGCGAGCTGAGTGTTTTCGTTAGTCATTTTTACTTCTTTCCTCCGATACTGATTGATCGTACATACTGTAGCCGATTGCGACGTCGATGAAATCCTCGATTGGGATCGAGTAATAGTTCGATTCGGTCACAACATCCGTAATAGTGATAAACGTGTCGCCGAGTATCTTTCTTAGCGTGTTGGTGGCTTTCACGGGGTCCGAATAGTTGCCGTACAGCTTTCGCTTAAAGGGCACCTGCTCGCCGTCGCGCACGGTGTATCCGCAACAATGACAGGTTTTGATTCGGCGACCGATTAAGCCTCTTTGCTTCCTTGCGTTTGTCATAAAAGCACCCCCTTTCCGTTGCTGTCATAAGCATTATAGAAAAGGGGCGCTTTACGTGTCAAGGGTAATTGCAATAATTTTTCACTTATCGGCGCGTGCCGTCTGATACATAGCATTGCAGACGATCGAGCGCACACCCGTACACGCCTGCGTAATCGTCTCCTCCGTAGGTGGTGCCGTCGTCGCATACCTCGTCCCAGTATCCGGCGTGCGCGACGTCCTGGGAGCGATAATAGACCTGCTTATAGTCGCCGTCGGGCGTGATGTAATACATCTGAACACCGTCGACGGTCTGGCCCCAGATGCCCGCCATGCCGTTAACGGAATCGCCGTAGTTCGCCGTCTGAACCCAATCGAGCCAGCCTGCCTCCTTAGTGTGAACACGGTAGCGAAGAGTGCCGCTATCCACCCAAGCAATAAGCATGTCATGAGTGCCGTATGGCACGCCTGCAAAGCCCTCGGAGTTGCTATCGTTGAAGTTAGTGACGGCCTCATTCCATGTGCCATATCGGTTATGGAGCGCGTAATGGATGTTCACGCTCTTACCGGTGGACTTGGGGAAGATCGCGCGAGCCGCGGATGCGGAGGGCTGATACGTTCCCCCGTTTCCATCGGTGGGCGCGATCGGCGCGACATAACCGGAACCGAGATAAGACGCCACGGCCTGCTTAAACTCGAACCACGTCTTACCGTATGCGCGGAAATAACCGTTCGGGTCGGTATGGTCGGAACCACCCCAGCGCCGAGCGGCCTCATAATGGGACAGCAGGCGCGACGTGTCCCAACCGTGGGCGCGGAGCTCGTCACCCGCCCACTTGACGGCCTCGCCCCACTGTTTCGCGAAATCGGAGGCGTTAGTGGCGTGCGCGAGCTCGATGCCGATCGTGTACCCGTTTCCGTTGCCGACATGCCAGCAAAGACGGTTCTCCGCAACTGTGTTGTACACGGTCGACCCGTCGAGCTCCATAACGTGGTGCACTGCATAGGTATCATCACGCGCCCACAATAGCGTGTGATTGTAGGCGCTCGCGCCGGGGTTCGCCGTCTCATGGATAACGAGGTAGGAGGCATTGAGATACCCGTGTCCGCTACTAACATATCTGTCGACGCTCTGATATGCCTCCGCGCCGGCAGGCGCCGAAAAAGCGACGACGAGCGCGAAGAAAAACGCGGCAAGCGCCGCGCCTTTCTTCCGCTCGATGCGGTTTGCTTTCATGTTGCTAGACCTCCTTGTTGTCGTTGATACCGTCGAGCTTCTCGGAGAGCTTCGCCATGATCAGGCTGTTCTCCTCGATAGTCTTGCGAAGCTCCTCAATGGTCTTCGTGTTGCTGTAGTACATCATCACGAAAGCCGCGATAGGGAACGCCACGTTGCTCACCAGATCCGTAATTGCTGGGACGTCCATTTTCATTGCCTACTTGCCGGAAGAAAAAAAG
>OOCB01003684.1_pt1 | contig 14467 bp, 10 predicted proteins | sample 1671351 | NCBI WGS metagenome assembly OOCB01 (sample SAMN06348148, study PRJEB24527) | human gut metagenome | biome: human gut; feature: ankylosing spondylitis patient; material: feces | host: Homo sapiens | place: China | collected 2015-10
TAGGGCAGGGGCTTCGCCTCTGCGGAGGCGCCCAAAGGGCTTTCCGATCGCCCTTTGGAAACCTTCGGCGCGGTCACTCCCATGCTTCTTGAACTTTTTTGTTACTTCGGGAAGCGGGGATAGTGTGGCTATCCTGTGGATAAACACGCGGGCATAGTATGAAAGAGCGCTCAACTCAATCGCGCGAAAGGGTCAAGGGGCAAAGCCCCTCGGTTTCCCCCAATCAACACGCGGGCAAAGCATGAAAGAGCGACCAATTCAATCGCGCGAAAGGGTCAAGGGAGAAACTCCCTTGTGGGGTCAAGGGGCGAAGCCCCTCGGTCTCCCTCAATCAACACGCGGGCATAGTATGCAAGAGCGCTCAACTCAATCGCGCGAAAGGGTCAAGGGACGAAGTCCCTTGTGGAGTCCAGAGGCAAAGCCTCTTGTGGGGTCAAGGGGCAAAGCCCCTTGCGTCTCCCCCTTCTAAGAAAGGAAAGATATGACAGTTGTTTCGGTGCTGGTGGCGCTGCTGCTGCTGGGAATCCTGATTACGGTGCATGAATTTGGGCATTACATTTTCGCGCGCATGACGGGGATAGAGGTCATGGAGTTCGCGATTGGCTTCGGGCCGAAAATCGTCGGATGGACGGGAAAGTCCGGGACGAAATTCGCGCTGCGGTGCATCCCGCTGGGCGGGTACTGCGCATTCTACGGCGAGGACGACGTGGAGGGCAAAGCCACGAACGACCCGCGCGCGTTCGGCAAGCAGCCGGTTTGGAAGCGGATGCTGTCGGTGCTGATGGGGCCGGGCATGAACTTCCTGCTGCCGCTGGTGGTGCTGGTGCTGTACTTCTGGATTGGCGGCGTGACGGGCACGGAAGCCCTCGTTGCGGACGTGGAGCAGGGCGGCCCAGCGTACACCGCGGGGCTTCAGGCGGGCGATATTATCCTTGACGTCAACGGCACAGCGCCGAATCCCGAAAACGCATCGCAGTCGCTGACGGAGCTGATTAACGCCTTGCAGGGCGACGCGATGGTGCTTGGCATCCGCCGCGACGGTGAGCGCACCGAAATCACCCTCACGCCGTTCTATGATACGGAAACCGGGCGCTACCGCATGGGCATCCACGTCAGTGCGGTTGCGTCGGGCGAGATGCTGCCCGTGTCGTTCGGGGAGGCTGTGCGGGACAGCTGGAACGTGTGCGTCAACGCCGCGACAATCATCGGGCAGGCGCTGCGCGATATGGTCACGACGGGCGCAGGGCTGAATGAAGTCGGCGGTGTCGTCGGCACAGTCGCGGCGGTCAGCGAGCAGGTCAACACCTATGGCTTCGCGGCGTTCATCAACGCGCTGGTCGTTATCTCCATCAACTTGGGCATCATGAACCTGCTGCCGATTCCGGGGCTGGACGGCGCGCGGTTCCTGTTCCTGCTGGTGGAAGCTATGCGCCACAAGCCGCTGCCGCAGAAAAAGGAAGCCATCGTCAACCTGATTGGCATGGCGCTGCTCTTCGGGCTGATGATTCTGCTGGTATTCAAGGACGTTTGGACCCTGATGGGACACTGAGGTGAATGATATGTACGAAACGAGAATGGTTCGCGTCGGCGACTTGACGCTGGGCGGACACAACCCGGTCTGGGTGCAGTCCATGACGAACACCGACACGCGCGACGCACAGGCGACGCTTGCGCAGATTCGCGCCCTGGCGAAAGCGGGCTGCGACATCGTGCGCGTCAGCGTGTACGACGAGGATTGCGCCCGCGCCGTCCGCACGCTGGTGGACGGTTCGCCCGTGCCGCTGGTGGCGGATATCCACTTCAACCACCGCCTTGCCATTGCCGCGGCGGAAAACGGCATCCACAAGCTGCGCATCAACCCCGGCAATATCGGCGGCGAAGCGCACGTTCGGGAACTGGCGGCGGCGGCAAAGGCGCACCACATCCCGATTCGCATCGGCGTGAACACCGGGTCGATTGAGAAGGATATTCTGGCGAAGTACGGGCAGCCGTGCGCCGAGGGGCTGGTGGAAAGCGCGCTGAATCACGCGCGGATGCTGGAGAAAGTCGGCTTCGAGGACATTGTGCTGTCCATGAAGGCGTCGGATGTGCGCCTGACGATTGCCGCCTATGAGCTGGCGGCGAAGCGCTGCGATTATCCGCTGCACGTCGGCGTGACCGAGGCGGGTCTGCCGGGGCAGGGGACAATCAAGAGCGCAATTGGCATCGGCGCGCTGCTGGCGGAGGGCATCGGCAACACGATTCGCGTCAGCCTGACGGGCGACCCCGTGCCGGAAGCAAAGGCGGCGTGGGACATTCTGCGCGCGCTGAATCTGCGGACGCACGGCGTGCAGCTGGTGTCCTGCCCGACGTGCGGGCGGACGTGCATCGACGTGGCGGGCATTGCCGCGCGCGTGGAGAAGGAGCTTTCGGATATTCAAGTGCCGCTGAAGGTGGCGGTGATGGGCTGCGTGGTGAACGGCCCCGGCGAAGCGCGCGAAGCGGACATTGGCATGGCGGGCGGCAAGCGCGGCGGCGTACTGTTCGTCAAGGGGCAGGAGCCGATGGTGGTCGAGGAGAATCTGGCTGACCGCCTGATTGAACTGGCAAGGAAGATTGCGGCGGAAAAAGCGGGGAAATGACGCTTTTTCCGGCGGAAAAGCTGGGAAAAGGGCTTTTCGGTATATTCGTGACTTGTTTTTTTGTGTTGCAGAGGGTTTCGCCTCTGCGGAGGCGACCAAAGGGCGTGAAAACAAACGAAGTTTGCGATCGCCCTTTGGAAACCTTCGGCGCCGCTGCTTTTGGGGTTCTTTGCGGTTGGTTTGTGCCATAGTTAGAAGACCCAAAAGCACACTAACTAAAATGTTTCGATAACGCTCAATAAACTTAGAAGGGGCGCGAAGCAGTCCAGAGGGCGACCGCAAAGCCCTCTGGTCGCTCCCGCAGGAGCGAAATCCCTGTATAAACACGCGGACATAGTATGAAATCGCGCACAACTGAATCGCGCGAAAGGGTCAAGGGATGAGATGGGACGAAGTCCCCCCCTTGGCTCGTCGTCGTTATAGGGAAGGAGGAAGCAGCATGAGTTACGATGAATTGCTCGCGCAGGTGTATGCCGCGCTGCCGCAGCTCAAGGGGCAGCTCCATGCGCCGCGCGTGGTGTATGTGCAGTCGCAGGGCAAGGTGTACATCACGTTTGAGTCAAATGTGCTGGTGGAGGAAGCATCGTTCCTGAAGCTGGAAGCGCTTCTGCGGCGCGTTTTCCCGCAAAAGCCGCTGGCGCTGCGCGTCGTTTCGCCGGGACTGAAGGACGATTTTCTGGAGAACATCAGCGCGTATAAGCAGGTGCTGACCGACTTCCTGCGCCGCAATTATCCCGCGTCCGCCAGCTGGATGAGCCAAATCGACTGGCGGTGCGACGGCAAGCGCATCACGTTGACCTTCCCCGACGCGTTCAGCCTGGAATACATGGGGCGGCAGAACGTCGCGGCGCGCCTGTCACAGGCGGTGAAGGACATTTTTTCCGCCGAGGTGATGGTGGAACTGACCGTCGCGGGCGATCAGGAGAAGCGGCTGGCGGAAATCCGCGAAGAGCGGCTGCGCGAGCAGACCGTCACCTACACGCCGGAGCAGATTGCCGCGATGACGCAGGGGGATGCCAAGCCCGCGAAGGAGCACAAGGAGCGCAAGCCGTCCGCGCCGCGCGAGAAGAAGCCGGAGCAGACCATGCCGGAGCGCGATCCGATGCTGCCCGTGATGACCGACCACGCCATCGGTAAGCCGATTATGGGGCGCGCAATTGCCGATCCGCCGATGGAAATGAAGGAGCTGGCAAGCGACGCGGGGCTGGTCGTCGTGCAGGGCGACATTTTCAAGCTGGAAACGAAGGAACTCAAGGGCGGCGAACTGCTGCTCGTCACCTTTGCCATCACCGACTATACGTCCTCCATCCTCTGCAAGGCGTTCATGCGCTACCGCCGCCTGCCCTTCGGCAAGAAGAAGGACGACGACGCGCCGCCGCCGCCGATTACCGACGAGGAACGTCAGGCGGTGATGGACAAGGTCAACCAAATCAAGGTGGGGCTGAACGTCAAGGTGCGCGGCGAGTGCATGTACGATAACTTCGCGCATGAGCTGTCCATTTCCATCCGCGATATGGTGCCGATGGAGCGCATCAGGCGCGAGGACACGGCGGAAGAAAAGCGCATCGAGCTGCACATGCACACCAACATGTCCACCATGGACGCGCTGACCCCGGCGGGCGACCTCATCAAGCGCGCCATCGAGTGGGGGCATCCCGCCGTCGCGATTACCGACCACGGCGTGGTGCAGGCGTTCCCGGCGGCGTTCAATGCCGTCAAAAAGCAGCCGATTAAGCTGATTCCGGGCTGCGAGGGCTACCTTATCGACGAAACGCAGGTCGTCACCGATGAAGACGACCGCTCGATTGATGATACCATCGTCGTGCTGGACTTTGAATCTACCGGGCTGGACACGCTGAAAGACCGCGTGATTGAAATCGGCGCGGTGAAAATGACCGGCGGCACGCTGGTGGATACGCTGTCGATTCTGGTGAACCCGAAAATTCCCCTGCGGCCGAAAATTACCGAAATCACGGGCATTACGGACATGATGCTGGCGGATAAGGAAACGGCGGAGACCGCTATCCCGAAGCTGATGGACTTCATCGGCGATGCCGCGATTGCCGCCCACAACGCCGCGTTTGACGGCAAGCTGCTCAAAGCGGAGCTGCGCCGGCTGGGGCGCGAGTTCAACGCGCCGATTCTGGATACCCTGTCCCTGTCGCGTAAGCTGCTGCCGGAACTGAAGTCGTTCAAACTCAAGAGCATCTGCAAGGCGCTGAGCGTGAGCCTGAAAAACGCCCACCGCGCCGTCCACGACGCGACCGCGACGGCGTACTGTCTGGCGAAAATGTTCAAAATCGCCAAGGAAGAGCACGGGTTCACCAAACTCAGCGACCTGAACACGCTCAAAGGCGGCGCCATCGGCGAAAGCTACCACGTCATCCTGCTGGTGAAAAGTCAGGAGGGGCTGGTCAACCTCAACCGACTGGTGTCCATTGGGCATCTGGACTACTTCCGCCGTCGCCCGCATATGCCGCGTTTCATGATTGACCGCTACCGCGAAGGGCTGATTATCGGCAGCGCGTGCGAGGCGGGCGAACTCTACCGCGCGGTGCTGGAAAATGAGCCGTGGGAGAAAATCAAGGAAATCGCGTCGTGGTATGACTATCTGGAAATCCAGCCCGTGGGCAACAACGCGTTTCTGGTGCGCGAGGGGCGCGTGGCGGACGATGAGGCGCTGAGGGACATCAACCGCAAAATCGTCCAGCTGGGCGACGAGCTGGGCAAGCCGGTCGTCGCGACGGGGGATGTGCACTTCCTTGACCCGCACAACGCCATCAACCGCTCCATCATTCAGGCGGGCATGGGCTACGATGATGCCGACATGCAGCCGCCGCTGTACTTCAAGACGACGAACGAGATGCTGGAGGAATTTGCCTACCTTGGCGCGGAAAAGTGCCACGAGGTCGTCATCGACAATCCGCGGAAGATTGCGGATCAGGTGGACAAGCTGCAACTGTTCCCCAAGCACCCCAAGGGCGAGGACACCTTCCAGCCGTTCTGGGAGGACGCGGCGGACAATATTCAGAATATGACGTGGGGCACGGCGAAGGAGCTCTACGGCGATGAGCTGCCCGAAATCGTCGTGAACCGGCTGAACAAGGAGTTAAAATCCATCATCGGCTATGGCTTCGCGACGCTGTACAACATTGCCCAGCGGCTGGTCAGCAAGTCCAATGCGGACGGGTATCTTGTCGGCAGCCGCGGTTCGGTCGGTTCGAGCCTCGTTGCGCGCATGTGCGGCATCACGGAGGTCAACGCGCTTCCGCCGCATTACCGCTGCACCCATTGCCGCAAGGGCTTTTTCGATGTGGACAAGAGCCAATACAAAGTCGGCGTTGACCTGCCGGACAAGGAATGCCCCATCTGCGGTCAGAAGCTCGTGAAGGACGGCTTCGACATCCCGTTTGAGGTGTTCCTCGGCTTTGAGGGCGACAAGGTGCCTGATATTGACCTGAACTTCTCCGGCGAATATCAAAACCGCGCGTTCCATAACGTCGAGGAGCTGTTCGGGCATGACCACGTTTTCCGCGCGGGCACGATTACGGGTCTGGCGGAAAAAACGGCATATGGCTATGTATCGAAGTACTTCGAGGAACGCGGATTGCAAGTCGGCAACACGGAGAAGGAGCGTCTGGCGGCGGGCTGCGAGGGCGTGAAAAAGACGACGGGGCAGCACCCCGGCGGCATGGTCGTCGTGCCGAAGGAGTACGAAATCTACCAGTTCACCGCCGTGCAGCACCCCGCCGACGACCTCAATTCCGACTTTACCACCACCCACTTTGACTTCAACTCCATGCACGACATTCTGGTTAAGCTGGACTGCCTCGGTCACGACGACCCGACGGTTTTGCACATGCTGGAGGAACTGACGGGCATCGGCTACAAGGATGTTCCGCTGGATGATCCGGATGTGCGAAGTCTGTTCTCGTCGCCCAAGGCGCTGGGCGTGACGCCGGAGGATATCGGCTGCCTGACGGGTACGTTCGGCGTGCCGGAATTCGGCACATCGTTCGTGCGTGGGATGCTTGATGAGACGAAGCCGACGACGATGGAGGAACTGCTGCGCATTTCCGGCCTGTCCCACGGCACGGACGTGTGGCTGGGCAACGCGCAGGAGCTGATTGCAAACGGTACGGCGAAATTGAGCGAGTGCGTCTGCTGCCGTGACGACATCATGAACTACCTGATTGACAAGGGCGTTGCGCCGAAGATGGCGTTCACGACGATGGAGAGCGTCCGCAAAGGGCGCGGCCTGAAGCCTGAAATGGAACAGGCGATGATTGAACAGCACGTTCCGCAGTGGTTCATGGATTCGTGCAAGAAAATCAAGTACATGTTCCCCAAGGGACACGCCGTGGCGTATGTGACGATGGCGCTGCGCGTGGCGTGGTATAAGGTGCATCGTCCGCTGGCATATTATTGTGCGTACTTCACCGTGCGCGGCGACGGCTTCGACGCGATGACGATGCTGATTGACCCCGCGACGATTCGCGAGAAAATCAAGCAGATTAAAGCTGACCCGAAGGCGTCCGCGAAGGACAAGGAAGCCGTGACGAGCCTTGAACTGGTGCTGGAGATGAACATGCGCGGCTTCAAGTTCCTGCCGTGCGACCTGTACAAGAGCGACCTGAAAAAATTCAAGATGGAGGGCGAAACGGGGCTGCGGTGTCCGTTCACGTCCTTGGGCGGACTTGGCGAATCGGCTGCCATCAACATTGTGCGTGAGCGCGAGCGCGGCCCGTTCATGTCGGTGGAGGACTTGAAGGAGCGCACGCGCATTTCCAGCGCGGTTATTGAGCTGCTGCGGACGCACGGTTCGCTGGAGGGCTTGAGCGAAACCAGTCAGGTGTGCATGTTCTAAAGATTTCGCCGCTGCGGCGGCGACCAAAGGGCTTTCCGGTCGCCCTTTGGAAACCTTCGGTGCGCGCCCATGTTTCTTGGTTTTTATCGAAAGTGGTTATAGTTTGTGTGCTTTTGGCTTGCCAAAATAAGAGAATAAACATAACCAACCAGTAGCATCCGAAGGAGAAGGCGAAGGGGTCAAGGGGGCGACCGCAAAGCCCCCTTGTCGCTCCCGCAGGAGCGAAATCCTGCATAAACACGCGGAAGTTGTATGAAGAAGTCACCAACTCAATCGCGCGAAAGGGTCAAGGGAGAAACTCCCTTGCAGGGTGCAGGGACAGCGTCCCTGCCGGAGTCCAGAGGCAGAGCCTCTGGGGAGGTTGTCAATAATGAAGGAATTGCATCGGGCAAGGGTCGTCGCCATCGGCAGCGAAGAGGACATGGCGGCTGTCTGCCGCACATTGCTCGCAAACTGCGATTGGCTCGAAATCCCGGATGATCGCCCGCCGTATTCGCTGGAGGAGCTGCGCCAGCAGGTCAAAAAGCACGCGGAGGAGCTGGGCGGCGAGGAGAGCGGATTCTACTATGGCATGGTCGCGCGCTATACCTATGGCGACGCGGATAACCGCACCTGCCGCTTTGACATTGCGCGCCAGCCCAGCGGATTGTGGACGGCGTGCTTCCATTATGATGGCGAAACGCCCTTCCAGAGCGAGGACTGGCTGTACCTGCATGAACACGCCGGGCGCGTGCCGATGCTGGCGATTCACGCCTGCGCGGATTTTGCGGCGGATAAGGGAATGACCGTCTTTACCGGCGGACAGACGCTGGATGAGTGGTCGCAGATGGCGGAAATCTGGTTCTGGCTGATGGAGCAGTACGAAATCGGCAATCCGCCGGAGGAAGCCGTGCAGCACCTGAAGAAGCTGGAAGGTATCATGCGCCAAAGCGAATTTGACATGACCATCCCCGAACTTCTTCGGGGGTGCATCGACCACCTGAACGACGTCATGGCGCACACGAATCAGCCGGATGCACTGCGCCGCTTGATGGACGAATGCGCCGAAAGAAAAGATTATCAGGGGCTGTTCGTCGTGCAGTGTCAGGTGGCGGAAACGGTGCTGTGGGACTGCACGCACGTTGATTTGTGGCTTGCGAACCTCGAGAGCATCCTGCGCGAGTGGCAGAAGGAGAATCCGGCATAATCGGCAATCGCCGCGCATACCCTGACAGCAGGAGAGGGGGGAGCGCACAGTGAAAGAGCCGACAGTGCCGCAGAAGCCCTGCGGACTGGTTATCGAGAATCGCAAAAAGGCGGTTCTCACCGGGGTCAAGGAGGTTGACCGCTTCGATGAAACGGCGGTCGTGCTGGAAACATGGGGTGGGCGGCTGACGCTGACCGGCAGCGGGCTGCATGTTTCCGCTTTGCAGCTGGAAGAGGGCAAGCTGCTCGTGGACGGCGATATCGACGGCGTGCAGTATGAACAGGGGCGCGCGCGGCGCAAGGGCGGCTTCCTCCGCCGTGCCATCGGATGACGCTGGAGGTGCTGTTCGCGCAGCAGGGACAGGCGGAAACGTTCCTGCGGATGGTGCTGCTCGGCGCGGCGTTCGCCTTGGCGCTGACCCTCGGCGGCGCGTGGCGGCATCGGCACGGCCTGTCCGACGCGGCGGATGTGCTCTGCGCGCTGATGCTGACGTTTCTGGCGCTCCTCGTCCTCATCCACAGCGGGGAAGGGCTGCGGCTGTACGCGCTGCTGGGGCTGCTGCTCGGCGCAGTGCTGTGGGAAACGGGCATCCGGCGCACCCTCCGCTGGATTGGAAAACGGCTGAAAAAAAGTTTTCCGTCAGGCAGGAATATGCAAAATCATAGCGAATAGATAAGGAAAAGAACACTTCCGATTCTGGAGAAAAGGAGTGAGGGCGTTGGGGCGCAGGCTGGTGCGTTGGAAGGCGGTTGTCATCCTGCTGGTGGTGCTGGGCATCATCTTCTATGTCGTGATGGCGCAGTCGCGGCAGCGGCTTGACGCGCTCTCGACGCGCAATGAGCAGCTGCAGCAGCAGTATGCGGCGCTGGATCAGAAAAATCGGGACTTGCGCGAAGAACTGACGTATGTTGCGACGGATGCGTACATTGAGGAAACCGCGCGCAACGACTTCGGCTATGTCCGCGACGGCGAAATCCACTTCCACTTTGCCAGCATGGATGTGCTGCGGGGCTACACCGAGGCGGAATGGAACGCGCTGCTGGATGAATTTCGGGATTAAAGGGGGACTTTGCGTCTGCAAGTCCCTTTTTCGTTACACATATTGTAAACCAGAAAGACAGGAGAGGTGAACCATGAGGGCAGCAGTCATCGGGATCGGCTCCAATTCGGTGAGGATGCTTGTGGCGGAAGCAGCCGACGGGGAGATTCGCCGCATCAGCCGCGACCGCGCCGGCACACGCCTGTTCGCCGGGCTTGACGAAGCAGGCAACTTGTCGCGGGAGGCAATGGCGTCCTCCTGCGCGGCGGTCAAACGCATGGCGGATTCCGCCCGCAGTCAAGGCGCGGAAAAAGTGCATCTCTTTGCCACCAGCGCCACGCGCGACGCCGCCAACAACGCGGATTTCGCGGCACTGCTCAAAGCGGAAACCGGCTTGACGCTCGAAATCTGCTCCGGCGATGAGGAGGCCGCGCTGTCCTTCTTCGGCGCGACGGACGGCGGCGATTCCGGCGTCATCGACATCGGCGGCGGATCAACCGAAATCATCATCGGGCAGGGGATGAACATCCGCTGCTCCTTCTCCTGCCAAATGGGGGCAGTGCGATTGTTCCAGCGGATTCCGATTCGCGACCACGGCGATTTGGACGCGGTGGAGCAGATTGCCGCTGATATTCTGGCAGACAAGCTGCTGGATTACCCTGTGCTGTCGATGCCGGGCAGCTGGCGCGGCACGGGCGGCACATTCACGACGCTCGCCGCGATGGTGAAAGGCATTTACTGGACGGATAGAACCTACATGCACGGCACGGTGCTGACGGAGGCGGATGTGGCGCGCTTTGAGCGGCAGCTGGCGGATATGACGCTGGAGCAGCGCAAGCAGCTGCCGGGATTGCAGCCGAACCGCGCGGATATTGTGGTGCATGGAATCTGCATTTTGCGGGCGATTATGCGACGGATGCATATTGGGCAGATTGTGGTGAGTGAATATGGGAATCTGGATGGGTACTTCAAGAGGGAATACATAATGAAAAAGAAATAAGGGGGCAAAAAGAGGATAAACACGCGGAAGAAGTAGGAAAAAGCGACCAACTCAATCGCGAAAAGGGGTCAAGGGGGGGATTCCCCCCTTGCAGGGTCAAGGGACAGCGTCCCTTGTGGGGTTTGGGGCAACGCCCCAACAGTTACTCGGCAAACCTACTCAAAGGAAGAAGTCAACAAGGCGCAGGCAGCGAAGCGTCCCTGCCAGTAACTTCGCGCGTCCTCAGACGCGCCCCCAAGCTGCTTTATCGACCCACTGTGCAGTGTCGCGCCAAATGGGCGCGACCACATAGCCTGCCCGTCCTTATCAGCGCAAGCAAAACCCAGCCGGAGGATAGCCAACATCCTCCCGCTGGGTTTCAAATTTCTGCTGCTCCTCTTTTGCACATCTGCCATATACCAAATTCGCCCCGGAAGCATCAGCAGCTTCCGGGGCGAAAATCATGCGAAAAAAATGCGAGCGTGACCGTAAGCCGAGTTCTGTCGAGGGACGATCATCTATCCAGACCTGACGTTGCCGCGCAGGCTCAAGCGATGCCGAGGACGCGACGGGCAGCCGCATGTGTCCTCATACGCATCTTGCACCAGATGGGGTTTACAGCACGGACAAGTCGCCAAGCCGTGGGTGAGCTCTTACCTCGCCTTTCCATCCTTACCGCACCGAAATGCGGCGGTATATCTCTGTTGCACTCTCCTTGGAGTCGCCTCCACCGGCCGTTAGCCGGCATCCTGCCCTGTGGTGCTCGGACTTTCCTCATACCATTGCTGGCACGCGATCGCCTGATCACCTCGCACAGGTGTATCATAGCGCAAAAGGCGCGGTTTGTCAAGCGCTCCTGAGGACGGCGGCTTTGGCGGAAAACGCCGCCACCGACGCGAAAAAACCTGCTTGCAAAACGCCACGTTCTGTGCTAAAATGCCGAAGCATCCACATTTTTCGGAGGATTTTGCCCAATGGCGACCTTGCTTCTTGTCGTGATTTACCTTTCCTTCATCAGCCTTGGCGTGCCGGATTCGCTGCTCGGCACGGCGTGGCCCGTCCTCTACCGCGAACTCGGCGTGCCGCTTGCGTCCCAGAGCGCCGTGAGCATCCTCTGCTCCCTCGCGACGATGACCTCCAGCATGAACAGCGCCCGCATCATCTCCCACCTCGGCACGGGCAAAGTGACCGCGTTCTCAACGCTTTTAACCGCCGCCGCCCTGCTCGGCTTCTCCTTTTCGGGCAGCTTCTGGTTCATGTGCCTGATGGCGATTCCGCTTGGGCTGGGCGCGGGCTGCGTTGATTCGGCGCTGAATAATTATGTTTCCATCCACTATAACGCGACCGTCATGTCCTTCCTGCACTGCTTTTATGGCGTTGGCGTGATGGTCAGCCCGTACATCATGTCCGTCGTCATTAACAGCGCGGTCGGCTGGCGCGGCGGCTACCGCACGGCAAGCCTGATTCAGGCGCTTATCGGCAGCATCCTCCTGCTGGCGCTGCCCTTGTGGAAAAAGGCGCACGGCGAAGAGTCCATTCAGGCGGAAAAGAAGATGAAAGTCCTGCCGATTTCGCAGACGCTGCGGATTCCGGGCGCGCTGATGACCTGCCTGCTCTTCCTGACCTTCTGCGCGATTGAGGTCATCTGCGGCGGCTGGAGCGCAACGTACATGGTGGAAGCGAAGCACATGCCCGCGAATTTGGCGGCGCGCGCGACGATGTACTTCTACCTCGGCATGGCGCTGGGGCGCTTCCTCTCCGGCGTTGCGGCGAAGAAGCTGACCCCGTGGCAGATTATCTTTATCTCGATGGGCATCCTCGGCGTGTCGCAGACGACGCTGCTTGTTTCCGGCAACAACGTCCTGACGATGGCGGCACTGCTGATGACGGGCTTGGGTGTCGGCCCGCTGTACCCGAATTTCAACTACATGACCCCCCTGCATTTCGGCAAGGACGTCAGCCAGTCGGTCATGGGGATGCAGATGACCTTCGCGTCCATCGGCACCATTGCCGCCCCCGCCCTCTGCGGCGTGCTGGGACAGCTGCTCGGCATGGGCATTTTCCCGGCGTATTTGATGATATTCTACGTCCTGACCGCCGTCGGCATTATCGCCCTGCGCCGCACGCTCCGGCAGGTGGGACGGCTTCAGCAATGAGCAATGAACAATTAGCAATGAAAAGCGCGCCCGCAGATCTTGCAGACGCGCCTTTTTTGCAGCAAGAAAACCCGCTGCTTGCCAAGCAGCCATCAATCCGCAATTGCCCGCATTGTCTTTCTGAACACATGTACGAACAGCGTCACCGTGCACAAGACCGCGAGCACATCCGCAATCGGTTCGGCGAGGAAAATCGCAAACACCGTGTCCGGAATGAACAGCGGCAGCAGATACACCAGCGGAATCAGCAGAATCAGCTTGCGCAGGCACGCCAGAAATAGGCTGCACTTCGCATTCCCCAGCGCCACAAACGTCTGCTGACACGCAATCTGCGCGCCGAAAATCGTCACGCCCGCCATGTATAGGCGCACGCATGGAATTGCGTACTCTCGCAGCGCCGCGTCCGGGGTCAGCAGATAGACAAAAATCTGCGGCGCAAAGATGCACGTCAGCCCCAGCAACGCCGAGAACGCCAAGCACGAAATCAGCAGTATCCGGAACGCGGCTTTCACCCGCTCCGGGCGCTTTGCACCGTAGTTGAAGGAGATAATCGGCTGCGCGCCCTGCGAAAGCCCTTGCAAGGGCAGCAGCGCAAACTGCATCAGCGTGGAGCAGATGGTCATCGTGCCGACGGCCAGCGTGCCGCCCGCCGCGCGCAGCGATGTGTTGAAGCACACGGACACAAGGCTCTCCGTGCTCTGCATAATGAACGGCGCGAGTCCCAGCGCCACGCACGGCGCAAGCAGCTTCCAGTTCAGCCGCAGCAGACGGCGCTTCAGGTGCAGTATCGTCTGCCTGCCGGTCAGGAAGCGCAGGACGAACGCCGCGCTCACGGCCTGTGAAATCACCGTCGCCAGCGCCGCGCCCTGCACATCCATGTGGAAAACGAAGATGAACAGCGGGTCAAGCAGCGTGTTCAGCACCGCGCCAATCAGCACCGTCAGCATCCCCGCCTTGGAGAAGCCCTGCGCGGTGATGAACGGGTTCAAGCCGAGAGACAGCTGCACGAACACCGTGCCGAGGCTGTAAATGGCAATGTAGCGCTGGGCGTAGGGCAGGGCATCCTCCGTTGCGCCGAACGCCAGCAGAATCGGCGTGTAAAAGCAGGACAGCACAACCGTCAGCACTGCCGAAACGCACAGCAGCAGCGCCGTGCAGCTGCCCAAAATCCCCTCCGCCTTCTCGTGGTTCCGCTGCCCCATGGCGATGGACGCAAGCGGCGCCCCGCTGGATGCGCACAGCGCCGCGAACGCCGAAACCAGCAGGATAATCGGCAGGCAGACGCCCAGCCCCGTCAGCGCGAGCGTGCCCACGTCGGGAATGTAGCTGATGTAGATGCGGTCAACAAGGTTGTAGAGCATATTGACGAGCTGCGCGGTGATGGTGGGAATCGACAGGCGCAGCATCAGCCGCCCGACGGGTTCATTCGCGAGGTCGGGGCGGCGCGGTGCAGTGGACATAGAAAGCCTCCTTTTTTGTAAACATGGGATAATTCGCCGTCAATGCCCGGAAATCCTCTTGCTTTGCGGAATTTTCGTGTTTATACTAATTCTCATCTAAACCATGTCATTCGCACAGCATCTTTTCCGCCCCGGCTTTGCATCGTTCCGCTCGCGCGT
>OOCB01003692.1_pt1 | contig 14452 bp, 15 predicted proteins | sample 1671351 | NCBI WGS metagenome assembly OOCB01 (sample SAMN06348148, study PRJEB24527) | human gut metagenome | biome: human gut; feature: ankylosing spondylitis patient; material: feces | host: Homo sapiens | place: China | collected 2015-10
CGCACACCGGATAACTGAGAGGCAGAAAGCCGGAAAAGCCCGGAGTATCAAGGGAAAACAGCTCAAAAACTCGCGCAATACGGCTTGAAGGCAGCTCGCCGCGCGCCGCAGTTCTCCAAGCGCTGAGTTTTCTTTCGATTTTTGCATCCGATTCCCGGACGGCTCCTGCCGTCCGGGTTTTGCTGTTTTTCGGCACGGTTCGGGCACTTGCGGCATAGAATGACGCGGGAACAGACGTTCCCGGATCTTTTATGGAGGGATATAAAATGGCTTATTCCTGCAACGGCTGCTTCGGCGGCCTTACGTTCCCGGACTTTGTTCGGCAGCGGTGCTGCAATCCCTGCTGCAGACAGACGACCGGCTCGGTCGGCGGCACGTCGACCACGAATCCCACCTGCACCTGTACCTGCACCTGCACGCAGCAGAGCGGTACGGTCGCCGGTACGTCGACGGGCTGCGGGTGCTGCCGCCGGTGCGGCTGCGGCTCGTGCGGCAGTGTAGGCGGTACTTCCACTTCGACATCCAATTCTGGCTGCGGATGCAGCCGCTGCTCCGGCTGAGCAGATATGCGGCGGGCCGCTCCACCATCCGGTGGGGCGGCCCACTGTTTTCCGCTCTTTACAAATAGAACAAATCTGTTATAATAGTTTCTGGATAATATCGTCACATTGCACAACACGTGCAGAACAGGAGGCATTTTCATGCGGCTTGCAGTTCCGTTTGACCATGGCGAAATTTACGGGCATTTTGGCCGTACCGCGCAGTTCAAGCTTTACGATCTGACCGACGGGCGGATTGTCTCGACGGCTATTGTGGACACGATGGGAAACGGCCACGGCGCGCTGACGGGATTTCTGAAGGCGTATGCCGTCGACGCGCTCATCTGCGGCGGCATTGGCGCAGGTGCGCGCCTTGCACTGGAGGAGGCCGGAATCCGACTCTATCCAGGTGCGGCGGGCAGTGCGGACGAGGCAGTCCATGCCTTTTTGGCAGGGACACTTCAATATCAACCCGATCTTGTTTGCAGTCACCACAAGGACGCGCCCCCGCGCGTCTGCGGCAGCCACACATGCTCTGCGGCCTGCTATCACGAAAAAACGGAGGAAATACGCAATGAACCGAACTGACGCTCTGTACCAGAGCTTTCTGGATATCCTGCGGGAGGAGCTTGTGCCCGCGATGGGCTGCACGGAGCCGATCGCCATCGCCTATGCCGCGGCGCAGGCCCGCGCCGTGCTCGGCAAGCGGCCGGAGCGCGTGCGCATTGAGGTCAGCGGCAACATTATCAAGAATGTCAAGAGCGTGATCGTGCCGCATACCGGCTCGATGCACGGCATCGCGGCTGCTGCCGCCGCCGGTATCATTGCGGGCCGGGAAGACAGGGAGCTTGAAGTTCTGAGCGAGGTCACGCAGGCGCAGATCGAGGAAATGCGCGCCTATCTTAAAGAAGCTGCCTTTGAGATTCGCCCCATTGACTCACCGTTCATTTTCGACATCCGCATTACGGTCTGCGCAGACGGCGATCAGGCCACGGCCCGCATTGTCGGCAGCCACACCAATCTTGTTCAGCTGCTGCACGGCACAACGCGCATCATCGACCGCCCGTGCAGCGAAACAGTGTCCGAGCGGCGCACGGACCGGAGCATCCTGACCGTGGAGCGTATCGTCGATTTCGCTGATTCCCTCTGTCCGGAGGATGTGCAGGAGCTGTTTGAACGTCAGATCTCATATAACATGGCCATCGCGGAGGCAGGACTCAGCGGCTCCTATGGCGCGAACGTCGGCAGAACGCTGCGTGAGGCCTATGGCGAGACGGTAAACAACCGTGCCCGCTATATGGCCGCTGCGGCCAGCGACGCACGGATGTCCGGCTGCGAGCTGCCGGTCATCATCAATTCCGGTTCCGGCAATCAGGGCATCACTGCCTCCGTGCCGGTCGTCGTCTACGCACAGGAGATTGGCGTGAGCCGCGAAACGCTCTACCGGGCGCTGGCTGTGTCCAATCTGAGCACGATCCATATCAAGGCGCATATCGGGACGCTGTCCGCCTACTGCGGAGCCGTCTCGGCAGGCTGCGGCGCGGGAGCGGGCATTACATATCTTTATGGCGGCGGATATGAGCATATCAAGCACACGCTCGTCAACGCCATGGCGATCACGTCCGGCATCATCTGCGACGGGGCCAAGCCCTCCTGCGCGGCCAAGATCGCGACCAGCGTGGATGCGGGACTGCTCGGCTATCATATGTACCGCTGCGGCAACCAGTTCTACGCCGGGGACGGCATCGTCAAATCCGGCATCGAGCACACGATTGAAACCGTCGGCACGCTGGCCCACACCGGCATGGCCGACACCGACCGCCAGATCGTCCGCCTGATGATGGAGGACTGAGACGGTTGGAATGCGTACGCGCCAGCACATTACCGGGAAATTGAGCTTTAAAACCCACAAGCCAGTAGGGGCGGACGACTCTGTCCGCCCGGCAGTGAGGCGCCAAATCATTGAAAATTTTCGGCGACTGCGTGTGCACTCGCCTGTACATTTGTAGGGGCCGATGCCCTCATCGGCCCGGCAGAATGCGCCGATTTACGGGAATCTTCGGCGAATTCGCAGCTTCCCAACGGGCCGATGTAGGCATCGGCCCCTACAATCAAGCAAGTATGTGCATACGGATTCGCCGTGGATTTCTGAGAAAAAGAGCCGCGTTCAGCGGGCGGACAGAGTCGTCCGCCCCTACAGGAACTGCACGCGTATCTCCGCCGGGGAGGCGGTGCAGAGGCAGGCGGAATAGCCTGCAAACAGCGGCAGAAGCTGCAGGTTTACGCCCGGAACAGACGGGAAGCCGCCCTCAGGCGAGACGGTGCAGACTGCCTCCAGGCCGGAAAGGCCCTCGCCGGTGAATTTGAGATAGCTCTCCTTTGCGCACCAGAGGTCAAAAAAGGGCGCATGGGAAGTCCGTTCCAGAAAAGCCTGCTCTGCCGGAGAAAAAAAGCGGCGCGCAAGCGCCTGCTTTTGGCAATCGCGGTGCTGCTGCACGTCGAGGCCGACCGGCGCGGCGGAAAACGCGCACAGCCAGTATGCCCCGCTGTGGGAAATGCTGAACTGCAGCTGCGGCGCGTCCGGAAAATACGGCTTCCCGTGTGCGCCGGACGCAAGCGCCGGCTCTGCCAGTCCGGGCGCATACAGCTGCGCTGCCTGCCGCAGCAGCCGGTGCGACGCGCCGGGGCTGCGGTCATAGGCGGCGGAATAGATCGTGACGCGCTGCGGCTCAGTCATTCGGCGTATCGGTCAGGACCTTGCCGATGTTCCACAGGTGCGCTGCCCGCTGGGCCGCATCCAGCCGCTCCGCGTCGCGCTCGTAGCGGATCTCTGCCGTGTGCGCGCCGCAGTCGAGACAGGCCGCGTAGAAGCACCAGCCGTTTTCCTCCTCCATCAGTCCCGCACCGCCGCAGATGGGGCACTCCTGCAGTTCGATCTGTTCGTAAAGCTCCATATCGTTCGCTCTCCTGTTCTGGTTTGATTCTCTGACCAGTATAGTGCAGCTTTCCCGCCGCGTCAACTAAAACTGCGCTTGACGGATGGCGCACTCTGCCGGTATACTGGAAGAAAACAGAAAGGCAGGCGCAGCATGGACAGGCTTACGATCTTTTTTGACCTTGACGATACGCTCTACGACCGCAGCATTCCCTATGAAAGAGCGTTTTCGCAGTTTTTCGGCGGAAGATACGCGGAAAAGCTGCCGCAGGCGTTTGACGCGGTCATTCACCGCGGCTACGAGGTGTTTACAGACGCACACACCGGAAAAATCAGCATGGAGGCCATGCATATCTACCGCCATCAGACCGGTCTGGCAGACGCCGGTATCTCTATTACGCCGGACGAGGCGCTGCGCTTTCAGGCACTCTACGCCGAGCAGCAGCGGCACATCACGCTGAGCGATACCATGCGCTGCGTGCTGGACCTGTGCAGGGAGCGCTTCGCCGCCGTCGGCGTGATCACGAACGGAAGCGTTGGCTCGCAGACCGGGAAGCTGAAAAGCCTTGGCATGGAGCGCTGGATGCCTGCGCAGCTGGTCTTCATTTCCGACGCAGTCGGCGTGATGAAGCCCGCGCCGGAAATTTTTCGCATGGCGCAGAAGGCTGCCGGAGGCGGCCCGTGCCTGTTCGTGGGCGATTCGTGCACGCAGGATATCGCCGGAGCCGCCGCCTGCGGCTGGCAGACGATCTGGATGAACCGCCGCGGAGAAGCGCCGGGGGACATTTGCCCCAGCTGCACAGTCACAAGCGAGCAGGCGCTGCTCGACTGCCTGCAAACGATCGCGGATAATCCGATGATTGAGCTGCGAGCCATCAGTGAAGATAACTTCAGAGAATGCCTGCTTTTGAGAGCAAGTGTAGAGAATGAGGATTTTGTCGATCCTGTGACCTATTCACTGGCGGAAGCATGGGTTTACTATCAAGACACAAGGCCGTTTGCCATATACAGCGATGACACGATAGTTGGGTTTGTTTCCATGTATGTGGGAGAAGACAATTATCAAATCATCAACTTCTTAATTGACGATGCATTTCAGAGGAAGGGATATGGATCAAAGGCGGTAAAGCTCTGTATTGAGTATTTGCAAAGGGAATTCTCTGCCTACAGAATCTCTGCTCCGGTAAAGATGGAACATATTGCTGCGCAGGAGTTCTGGATAAAGCAGGGCTTTTGTCTTTCCGATACGATTGAGGATGGATATGTATTTATGAGACTCTTTTTGACTTGACAAAAAACGAACCCATGCATAGCGGAATGAAATGATTTGATTGAGGTACTGAAGATGGCAGAAACTTATTATAAACCATGTTCGGAGTTTGACCGTTGCAATGAACTGATCGAGAAATACTGGAACACAAAGCAGTTTGAGAAGTGCTTTGAAGGACACATGGAACTTGCTGAGAAGGGCTATCCCCTTGCCGAATGTCAAGTGGGCTACTTTTTCTATGACGGGATCGGTGTGGAGAAGGACGCGGATAAGGCGTTTTATTGGACGCAGCGTGCCGCAGAGCATGGTGATCGTGACGGCCAATTCAATCTCGCATATTTCTATGAAGAAGGGATTGGGACGCCTGTTAATATGGAAAAGGCAAAGCACTGGTATAAGAAAGCTGCGGAGCAGAACCACGATCTTGCCATCCAAAAATGCCAGGACTTAAATCTCGGGAATGAATACCGCGCAAGGTAGACACTGCCCCGGACAAGCACGCTTGTCCGGGGCTTCATGCTGCCTTATAAAAACCCGGCGGCGGAAAACTCCGCTGCCGGGCGCTTGAAGGCAAATTTAGATGTTTCTGACGTTCTCGTCCGACAGGAAGAACAGCGCCAGTGCGCCGGGGCCGACATGGGAGCCGGTCACAGGCTCGTAATCGACCGTCAGGATTTTTTTGGGCGGCTTGCTGCTGCGGCGCAGGAGGGACGCGAGGATCTGCGCGTCGGGCGCGCAGTCGGCATGGGCGATGCCGACGGTCTGGTCCTGCGCATCCACAACAAGTTCCTCATACCGCTTGGCAATGGCCTCAACGGCGCGCTGCCGGCCGCGGAGCTTGGCAAAGCAGACGATCTTTCCCTGCGGGTCGCCCTTCAGAAGCGGCTTGATCTGCAGGACCGTCCCGACGGCGGCTTCCAGATTGGACAGGCGGCCCGTCCGGCGCAGATAGCGCAGATCGTCGACGGTAAAGATCTGCGCCATGCGGTGGCGCAGCGCGCGGAGCGTCTTATAGGTTTCGTCAATGCTCAGCCCTTCGCGGCGGCAGTCCGCCGCGCGCATGACAAGCAGGCCCTCGCCCAGCGATGCGCTGTAGGTGTCGACCAGAAGGAGCTTCCTGTCCGGGAACTCCTCACGCAGCTGCCGCGCGGCGATCTGGCCGGAGGCATACGAGCCGCTGATGCCGGAGGACATACTGACAAACAGAACGTCCTCGCCCGCTTCCAGCAGCGGCGTCAGTACGTCGATGTAGCGCTGCGGCGGGATCTGGGAGGTCGTGACCTTCACGCCGCTGCGCATCTGCGCGTAAAAATCCTTCGCGTCAAAGGTCGTCAGATCCATGCAGGACTGCTCGCCCTTTCCGCTCTGGAAGGTGTAGGGGATGACCGTGATCTGCTCAGCGTGCAGATAGTCGGTCGGGAGATTTGCGGATGTATCGGTAACGATTCTGAACATGACGTCGCTTCTTTCTTGATATAATCTTATATATTAGATTATCACATTTTACACGCAATGTCAATTCATCTTTCAAACGCGATCATCTCTTGCATTTTTTACCGGATATGATATACTTGACCCGGAAAGGTGTGTGCAGCAATGAATTTTGACAATGATCTGGTCGTCGGAAAGCTCCGGCGCTGGGAAAAGTTTCTCGCGGCCTACCGGCTGCCGGAATGGGACGCCATTCCGGACTTTGGCCTCTACATGGAGCAGGTCGTGCAGCTTTTAAAGCAGTATCTCGACTATCTGCCGCCCGAGCTCAGGCAGACGGAGCCCATCACAGCGGCGGCCATCAACAACTACGTGCGCACGAAGCTCCTGCCGGAGCCGCGCAAAAAGCGCTATTACCGCATCCATATCGCGTATCTCATCATGATCTGTACGCTCAAGCAGAGCCTGCGGCTGTCGATGCTGCAGACGCTCCTGCCGGGCGATCTTGCGGAGGAGGACGTCAAAAAGGCCTACGCCGCGTTTGCCCTGCGCCACCAGCGGTGCGCGAAATACTTCATCGAGCAGGTCCGTCTGACGGCCGCCGCCATGTTCGACCGCGAGGTCACGACGGAGCTGAACGTCCGCGACACGCCGGAGATGATCGTCTCCGCCGCGATCTTAAGCGGCTTCACGAACCTGTTTGCGGAAAAGCTCATGCTGCTGGAGGGCAAGACGCTTGCCGACGGCGGAAGCATTGAGGTGCAAAAATAAACGCAGAGCCGGTGTTCCAATCTGTCTGGAACACCGGCTCCGGCTATTACGGGATCTCAAGTTCGCGTTTGAATTCGTCCAGCGTGGTGTCGCGGCTGACGGTGATGCGTTCGATCAGCAGCGGGTCGCTGCCGGTTTCATAGACGCCTGCGCAGGTGCGGACGCCGTAGGTGTAAAACCAGCTGGCAATTTTTCTGGTGCGGGCGCTGCTGTTCCCGTTCGGATAGGAAAGCGCGACGGGGAAGCGCCCGGTGAGCGTGAAGATCGCGCTCTGGCTGCGCACCAGCTCCCACAGCAGCGCCAGCGGGGACAGCGCGGCCATGTTCCGGTGGCTCCAGCCGTGGCTCTGGATACTGACCAGCCCAGACTGCACCAGCTCCGTGAGCTGCGCCCGCGTCAGCTTGTGCGGCTTGCCGACGTCGCCCGCGATCAGAAAGATCGTCGCCTTCATGCCGTACTTCTGCAGAAGCGGCAGGAGCGTTTCGGCATTGTCGTCGTATCCGTCGTCAAAGGTCAGGAGCACCGGCTTTTCATATTGCTCGATGTGGGAAAGATCCTCGAAAAAGATCGTCTCATAGCCGTTTTCGGACAGGTATTGCAGCTGCTTTTCCAGCTCCTCCGGCTTTACGAACAGACTTTCCTCGCCCCAGCAGTCGTCGCCGACGGCGTGGTACATGAGAACGGGGACCCGGACCCCGGCTCTTGACGGCAGGCGCTGCGCACGCCGGACGGCGGCAATGCCGAGCGCCAGCGCACAGGCGGCCAGCAGCAGGAAAAGCGCCGTCAGCAGTTTCCGACGTTTCATGCCTGAACCAGCTCCGTTTGCTCACGCGGGAAGGTCACGACAGCCTTGAACAGATCGCCGTCGATCTCAAGGCGGAACGTGCCGCCCTGCAGCTCGGTCAGGCTCTGCGCGATGGACAATCCCAGACCGCTGCCCTCCGTGTGGCGCGAGCGGTCGCCGCGCACGAAGCGGGCCATGAGCTCCTCTGCCGGGATGTTCAGCTCGTATTTCGAGATATTCTTGAACGTGAGCGAGACGGTGTTCTCATCCGCAGCGCTTTCAAAATACACGCGTGTGCCGGGCATGGCATATTTGCAGATATTCGAGAACAGATTGCCCAGCACGCGGGACAGCAGCTGTCCGTCGGCCTGAATGACCGGCTGGGACGGCGCGGGGCGGAAGATCGGCTCCAGCTGTGCGTCTTCCAGCTTCTCCATGTAATCGCCCGCCAGCTGGCTCAGCAGCACGTTCACGTCCGTCGGCGCCAGATGCACCGGAAGACTGCCTGACGAGGCCTTCGACGCTTCGACTAAGTCCTCCGTCAGCTTCTTGAGCCGCGCGGCCTGCCGGTTCAGAACGTCCACGTATTCTTTCGCCTTCTCCGGCTGGATATCCTCCTTTTCGAGAAGATCGACGTAATTGACAATGGATGTAAGCGGCGTCTTGATATCGTGGGAGACGTTCGTGATGAGCTCCGTTTTCATGCGCTCGGCGCGCGTCTGCTCGTCGACGGCCTTCTGGATGCCGGACTGGATGCTTTGCAGGTTTTCCTCGTGCTTTTTAAGTGCGGGCAGCCAGCGGGGGATAGGCTTGCCCTTGTAATCGGTCTGGCCGTCGGCAATGGCCTGTCCTTCCTTCTGCAAAAGCCTCAGACTGGAGGCCAGATATAAGATCACAATGGTCAGCACTCCGCGCGAAAACAGCCACAGGACCGCTTGCTCCGCTTCGCGGCTTCCGAGCAAGAACGTGAAAATCAGATCTGCAAAACAAAGCCCGACCCAGACCAGCATCGTCCGCCAGACCATCTGGATACGTCCCAGCGCCCGGAAGATCCACGCAAAAACCATGTAGATCAGCGTGTTTTTGAAGAAGCCCGGTGCCTTTGCACGGCCCGCAACGCTCAGGATGAGCGTCAGCGCCAGAGCCGCAGTACCGAATGCGAGAAGAATATAGTACCAGAAATCGATATACCAGATATCGCCAAGAAAGGATGCCCACGCGAGGAGCAGCAGAGCAAGCAGCGCAAGGAACAGATCGAGCGGGATTTTATTCAGCCAGCACTGGTAGATGCCGTCCACGCCCTCCTTGTGCCCCATGGAGCACAGCAGGAAGATAAACAGGAACAGGCAGACCGCAAGAAGCAGAATGGTCAGCACGATCAGAAGATAGCGTGCGCTGATCAGCCGCTCAACCCATGTCATAACGTACAGCGCGGAATCGCGCGGGGCAAGCGGGCTTTTGAGATATGCCTGATAGACCGCTGTGACGTCGCTGCCGTCGTTCAGCGTGAAGGTCATGTCCTGCTGGTAATAGGCGGAGGCCTTGCCGGAATAATCGTCTTTATTCAGTGCGCCGGTGCTGAACAGAATCTCGCCGGTGGCTTTGTCCGTGAGTTTGAAGTAGATGTTGGAGGTGAGCGGGTCATAGCGATCACGGAGAAGATTGCGCGAGACCGTATCGTCCTCGACCCAGGCGTGCAGCGCCGCCCAGCCGTCGCCTCTCGTCTGCTGTAATAGATTATTTTCCGCTATCTGGCGCACCTGCTCACCGCCGTCCGCGTAGGCGCCATAATTGATCAGATACGCGATGCCAAATGCCGAGGCTGCCAATAATACCGCGAACACGATCAGGAGCACAATGGCTGTGCACTTGACCCACAGTTTTCCGTAAAGCTGTTTCATTGCCTGTCTCCTTCCAGCTTGTAGCCCTTGCCCCAGACGACCTTTAAGTATCGGGGCTCGGACGGGTTGATCTCCAGCTTTTCCCGCAGATGGCGGATGTGTACCGCCACCGTATTGTCAATGGCGACCGGCGCTTCGTTCCACACGGCGCTGTAGAGTTCCGCAGGCGTAAAGACCTTGCCGGGGTGCTGCATGAGATAATATAAGATGTCATATTCCTTCGGCGTGAGCGCGATCGGCTCTCCGTCGAGCGTGACGCGCTTCGCGTCATGGTCAAGGCAGATGCCGCCGACCGTCAGCTCCGACGGGGCTTTGACCGCCGCGCCCAGCTGCAGGAACCTTCGCAGCTGCGATTTGACCCGCGCCAGCACCTCCACGGGGTTAAAGGGCTTTGTGATATAATCGTCCGCGCCCACGCTGAGACCCAGAATTTTGTCTGAATCCTCGGATTTTGCCGTGAGTAAAATCACGGGAATATTGGAGAATTCCCGCAGCTTTGCCATGGCCGTGATGCCGTCCATGCCGGGCATCATGATATCCATCAGCGCCAGCTGCACCGGCTCCGTCTTCGCAACCCGCAGCGCTTCCTCGCCGCTGTAAGCCGTGTGGACGCAGTAGCCGTCGGATTCCAGATAAATTTTCAAAGCCGCGACGATATCCCTTTCATCGTCGCAGACCAGAATATGCTGCATAACAGATTTCCCTCCGTTTTCTTCTCTGTGCTATCATCATATCCAAAATCCTATGAACAAACAAGCGGGAAACGCCTTAAGATTTTATGAAGCTATGCGGGGAAGGCGTTTGGGTGCGCCCGTGTTCCCCATCTCCGAAAAATGAGATTGAATTTTGCAAAAAACTAGTATAAAATCAAACTATCAGAACCTTCATGACTGGGAAAGGAGCCGTGTGCAGTCTATGTTATTTATCGGCATTGATCTCGGCACGTCTGCCTGCAAGCTGCTGCTTGTCGGGGAGGACGGTACGATCCAAAACGAAGTCACAAAGGAATATCCCCTCAGCTTCCCGCACCCCGGCTGGGCAGAGCAGAGGCCGGAGGAGTGGTGGGACGCGGTCGTGACCGGCGTTCCGGAGCTGCTGCGCGGCTTTGACGCGAATGACGTCGCGGGCATCGGCTCCGGCGGGCAGATGCACGGGCTTGTCGCGCTGGATGAACACGATCACGTCATCCGCCCGGCCATTCTCTGGAACGACGGCAGAACGTTCAAAGAGGTGGATTATCTCAACAACGTCGTCGGCAAGGACAGGCTGTCAGAGCTGACGGCAAACATCGCTTTTGCGGGCTTTACGGCGCCGAAGCTCCTCTGGATGCGCGAAAACGAGCCGGAAAATTTCGAAAAAATCGCGAAGATCATGCTCCCGAAGGACTATCTGACGTACAAGCTCACCGGCGTTCACGCCTGCGATTATTCCGACGCTTCCGGTATGCTGCTGCTCGACGTGCAGCACAAGCGCTGGTCGCAGGAAATGCTGGAGATCTGCGGCGTTTCCGAACGCCAGATGCCGAAGCTGTTTGAAAGCTTTGCGGTCGTGGGCCGGCTCACGAAGGAAGCGGCGCAGACGCTGGGGCTGCCTGAGACGGTCAAGGTCGTGGCCGGTGCAGGCGACAACGCTGCGGCGGCGGTCGGCACGGGTACGGTCGGCGCAGGCGGCTGCAATCTCTCGCTCGGTACGTCCGGGACGATCTTCATTTCGTCCGACAAATTTGGCGTCGACCCGAACAATGCGCTTCATGCCTTTGCGCACGCAGACGGCGGCTATCATCTGATGGGCTGTATGCTCTCTGCTGCCAGCTGCAACAAGTGGCTGTGCGAGGAAATTCTGAAAACGTCCGACTTTGCGGGCGAACAGGCGGATATCACCGACGAAAAGCTCGGTGAAAACCACGTTTATTTCCTGCCGTATTTAATGGGCGAGCGCAGCCCCATCAACGACACGAACGCAAGAGGCACGTTCACCGGCATGACGATGGACACCAGCCGGTCCGACATGGTGCAGGCGGTTTTAGAGGGTGTGGCGTTCGCCATCCGGGATTCGTTTGAGGTCGCGAAGTCGCTCGGAATCGAGATCCCGCGCTCGAACATCTGCGGCGGCGGCGCGAAAAGCCCCCTGTGGCGCAAGATTTTCGCCAACGTCCTCGGCATTCCGCTCGACATGGTCAAGACCGAGCAGGGGCCCGGCTACGGCGCGGCAATGCTTGCCATGGTCGGCTGTGGGAAGTTTAAATCTGTGCAGGAAGCGGCGGACAAGCTCGTCGAGACCGCGTCTACCACCGAGCCGGATGCGGCGCTGACGGCAAAATACGAAGCCCGCTACCAGAGCTTCAAAAAGCTCTACCCCGCGCTGAAGGAGTTCTTCGCTGTAACGGTGTAAGGAGGATGTATGAAAAATTACTCTGTTTTTGATCCGGAGTTCAAGCCCTACGGCAAGGTTCTGACCGGCTTTGACACGGCTGCGCTGATTGCGGCGATGAAGACTGTCCCCATGCCGGAGAGCGGCACGGCCTATGAGCCGTCGATTCCCGCATTGGAGGAAAGCGGCATCTTTGATGCCATGCAGAATCGGGCCTATGGCGGGATGCCCATCCAGATCGGGATGTGCTGGGGATATAACACAAAGCTGAACTGCCTCGAATATCATCGCGACAGCGAGGTCAACGCCGGCGAGACGGATTTCGTGCTGCTGCTGGCAAAGGAAGACGAGATCGAGGACGGCAGGCTGGACACCGCGAAGGTCAAAGCCTTCCGTGTCCCGGCGGGCGCGGTCGTCGAGGTCTACGGCACGACGCTCCACTACGCGCCGTGTCAGACGGAGAAGACCGGCTTCCGCGTCGCCGTCGTCCTGCCGAAGGGTACGAACACGGAGAAGCCTGTCTTCGAGCCGCAGAGCGAAGAAGATACATGGATGACCGCCCGCAACAAGTGGCTGCTGGCCCATCCGGACTCCAGCGAAGCAAAAACCGGCGCGCACATCGGCCTGACCGGCAAGAATATCGATATTACGGAAAACTAAGGAGGAACTGTATCATGTTTGAAAACATCCCCAATGTCAAGCTCGGCCTCATCGCCGTCTCCCGCGACTGCTTCCCCAGAACGCTCTCGGAAATGCGCCGCGCGAATATCGCCAAGGCCTGTGAGGGCGGCGTGTACGAATGTCCCGTCACTGTCGAAAATGAAGCCGATATGCGCAAGGCCGTCGCCGACGTCGACGCGGCAGGCTGCAACGCCCTTGTCGTCTTCCTTGGCAACTTCGGCCCGGAGACGCCGGAAACGCTCATTGCCAGATATTTTGACGGCCCGTGTATGTTCGTGGCTGCCGCCGAGGGCGACGGCGACCTGATCAACGGCCGCGGCGATGCGTACTGCGGCATGCTGAACTGTTCGTATAACCTCGGTATGCGGCACCTGAAGGGCTACATCCCCGAATACCCGGTCGGCACGGCGGAGGATATCGCGAAGATGATCTCCGATTTTATTCCCATTGCAAGAGCTATCATCGGTGTGAAGAACCTGAAGATCATCACCTTCGGCCCGCGTCCGCAGGACTTCTTCGCCTGCAACGCGCCCATCAAGGGCCTGTACGAGCTGGGCGTGGAGATCGAGGAGAACTCCGAGCTGGATCTGCTCGTTTCCTATAAGGCCCATGCGGGCGATGCGCGCATTCCCGCCGTCTGCGAGGATATGAAGAAGGAAATGGGCGAGGGCAGATATTACGCCGATATGCTCGAGCGCATGGCGCAGTTTGAGCTGACGCTGCTCGACTGGGCAGAAAACCACAAGGGCGCGCGCAAATACGTCGCGTTCGCTGACAAGTGCTGGCCGGCGTTCCCGGAGCAGTTCGGCTTCGAGCCGTGCTATGTCAATTCCCGCCTTGCCTCCCGCGGCATTCCCGTGGCCTGTGAGGTGGATATCTATGGCGCGCTCAGCGAGTACATCGGCGCCTGCATCTCGAAGGATGCGGTAACACTGCTGGACATCAACAACTCCGTTCCCGCCAGCCTCTTTGACGCCGAGATCAAGGGCAAGTTCGACTACACACTGACCGACACCTTCATGGGCTTCCACTGCGGCAACACGCCGAGCTGCAAGCTCTGCGCCGACCGTGCGGTCAAGTATCAGCTCATCCAGCACCGTCTGCTCGAACCGGCAGGCTCCGAGCCCGACTTCACGCGCGGCACACTCGAGGCAGATATTGCGGCAAGCGATATTACGTTCTATCGCCTCCAGTGCGATTCCGACAGTGTGCTTCGCAGCTACATTGCAGAGGGTGAAATTCTGCCGGTACATACGGGCAGCTTCGGCGGCATCGGCATCTTCGCCATCCCGGAGATGGGCCGCTTCTACCGTCATGTGCTCATCCAGAAGCGCTACCCGCACCACGGTGCGGTCGCCTTCGGCCACTACGGCAAGCTCCTGTTCGAGGTCTTCAAGTTCCTCGGCGTGGGCGACATCGCCTATAACCAGCCGAAGTCCCTGCCGTACCCCACGGAGAACCCGTTCGCGTAAGAACCCGGAAGTAGTCAAGCCTCCGGCGGCCCCATCTTTTCCGCCTTGCCGGAAAAGATGGGGGAGAAAAGGGGCGCTGGGTTACGGTTTGGTGCGTTCTGCGGGTACAGTTCAGGCAAGTACCTGATTTTTGGGTGTTACGAACACACCAAATCACCCTACGGGCAATAAGGTACGCGCCGCCTGTTACGGTACTCCGAATTTGTGAGTAGCTGCGTTAGAATATCTGCGGTAAACTAGGGTGTATCTGAAAACTCCCAACGCACCCGGACAGCGGGCCTTTTTGCGGTGCGCCGCG
>OOCB01003703.1_pt1 | contig 14432 bp, 10 predicted proteins | sample 1671351 | NCBI WGS metagenome assembly OOCB01 (sample SAMN06348148, study PRJEB24527) | human gut metagenome | biome: human gut; feature: ankylosing spondylitis patient; material: feces | host: Homo sapiens | place: China | collected 2015-10
GAATTTGTAGCAAAATACTCCAACCGAAAATAGGTTGGGGTAAATTTATAGGTACCGCCGGATTATTTGGCGCTTACAGAGGAACAACTTCGGCTGCTGGCCACGGACGGAATGCTGGTAAAGCGGCCGTTTGTCGTGGACGGGGATCTGGTGTTGACCGGATTCCGGGAAGCAGAATGGAAGGAAAAATTAATTTAGTACAAGGAGGACGAATATGAGCAGAGTAAATTTTGGAGCAAAGCCGGTAATGTATCCCATGCCGGTGCTGATCATTGCAACTTATGACGAAAATGGAGTACCCGATGCCATGAACGCAGCATGGGGAATCATTACGGACATGAATGAGATCTCCATCAGTATGTCAGAGCATAAGACAACGGAGAATCTGGCAAAGACCGGAGAATTTACCGTAAGTATCGGAACCGAAGATACCGTGGTAGCCTGCGACTATGTGGGCGTGGAATCTGCGAAGAAAGTACCTGATAAATTCTCAAAGTCCGGTTTCCATGCAGCCAAGAGTAATTTTGTCAATGCACCGTTGATCGATGAACTTCCCATGGCGCTGGAATGTAAGGTGAAAAGTTTTGAAGACGGCATTCTGGTGGGAGAGATCGTCAACGTCAATGCGGACGAAAGCATCCTGACGGATGGCAAGATCGATCCGAAGAAATTGAAGCCAATCAGCTATGATCCTGTGAATAATACTTATCTTGCAATGGGAGATAAAGTAGGAAATGCTTTTAAAGACGGTTTGAAATTGAAATAGTAAGATCAAAAAACGCAGGAGGGTTAACCCTCCTGCGTTCCCATCTCATCGGTAGTAGAGCGGATATGTTCTACTGCCGTTTTTACTTGTTCTGCGTAATCCAGGTTGTTCTGGCTCATGGTGTGCACCTGCTCGGCATTGGCGGTAACTTCTTCGGTTACAGCGGACAGCTGGGAGATGTTTTCCATAATCTTATTATTGGATTCAGACAAGCCAAGAATGTGGTGATTTACTTCTTCCACCTGGGAAGCCAGTGCTTCCATATTTTTGTTCAGCTGTTCGAAAGTCTCGGAAGCGGCGAGAATCTTTTCGCCCTGCTGTTCGGTAGCTTCAATGGAACCGTTGATAGTGTTGACTACCATGTTGGCATTGGCATTCAGATCGTTGGTAATCTTGGTGATCTCTTCGGTAAAGCTCTTGGTCTGCTCTGCGAGCTGACGGATCTGCTGTGCTACAACGGCGAAACCGCGTCCGGCTTCACCGGCACGGGCACTTTCGATGGAAGCGTTCAGAGCTAAAAGATTTGTCTGACCGGAGATTGCCATGATGCTTCCGGCGATAGTTTCCACCTCTTTTGTCTTTTCCTGTAATTTTGCCATGGCGTCTGTGACGGAATGGTTGGTATCCTTGATCATGGCGGACTGTTGTTTTAAGGATTCCATAGCAGCCATGTTCTTACGGATGCTTTCATTGGAATCCTCAGCAATCTGCACCATCTGCTCGGAGATATGACCGGTCTGCTCGATAGCATTCTGAATCGTACCGGTCATCTGGCTCTGCTCTTCGATGCTGGTGGCAGTCATATTGGTGGCAGCGGAGATCTCCTGCATACTGTTGGCTACAGATTCCGTAGTTTGTACCAGCTGGTTCATAAGATCTGTGGTTTTGGTGGTTTCCTGATGTACGGTCTGGGATACGTCCAGAACATTATCCAGTACTTCTTTTACATGTTTATGTTCTTCCCGGGAAGAATCGATGGCATCATTGTTAAATAATATAGCAATCTTACCGGTTTCCAAAATAATGATTCCGATCAGGAATACCAGCAGGGTAGAGCAGACGGCATTCACATCCTGACCGTAGATTCCCTTCGTAGCCTGAACGATCATGACGATCAGGTAGAGCACGAATAATCCCAAAGCGGTTTTCTTCAGAGATTTTTTCTCATAATAAGGAATCTGTAATATGAAAATGGCGATCAGCGCATAGTGAATGAAGCTTGCATCTGTCTGGAAACCAACTAACAGATACTCAATGCCGATCTCGATGGTAGCAAAGACTTTCAACAGTCGTGTCGCCTTATTTCGAAGGTGCGTTACGACATTTATCACACAGAAAACAGCGATCAGAATGGTATTTGCATACGTAACAATGGGCGCAATGTTGTGATTTACCAGTTTTAACCACAGATAAAACAGGAACACGATCGCCAAAAACGAAGAAGCGATAATATAGAACCGGTTCATTCTGATATTGCGTTCCGCGGTATCCGTATAACGATATTTATTAGTTTCTTTCATATTCATAAGTCCCCTCCCTTTTCTATTGATACTATTTTAAGTGTAACTGCTTTCATCATTTTTTTCTACATTTTTATTCAATTTTTTTAAAAAAATATGGAAATAAAAAAGAAAATTGATACTGATTTTCAATACCAAATGCGCTATAATACTTCTATTACAACACAGAACATTAAAATGTTGAGATACGAAAGGACACAGAAGTGTTATGACACTGAAAGAATTGGAAATCGGCAAAAGCGCCGTGATCGAAACCGTCGGTGGTTCCGGAGAACTCAGACAGCATTTCCTGGATATGGGTATGATCCCGGGAGCAGAGGTGACGGTGGTAAAGCTGGCTCCGATGGGTGACCCCATGGAATTGCAGGTGCACGGCTATGAACTAACGTTGCGTTTGGCGGAAGCGGATCAGATCGAGATCGCACCTATATCGAAGAGAACAAGAGAACATAAAGGGCTGGACCGGGTGACGGATGCGGAGCACCCGGGATTAGGTGAGGATGGAAAATACCATTCGAAAAAAGATGAGAATCCTCTGCCGGAGGGAACGATATTAACGTTTGCCCTGGCGGGAAATCAGAACTGCGGCAAGACTACACTGTTCAATCAGCTCACCGGCTCGAATCAGCATGTGGGAAATTTCCCCGGAGTTACCGTAGACCGTAAGGACGGTTCCATCAAGGGGTATCCGGATACTTTGGTGACAGACCTGCCCGGTATTTATTCCATGTCCCCTTATAGTAGTGAAGAGATCGTATCCCGTAATTTTATCCTGTATGAGAAACCCAGAGCTATCATTAATATCGTGGATGCCACGAATATCGAGCGTAATCTGTATCTGACCATGCAGTTGTTGGAAATGAACATTCCCATGGTCGTAGCCCTGAACATGATGGATGAAGTCACCGGCAATCACGGTTCCATCGATGTGAATGCCATGGAGGCATTCCTTGGAGTACCCGTAATCCCCATTTCTGCTGCGAAAAACGAAGGTGTGGACGAACTGATCCGCCATGCAGTCCATGTCGCAAAATATCAGGAACGGCCGCTGCGGCAGGATTTCTGCGATAAAAACGATCATGACGGTTCCGTACACCGCTGCATCCATGCGGTGGGGCATCTGATCGAGGATCATGCGGAAGCAGCAAAGTTGCCCCTGCGTTTCGCAGCCAACAAAGCCATTGAAGGAGACCATCTGATCCTGGAGAAGCTGCAGCTGGATGAAAATGAAAAAGAAATGCTGGAGCATATTGTCTGCCAGATGGAGACAGAGCGTGGTGTGGACCGGAGTGCGGCTATCGCGGACATGCGGTTTGATTTTATCGAGAGATTATGTGAACAGACGGTAGTAAAGCCGAAGGAAAGCAAAGAACGGATCCGCAGTGAGAAGATCGATCGGATCCTTACCGGAAAATATACGGCAATCCCTTGTTTTATTGTGATCATGATATTGGTGTTTTATTTGACATTTAATGTGATCGGAGCCTGGCTGCAAGGGCTTTTGGAACTGGGAATCGGCAGACTGACAGAACTTGCGGATGCAGCCATGACAGCGGCCCATGTCAACAGTGCAGTACAAAGTCTTGTGATCGACGGTATTTTTACCGGGGTGGGCAGCGTATTGAGTTTCCTGCCTATTGTGGTGACCTTGTTTTTCTTCCTTTCACTTATGGAAGACAGCGGTTATATCGCCCGTGTGGCATTCGTGATGGATAAGTTGCTTCGAAAGATCGGTCTGTCCGGACGAAGCATCGTACCCATGCTGATTGGTTTCGGCTGTACGGTTCCGGCAGTCATGGCGACGCGGACGCTGACCAGTGAGAGAGATCGTAAAATGACGATTTTGCTCACTCCGTTTATGAGCTGTTCTGCGAAACTGCCAATTTATTCCTTCTTTGTGAGCGTATTTTTCCCGGGAAAGGGTGGACTGATCATGTCAGCCCTGTATCTGCTGGGGATCGTGATTGGTATTCTGGTTGCATTTTTATATCGTGGAACTTTGTTCAAAGGCGAGCCGGTGCCGTTCGTAATGGAACTGCCTAATTATCGTCTGCCCGGAGCGAAAAATGTAGGACAGTTGTTGTGGGAAAAGGCGAAAGATTTTTTACAGAAGGCATTTACTGTGATCTTCATTGCAACGATTGTAGTATGGTTTTTACAGAGTTTTGATCTGAAACTGAATCTGGTAGAGAATTCAGCCAACAGTATGCTGGCAATGCTATCAGGTCTGTTGGTTCCGGTGTTCCGGCCGCTGGGATTGGGAGACTGGCGGATCTGTACGTCTCTGATCAGCGGATTCATGGCAAAAGAAAGTGTGGTAGCAACCCTGGAAGTATTGTTCGGCAGCAGTATTGCCACGGTACTTACCCCGTTGGCAGCCGCTACATTACTGGTATTCAGCCTGCTGTATACGCCCTGCGTGGCAGCCATCGCTTCTGTACGCAGAGAACTGGGTGGAAAATGGGCCATTGCCGTGGTACTCTGGCAGTGTTTTGTGGCATGGGTGGCAGCCTTTTTGGTGCATGGAATCGGAATGCTTCTGGGATGAAGATTCCTCGATAAGCGAATATTGGATAGAAGTGTGGGAGTGCGCAGCACGAAACAATTCGTAGAAATTAAAGGTGGGACTTTTGCCCCTGACATTCATATATAATAGAAAACCTGCAGGGGATTATTCCTCCTGCAGGTATTTTATTACGCATTTCAATTCCGGTGAGATCCATTTGTTCCTATGATATAAAAGCTGCCGCCAGATATCCGGATGAATCTCTGTCATGGGGAGACTGACGAGATTTCCGTTTGTCAGATCTTCCGCTATCACGAACTCCGGCAGATAAGAGATGCCGAGGTCCTGACACAGAAGATTGCGGATCAGCTGGGTATCGCCCACCTCCATGATAGGCATGGTCTCCTTACCGTTTTGGGAGAGCAGATCATCCAGAGCCGCCCGGTAACTCATGTTTTTCTCCGTCAGGATCAGCGGATATTCCAAAATCTGTTCCAGGGTGATCTGAGTCTGTCCGGCTAAGGGGTGACCGGCACCGGTGACAAAATGAATATCCACTGGAGCTTCGAAAGCGGTCACATAATTGTGATTAAAAATACGGCGGTCCAGCGTGTATACAATGTCCACTTGATTCTGCCCCAGCATCTGGAACATTTCGTCAGTACTGGTAGCAATGATCTTCAGGCGGATGCCCGGATATTTTTCATGAAAATCCTTAAAACGGCTGTGAAATTCCCAGCTGGCCAGGGACTCTGCAATGGCGATCCGCACCAGACCCTCCGGGGCGGTATTACCGCTGATGTGGGTGGCTTCCGCAGCAAGCCGCAGAATCTGCTGGGCCAGGGGTAACAGCTTCTCCCCTTCGTTGGTCAGGGTTACGGTATGCCCGATGCGCTCGAACAGTGGGATCGACAACTCTTTTTCCAGCTGTTTGATTTGAAAAGACACGGTGGACTGGGTGTAGCCCAGGCGCTGTGCCGCCAGCGTAAAGCTCTTCAGTTCGTTCACCATAACAAAGGTTTCCAGATTTTTGACATCCATAAAATAATTGCACCTTCTCGATTGAATTATTCGATCAATATGATAAAAATAATTCGTTTTTCAAATATTTATGAAAATTATATAATGAAAAAATAAGGCTGTCAATGTGAAAAGATGGCGGAAATATGGGAAAACAGCAAAAATATATGTCGTATCCCATGTTTAGAATAAGTAGTTTTGGGAAGGATCATGGGTATGGAAAACAGAGAAAGACTGGGGAGTCGTTTGGGATTTATCATGCTGTCGGCGGGGTGTGCCATCGGCTGCGGAAATGTGTGGAAATTCCCGTGGATGTGCGGGCAGAACGGTGGCGGAAGCTTCATGCTGATCTACGTGATCTGCCTGATCGTGCTGGGCCTGCCCACCATGATCATGGAATTCTCCGTGGGGCGTGCGGCGCAGACGAGTCCACTTTATATGTATCGGAAATTATCCGGCGGCAGGGGCAAATGGAATCTGTGGGGCATCGTCTGTCTCATCGGAAACATTGCGCTGATCGCTTTCTATGCGGTGGTGTCCGGATGGATCCTCTATTATTTTGTAAAATTTCTGACAGGGCAGAATCAGGATTTCGGATTTGAAAAAATGATCACGACGCCCTCGGTGAATGTGACATATCTGTTGTTCACCTTACTGATCGCTTTTGTCATTTTAAGTTTCCATCTGCAGGGTGGGCTGGAGCGTATTACCAAATATATGATGTCAGCATTGATCGTACTGATGTTGGTGCTGGCGGTGCACAGCTTTACACTTCCGGGAGCAGGAGAGGGATTGAGCTTCTATCTGATCCCTCATTTTTCCAAAATCACCGGTTCTGTGGTGGTGGGCGCCATGAATCAGGCATTTTTCACCTTGTCCGTGGGAATGGGCGGTATGGCGATCTTCGGAAGTTATATCGGCAAGGACCGTTCTCTCATGGGGGAGTCTATTCATATTATTATCCTGGATACACTGGTGGCAGTGATTGCCGGTATCATTATATTTCCGGCATGCTTTACTTATGATGTGGAAGTGACGGCGGGTCCCAGCCTTCTGTTCGATACTATGGCGACAGTATTTAACAACATGGCAGGTGGCAGATGGTGGGGAACCTTATTTTTCCTGTTCATGGTGTTCGCAGCCATGTCCACAGTGCTGGGCGTGTGTGAAAATATTCTGGCCATGGTCCGGGAACTGACCGGATGGTCCAGACCGGTAGGATGTATCGTCTGCGGTGTGGGAACGTTTCTGTTGGCATTGACAACGGCGTTGGGCTTCAGCGTGATCCATTTTCAGCCCTTTGCGGCGGGAACGACCTGGCTGGACTTCTGGGATTTCCTGGTGTCCAACAATATCATGCCCATAGGTTCGATCCTGCTGGCAGTATTTTGCTGTTATAAGGTCGGCTGGGGCTGGGATAAATTCCTGGAGGAAGCCAACGAGGGAAAAGGATTGAAAGTGCAGCATTGGATGAAGCCGGTGTTCAAGTATTTTGTTCCGGCGGCAGTGCTGTTCATCTATGTGTACGGAATGGTAAATTTTGCATGGAAATAAAGTAAATAAAAATAGGCGGGCGGCGGAGTGAAAAGCTCCGCCGTTTTTCGTTGCATTGAAATGAAAAAATGGGTAGTATAAAGAATAGAAGAGCAGAGAAATCAGGAGGCACTTATGACAGAGCAGGAGATCCGGACCATATTACGCAGACAAAGAGAATATTTTGCTACGGGAGCTACGCTTTCCCGGGAATTTCGGGCAGAACAGCTGGGAAAATTAAAGGCCTCCCTGCAGTGCCATGAAGCAGAATTGAACGATGCACTGCAACAGGATCTTGGGAAAAGCCGGATGGAAAGCTACATGTGCGAGATCGGATTGACTCTGTCGGAACTGACCTGGATGCAGAAGCATCTGCGGGGACTGATGCGGGAAAAGAGAGTGCCGACACCGTTATCGCAGTTCGCGGCGAGGAGCTTCCGGTCTCCGTCACCCTATGGCACCGTGCTGATCATGAGCCCCTGGAATTACCCGGTGTTACTGACACTGGATCCGCTGATCGATGCTATTGCCGCAGGGAATACCGCAGTGGTAAAACCCAGTGCCTATGCTCCGGCGACGGCAGCTGTGCTGAAAAATATTCTGGAAGAATGTTTTCCGATAGAATACGTAGCTGTGATCACCGGCGGCAGAACGGAGAATCAGGCATTATTGCAGCAGCGGTTTGATATGATATTTTTCACCGGAGGCAAGATTGTGGGACGGGAGGTGCTTAGAAGCGCTGCGGAATATTTGACCCCGGTGACGTTGGAGCTGGGCGGGAAAAGTCCCTGTATCGTGGATGCTACGGCGAAGCTTCCGCTGGCGGCGAGGAGAATCGTATTCGGAAAATATCTAAACTGCGGGCAGACCTGTGTGGCACCGGATTATGTGTTGTGTGATGTCAGGATCCGCGACCGATTGGTGGAAACTATCCGGGCGGAGATCGCGAGGCAGTTTGGAGCAGATCCCCTGCAGAATCCGGATTACGGGAAAATCATTAACGAGAAGCATTTTCACAGACTGTTGGGATTGATGGATGCGGAAAAAATCGTCTGCGGCGGACAGTATGACGAGAAGACGTTGCGCATTGCGCCTACGGTGATGACGGATGTGGACTGGTCGGATGCCGTGATGGGAGAAGAAATCTTCGGACCGATCCTGCCGGTGCTGACGTATAATGCACATGATGCAGAGAAAGGTGTTGCACAAAATGATTTTTGCAGGGATGCTCCCGGGACGCATGCAGCCGCGGGAGATTTTGTGGATTGGGCGATCCGCTGTGTAGAGGAACACCCCCATCCGCTGGCACTGTATTTCTTCAGTGAAGATAAAAAAGCCCAGAGACGGATCCTGAACTATTGCCATTTTGGCGGAGGCTGCATCAACGACACCATCATTCATCTCGCCACCAGTGCCATGCCCTTCGGCGGCGTAGGTGAGAGCGGCATGGGTGGGTATCACGGCCGCACCGGATTCGAGACCTTCAGCCATTATCGGAGTATCGTGGACAAAAAGACATGGATGGATCTGCCGATACGGTATCAGAGGTATGATGAGATGAAAGAGAAGATGTTACGGAGATTTTTGAAGTAACGTCATCCTAAAATAGAAGTTATGTCCTGAAAAGTGTAAGATAACATTGGAGTACGTCCTGAAAAGTGTAGCGTATAGTTCATATTACGTCCTGAAAAATGTAATGGCAGGGTATTTGTGGGAAATAATATCGAAATCGAGAAGGAAAGAAGGTAATCACATGAACTTTAACAAACAAAAATGCATTACGGCAGTGATTTTGCTGTTGGTCGCTATTCTATCCATAACCGTTATCGGAAAATACGCCTCCTCCCCGGAAAATCACCAGAAAACCATAGCCTCTCTGGATGAGAAAAAACAGACGGTCATGGAGCTGACGGCGGCATCCACGGTGACTTCGGCGCTGATCACCCTGCTTCCGGGCGACACGGCAACACCCATCGCGGAGAAAATGGCAGATGTCAGCGGATACCTGCTGGTGGTCCTTTGCGCTATCTATCTGGAAAAATATCTTGTGACGATTACCGGCTATGTGGCATTTACCTACCTGATTCCGATTGCCTGCGGTTTGTGGATATTCAATCTGATTTTTGCAAATGCCACCGTGCGGAAACTTGCAGCGAAGCTGTCAGTATTCGGCATTGCTATTTTCCTCGTGGTTCCTGCCAGTGTGAAGATCTCCGATCTCATCGGAGACACCTATCAGGCCCAGATCGAAGCCACCATTGAGGATGCCAAGAGCACACAGAGCATATTGGAAAACAGTGGCGTGGTGGATGACACTAATGCGACGGAAACAACCGGAATCGGAACAACAGAAGCTTCTGGAACTGTTACAGGAAATGTGCAGGAGAAGGACAACAATAACTCCGGCTCTGTCTCAAACATTTTCGACTGGGCGAAAGATGCCATTTCCGGCGCTAAAGATTCAGTGGCAAATGTCGTGGAAAATGTGACAATTTCTACCGAAGAACTGGTACAGAAGGTGGAGAATTCCCTGAATCACTTTATTGAGGCGGTTGCCGTGATGATCATCACTTCCTGTGTGATCCCGATGCTGGTACTGTTGCTGTTCTTTTGGATGGTGAAGATCGTGCTGGATGTGGATCTGAGTGGCGTGAAGATCAAAGGGATGCTGCCGGAGCGGAAGGAATAGGATTACAGGAGAGAGGGAAAATAATTTGACCATATATAAAAGAAGCTTTGTTGTAACTTTAGTAATATCTGTTATATCATTTTTAATTGCAGCTATATTAAATTACGTAATGCAAGAACAGTTCTGGTGCAATGTTTTACTGGGAATATTTGGAGGAGCCGTACTTACTTCAATTACATCTATAATGGGGTATTTTGTGGGACGAAGGCACGCATTAGAAGAATTTTATTTAGAGACGATAAAACTTTTGAAGCGTTACAATAAATACCAAACAGATTTAACACCTGATCAAAAAATAAATTTTTTCTTGGAATTATCTAATTATGATATGGAATATTGGGGTACAACGTATGCAAGAATAGATTTGTTTAATAAAAAGTCAAGGAAGTATATATATGAAAAAATATATAGACCATTAACATATGCACATAAAAAAGCGTGTTCTCATACATGGCATTTTGAAATGCATGTCAATGGTACAGGGGTAAATAATGCAGTAATGGAAGATTTTATAAGTGAGATAGAACCTGCAATAATCAGGGAAGAAGAGTATGTGGTAGGAAACGGTGATAATGAATACGTTACTAAAAATGTACATAATCATATAGTAAAAATGATTGATGCTGAACTTAACGGAAAATATTATGAGATTATGTATGGAAAGAAAAAAGCAGAAGAGAATAGGAAAGAAGCAAAGAACTAATATAAGAAAGAGGATGCTACTATTTTGGGAATGGTGTAATTAAATACCCATAATACCTGCTGAAATATGATATACTTATAATTGATTTAAAAGGAAGCTCTTAAGTATGATAGGGGCTATATATATACAGACCACGGAGGAAACTAGAATGATCGATACTAAAAAAGAACAAGAACGTGATGAACTGCATCGCGCAATATGGGCAATAGCAGATGAACTCCGTGGAGCAGTGGATGGCTGGGATTTCAAAAATTATGTTCTTGGCACGATGTTCTATCGTTATATTTCCGAAAATTTGTGTAATTACATAAATAGCGGTGAGATTGATGCAGGTAACACTGATTTTGACTTTGCAAAAATGCCGGATGAGGATGCAGAAGAAGCAAGAGAAGGACTGGTAGAGGAGAAAGGATTTTTTATCCTTCCGAGTGAACTTTTCTGTAATGTCCGTGCTAATGCTGCGAATGATGAAAACTTAAATGAAACACTGGAGCGTGTGTTCCGTCACATTGAGGAATCAGCGAAAGGCAGTGAGGCAGAGAGCGACTTTGCCGGACTGTTCGATGACTATGATGTAAACAGCAATAAACTGGGTTCTACCGTCGCAAAGCGTAATGAAAAACTTGTAAAACTGCTGAATGGCGTAGGCGAAATGAATCTGGGAGATGTAAAAGACCATTCCATTGACGCCTTTGGTGATGCGTATGAGTACCTTATGACCATGTATGCATCGAATGCCGGAAAATCTGGTGGAGAGTTCTTTACTCCGGCAGATGTATCTGAATTGCTTACACGCCTTGGCACTGTAGGAAAAACAGAAATCAATAAAGTATATGATCCGGCTTGTGGTTCGGGTTCATTGCTTTTGAAGGCTGAGAAAATTCTTGGAAAGGATGCTATCCGTAACGGTTTTTATGGACAAGAGATCAATATCACAACCTACAACCTGTGCCGTATCAATATGTTCCTGCATGATGTGGGATTTGATAAATTTGATATAGCTTGTGAAGATACATTGCTTAGTCCACAGCACTGGGATGATGAGCCATTTGAGTTGATCGTGTCTAATCCACCGTATTCTATCAAGTGGGCGGGAGACGAAAATCCACTGCTCATCAATGACCCTCGTTTTGCTCCGGCTGGAGTTCTGGCACCTAAGAGCAAAGCGGATATGGCGTTTATTATGCACAGTCTGTCATGGCTTGCATCCAATGGAACTGCTGCCATCGTATGCTTTCCGGGAATTATGTACCGTGGCGGTGCAGAGCAGAAAATCCGTAAATATCTGTTGGATAATAACTATATTGATTGTATTATTCAGTTACCAAGCAACCTGTTTTTTGGTACTTCGATTGCAACCTGTATTATGGTGATGAAAAAGAACAAGGCAGACAACAAGACCTTGTTTATTGATGCCACAAGCGAGTGTGTGAAGGTGACCAACAATAATAAGCTGACACCAGAGAATATTGAACGTATTGTGGATGTGTTTGCTAAGCGTGAAGAAGTGGAGCATTTTGCACATCTGGCAAGCTATGAAGAAGTATCCGGCAATGATTATAATTTGTCTGTATCCACTTATGTCGAAGCCGAAGATATCAGAGAGAAAATTGACATCGTGAAGCTAAATGCAGAAATTAAGGAAATTGTCGCCCGTGAGCAGGTGCTCCGTGATGAGATTGATAAGATCATCGCAGAAATCGAGGTGTAATTATGAATGAAAAAGAAGCGTTGAAAAAATTGATTGATAATCCCAAACAGCCTAATGTTAGTGAATGGGTATATGAAGTCGAGGCGTTTTTAGAAGAAATTAATGAAAATAACGAAGAAGCTTGGATACTTATTGATGGCATAAAAAAGCAAGGGGATGTTTTTCAGCGTTGCGAAAATTTAGTGGCATTATTACGTCAACTTTATAAGAAAAAATATGATAAAGTGTCCATTCCACCAATAACGAAAAGAAATCAGATATTTGTTGCTATGATGTTTGCGGAGGAAACTGCTTCTACATATGAACAGGTATATAAGCCTGTTATACAATCGTTGAATTATTCAGCTATGAGAATTGATGAAAAACAATTCAATGGATCAATTATCGGAGAAATTACTACAGAAATAACTGATTCGGTTGCTTTAATTGCAGATTTAACAGGAAATCGTGGCGGCGTTTATTATGAAGCCGGAATTGCCAGAGGATTACAGATATGCAATCATCCGATTAAATTAATTCTAACTTGTAAACGAAGTTTTTTTGATAATGAAAGGGTTCATTTTGATGTAAGTGGTGACAATATTGTACTTTATGAGAATGACGATGATTTGAGAAAAAAGCTTACACAGAGATTGCAGGCTGTATTGAATGAGGAGACTAAAGCATGAGTAAATTGGAAAAGCTTATTGCAGAGCTTTGTCCTGATGGTGTTGAATATAAAACACTTGGGGAGGTTGCATCGATTTCACGAGGTGGCAATTTCCAAAAAAAGGATTTTTGCGATATAGGAGTTCCATGTATCCATTATGGACAAATATATACAAGATATGATCTATTCGCAGATAAGACAATTACATATATTACAGAAAACTGTGCAAGAAAGCAAAAATTTGCTAAAACAAATGATATAGTAATGGCTGTGACCAGTGAAAATATAGAAGATGTGTGTAAATGTATTGCTTGGTTAGGAAATGAAGATGTGGCAGTAAGTGGTCATTCAGCAATTATTAGCCATAATCAAGATCCTAAGTATTTGGTATACTATTTTCATTCACAAATGTTTTTTGCTCAAAAAAGGAAGCTTGCGCATGGTACAAAAGTAATTGAGATAACACCAGATACATTAAAAAGCATTAAGCTTCCTGTACCTCCGTTGGAGGTACAACGTGAAATAGTCCATATTTTGGACTCTTTCACGTTACTTACAGCCGAGCTTACAGCCGAGCTTACAGCCGAGCTTACAGCTCGGAAGAAACAATATGAATTTTATAGAGATAAATTACTTTCTCATGATGGAAGCTATCCGATGAAGGCACTTGCTGAGTTGGGAAAGTGGTCTGGTGGAAAAACACCATCTATGTCAGAAAAGAGTTTCTGGGAAAAAGGGACAATTCCTTGGATTTCATCGAAAGACATGAAATTATCAACATTAGTAGATACACAAGATCATATTACAGAAAAAGCGGTAAAAGAAGCATCTATGACAGTATATCCAGCAAATAGTATTGCCGTAGTAACAAGGTCAGGAATTTTAAAGCATACTTTTCCAGTTGCCTATGTACCTTTTGAAACTACCATTAATCAGGATATAAAAATGCTTGTTGTAAATGAAGATATTCTTCCTAAGTACGCATTTCATGTAATACAGGGGAAAGGAAATGATATTTTAGTAAAAACAAAAAAACAAGGTGGAACGGTAGATTCTTTAGATTTTCAGAAAGTACTTGAGTATAAAGTTCCAATTCCGAATTTGGATATACAACGAAGACTAGTAGAAGTACTGGATAATTTTGATACTATCTGCACTGACTTGAATATTGGTTTACCAGCTGAGATTGAAGCACGCCAAAAACAATATGAATATTATCGTGATCTGCTCTTGACATTTGCAGAAAAAGATAGCACCGTCTTGACAGACAGACAGACAGACAGACAGACAGACAGACAGACAGACAGACAGACAGACAGACAGACAGACAGACAG
>OOCB01003719.1_pt1 | contig 14361 bp, 6 predicted proteins | sample 1671351 | NCBI WGS metagenome assembly OOCB01 (sample SAMN06348148, study PRJEB24527) | human gut metagenome | biome: human gut; feature: ankylosing spondylitis patient; material: feces | host: Homo sapiens | place: China | collected 2015-10
AGTATTATCTGCGCTTTTGGCTTGGCATCTGCCGCACCTCGCTCGCCGTATCGGCACTTAGAATTATGCGGTATTGCTCTATAAATTATTACGATATATACGCGAAAGGAGGCCCGGAGCCCCATTGATCCCACAGGAATACATACAGGAAGTGGTTGCACGCAATGATATTACCGAAGTAATCGGCCAATATGTGCAGCTGCGTCATCGCGGGCGGACCTATACCGGGCTGTGCCCTTTCCATAACGAGAAAACCCCTTCGTTTACCGTCTACCCGGATACCCAAAGTTTTTACTGCTTTGGCTGCGGTGCGGCGGGGGATGTGATTAACTTTGTGCGCAAAATTTCCAACCTGGGCTATGTGGAAGCTGTTAAACAGCTGGCGGGCCGCGCCGGGATGCCCATGCCGGAGGAGGACGACCAGGAAAGCCGTTCCCGCTCCCGCCTGTTGGAGATCAACCGCAACGCCGCGCGCTATTTTTATGACCAGCTCAACGCCCCAACGCCGGAAGCCGCCATGGCCCGCCGCTACTGGCGCGAAAAACGCGGCCTTTCGGATGCGGCCATCCGCCGGTTTGGCCTGGGCTATGCACCGGAAGATTTTGTCGGCCTTCTGCACTACCTGCGCCACCGCGGCTTTACCGAGCCGGAATTGGAATCCTCCGGCCTTGTCAAGCGTAGCGCCAAGGGCAATCTGTATGATATCTTCCGCCACCGCGTGATGGTGCCCATCATTGATGTGCGGGGCAATATCATTGCGTTCGGCGGGCGCGTGATGGATGATTCCAAGCCGAAATACATCAACTCGCCCGAAACGATGGTCTACCACAAATCCCGCACGCTGTTTGCGCTGAATGTGGCAAAAAAATCAACGTCCAAGCGGTATATCCTCTGCGAAGGGTATATGGACGTCATCTCGATGCACGAAGCCGGGTTTGATACCGCTGTCTGTGCCTGCGGCACGGCTTTGACGCCGGAGCAGGTCAAGCTGCTGACGGAATACGCCGACGAAGTGGTGCTGAGCTATGACTCGGACGAAGCAGGCCAGAAGGCAACGGAGCGCAGTTTGGCGCTGTTTTCCGGTACCAATTTGCAGGTGCGGGTGCTGAACATCCCCGGTGCCAAGGACCCGGATGAATTTATCCGCACCTATGGCCGCGACCGGTTTGAAGCCGTGCTGGAAGGCACCGCAACCCCGCTGGAGTTCAAGCTGGCTAAGGCAGTGAAAAAATATGACCTGCGCAACGATGCCCAGCGCCTGCAATATGTGGATGAAGCCATCGGCATTCTGGCAGGCAGCGCGGTCAGCCCCACGGCGCGGGATGTGTATGCCGGGCGCATTGCGGAGCAGACCGGCATTGATAAAAAGGCTGTGTTGGTCCAGCTGGAAAGCGCCGTGCGCGGGGCCGGGCGCAGGGCGCGCCGCAAAGAGCAGAACGAACTTTCCCGCCAGGGGATTGCGGCGGATATCCGCGTGCCCTATGACCGCGGGGGCGAAGCTGCCCTGGGGGCCGCAAGCGCCGCCCGCCAGCTTGTGGCGGCTATGCTGCAGGATGCCGGCGCCATCCCCTACATCCGGGAGCGGCTGAACCTTGGCATGGTGGTGCTGCCGGAAATGCAGCAGGCAATCAAGGCGATTTACGACTGCGCCGCCCGCGGCCAGCCCGCCAACGCCACGACCCTTTCCCCCTTGTTGGAGGAAAAAGCCTACAGCCAGGTGATGCTGGCCCAGGCCCAAAACGCCGATACCCGCCTGAACCGCCGGGATATTGATATGCTGCTGGATCGTTTGCAGACCGCAAACCCCGAAAGCGCCCAGGTGGCAGGCACCACAGACGATGAATTCCGGCAGAAATTTGCCGCCCTTGCCCGCAAAAAAGTGGGCGAACGCCCGCCGGAAGAATAATTTCCACCCGGCCAAAACCATGTTGTTTTATCCCGTTCCAGTAAGATGGGCAGAATAAAAACCAAAGGAGAAACTACTTATGGCAGAAAAGAAAGATTCGATTCGCAACCTGATTGAACAGGGCCGCCGTGCAGGCAAATTGACCAGCACCGAAATCAGTGACGCTATGGAAGAAAGCAGCCGTGTTATTGACGCGGAGCAGATGGAAAAGCTGTATGAAGAGCTGGAAAGCAACGGCATTGAAGTGGTGGATGATGACGCCACTGATATGTCCGCTGTGGCCGATATGGGCGAGGAAGGGATGGATGACTTTGAGGATACCGTTACCTCGGACGGCATTACCATCGATGACCCCGTTAAGGTTTACCTGAAAGAGATCGGCCGCGTGCCCCTGCTGACCCCCGATGAGGAAGTGCAGCTGGCCCTGGATATCCAGAAAGGCGGTAAGGACGGCGAACGCGCCAAGCAGCGCCTGAGCGAAGCCAACCTGCGTCTGGTAGTTTCCATTGCAAAGCGCTATGTGGGCCGCGGCATGCAGTTCCTGGACCTGATCCAGGAAGGTAACCTGGGTCTGATCAAAGCGGTTGAAAAGTTTGACCATACCAAGGGCTTCAAGTTCTCCACCTATGCAACGTGGTGGATCCGCCAGGCCATCACCCGCGCCATTGCGGATCAGGCCCGCACCATCCGTATCCCTGTGCATATGGTGGAAACCATCAACAAGGTCAAAAAGGTTTCCAGCCAACTGCTGCACGAAAACGGCCATGAGCCCAGCGCCGAAGAAATTGCCGAGCGCCTGGATATGCCGGTGGACAAAGTGCGCGAGATTATGCGCGTGGCACAGGAACCCGTCAGCCTCGAAACCCCCATCGGTGAGGAGGAAGATAGCCACTTGGGCGACTTTATCCCCGATGAGGAAGCCCCCGTTCCCGCCGAAGCCGCCAGCCAGACCCTGTTGAAAGAGCAGCTGGCCGATGTGCTGAAAACCCTGACCCCGCGTGAAGAAAAGGTTCTGCGCCTGCGCTTTGGCCTGGAAGATGGCCGCCCCCGCACGCTGGAAGAGGTGGGCAAGGAGTTCAACGTTACCCGTGAACGTATCCGCCAGATCGAAGCAAAAGCCCTGCGCAAGCTGCGCCACCCCAGCCGCAGCAAAAAGCTGCGCGACTTCCTGGATTGATGCCGTAATTCTTATATAGAATAGAAATAGCAAATTAAAATCATCTGCACCCGTACTGCTGTTTGCCCGGCGGTGCGGGTGTACTTTTGTGTGCAGCAGGCATAAATGACAAAGCCACAGCATACGATTACCCTGATGATATAGGGGAGGGGATAACGATGTGTGGAATTGCCGGACAGATCAGCGCGGACCCAAATAAGATTGCAGCCAACTACCCAGCTTACTGCCGAATGCAGAAAAGCCTTGCACGCCGCGGGCCGGACCAGCGGGGAATATACCTGCACGGCCATGCGGCGCTGATCCATGCGCGGCTGGCTGTGGTGGATCTGGAAAACGGCTGCCAGCCCATGGTGCTGGATCAGGGCGGGGAGAAATACATTCTGGTGTACAACGGCGAGCTGTACAACACGCCGGAGCTGCACGCCCAGCTTGCGGCTCTGGGCCATCGCTTTGTAAGCCATTCCGATACTGAGGTTTTGTTACATGCTTTTGCCCAGTGGGGGCCGGACTGTCTGGAAAAGCTGAACGGTATTTTTGCATTTGCTGTGTGGCAGCAGCGGGCGCAAAAGCTCTTTCTGGCGCGGGACCGCATCGGGGTCAAGCCGCTGTTCTATGCCCTGCGCGGGGACAGCCTGATCTTTGCTTCCGAGCTGAAAACGCTGCTCTGCCACCCGGAGATCCCGCCGCAGGTGGATGCCCATGGGCTGGCCGATGTGCTGCTGCTCGGCCCCGGCCGCACGCCGGGGTGCGGGGTGTTCCGCAATGTGCAGGAATTGAAGCCCGGCTGCTGCGCAGAATACACTGTGCCACAGGTTGGTGTGCCGCGCCTCACCGTGCGCCGCTACTGGCAGTTGACCGACCACGAACACCCCGATGATTTTACCCACACCGCAGCCAAAGTGCGGGACCTGGTGATGGATGCCGTCACGCGGCAGCTGGTATCGGATGTGCCGGTGGCAACCTTCCTTTCCGGAGGGCTGGATTCCAGCCTGATTTCGGCAATCGCGGATTCCCACTTTACGGCGCGGGGCAAAACGCTGCAGACTTTCTCGGTCGGTTATCAGGATAACAAAAAGTACTTCCACGCCAGCCATTTCCAGCCCAGCCCGGATGCGCCGTATATCCGCACCATGAACCAGTTCTTGAACGCGCAGCATACCTGGGTAACGCTGGACAGCGAAGCACTGGCCGCCGCCCTGCTGGAAGCGGTGGACGCCCGCGACCTGCCCGGTATGGCGGATGTGGACTCCTCGCTGCTGCTGTTCTGCCGTGAGATCCGTAAAACAGCCACCGTGGCACTTTCCGGCGAGTGCGCGGACGAGATATTTGGCGGTTACCCCTGGTACAGGGATAAGACCGTGCGGGAGCGGTATGGCTTCCCTTGGGCGCAGAGCACGGCATACAGGGTCAGCTTTTTTAAGCCGGAGGTGTTCGGCGGCATTGACCCGGCGGCGTATATTGATGAAGGCTACCGCGCCACGCTGGAGCAAACTTCCATCCGCCCCGGTCTGGATCCCCTGGAACAACGGATGCGCCAGATGTTTGCCCTGAACTTTAACTGGTTTATGCAGACCCTTTTGGACCGCAAGGACCGAATGAGTATGTACAGCGGGCTGGAAGTGCGCGTGCCGTTCTGCGATTACCGCATTGCGGAATACCTGTACAGCGTGCCGTGGGAATATAAGGATTACGAGGGCCACGAAAAAGGCCTGCTGCGCCAGGCGATGCAGGGCGTGCTGCCCACGGAAGTGTTGTGGCGAAAAAAGAGCCCCTACCCTAAAACATGGAACCCGGCGTATTTGAACGCTGTCAGCGCCATGCTGCGCAGTGCGATGCAGGACCCGGATGCCCCGCTGCTGCGTATTGCCAAGAGGGCAGCGCTGGAACAGCTGTTGACCGCTGCCGAGACTGCGACCCCTTGGTATGGCCAGCTGATGACCACCCCGCAGACCATTGCCTGGTTTGTGCAGCTGAATTACTGGCTGCAAAAATACCGGGTGGAGCTGGTGTAAATACCCGTGTGGCGGGCCCGGCATCAAACGCATAACACCAAAAACAGACGAGTGCCCACCCTGCACACGGATAACGGCGGGAAGGGCACTTTTTGTTTGCAAAGCGTAAAAACCGGGAAAATGCAGAAAAAAACGCAGGCTGCAACCCATACAAAAAACACACAAGGTAATTGGGCATTGTGCCAATTAGCGGCATTTCAAGGATTTGTCAAGTGGCAGAAGAAATGCAAAAATAGCACTTTGCCAAAAGAAATGTGACACGCAGCCGGGCGTTCAATTGCCTGATAAAAAAACACGCAAAATGCCAAAAGAGCCCTTGACAATCAGCTTTTTGGCTGGTATACTGGCATAGTATCACAAAATGGAATAGAGCGCCCTAAAGGAATTTTGATTTTTTCGCGTTTTTTCAAACTTTGTTAAAAACGACGAATGTTCCAAGAAAATCATTGCTTCGGCGGAGCGCTTTTGCCAAAAACAAATCTGAACGGAATAGGAGTGGTCGCATTTTATGGTAAAGGTCAAGCCCGTACAAAACGGTCGAACCTCCAGAATGAGCTTTTCCCGCATCAACGAAGTGATTGGCATGCCCAACCTCATCGAGATCCAGAAAAACTCTTATAACTGGTTCCTGGACGAGGGCCTGCGCGAAGTGTTCCACGACATTGACGCGATCGAGGATTACACCGGGAATCTCTCGCTGGAATTTGTCGATTACCGTCTGGACAAGCACCCCAAATATACCATTAAAGAATGTAAAGAGCGTGACGCAACGTATGCTGCGCCGCTTTATGTCACTGCGCGCCTGTTGAACAAAAGCACCGGCGAAGTGAAGGAACAGGAAATTTTCATGGGCGATTTCCCGCTCATGACGGATTCCGGCACTTTCATCTCCAACGGTGCAGAACGTGTTATCGTCAACCAGCTGGTTCGTTCGCCCGGCGTGTTCTATGCTTCCAGCAAGGACCGTACCGGCAAGGACCTTTTCACCGCAACCATGAACCCCAACCGCGGCGCATGGCTGGAATACGAAACCGATTCTTCCGATGTATATTATGTGCGCATTGATAAAAACCGCAAGCTGCCGGTTACTACCTTCCTGCGCGCACTGGGGCTTGGCACCGATGAGCAGATCCGCCAGTACTTCGGCGATTCTGAACCCAAAATCAACGCCACCCTGGAAAAGGATATCACCCATTCCACAGAGGAAGCCCTGCTGGAGTGCTACCGCAAGCTGCGCCCCGGCGAGCCGCCGACGGTGGAAAGCTCCCGCAGCCACATCAACCTGCTGTTCTTTGATCCGCGCCGTTACGACCTGGCTCGTTTTGGCCGCTTCAAGATGAACAACAAGCTGTGCCTGTCCCGTCGTATTGCGGGCTATAAGACTGCCGAGGACATCATTGCCCCGCTGACCGGCGAACTGCTGGCCGCCAAGGGCGAGCGCATCAGCCACGAAAAGGCTGTTGAAATTGATAACGCCGGTGTTTCCCGCGTTACTGTTATCGTGGAGCGCAAGGGCCAGGATCCGATCAATGTGATCGTGTTCTCCAACGGCTGTGTCGATGCCCAGAGTTTCTTCAGCTTTGACGTGAAGGAATGCGGCATCAACGAGCGCGCTTCCTTCGCCGAAATCCGTAAGATTCTGGATGCTACCTCCGATCCGGAAGAGCAGAAAGAACTGCTGACCAAGAATCATGATAAGCTCATCAGCCGCACCGTTACCGTTGACGATATCTTTGCTTCCGTCAACTACCTGCTGGGCCTTGACCATGGCATCGGCGTGACCGATGAAATCGACCACTTGGGCAACCGCCGCGTGCGCAGCGTTGGCGAATTGCTGCAGAACCAGTTCCGTATCGGCTTTGCCCGTATGGAGCGCGTTGTGCGCGAGCGCATGACCCTGCAGAACCAGGAATCCGGCGAGATCACCCCGCAGAGCCTGGTCAACATCCGCCCGGTTGTGGCTGCCATCCGTGAGTTCATCGGTTCCAGCCCACTGTCTCAGTTCATGGACCAGAACAACCCGCTGTCTGAGCTGACCCATAAGCGCCGTCTGTCCGCTTTGGGCCCCGGCGGTCTGTCCCGTGACCGCGCAGGCTTCGAAGTCCGCGACGTTCATTATACCCACTATGGCCGTCTGTGCCCGATTGAGACGCCCGAAGGTTCCAACATCGGTCTGATCTCCTATCTGGCATCTTTCGCCAAGATCAACAAGTACGGCTTCATTGAGGCACCTTACCGCCGCGTGAATAAAGAAACCGGCGTTGTTACCGATGAAGTTGTTTATATGCCCGCCGACGTTGAAGATGAATACATCGTGGCACAGGCCAACGAACCGCTGGACGAGAACAACCGCTTTGTCCGTCCTCGCGTTTCCGGCCGTCATCGCAACGACATTCAGGAATTTGCCCGTGAACAGGTCGATTTCATGGATGTCTCTCCGCGAATGATGGTTTCTGTGGCTACCGCCTGCATTCCCTTCCTGGAAAACGATGACTGTAACCGTGCTCTGATGGGCTCCAACATGCAGCGTCAGGCTGTGCCTCTGATGGTTACCCAGCGCTCTCTGGTTGCTACCGGCATGGAATACAAGGCTGCTACCGACTCCGGTGTCTGCGTGCTGGCTGCCCATGACGGCACCGTTGAAAGCGTTGACGCAGATAAGGTCGTTGTCCGTCTGGAAGATGGCTCCGCCGATACCTATGAACTGATTAAGTTTATGCGCTCCAACCAGGGAACCTGCGTCAACCAGCGCCCCGCCGTCTATGTGGGCGATGTTGTCAAGAAGGGCGACGTTCTGGCTGACGGCCCCGCCACCAAGGACGGCGAGATCTCTCTGGGCAAGAACGCTCTGATCGGCTTCATGACCTGGGAAGGCTACAACTATGAGGACGCTGTTCTGCTGAACGAAAAGCTGGTCCGCGAGGATATCTACACCTCTATCCACATTGAGGAGTACGAGAGCGAAGCCCGCGATACCAAGCTGGGACCTGAAGAGGTGACCCGTGATATCCCCAACGTCGGCGATGATTCCCTGAAAGATCTGGACGACCGCGGCATTATCCGCATCGGCGCCGAAGTCAAGACCGGCGATATTCTGGTTGGTAAGGTTACCCCGAAGGGCGAAACCGAACTGACCGCCGAAGAGCGCCTGCTGCGCGCCATCTTTGGCGAAAAGGCACGGGAAGTACGTGATACCTCCCTGCGCGTTCCCCACGGTGCTTACGGCATTGTTGTGGATGTTAAGGTCTTTACCCCCGAAAACTCTGACGAGCTGCAGCCCGGCGTGCGCACCTGCGTGCGCGTCTATATCGCCCAGAAGCGTAAGATCAGCGTTGGCGATAAGATGGCAGGTCGTCACGGCAACAAGGGTGTTGTTTCCCGCATTCTGCCGCAGGAGGACATGCCGTTCCTGCCTGACGGTACCCCGCTGGATATCGTGCTGAACCCCCTGGGCGTTCCTTCCCGTATGAACATCGGTCAGGTGCTGGAAGTCAACCTTGGCTATGTTGCCAAGGCCCTTGGCTGGCATGTGCAGACCCCCGTGTTCGATGGCGCGCACGAATCCGATATCCGTGACTGCCTGGCCGAAGCCCGCGATAAGTGGCATGGCGACCATGCACCGGAATATCCCACCAAGCTGCCCCGCCTGATGGGCGATAAGGGCCACATCATCGATTTCAGCAAGATCGACCTGACCGATGACGGCAAGACCACCGTTTACGATGGCCGTACCGGCGAAAAGTTCCCCTCCAAGGTTACTGTCGGTTATATGTACTACCTCAAGCTGCATCACCTGGTTGATGATAAGATCCATGCCCGTTCCACCGGCCCGTACTCTCTGGTTACCCAGCAGCCTTTGGGCGGCAAGGCCCAGTTCGGCGGCCAGCGTTTCGGCGAAATGGAAGTTTGGGCTCTGGAAGCTTATGGCGCGGCTTACACCCTGCAGGAAATCCTGACTGTCAAGTCTGACGACGTTGTGGGCCGTGTCAAGACCTACGAAGCAATCGTCAAGGGCGAAGATGTGCCGAATCCGGGCATCCCCGAAAGCTTCCGCGTTATGCTGAAAGAACTGCAGAGCCTTGGCCTGGATATTGTTGTTCAGGATAAGGAAGGCAACGCTGTTGATATGCGTCAGGAATATGACGATGACGATGCCAACTTTGACAACAGCGATATCGGTGATAACGTTCTGCTGGAAAGCGAGCTGCAGGATGATTACAGTGTCAAGGATGCCGATGAAGGCTTTGACGACGACCTGGGCGATGAGGAGCCGGATGAAGCTTCTCTGGCACAGATCGAAGCCGACAATGGCGACGACCTGTTCGACGGTGAATGATCGGAATGCTGTTTACGTCACGATTAAATGAGAGGGTTCGCTGAATGGAAAATAAAGAGTTCGATTCTATCAAGATCGGCCTTGCTTCTCCCGACCAGATCCGTGCCTGGAGCTATGGCGAGGTCAAGAAACCTGAAACCATCAACTACCGCACCCTGAAGCCGGAGCGCGACGGCCTGTTCTGCGAGCGCATTTTTGGACCTACCAAGGACTGGGAATGCCACTGCGGCAAGTATAAGCGCATCCGCTATAAGGGCAAGATCTGCGATAAGTGCGGTGTCGAAGTTACCCGTGCTAAGGTCCGCCGCGAGCGCATGGGCCACATTGAGCTGGCTGCACCCGTTTCGCACATCTGGTATTTCAAGGGCATTCCCAGCCGCATTGGCCTGATGCTGGACATCGGCCCCCGCCAGCTGGACAAGGTGCTCTATTTTGCAAACTATATCGTTACCGATCCCGGTTTTACTCCGCTGGAGAAAAAGCAGCTCCTGACCGAACGCGAGTACAAGGAGATGCGGGAAAAGTACGAGGATACCTTTGAAGCCGGCATGGGCGCCGAAGCCGTCCAGAAGCTGCTGGCTGAGATCGACCTGGAAGCTCTGTCCACAGAGCTGCATGAGGAACTGGAAAAGGCTACCGGCCAGAAGCGCGTCCGCCTGTTGAAACGCCTGGAGTGCGTTGATGCATTCCGCCTGTCCGGCCAGCGCCCGGAGTGGATGATCCTGAACGTTGTTCCGGTCATTCCGCCGGATATCCGCCCCATGGTCCAGCTGGATGGCGGCCGCTTTGCGACTTCCGACCTGAACGATCTGTACCGTCGCGTGATCAACCGCAACAACCGTCTGAAGCGCCTGCTGGAGCTGGGCGCTCCCGACATCATCGTGCGCAACGAAAAGCGCATGCTGCAGGAAGCAGTTGACGCCCTGATCGATAACGGCCGCCGCGGCCGCCCGGTCACTGGCCCCAACAACCGCGCCCTCAAGAGCCTTTCCGATATGCTGAAGGGCAAGCAGGGCCGCTTCCGCCAGAACCTGCTGGGCAAACGTGTTGACTACTCTGGCCGTTCCGTTATCGTTGTTGGCCCTGAGCTGAAGATGTACCAGTGCGGTCTGCCTAAGGAGATGGCTCTGGAGCTGTTCAAGCCCTTCGTTATGAAGGACCTGGTCCAGAAGGGCATTGCCTCCAACATCAAGGCTGCCCGCAAAAAGGTTGAGCGTGCTTCCACCGAGGTGTGGGACTCTCTCGAAACCGTCATCAAGGGCCATCCCGTTCTGCTGAACCGTGCACCTACCCTGCACCGCCTGGGCATTCAGGCATTTGAGCCCGTTCTGGTCGAAGGCCACGCCATCAAGCTGCACCCGCTGGTCTGCACCCCCTTCAACGCTGACTTCGATGGCGACCAGATGGCTGTCCATCTGCCGCTGTCCACCGAAGCACAGCGCGAAGCCAAGATGCTGATGCTGGCTTCCGGCAACCTGCTGAAGCCGTCTGACGGCGAACCCGTCACCGTGCCCACGCAGGATATGATCCTGGGCTCTTACTACCTGACCATGGTCAACCCCGAAGACCCCGGCCATGACAAGGTATTCCGCGATGAGGACGAAGCCCTGATGGCTTACGCCGAGCATATCGTCACCCTGCAGGCCCCCGTTAAGGTGCGCCGCACCATGGACTTTGGCAACGGCCCCGAAACCGCCCTTGTCACCACCACTGTCGGCAAGATCATCTTCAACACCCCCATCCCGCAGGATCTGGGCTATGTGGATCGCACCGACCCCGAACATAAGTTCGATTACGAAGTCGATTTCCAGGTCACCAAGAAGAAGCTGCCCGACATCATCAGCCGCTGCCTGACAAAGCATGGCACCAAGCGCTGCGCTATCATGCTGGACCACATCAAGGCACAGGGCTATAAGTATTCCACCCTTTCCGCCATCACCGTTGCCGTGCCTGACGCTATCATCCCCGAAGAGAAGCCGGCGATCCTGGCTGCGGCTGACAAGAAGGTTGAAAAGGTCATGAAGAACTTCAACCGTGGTCTTATCTCTGATGAAGAGCGCTATAAGAACACCGTTGAGATCTGGCAGGCAGCTACCGAGGAAGTTTCCAACGCTCTGTCTACCAACCTGAAGACCCACCACCAGCGCAACCCCATCTATATGATGTCCGACTCTGGTGCTCGTGGTTCTATGGACCAGATCAAGCAGCTGGCCGGCATGCGCGGTCTGCTGGCTAACACCGCAGGTAAAACCCTGGAAATGCCTATCCGTGCAAACTACCGCGAAGGCCTGAACATCTTGGAGTACTTCATCTCTTCTCGAGGCGCTCGTAAAGGTTTGACCGATACCGCATTGCGTACTGCTGACTCTGGCTACCTGACCCGCCGTCTGGTTGACGTTTCTCAGGAAGTCATCATCCGCGAGGAAGACTGCCACGCTACCGAGGGTATCCTCGTCAGCGAGATCAGCGAAGGCAACGCTACCATCGAAAGCTTCTCCGAGCGTCTGATTGGCCGTTATGCTCTGCATGACGTGATGGATCCCAAGACCGGCGAACTCATTGTGTCCAAGGACAAGATGATGGATATGTTCGACGCTGAAAAGATCAAAGCTGCCGGTATTACCGAGCTGGAGATCCGCAGCGTGATGACCTGCCGTGCTCACGTTGGCGTCTGTGCCCGCTGCTACGGCTCCAACATGTCCAACGGCCAGTGTGTTAAGGTCGGTGAATCCGTCGGTATCATTGCGGCACAGTCCATCGGCGAACCCGGTACTCAGCTGACCATGCGTACCTTCCATACTGGCGGTATCGCATCTGCTGAAGATATTACTCAGGGTCTTCCGCGTGTTGAAGAACTGTTCGAGAGCCGCCGCCCGAAGGCAATGGCTATCATGTCCGAGATCGCCGGTACCGTCCATATTGACGATACCAAGAAGAGCCGCCACGTTGAAGTGACCGGTGTTGACGATAACGGCGCACCGGTTACCAAGAGCTACCTGATCCCGTTCGGCCACCGCCTGAAGGTGATGGAGGGCGATGTGCTCGTCAAGGGCGCACTGTTGACCGAAGGCCATGCTTATCCGCAGGATATCCTGGCTGTCAAGGGCCGCATTGCTACCCAGAACTACCTGATCAGCGAAGTCCAGAAGGTTTACCGTCTGCAGGGCGTTGAAATCAACGATAAGCATATCGAAGTTATCGTCCGCCAGATGATGCGTAAGGTTCGCATTGACGATGCAGGTTCCAGTGAGTTCATCATGGGCAGCGTTGTCAACCGCCGCGATGTGATGATCGAGAACGAGAAGATTCAGGAACGCATTGATGCAGGCGAAACCGACCTGAAGCTGGTTCAGGCCAGTCAGATCCTGCTTGGTATCACCAAGTCCAGCCTGGCAACCGACAGCTTCCTGTCCGCTGCATCCTTCCAGGAAACCACCCGCGTTCTGACCGAAGCCGCCATCAAGGGCAAGGTTGACCCGCTGGCCGGTCTGAAGGAGAACGTCATCATCGGTAAGCTGATCCCCGCCGGAACCGGTTTGCCGGAGGTTGAAGAAGAGCTGGCTCGCGCCGAGGAAATCCGCGATGCCGAAGGCAGCGCTTACGACCACGCTGAAAAGTAAGACTTTTCTTATCTGATAAGCTTAGCCTGACAATAAAACATAACATCCCCCACAGCATTCTCCGCACGGGCAACTGCGAACGGAAAGGGTACTGTGGGGGATTTTTTATGCTGCTTTGCGGGGAATGAAACTGCTTATTGCGGAAAAGTGGCAGAAAAGTGATACAAAGTTGCTTGAAAATAGTAGTACAGCTGTGCTATGCTGGCCCCAAAGAAAGGAGAGCGTGCTATGACATTGGGACAGCAAATTGCATCTGCCCGCAGAGAAAAGGGCATGACCCAGGAAATGCTGGCAGAAAAATTGGGCGTAACACGGCAGGCTGTGGCAAGGTGGGAGACAGGAAAAGCACTGCCTGGCACAGCTAACCTGTTTATGCTGCGGCAGCTGCTGGGAATTCCGTTGGAAGCAGCGGATATGGAAGCGACTGATTTAGAAGGGACAACGGGAACGGAAAAATCGGGAACATTAGCAAACACAGAAAAAGCAGAAAGCCTGACAGCAAAGCAGAAGTGGATGCTGCTTGCGGCAGCGGCAATTCTGCTGTGGTTTGCTCTGCAATTTGTTGGGCTTGGCGCGGCAGTGGGGCTTCTGCTGCTCTTGCTGATTCTAATTATTGTTCTCTTTTTGATAGCAATAGGGAAAAGCGGTATTGTGGTGGCTGCAAAATCAACAGGCAAAAGAATGTTGTATCTGATAGCAGCAATGCTGCTGGCACTCGTTCTATGGAACGTTGCTTTTGTGGCATCAGCAAACTACCAAAGCAAGGCTATCTGGAGTATGCCGCAGGAGGAATGGCAGAGCTACCCCGAGGTTGCCGCATGGATGCAGCACTGCGAAACAATGGGAAATGGCGTTTATATGCAGCGGGTGGACCTGCCTTCCGACCAGGGGAATACAACCGCATATCTTGTCTGCCGCAATGGCGTGACCAATGAACAGGCGGGAAAAATCACCCCCAATCCACTGCGGCTGCGCTTCTGGGTTACTTATCGGGCAGGGGAGAGCGAGCCCATGCTGGATGTGCTGACGTTCTGCGGAAATAAGGACTATCAGGTGTTTTTCAGAATCGGGAAAGACCAGTCTGATTGTATCTTTACGACAAATGAAAGTGAAGCGTTGGCAGGAGAAGTAAGAAGCCTGCTGGAAAGCCGGGCAAATGACAAATAAAGAAAGTTAGAGAAATGAGCCTGTGCAGGAACCGTGCATAAACACTGTTTCTGCACAGGCTTTTTGTTAAGGCAATACCGCATAATTCTAAGTGCCGATACGGCGAGCGAGGTACGGCAGATGCTAAGCCAAAAGCGCAGATA
>OOCB01003738.1_pt1 | contig 14285 bp, 7 predicted proteins | sample 1671351 | NCBI WGS metagenome assembly OOCB01 (sample SAMN06348148, study PRJEB24527) | human gut metagenome | biome: human gut; feature: ankylosing spondylitis patient; material: feces | host: Homo sapiens | place: China | collected 2015-10
GGCGCATCTTGGTGCATTTTTATCTGGAAATAGTATAAATCCCACGCCAGCGCCGTCATCTGCGTGCCGTACCCCTGTCCGCAGTGGTCGGGATGCGCCCCGATGCCGAAAAACACCTCGCTGCCCTCGTCCGACAGGTTCACGAAGCCCACCAGCGTTTCGCCATCGTAAAAGGAATAGAAATTGTTTGCCGGATTCGCGAAACCGTATCCGTGCTTCTTCTGCTCGGCATACGGCGGATTGTTGTACATCGCGTATTCGCCGGGGTGCTGCCACGCGCAGATGGCTTCCTTCTCGGCTTCGGTGGTCGGATGATACGTCAGCATGGGCGTTTTCCTCCTTGGGGATATTTCTGATTATGCAAAAAACCGGAGGCAGCCTGCGCCGCCCCCGGTCAAATCCTCGATTATTGCAGCACAATGCCTTCCGCTTCCAGCTCCGCGCGGGTGCAGAGCCGCAGCGTCACATAGTTCTGCTGGCAGATGATGTAGCTGCCGCCTTCACGCGTGTCCTTGTTCTCCAGCGTCACGATGCCCTGCGCGATGCAGTCGTGGTCGGCGCAGCTGGCGTCGGTCATCTCGATGCTCGTCTCCGTGACGTGAATGATGTTCACGCACACGCCGTGGATCAGCCGGTAGTACCCGTCCTCCAGCAGCGGAATCGGCTCGTATGTCTTTGTGCCGACTGTCACAAGCAGGAACGCGACGGCTTCCGACGGGTCGCGAACCGCGCTTGCCATCGGGGAGGGCGCAATGCCGGGGTCAGTGCCGCGCGTCGCCGGGTTCAGCTTCGCGAAGCTCAGCGATTCGTTCGATGCCGCCAGAATCGCCTGCGCGTCGGCGAGGGTTTCCTGCGTCGTCGTCAATTCCGCCTCTGTCGCGGCCAGGGTTGCCTTTGTGACTTCCAGCTCCGTCGTGGCGGTGGTCAGGCTGTCCTTCGTCGCGGCGAGTTCATTTTCCGCGGTGGTCAGGCTGTCCTTCGTCGCGGTGAGTTCGGCTTCCTTCGCGGTCAGACTGTCCTTCGTCGCGGTGAGTTCGTTTTCCGCGGCGGTCAGACTGTCCTTCGTCGCGGTGAGTTCGGCTTCCTTTGCGGTCAGGGTGTCCTTCGTCGTCGTGAGTTCGGCTTCCTTTGCGGTCAGGGTGTCTTTCGTTGTCGTGAGTTCGGCTTCGGTGGCGGTCAGCGCCGTCTTGGTGCCGGACAATTCCGTCGTGGCGGCGGCGAGGGTGTCCTTCGTCGCGGTCAGCTCGTTTTCGGTGGCGGACAGGCTGGTTTTTGTGTCGGACAGCTCCGTCTGCGCGGCAGTCAGCGTGTTCTGCGTCACCGCCAGTTCGGCTTCCGTCGCGGCGAGCGCTTCCTTCGTGTTCTCCAGTTCATATTCCTTCGCCGGCAGGGATGCCTTCAAGGTGTCCAGTTCGTTCTGCGTGGTGGACAGCGTGTCCTTCACTGCCGCCAGTTCGGTCTGGGTGATCATCAGCGTGTCCTTCGTGGATGCCAGCGTGGTGTCGCGGCTGTTCAGGGCAGTCTGCGTTTCGGCGAGGGTGGCTTCGGTGGACGCGAGGGTGTCCTTTGTGGCGGACAGTTCGGTTTCGCGGTCAGCAAGCGTGCCCTGCGTTTCGGCGAGGGTGGCTTCGGTGGATGCGAGGGTGTCCTTTGCCGCGGACAGGCTGTTTTCGGTGTCCGCTAAGGAGGATTGGGTGGAGGACAGCGCGCTCTGCGTGTCCGTCAGCTGATTCCGGGTGTCCGTCAGCGAATTGTGGCTGACGATGAGACCGGCACCAAGTGCGATGGAGGAAACTGCCAGCACGATGGCGGCAATCATCCAGATGATGGTCTTTTTCCGGGCGGCAATGGGACTCATAGCAATCCTCCTAACAAACGACGAAAATGGGCGGAAAACCTCCGTTTTTTCCAGTTTACCACCGTCGGGGGAAGTTGTCAATCTCGAATTTCGCGGAAGCACAAAAAACGCCCCTCCGCCGACAAAAGCAGAGGGGCAGGGGAAGGCGGATTAGGGCACCACCGCACAATTCGGCGGCGCGTCTGACGATGTCTTTTCCGCCATCTGCGGCATGCAAATTCCTCGATTTACCGCCAGTAAACCTTCGGAATTTGCATTTGCATCTGACGAAAAATCCATTCGCCAGCCGACCACCTCATTTGTGCGGTGTTACCTTTACTTCTTCAATTCAATCTCTTGTCCCTTCAGCCGCGCAACCACGCCGTCAACAACCGCCTGCACTTCGTCGCGGGTGAGCGTGCGCTCCGGGTGCGAGAAGGAGAGGCGAATCGTGATGGTTTTGCCGGTGATGTCGCTGTATGTGCCCAGCACGGTCACCTTCTGCACCAGCGGGGAGTTCTCTGCCTTCACCGCGTCCAGAATCGGCTGGCAGCGATTGACCACGAAGGTCAAATCCTGCTCCATGCCGGGGAAGCGGGACGGCTCGCGGTAGACGATGGGCGCGGGCGCGATGGACGCAAGCGCTTCCATGTCGATTTCGGCAAACACAATCGCCGCCTTCTTGTCGATGTTCTTGCCGACAACCGGGTGCGCCACGCCGATTTCGCCGAGGTCAACGCCGTCCAGCACGATGGCGTTCAGGTTCTTCGGATGCTCATAGGAGTGGGTCGCGGTCATTGCGTGGAAGGACAAATCCTTGTGCAGGATGTCGCTCACGGCGACGCACAGCATGTCGCGCAGGCGGAAATACAGCGTTTCCACGTTATCGACCTTGCTGAAGAGCGTCACGCACAGCTTCTTGTGTTCCTTCGCCAGGTTGTTCTCGTCCACGCCATCGACGATGTGACCAATCTCGAAGATGCCGAACGACGGCGCATAGCCCGTGTTGACCTTCACCTGGCACAGCTGGGTGGGAATCATGGAGCGGCGCAGCGTCTCGATGTTGGGGTTGGAGGCGTTGAGCAGCTTCACGTTGTCCTCGACGGCGATGCCGAGCTTCTTGTAGTCGTCGGCGTACTGCCAGATGTAGGAATGTACCTCGTGCAGCGAATAGCGCTTGACGAGGATGTCCTTCAATTTGTCCTCGACCGTCTTTTCGGTGGACATGCGAACCGGGTAGAGCGGGGATTCCGCCGTGTGCAGGTCGAAGTTGTCGTAGCCGTAAATGCGGGTGATTTCCTCGATGATATCCGCCTTGATGGTTACGTCCTTCGTCGCGCGCCAGGAGGGAACGTCCGCGGTGAAGGAATCGCCGTCCCGCGTCATGCCGAAGCCCAGCGCGGTCAGCGTGTGCATGATTTCGTCGGAGGAGATGTTGATGCCGGTGTAGCGGTCAACAAACGCCTTGTCAAAGGACAATTGCACCTTCGGATAGTGGAAGGCGTACTCGTCGGTCAGGCGGGAGGTGACGCGCATTTCCGGGTCGTATTCCTGGAGGAGCTTGACGAAGCGGGCGATGGCGACGGTCGTCATTTCCGGGTCAAGGCTCTTTTCGTAGCGGGCGGAGGCATCGGTGCGGTGGGCGAGGCGGACGCTGCTCTTGCGGACGGACGCTGCGTCGAACGTGGCGGATTCCAGCGTCAGGCTCGTCGTGTCATCGACGATTTCGCTGTCCAGACCGCCCATGATGCCCGCGATGGCAACCGGCTTGTCGCCGTTGCAGATCATCAGCGTGTTCGGGTCGATGGTGCGCTCCACCTTGTCCAGCGTCTGGAAGGTGAAGCTCTCCGGGAAGCGGCGGATGCGGATTTTCTCCACCTTGCGGCTGTCGAAGGCGTGCATCGGCTGCCCCATTTCCAGCATCAGGTAGTTCGTCAGGTCGGCGAGGAAGTTGATGTCGCGCATACCGCAGTAGTTCAGGCGGATACGCATCGCCATCGGGCTGACGTGGCGGTTGATGTTCTCCACCCGCAGGCAGGAGTAGCGCTGGCACAGCGGGTCTTCAATCTTCATGTCGATGGCGGGCAGATTGTTGTACGCCGCCAAATCCGCCACGGGCAGGGCTTTCAGCGGACGGCCGGACAGGGTGGAGAATTCGCGCGCCATGCCGTAGTGCCCCCACAGGTCGGGGCGGTTCGTCAGGGACTTGTTGTCCACCTCGAAGATAATGTCGTCAATGGGGTAGAGCGCCTTCAAATCCGTGCCGCAGGGGACATCCTCCGGGATGACCATGATGCCGGAATTGTCGTCGCTGATGCCGATTTCCTTCTCCGAGCAGCACATGCCGTAGGAGGTGTACCCGGCGAGCTTGCGCGGGCTGATGGTGATGTCGCCCAGCTGCGCGCCCACCTTCGCGAACGCGGTTTTCATGCCCAGCTGCACGTTCGGCGCGCCGCAGACCACGTCGGTCAGCTGCCCGTCGCCCGCGTCCACCTTCAGCAGGTGCAGCTTGTGGGATTCGGGGTGATTCTCTACGCTGACAATCTGCGCGGCGACAACGCCGGACAAATCCGCGCCTTTGTGGAAAATTTCATTCTCAACTTCCGCCGTGGACAGGGAGAACTGGCGAATCAGCGCCATCTTGTCAAGGCCCGTCAGGTCAACGAAGTCGGAAATCCAGTTCATTGAGATCAGCATGTTCGTCTTTCCTCCGCATTACTCGTCGTCCGTGAACTGCGCCAAGCGCGTCAGGCTGCCGCTGTTCAGGTCGCGAATGTCCTTCACGCCGTACTTCATCATGGCAAGGCGCGTCATGCCCAAGCCGAACGCGAAGCCGGTGTACTGCTCCGGGTCGATGCCGCCGGCTTTCAATACTTCGGGGTGAATCATGCCGCAGGGGCACAGCTCCAGCCAGCCGGAATGCTTGCACGACGGGCAGCCCGTGCCGCCGCAGATGAGGCAGGAGATATCCAGCTCAAAGCCCGGCTCAACGAACGGGAAGAAGCCCGGACGCAGGCGGACTTTGATGTCCTTGCGGAACACCTCGCTCAACATCGTTTTCATGAAGTAGATCAGGTTCGCGATGGAAATGTCCTTGTCCACCATGATGCCTTCCATCTGGAAGAACGTGTTCTCATGGCAGGCGTCGGTCGCCTCGTTGCGGAAGCAGCGGCCGGGGAAAATCGCCTTAATCGGCACGCCGTCGTTCACCAGCGCGTCGCGGTAGCGGCGGTAGATGGCGTTCTGGGCGGCGGAGGTCTGCGTTTTGAGCAATTGCCCGTTGTCCAGATAATAGGTGTCCTGCATGTCGCGCGCGGGGTGGAACTTCGGGATGTTCAGGCTCTCGAAGCACTCGTAGTCCGTCACCACCTCGGCGTAATCCTCCACCGTGAAGCCCATCGACTTGAACACCTGCTCGCACTGGCGCTGCACCAGCGTGATCGGGTGATACGACCCGCGGGTCATGTCCGGCGGCATGGAGATGTCAAATTCGGGCAGGGCGTTGATTTCGCGCTGCAATTCCTGCGCCTTGAGCGCCTCCAGCTTTTCCGCCAAGGCGACGGTGATGGCGGTTTTCAGCTCGTTCGTCTCGCGCCCGACGGTCTTTTTCTGCTCGTCGGTCAAGCTGCCCATGCCCTTGAGCGCGTCGGTCACTTTGCCCTTGCGGCCGAGGTAATTCACGCGCAGGGCTTCCAGATCCACCATGTTGGCGATCTTCTTCAGCTCGGAATCAAAGCTGCTTTTCAGGGCTTCGATCTTCTCGTTCATTCCGGATGTTCCTCCTTACAGTTGGATGAAAAAAGCCCGTCCCATCGTTTGATGAGACGGACTGAATCCGTGGTACCACTCGTCTTGCGGCAAGGAAAAATCCCATTGCCGCCGCTTGATGGGCGATAAGGCTGCCCACGCCGAAAAACTCACGGGATGAAGGTTCACGCTGTGCGCCCTGCCGCCTCGCACCACCCGGCGGCTCTCTGATATCCTATTTCCTGCATTCGCCTGTGCCATCTGCTCGCGCCTTTTTCCTTCTGGCGTCCGCTCGTTCCACTTAGCGTAGCGCTGCTACGCTGCGTTTCACTCCCGTTAGCCAGCAGAAAAAAATTCGCTTCGCATCTTGGCACATTCTCATTTGGAAATAGGAAGGGGAATTGCCACGCGCTACTGTTTCCCGCTCATCGCTTCCAATATTTCGCTGACTTTCGTCGGCACGCTCTATCTTACCATAGGTTGAGGAGTTTTGCAAGGGGGCAAATTCGGAAATTGGAATGCGGAATGCGGAATAAAAATCGCACGGAAGTGGAATTCTTTCCATCTTACAGGCGAACAAACCGTGAATTTTTCCGATTTATTATTTACAAGCCATTTTTTTGTGCTATACTGTAAGATGCGTTATCATGTAAAGCGCGATTCAGGCGCTTGCGTGAAAGTCCGCGCGCGGGAGGGTGCAATTCCTCCGTCCGCAGGCGCGGCAGGGAACTTCGCGCACAAACGCGCGGAAGAAAGGAAAGGAAGCCGGATGAGCAACAGCCGTCCACCCTATGATGGCGCCGGGGACGCCGGACAGAATCCTCAGCAGCCCGGTTTTTCGCAGGGCAATTATCCGCCGGCGCAGGGCTATGCCCCGAATGGCGGCTACGCGCCCAATGATGCCTATGGTCAGGGCTACGCGCCGCAAAACGGCTATGGGCAGCCGCAATATGGTCAGCAGGGGTATGCGGATTATCAGCAGCAGCCCTATGGTCAGCAGGGATATCAGCAGCCATACGGAGGTTATCAGCAGCCATACGGTCAGCAGGGCTACGAGCAGCAGGGTTATCAGCAGCCGTATGGGCAGCAGGGTTATCAGCAGCCATACGCCCAGCAGCCTTATCAGCAGCAGCCGTATGACCAGCAGGGGTTTGTGCAGCCCGGCGGGTATCAGCAGCCCTACGAGCAGCAGGGGTATCAGCAGCCGAATCCGGCGTACAATCAGCAGGGGTACAGCCAGCAGAATCCGCAGGAAACGGATTTGCCGCCGGAGCAGCAGTACGCGCAGTACACCCCCGACGGTCAGCGCGTGTACCCGACGTCGGGGCGCAGCGGCTTCCGGGTGCAGCCGGCGGCGCACAGGGAAATTCCGTGGGATACGATTGCGAAAGTGCTGATGTTCGGCGTGCTGCCGATTCTTTTCATCTTGAGCATGGTCTTTGCGTGGACGGCGGTGAAGTGGATCGTCCTCGTCGGCGCGGTGGCGAGCATCGCCGCGCTGTGGCTCCGCGAGCTGGTTACGCCCAACGCGCGGCTGGTGCTGTCGCTTTTGCTGGCGTCGGCGGCGGTCGTCTGCCTCGTCAGCGCACTGGCGACGAATGCGGCGGACAATCAGAACCCCGCGCAGCCGAATCAGTCCGGTCAGATGCAGCAGGGGAGTACATCGGGCAATAACCTTGATGTCAACCTGACCGCGACAGACACGCCCAATCCCGCGCCCACGCCCACCGCGACGCCTGTGGATGACTCCGAGGAGTGCTACGCGCAGCTGCATTCCTTCTTCACGCTGTGGAAGAACAACGCCATCAGCCAAATGGTCAACCTGACGGCCCCGTCGTGGCGCAGCAGCATCAAGGGCGGCACCGACGCGGTGACGCAGAAGCTCTTCGGCGAGGTGCTGACCAACCGCACGCCCGTCAGCTGGGATTTTACGGCCATCACGGGCACATCGAACGACATCGCCCGCATGGTGACGGTGCGCGCCGTCATCAACAAGAACAACACCCTGGGCGAAAGCGTCTACCTGTGGAAGGTGCGCATGGTCAAGGAGGACGGCGTGTGGTACGTTGACCCCGCGACGCTGCAAAGCAACGAGCAGGAAAGCACCGCCACCCCGACCAACGCCCTTGCCACCCAGCCCGTGCTGAACACCAGCCATCCGGACTTGATTCTCTACTACAACCAAAACGGCGGAACGTATTACCACATCGACCCGAACTGCGCGTCCATCAATCAGCGGTATCGCCCGCTGACGGCATCCTTCAAGTGGACGCAGATTGACGACGAACCGTACAAAAACCTGGAGCAGTGCAAGGTGTGCGGCGCACCCCTGCGCGAAAAAAAGGACAACGCCAACTAAGTCAACATAGAAACCTACATATATTTAGGAGGACAACACGATGGACACCAATGCCAAGCTGTATCAAGACATGACGAAGATTCTCGTCAAGCGTGAGGACATCCAGAAGGCCGTTGCCCAGCTGGGGCAGCAAATCACCCACGACTATCAGGGACGCGATCTGGTGATGGTCTGCATTTTGAAGGGCGCGAGCGTCTTCTTCTCCGACCTCATCCGCGAAGTCGATTTGCCCGTGACGCTGGATTTCATGGCGCTGTCGAGCTATCGCAACTCCACCAAGTCCTCCGGCGTGGTCAATCTGGAGAAAGACCTGTCCGTGTCCATCAAGGGGCGCGACGTGCTGATTGTGGAGGACATTGTGGACAGCGGCAACACGCTGTTCTACCTCGGCAAGTACCTGATGGGCCGCGGCGCGTCCTCCATCCGCATTGCGACGCTGCTGGACAAGCCCGACCGCCGCAATCCGGAACACAACCTGACGGTGGATTACCACTGCTTCAAGATTCCGGATGAGTTCGTCGTCGGCTACGGGCTGGATTTCGCCGAGAAGTACCGCAATCTGCCGGATATCGGCGTGCTGGACAGCCGCGTGTACGGCGCGGCGCGCGAATAAATCAGCCGATTTTTCCCTGAAAAAAGATAAAATTTTTGTAAAGATGGATTTTTCCGCACACGTCATTCGTCTATATGGGTATACGCCGCAACAGGCGGATGGCGCTGGAACGGAAGGAGGATGCTCGCATTGAAGAAGTCTCGCGGGATGTTCGGCTACGTCGCGGTTTTGCTGCTGATGGTGCTCACCATTTCGATGCTGTTCACCAACGGCTTTGGCAGCAATACCCGTGACCGCCGCATCACCTATCCCCAGCTGCTGACGATGATTGAGGAGGGGCAGGTTCGCTCCGTCGCCATCCGCGGCACGTCGCTGGTGGGCGTGACGACAACAACAACGGTCGCCGACGCGGATTTCCCTGACAAGAACTACGATTTTGAAACCACCATCGGCGCTGATTTCATCGTCACCGCGCGGCAGATGCAGGCGGCGAAGCTTAATAAGCCGCTGGACGAGGTGTCCGTCAAGGATTTGGCGTTCACCATCATCTATCGTCAGCCGCTGACCACCCCGTGGTGGTACGATTTGATTCCGCTGGCGATTTCGCTGGTGCTCTGCGGCGTGATGTTCTGGCTGATTATGCGCGCGCAGACCGGCGGCAACGGCAAGGTAATGAACTTCGGCAGAAGCCGGGCGCGCATCCATGACCCGAACAAGAACAAGGTGACGTTCGCCGACGTCGCGGGCGCGGAGGAAGAGAAGGAAGAACTCAAGGAAATGGTGGACTTCCTGCGCAACCCCAAGGCGTACATTGACATGGGCGCACGCATCCCCAAGGGCGTGCTGCTCATCGGCCCGCCCGGCACGGGCAAAACCCTGCTGGCAAAGGCGGTTGCGGGCGAGGCGGGCGTGCCGTTCTTCTCCATTTCCGGCTCTGACTTTGTGGAGATGTTCGTGGGCGTGGGCGCGAGCCGCGTCCGTGACCTGTTCGACCAAGCCAAACGTGCTGCCCCGTCCATCATCTTTATTGATGAGATTGACGCGGTGGGTCGCCATCGCGGCGCGGGTCTGGGCGGCGGACACGACGAACGCGAGCAGACGCTGAACCAGCTGCTGGTCGAGATGGACGGCTTCGCAATCAACGAGGGCGTTATTGTCATGGCGGCGACGAACCGCCGCGATATTCTTGACCCTGCGCTGCTGCGTCCCGGCCGCTTTGACCGCACGATTCTCGTCAATTACCCCGATATGGCGGGGCGTGTTGCCATCCTGAAGGTGCACGCCAAGGGCAAGCCCCTTGCGGATGATGTGGATTTGGAGAATATCGCCAAGCGCGTGCCCTTCTCCACCGGCGCGGAGCTGGAAAACATCATGAATGAAGCCGCGATTCTGGCGGCGCGCGGGCGCTTGAAGGCCATCAATCAGCAGACGCTGGTGGAGGCAATCTCCCGCGTGCAGATGGGCCCGGAGAAGCGCAGCCACAAGGTGACGCAGCGCGACAAGCGCATGGTCGCCATCCACGAGGCGGGTCACGCTATCGTCGGGCACGTCCTGCCCAACTGCGACGAGGTGCACCTGATTACCATCGTCCCGCGCGGGCAGGCGGGCGGCTACACGCTGTCCCTGCCGACGGAAGAGGACGATTTGCAGACTTACAGCCAGCTGATGGACTTCGTGGCGATGGGGCTGGGCGGTCATGCCGCGGAGCAGCTTTATCTGGGCGAGTTCACCACCGGCGCAACGAGCGACCTGAAAAAGGCGACGGAGGTCTGCCGCCGCATGGTGACGCAGTTCGGCATGAGCGAAAAGCTGGGCCCGGTCTATCTTGACGGCGATCAGGAAGTGTTCGTCGGCATGGAGTTCGGGCAGAGCCGCGGGTACAGCGAAGAAATGGCGGCGCGCATCGACGCGGAAGTCAAGCGCCTGCTGGAGGAATGCTACCAGAAGGCGGTGGATGCCCTGAGCGCCAACCGCGACCGCATGGAAAAGCTGGTGGACGCGCTGCTGAAGTACGACACCATCAGCCGCCGCGAGTTCGTCACCCTGATGGAAACGGGCGCGCTGCCGGATATTCAGGATGCCGACACCCGCACCACGGGCGATGTGATGATGCAGGATATGGCGGACGAAAAGAAGGAAGAAAGTTCCGAAAAGTCCGCCGAAACGCCTGAAAAGAGCGCGGAAACGCCTGATAAGACGGCGGATGCGCCCGAAAATCACCCGGATGCCCCCCATGAAGCCTGATTTGCACACCCACACCACTTCCTCCGACGGGCTGCTTACGCCCGCGGAGCTGGTGGCGCTGGCGGACAAGCACCGCGTGACGCTCCTTGCCGTGACCGACCATGACACGTTTGACGGCGCGGCGCAGCTGCTGGGGAAAACCACGCCGATGCCGATTCTGCAAGGTGTCGAATTGTCCCTGCGCGATATGCCCGGTCTGCACCTGCTCGGCTACGGGCGCGGGACGGATATGCCCCTGCACCGCAAGGTTCGGGCGCTGTCTCAAATGCGGCTCGGACGCGCGCGGCAGATGGTGGAGAAGCTGAACGCGCTGGGCTATCCGCTGGATTACGACGAAATCGCCCGCGAAGCCAAGGGCAGCGTCGGTCGGCCGCATATCGCCCGCGCGATGGTCAGCCGCGGCTATGTGGTGGACACGCGCGAGGCGTTTGACCGCTTTCTGGCGGATGGCGCACCGGCGTATGTGGCGGGGGAGCGCTTGAGCATGGCGGAGGCGCTGCCGCTGATGCGGAAAAGCGGCTTCGTGCCCGTTCTGGCACACCCGATGGAGCTGGAGAAGACAGGCGCGCTGCTGCGCCACCTGCTCGGCGTTTGGCAGGAGCAGGGCTTGCGGGGCGTTGAGGCTTACCACCCGTCCGCCGGACGCGCCACGCCTCTGCTGGATTTGACCGCGCGGCGCATGGGCTTTCTGGTCACCGGCGGCAGTGACTTCCATGGCGATGGCGACCGCCACGGCATGGTCGGCTGCACCGCGCCGATGTGGGCGAGGGCTGCCGATGATGTGGAGAAATTGCTGCAAGCAGTGGAAGCTGCTGAAATCATGTGATATAAGATGAAGAAATACCGAATTGCCATCAGAAAGGGGTGCTGAAACCATGTCCGAATTCAACGACAACAGGCAGCCGCGCCGCCGCCGCACGCAGCTGAACGCGGCGCAGTATGCCGGGCAGCAGACGCTGGACAACAGCATCCCCCTTATCCGCACGGAAGACACGCCCATGCAGCCGACAAATCCGCCGCGCCGGAATCCGCAGCCGCCCCCGGCGCAGCAGAGCGCCAATCCGCCCATGCAGCCGATGAGTGCGGCTCAGCCGATGGGTGCGGCTCAGCCGATGGGTGCGGCCCAGCCGATGGGTGCGGCCCAGCCGATGCGCCCGCAGGGGATGAATCAGCCGGGGCAGGGGAGCCAATATGCGCAAAGCGGGCAAATGCGCGGCTTCCGCGGCGTGCAGGGGACGCCCATGCAGCCGCAGCAGGGCTGGAACAACGGCGTGCAGCCGCTCGATGCGGCGCACCAATTGGAGCAGTTCTCGTGGGGGCAGAACCCGACAAGCATGAACACCGGGCGCAATCAGCCGATTCGCGGCGGGCAGATGATGCCGAATCAGCCGATGAATCCGCAGCGCCCGCAGAATCCGCCGTATCCGCAGCAGAATTATGGCGGATGGCAGCAGCCGATGTATCCGGTGAATTTTCCGCAGTATCCGGCGAACGGCAATGGCGGAAGCGGCGGCAATGGCGGCGGCAATCATCCGCCGACGGGGCTGGGGGGCTTCAACCCGGAGCATCGCGAGCCGAAGAACGAGCCTGTCCGCCGCAAGCCGTCGGCGCAAAAGCTGCTCAAGCGCATCCTGTTCTGCGCGTGCGCGGTGGCGGTAATTTGCGGGCTGGTCGCGGCGGGCGGCGCCATCAGCAATGCCATCCAGAAGCAGAACGAGCGGGAAGCGCTGGTCGCGTCGGTGACGGCGTATGACGACAAGTACGTCCCGAACGTGTATGTGGACGGCATCCACCTCGGCGGCATGACCCGCACGGAGGCGGAAGAGGCGGTCACGGCGCACGCGAATCAGCAGCGCGACGCGTGGAAGGTGCGCCTGATGTACGCCGGTCAGCTGGTGAGGGAAATCACGAGCGCCGACCTGAACATGACCGTCGATGTGCGGGAAGCCCTCGACGCGGCGTGGCAGCCGGGGCACACAGAAGGCGGCATTGACGCGCGCAAAGCCACGATGGACGCGCTGGCGGAAAATCCCTACGAGGGCTATTCCGCCACGCCCAGCGGCGACAATGTGGTGATTGACAACATCCTGCTCAGCATCGCGCAGCAGGCGTACATTCAGCCGGTGGATGCGCATATTATCTTCGATTCCAACAATTTCAACAATCCGCTGACGATTCAGCCGGAAACGGTCGGACGCTATATGGACACGACCGAGGCGAAAAATCAGGTGTACCAGATGATGTCGTCCCTGGTCAGCGGCGAGGTGGCGCTGACGACGCGCGAGCTTCAGCCGACCACGACCAAAGCCATGCTGGAGCCGCAGATTCAGCTGCGCGCGACGGCGTACACCCCGATTTCGACCACCAGCACGGAGAACCGCAACCTGAACATTCAGGTGGCGTTCGAGCGCATCAACGGCAAGATGCTTGCAGCGGGCGAAACATTCTCCTTCAATACGGTTGTGGGCAAGCGCACGAAGGCAAACGGCTTCTATGAAGCGATTGAGTACGCGTACGGCGATCAGCGCATGGGCTACGGCGGCGGCGTGTGTCAGGCAAGCACGACGATGTACCTTGCGGCGGCGAAGGCGAACATGACGATTCTCAAGCGCGAGCCGCACTCCGACGCGGTGGGCTACACCGACTACGGCAAGGACGCGACGGTATCCGACAACCGCATTGACTTCAAGTTCCGCAACGACACGAACAGCACGATTTTCATCGTCGCGACGGTGATGAAGGACAGCCGCTATGACAAGTCGCACAAGGTGTGCGTGGTGTCGATTTACGGCGAGAGCCTCGGCAAGGGCGTGAAGTACGAGCTGGAGACGGTGACGGTGCAGACCCTGCCCGCCCCGACCGAGCCGGAATACCGCAAGGACACGAACCACACCTACGCCACCTATGTTGACCAAGAGTACACCTACCGCAAGGCAACCGATGGCTGTGTGGTGGAAAGCTACCTGGTGAAGTATGTGGGCGGCGCGGAAACCGAGCGCAAGCTGATGTACACCGACACCTACAAGGCAAAGAGCGAAATCATCTACGTCGGCACGGTGGAGCGGACGGAAGAGGGGCAGTAACCAGAGGCTTTGCCTCTGGACTCCACCAAAGGGTCTTCGACCCTCTGGACTCCCTTTTGCGCGATTGAGTAGACTTCTCTTTCAGGCTGCTTCCGCGTGTTAATTGGGGGAAACCCAAGGGCGAATGAAACGGGACGAAGTCCCCTCCCTTGACCCTTTTGCGCGATTGCGTTGGCGACTTTTTCATGCTGCTTTTGCGTGCTGATACGGCTTCATCCGCCGAAAAGGGGGATGAGGTCGTTTTTTTCTCCGAAACTTTGTGAAAGAAAATACAACTTGTGAAAAAACCCCCTTTTCTATTTCGGCAGAATGTGCTATAATAGGTTCGGTGGAAACCCCTACATTATTGCATCAGGAGGGAAAATCCAATGGCGCCTGTTACGACGAAGGAAATGATCAAGAAGGCGTATGACGGCGGCTATGCGGGCGGCGCTTTCAACGGCAACAACATGGAAATCATTC
>OOCB01003742.1_pt1 | contig 14251 bp, 8 predicted proteins | sample 1671351 | NCBI WGS metagenome assembly OOCB01 (sample SAMN06348148, study PRJEB24527) | human gut metagenome | biome: human gut; feature: ankylosing spondylitis patient; material: feces | host: Homo sapiens | place: China | collected 2015-10
TTGCATCTGTTTCTTCTGAAAATCAATGATCTTATCATTTAGTTCTACATTCTTTCCCTTAAGTTCCGTATTCTCTCCTTCTAGCTGAGTATTTTTTCCTTCTAGCTGAATATTTTTTCCTTCTAGCTGAGTATTTTTTCCTTCTAGCTGAATATTTTTCCCCTTCAGTTCTATATTCTCACCTCTTAACTCCTTATTCTCATCCTTAAGTTCATCTACCATATACTTTACGGTATTTTCATCTAATATTCTTAATGCTTCTGAATACATATCAAACACCTCCTCAGGTTTTACAAGATATTCTGCCATCTCGATATATATTATTTACCCTTTGCATCATTTATTTTCTGAAAAGACAAACCAGCCACACGCTATTGCGTGTGGCTGGTATATAATCTGTATTATCAAGATAAGTTTATCAACTTTTTAAAGTTTTCCCTCACTATCGCTCGGTCAATTATTTAACTCTAACAGTTACCTTTACTTTCTTGCTTCCTACTTTGATTGTTACAGGTACTTTGCTAACTTTCTTCTTCTTAGCTTTAAGTGAAACAACTACTTTACCCTTAGAAGCTTTTGCTGACTTATATGTCAAATATTTCTTCTTAGACTTAGGAATTGTAACCTTAACTGTATCTGTTGTAGCTTTCTTCTTGTTCTGAGCTGTAACCTTAACTGTAACCTTAGCTGTCTTATTCTTCTTAACTGTTACTTTCTTCTTAGCAGCCTTAGCCTTAGTTGTCTTGTTCTGAACATAAATCTTAACCTTAGCTGTCTTCTTTCCAGCCTTAAGTGTTACTGTACCATAGTATCCCTTATATTTCTTAGCTTTCTTAGGTACTGTAATCTTAATCTTCTTGCTTGATGTAACCTTAACTGTAGCGTACTTCTTGTTTGCTTTCTTAGATACTTTAGCTTTGATTGTCTTACCCTTTGTATCCTTAGCTGTGTACTTAATAGTCTTAGACTTTCCTGCTGCGATAACAACCTTCTTAGCTACTGTAAATTTAGCTTTGCTCTTTGCAGGCTTCTTTGTAGGAGCTGTTGTAGGCTGCTCTGAAGGAACTGCTGAAGGTGTTGTTGAAGCTGCTGGTGTTGTTGATGGAGCTGTTGTTGCTGTTGATGTTGGAGCTGTTGTTGCTGTTGCTGTAGCTGTTGCTGTTGGAGCTGGAGCTGCTTTAACTGTTACTTTTACTACACCAACTGTAACTGCCTCTGCTGTTGTGACAACTGCTGTTTTTGTTGCTACAGCTGCGATTGTTGCTGTCTTAACAACTGTAATAGTTGACTTTGAAGCTGTTGCTGTCTCTGGAATTTCTTTTTCCTCATATGTAGCTGGAACTTCTGGCTTACCTGGCTCTTTTACAACTTCAATTTCTTTCTTCTGGTTTGCAACTACATCTACATTATATGTACCAACTACTGCATTTGATGCTGCTGTTGCTATTACTTCAACACCACCTTTTGTTGCTGCACATGTAAATGTTGTACCAGAAGCTGCCTTCTGAGGTACTACTTTGAAAGCTGGCTCTGTAGCTAAATTTGATGCTTCAACCTTAACTACATTCTTCTGTCCCTGTGTTACAGCTAAAGAATACTCTTTAACTGCTGCTGATGCCTTTCCATCGCTTACATAAACACCTGAAACTACAAGTGCAGCTGTAAGAAACATAGAAAGGGCTTTTTTCATTCCTGTGGATAACTTCATTTCTGTTTCCCCCTTAATATTGGTTTAATTTTAGTTACATCAAGGATTTTAGCATGGTTTATAAATTCACGCAATCGTAAATTATCCTAAAAACTTTGTATATTTTTCATTATTATAGGCAATTTTCAACAATAGTCATATGTTATATGTGATTTTTCCACAATTTACATTGATTTATATGCATTTTTTTATGTAATATGCACTAAAAATTATGGTATTGTTGTGTCATGACACATTTTTTACAAATATTACATTTTTCTTAAGGTGATAATTAATTAGTAACAGTTCAGATATAAAAAGATAATTGGCATACAATGAGCTTGTTCATTGTATGCCAAATTCTCTTTTTATGCTAGTGTCCTGAACTGTTACTAATAACAATTAAAACTCAAATTTATTTGCAAAGTAATTCTCAAGCTCTTCTATCTTAATACGCTCCTGCTCCATTGAATCTCTGTCACGAACTGTCACTGCTCCGTCCTCAACTGAATCAAAGTCATATGTGATGCAATATGGAGTTCCTATCTCATCCTGACGGCGGTATCTCTTTCCTATATTTCCTCTGTCATCAAATTCACAATTGTATGTTTTGCTAAGCTTTGTATAGATTTCTTCTGCCTGCTCTGAAAGTTTCTTTGAAAGTGGAAGGACTGCAACCTTTACAGGTGCGATTGCCGGATGGAAATGCATTACGGTACGGGTATCTCCTCCCTCAAGTTCTTCCTCATCATATGCACTGCAGAGGAATGCAAGTGTCACACGGTCTGCTCCGAGTGATGGCTCGATTACATATGGAATATATTTCTCATTTGTCGAATCATCAAAGTAGCTCATGTCCTCACCTGATACATTCTGGTGCTGTGTAAGATCATAGTCTGTACGGTCAGCTATTCCCCAAAGCTCGCCCCATCCGAATGGGAAAAGAAATTCTATATCAGATGTTGCTTTACTGTAGAAAGAGAGCTCTTCTTTCTCATGGTCACGCACACGCATCTCTTCTTCTTTAATGCCAAGTGTTTTAAGCCAGTTGATACAATAATCTTTCCAGTATGCAAACCACTCAAGGTCTGTGTCAGGCTTGCAGAAAAATTCAAGTTCCATCTGCTCAAACTCTCTTGTACGGAATGTAAAGTTACCCGGTGTTATCTCATTTCTGAATGACTTACCTATCTGTCCGATACCAAATGGCACTTTCTTGCGTGATGTACGCTGAACATTTTTAAAGTTTACAAAAATACCCTGTGCCGTCTCAGGACGGAGATAAACCGTATTTTTAGCATCTTCGGTAACGCCCTGGAATGTCTTGAACATAAGATTGAACTGGCGAATTTCAGTAAAGTTGTGTTTTCCACATGAAGGGCAGGCAATCTCATGTTCCTCAATGTATTTCTGCATCTCTTCATTTGACCAGCCGTCAACACTTCCCTCTATCTCAATGCCGTTTTCCTGCATATAGTCTTCGATAATCTTATCTGCTCTAAATCTCTCATGACAATCTTTACAATCCATAAGCGGATCTGAGAAACTTCCAAGATGACCTGATGCTACCCATGTCTGAGGGTTCATAAGGATTGCACAGTCGATTCCTACATTGTACTTGCTCTCACGGATGAATTTCTTCCACCATGCCTGTTTAACATTATTTTTAAGCTCAACACCAAGGTTTCCATAATCCCATGTATTTGCAAGTCCGCCATATATCTCTGACCCCGGATAAATAAAACCTCTTGCTTTTGCAAGTGCAACCATCTTGTCCATTGTCTTTTCCATGTCGTTTTCCTCCAATTTCTGTTAGTTCGTTTTAAATTGTTTATTACGCACACAATAAGTAAACCATAACTATTATTGTGCATATGTGTACCCATTGTATAAAACCAACAGGTTTCCTGCTTCATTCTCCTTGCAACCGGCTAACTCCGCAGGTATTCAAACACTTATACAAAAATATACCATTGAACCTCATTTATTGCAATGTTTTCAGACAATAAAGTCCAAAGTCTTAAATTTATGCGGCAGATACCTTGCAAGATAACTTTTCATAAACCGCTTTAATTCATTGAGCACACTGTCAGTGACTGTAAAAGCATAAAGCTTTTCAGGGGTACTTGTAAGTATATACTGTAATGTGTATTTCGCATCTGCACTAAGCACTATCGGATATTCTTTTGAAAGCTTTTTGTCTTTTGCCGCACATTCCCGACAGATAAGACCGCCCTCTGAAAGATATACACTATGTACTTCCTCTTTTCCGCAGCGCAGACACCTGAAAAGTTCCAGCCCCTCACCTTCCGTCAGCATAAGACGCATCTCAAATATAACTCTTATAAGTTCAAACGATATTCTTCTGTTTTGAAGTGCACGCATAGTAATATACATCAGCAGAAGTTCCTCCGCCGCCTCAATACCCTCCCTTGAAAGATACTGTACCATTTCAGAAAAATATGATGCATAACACAATGCATCATAATCCGTCGTAATCTCTTCAAAATAAGTTTCTATATCTCCACTCACAAGATTGTAAGCATTTCTTCCCTCATAAAAGGTAAATTTTCCAAATGTAAAAGGAACCGTACACGCCGAAAGGGTGCTGTTTAATCTCCTGGCACCCCTTGCAAACGCTGATATACGACCTCTTTCTTTTGTGAGAACCTCCACCCTCTTATCAAATTCTTTCATCGGTGATGCCGTCAGTATCATCCCGGTAAATGTAACTGTCTCTGCCATCTTTTCTTTCCTTATCAGCAATTTCACTGTCATCAAAGCTGTTTCTTATCTCAGTCCTGTACTTAAGATAATCCTCTACGCTTCCAGTACTGACAAATCTCGTCCATAAATCCTCATCATGTTCCATCATCTCCACACTCATATAAAGAAACCTCCTTTGTATTTCTATATCTGCTACTAAATATGATTTGTATGATGAAACAATTATATTCCTGCATTTATTTCCATATATGGTAATACACATTTAGATTTGAACAAACCTATTGCAAAAAACTATGTATATGTTTTTTCGGCATGCTATTTACTGCTCCAGCTCCTTACTGTCATAACCAAAGTTCTTCATAAGAAAATCGCTGTCTCTCCAGTCTTTCTTGACCTTGACCCACAGCTTAAGATTAACCTTACAGTCCAGCAGATTTTCAATATCTCTCCTCGCATCTGAGCCTATCTTTTTGAGCATACTTCCCTGCTTTCCTATTATAATACCCTTGTGGGAGTTTCTCTCACAGACTATCGTGGCATCTATATCTATGATATTGCTTCCTCTGCGTTCTCTCATCCTGTCAATGCCGACAGCTATTCCATGCGGTACTTCCTCGCTTAGATTTCTAAGAGCTTTCTCCCTTATCATCTCGGCAACTATCTGTCTCTCCGGCTGGTCCGTAATAGTATCTTCATCGTAATAGCAAGGTCCCTCCTCAAGATGACTGAATATAGTTTTCATAAGATCTTCCGTATTTTCACCTTTAAGTGCCGATACCGGAACAATGTCATCAAAATCAAGCAAATCTTTGTAAGTTGAGATAAAAGTGAGTATTTCTGCTTTTGAAACCGTGTCTATCTTGTTGATAACAAGAACCACGGGTGTGTCAACATTTTTAAGCTGCTCGGCGATATGTCTCTCACCTGCACCTATAAAGGTCGTTGGCTCAACAAGCCATAATATAACATCAACTTCCTTTAATGTACGCTCGGCAACGGATACCATGTACTCGCCAAGTTTATTTTTAGCCTTGTGAATACCGGGAGTGTCAAGAAAGATTATCTGTCCTTCCTCACCGGTATAAACAGTCTGGATACGGTTTCTCGTCGTCTGCGGCTTATTTGATGTTATGGCTATCTTCTGACCGATAAGTCTGTTCATAAGGGTTGATTTGCCGACATTTGGTCTGCCTATAAGGGTCACAAAACCCGATTTGAATTTCTTCATGTAAATCCTCCGTATATAACCTTAAGATAATGGTTTGATTACTTCAAACATTGAAGCTTCATCTTTTATATGCTGCTCGTTTCCGATTACACAGATGTTTTCTGCATCTGCTACTTTTCTCACTGCGTCCGCTGTTTTTCTTATATCTTCTTTTGTGCAGGCGAGTATCTGGTCTCTCTCTTTTTGCAATACTTCAAGCGGTGTTTTTGTGAGATAAATGTTCATTGAACGTTTTCCATCCATTGCCGGTGTGAGCGGTGTGTCTAATCCGCTTATCGTTCCTATGATAGTTTTTGTGACTTCTCTCTCGTCTGCTTCATAATTTGCAAGGTAATCTGCTGCTTTTTTATATACTTCATAAGTTGCTGAGAGATTAGGGTCTCTATAGGATACAAAACTTCCTGAGCCGTCTCTTGTAAATTTGCACATTACTCCGTATGCTCCGCCTTTGACTCTCACTTCATTCCAGAGATAACCATAACTTAAAAGATGTCTTGTCACTGTCATCGCACCATCATTTACATCCGGCACATCTTTGTATGAACCTGACACTGCCGCATACTGTATTTCAGCAGGTGTTGAAAATGCTGTTTTTCTGTATTTCACATCAGGTCTGTATTTTTCAAGAGTGGAAACATCTGCCTTATTTTTCTTTTCAAAGTCGTCAAGTTTTCCGATAAAACTGCTCATTGCTTCTTCAAACTTAGCATAATCTTCATCATCACAGGTACATGATATAAGCATATTTTCTTTTTTAAACATTGCTTTTACAAGTTCTTCACAGCCTTTGATGAGTTTTTCTTTCTCCCCGTCAAAGTTTTCGTCAAGTTTTACAAGATAATCATAGTATCCTATTCCCATTGAATAGTCATTGTACCATCCGTCAACCGTAATTCCTGCCATGCTGTAACTTACCGCAGCCTGATGTCCGGCTGACATAAGACGCACTTTAAGTCTTGAGCGTGTCTCCGCCACGACTTCTCTCAAATGCTTCTCATCAGTGAACACTGTCTTAAACATCATTTCTGCCATAAGCCTTACAGTATCTTTTATCCTGCCTGCCAATGTCTTTGTCTTTACATCAAATTTAAGCTCTACATCCTCTGAATTATATAATGAATAGATATTTAAGTCAGAGCCGATACCACCCGAATAGAAATTAGTCTCCGTGTCAAACTCCCTGAATGTATGCTCTGTCGTATCCATATATCCAAGAAGTGTTGCAAGAAAACTTATCTGCGGTACATACTCCGAAAGACTGTTCACATCAAAGAGCATATCAAGATATATGATTCCATTTGTGTGTATGTCATGGTGAATAGTCTTTACTCCACATATCTGCTTTTCTTCATTGTGCAGCGGTCTTACTTTCTTTCTTATATCCTCCCTTTTAAGAAGCGGAATTTTCTCAAGCACTTCCTTAGGTGACTGCTCCTCCTGGTATGCTTTCAGAGCCTTTGTCTGTGCAACAAGCTCATCTAACTCCTCATCTGAGAGTGAAGCCTTGTAATCTTCAAGCTTTTTCGCAATTGCTTTCTCGTTTTCTAGTGCAAGTCCCGGCTTTGGATTCATCTCTACAAGAACTGCATGAGGATTGCCTAATATATATTCCTCGATAAGTTTCTCATAATAATCTGTTCCAAGTTTTTCTCTGAGATTTTTATATATATCTTCATATATAAGTCCGTCATATGGAAGCGTATCATCATAAAGCCATGTCTTAAATGTCTTTAATACATAGAGAAGTCCCTTTGGAAATCCCCCAAAGTCAGCCTCTCTCTCCCTAAATTCCGTACTGTTTATCGCAGCTTCAAGATCTTTTCTATCAATTCCCTCTTTGACGATTTCTTTAAGTGTTGACACTATTACCTCATAAAATTTGTCCCTGAGTCCCGGCTTTGCATTTTTTGTAGTAATACTAAACATACTCTGTCTTAAAATATCGCAGAAATCAGCATCTATATCTGTTCCGATACCTGCATCTAGAATTGCCTGTTTAAGCGGAGCACCCGGCATTTCAAGAAGTACATATGAGATAAGTTCAAATGCCCTGCACTTTTCCTGGTCGAGTGTCACATCCATTGCCGTACAGAATGAATAATATGTCTTTTCTGAGCAGTCTGCATCTGTTGCGACCGCATATTCTGTTGAAAGAACTTTCATCTCATCAAAAGGTTTCTGTGGCTCAATATGTGAATCAATCTCTATTGCCGGAAAATTCTTAAGATAATTTTCATCCATCCAGCTTAATCTTTCCTCTATATCAACATCTCCATAAATACAAATATAACTGTTTACCGGATGATAATATTTTCTATGGAATTCAAGATAATCCTCATAAGTAAGGTCAGGAATGTTTTTAGGGTCTCCGCCAGACTCATGTGCATAAGTATTATCAGGGAAAAGGCTGTTCATCGTAAATCTCTCTAAAACACTCTCCTCTGAAGAATAAGCACCTTTCATTTCATTGTAAACAACACCGTTGTAGGTAAGCGGTGCATCCTTGCTCTCAAGCTCATAGTGCCAGCCCTCCTGCTTAAAGATTTCCTCATGCTTATATATATTTGGATAAAAAACGGCATCCATGTAAACACTCATAAGGTTTGCAAAATCTTTATCATTGTAGCTTGCAACCGGATACATAGTCTTGTCAGGATATGTCGTCGCATTAAGATATGTGTTTAATGAACCTTTTACAAGTTCCACAAACGGATCTTTTGCAGGATATTTTTCCGAACCACATAACACCGTATGCTCTATGATATGCGGCACTCCGGTCGCATCCTTAGGTGGTGTGCGGAATGCAATATCAAATACTTTATTATCATCTTCATTGCTGAATATAAGAACTCTCGCACCACTCAATTTATGCTTAAGTGTAAGCATAAAGCTGTCAACTTCTTTTACATACTCTCCATTTACCAACTCATAAGTTTCAGGTATTTTTACTTCATTTAAACTCTTAATACTCTTAGCCATCTAAAGCCTCCTAAATTTATTTTTAATCATGCTTCTGCACCATTGTTACGGGCATCTAAAAATCTGATAAAGTTTTCTTCATTTAATGGTTTTGAATAATAATATCCCTGAAGAAAATCTCCACCCATTCTTCTAAGTATCTCAATGTGCTCCTCCGTTTCTATACCTTCTGCAATTATCTTTTTTCCCTCTCCTCTTATCATTGGCATAAGTTCATTCAAAAATTCATTATCACCACTTGCGTATGACCACAAAAGACTCTTATCAATTTTAACAAAATCAATAGGCATAAGCATTATGCTCGCAATATTTGAATAACCGGTTCCAAAATCATCAAGTGCTATCTTGGCTCCGTTTTCCTTTAACTTAGTAAGAGTTTCTCTTACCGCTTTTTCGTCGGTGAGCCTGCTCTCCGTTATTTCAAAATGAAATCTTTCAAATGGAATACCATATTTTGCGGCAATCTTTTTTAAATCCTGAACAAGATGCTTATCCTGACATTGAATAGGCGAAATATTGATGTTCATATCATTTATTCCCCTGTCAAATATATTGTTGTCAACAGCAAAACGACAGGTCTTTTCAAACATCTGCCTGCTTAACTGTATTATTGTATGATTTATCTCTGCCACATGAATAAAATACTCAGGGTTTATATAATTATGTTTTCCATCTTTTAATCTCGACAAAACTTCAAGAGATGTAATCCTGTTTTTTTCAAAAGAATATATCGGCTGAAAATTTAACTCAAGGGAATTGTCTAGAATAGCCTCCTCAATCCTGTGGGCAACTTCCTTAAATCTTCTCGCTTCCTCAAGAGCTTCCTTTCTAAGATGTATAAGTTCATTTGGCTTGTGGTGCCCTTTATGATCTGACCTCGCATAGTGGATACGCTGAATTATATCTTCGGCATCATCTGAATCATCCGGATATGTCACATAATAATAACTGTACTCATGTGATAACGCCTCTCTCTTGACATTCCACTGATGCGGCATTACCTTAACCACTTTCTCATACAGTTTCTTCGCCATCTCCGTGCTGTCAACAAATACCGCAAATGTTGCTGCACCTATATGATATATGTTTTTATCCTCAGCCTTATAATATAATATTTCAGCAATCTGTCTCTGGACTTCCTGTAAGCTTTCCTCATCGTATATCCTGCATATTGCATGATAATTCTGAACTCTTATAAGAAAACATGACACACTTTCATTGTAATCAATTTTTTCCCTAAGCACTTCCATAAAGCCATTAAGATTAAATCTTCCTGTCCTTATGTCAAGATAATAATCAGGACTTTTCATTGAAAAATATAACAAAAATGTACACATATTTGCAACAATCATTGTAATTCCAACACTATTTTTACTAATGCTATCAGCAATCGCTGCCATTGTTATGATAATATCGGTTACAAGTATCATTCTGTATAATTTCTTATCTTTCTTTTTTCCTGACATTTCGGCAACAGCTATCGTCATAAACATTGTCATCATATACAGCACATTCATTATGTTTCTCGCCATTCCAGAACGAATTATCCCATCACTTCCTATATAAAAATACCACCCTGTCAGTGGACTTGTAACGATTAAAATAGCTGCTGCAAGGAAAATACCATAATTTATAACGGAATAAAAATTTATTACTTTTTTATAATGAAAAATTGACAATACATAACTGTTATAGCATACAATAAATATGATACCTGTCAGATAAACAAATATATTAAGCACACATATATAAATATCCGGTATTTTCCCAACAAAGCCACCGGCATAACACTGTAATGCACTTAAAATCGTATCAACAATAAGAAAGAAAAGAGTTTTCAAAAACTGTCTGTTTCTTCTTATCGGCAGGCTTTCCCTGATAAAATATACCAAAACCAGTATAAACAGCATTACAGCCGTCGCCAGTTCAAAATGTATATTATATATCATTTAAAATTCCTCCTTCCGCTAACTCTGAGAGGAATTTTTCTATACTGTCTTCCGGGATAAATTCAATCATTTTCTCTCCCTGAACATAATCGACATTCATCTTGGTAACCAATTTAAAATCCTCCTGACAACCAACTCCATCCAGACATACTATCCACCCCTTTTTTTTAAACATACGTATAAGATATATAAGCTGCATACTCTTTTCACTGCAGTATCTGGCTACCAGCTGATGACTTATCTTTACACCCGAAAAAGGCATATCCATAAGATTTTTAAGATTGCATGCTTTTATTCCAAAGTGATCCCATATAACAGAAACTCCGTATTTTCTGAAATATGCTATGCTTTTTGCAAGGACCTCCTCAGGCAGTTCCACACCGATATATACTTCCAAAATTATATTTTCAGGATTTATGCCATATTCTCTTATATAACTCATAAATTCTTCACATATTGCTTCTGATACTATATGAAATCCGGCTACATTTACCCTGATATGACTGATTCCCTTTTCAAAAAGCTTTTCCCTTTTGGCAAACTTTAGTATATTCTTTAAGAACATTATATTTACATCTCTGCTGCAGCCTATTTCCCTTGACACTTCCCAGACTTCCTCTATAGAAATTCTTCTGCCACCTGTCTTAATGACCGGATTTATCTCAAGTCCGTTTATCTCTTTTTTGTTTACATCATATACCGGCATACATTCAAGCTTACATTCATCATTCTCAAGCATTGACTTTATAAGTCTGATATTCTCAAGCTCTTTTTCTATTCTTTCCTTTACCTCACCATCATATAAGACAACTTCCCTGTCTAATGAATCCTCTGTTGCAATTTTTTTCATACTAAGGATAATTCGCTGAAAATCAGATAATGAATATTGTGAATCAACATTCCCCGCAATATAAAATTTATAATACATACTTATATTTTTATCATTTATCCTTATTGTCCCGGGAAGTCCAAACTTGAGTTCCTTATAAATTCTGTTGACATCTTTTTTGTTTTTTACTACTATTACATATTCATAACTGTGTATATGATAAACATTGTGCCTTCCACCAAATTTTCTGAGTAGTTCACCAAGAATGGCATGAACCTGGTTTATCTCATCCTCAAGACAGTAATTTGACATATTCTGCATACTGCTTGCACACACTGAAATACAATAAAAACTTTTATTATATTTTATTTTTTCCTCTATAACTTTCTTGAACCCTGCCATTGAGAAACATCCGCTTGCACTTACAATATACATATCTACATTGTGTCTGATAAGGTAATATATTATGATTACTGCCGCAACACAATAATATATGAGCATAAGCTTCTTTTTCGGAAGATAATATAATTCTAAGAAACATATTATTACGATATTCCATGTCTGCATAAAGATATACTGTTTTATTCCAAGCTTTTTTCTTGTTTTAGTAAGTGCATAAATACCTGAAAGAACATAAAATATTATAACAACTGAAAACAATCTCAATGAATTTTCTTTATAATATATGATTCCGTTTCTGACATAAAAGATTTTTTTATTATAAATCGAAGCAAATACCGCCGCCATCGTAATAACTGCAGGTATAAACATTATGACTGCCACTTTTCTTTTTAAAAATGTAAGAGATAATGTCTGTGCAAGATAATACAGCCAGAATAATACTGATGCCACTATAACCCCTGCAAAAGAAAATGCCGTAAGTATGACACTGACACTGTTTGAAAGCCTTATAAGTCCACTTTCTCCAAGTCTCTTTACCAACTCTATGGTGACTACTCCAAGTAATATATGCAACAGATCTGAAAAGAACCTGTTCCTGTATAACGGCAGCCAGTTTTTATAATGATAAAAAAAGGTTACCAGTCCTATCAAAAATAAAGCTACGATTTCATACGCATAGATATAATTTATCATTTTTTCCACAACTCTCCATTGTATAATGTATAACGGTCTTTACCCGTATTTTTTGAATGATATAGTGCTGAATCTGCCTTTTTATATATCGTTTCAAAATCATTTCCATCCTTTGGTGCAACCGAAACCCCTATACTGCTCGTTATATTGACAACATTTACCCCATCCGTATAACTTCGCTGATTTGCCTTTTTAACCTGTTCAGCCTTTTTTATGATATACTCCTTAAGGCTCTCATCGTCAAAGGCATCGTACACTGAACAGACGGCAAACTCATCACCTCCAAGCCTTCCTACTAAGGCATCATTCTTGAAGATTTTGCTAAGCTCTGCCCCTGTGTCAGCTATTGCTTTGTCACCATATATGTGTCCTAAAGTGTCATTGACATTTTTGAAATTATCAAGGTCTACCATATAAAATATATAGTACCTGTCTGATTTATTTTCATTGAGAAGCAATCCCATCTTTTCTTCTATCGTCTTTTTGTTTAAAACACCTGTAAGCATATCATTTTCTGCTCTCTGAACAAGATTTTTCTCCATTGTGATCTGCTTTGAAGCATCCATAAGTTTACCTATGAAACATTTTGGGGAACCATTATCCTCTCTCTCCACAAAGCCTGACACCCTGTACCAGTCATATTCGCCGTTCCTGTTGAGCACTCTGACTTCAGATGTAAAGAAATCCTCTTTACTCTCAAAAAATTTTCTTAATCTGCTCCTTATAGATAAATCGTCAGGATGAATATAATCATAAACATCATATATAGCTTCACCCATCAGCGGTTTTGTTCCTTTATCAATGATTATCCCAAATTTATCTTTTAGTTCAAATTTTTTAGGATTAAAATAATATTGGAATATTATAGTCTTGTCAATTTTACTGACTGCATCGTAAATCTTCTCAATATCCAATAACTTTTCCCTGCTTTTTACCGCAAATATAAGCAGCGTCATAATGCATATCAGATTAACTAAAAGTATCTTGATAAAGTTCATGCTTTTGCTTGTGATAAAAAACTCCGACAAATTATTTCTGCTGCCTTTTGATACAAACATAAACGACCAATTATTTATACGTGTTGGAGCCGTGGTCACTATATAGTTGTATTTGTTATGCCTGAATAAAAAATCTGTCTCTCTTGCGTTCCTTATGCTTGTTCTCACTCCACTGTTGTCAATTCCTCCATATACCTTACATTCATTTAGATATGTAAAAATATTTGTATCTGCCGATATTTCAAGTTTTGAGCTGACATTCGTATCTGCAAGCACATCCCCACTGTCGGATACAATGATTACACTGCCATATTTTGTTATTCCTGAAGCAATAAGTTTATTCTTCAAATCACGAAGAAGCATTGAGCCTACGATTACTGCCCTGACTTTATTTTTATATATAACCGGTGCAAATATGTTTATCTCATCATTTCCCTCATAATTTATCGTTATCTCATCAGCCACATTTGCTTTTTTATCAAGCGCTTTTTCAAATCCCTCGCTGTTGCTCACGGACTTATAAAGGCAGTTTCCGTATAATCTTATACCGTTTATATCAAGTATGGATATATCATCAAAATAACCATTAAGCTTTTCACATACGGCTGCAAGTTCTCCTCTGTTACTAAGATCCTGTTCGGAAATCCTCTCAGCAAGTATCTCCATATTGGAAATTCTTTCACTAAATATTTCTTCAAAATAAGCCTTTCCAATACTTGCATTGCTATTTACAACCTTTTTTATATTGCTTACATTATT
>OOCB01003746.1_pt1 | contig 14241 bp, 10 predicted proteins | sample 1671351 | NCBI WGS metagenome assembly OOCB01 (sample SAMN06348148, study PRJEB24527) | human gut metagenome | biome: human gut; feature: ankylosing spondylitis patient; material: feces | host: Homo sapiens | place: China | collected 2015-10
TTGATCATATTTTTTTTGGTCATAATAATATAATCCTACTTGATAATATTGATCAGGTGTTAATTCTTCTAAATCTAATTCATCATAATGATGATTATAAGTAAGTGCACATAAATCAATTCCTATCACTTGATGTTCTTCATTTTCTATCAAATATTGTTCAAATTCATGATAATCTTCATAAGTTTCCATCATCATTTGAATGGAATCTACTTGTTGTTGCAATTCATCAATACTTGCATGATGTGAATATATAGAAATTAATTTAATATAGGCAACTGATTGTTGATAATCATCTTTTTTTACACGAATCAATGTTTCTAATTCATAATCATTTAGAATTTCATCAATATAATAATGATGAAAAAAAGGTTCATATAAGTGAATTCTTTCTTTCATACCTTCACCCCCAATACAACTTGGAACGTTATTTCTTTTCATTTACTATTCTACTGATTTCATCAGAGAACTTTCCTAAAATAACAGTAACTTTGCCTGTAGCTTGAATAACACCACTTGCACCTAATTCTTTTAAAACATTTACTTTTACTAAATCATCATTTTCTACAAAGAAACGTACTTTACTTCCTTGACTTTGGCTCTCTTTAATATTATCAATACCCCCTAAAGCATGGATTAAAGCTTCTAAATCAATAGGAATATCTTTTAAAGTAACTTCTTTAGGTTTTTTATTTTTTAATACCTTTGCAAAAATAAACCATACTCCAACAATTACAATAATTGCAATTAAAACATAAATAAAATAATCTGACATATCTATTTCCTTTCTTAATAAACATTTTCTTTTATGATATATTTATAGTATACTATAAATCACTAGGGGTGACAAAATGAAAAAAGAAACGATTGGACAGGAGACCGCCGAATTAGAACAAGGTCATGTGGAGATTTTGGAAAAATCTATAAAGTATTTTACAGGAGTTTAAGCGGTCGATATGAATGAATTCAATCTAAATTTTTATAAAGGGAAGAAAGTTCTGGTGACAGGACATACCGGATTTAAGGGGACATGGCTCTGCAGGATACTTCAGGAGTTGGGAGCGGAAGTGACCGGATATTCTCAGAAGCCACCGACAGATCCATCAATATTCACGCTGACAGATCTGGAAAGTCAGATCCATTCTGTGATCGGAGACATTCGTGATCTGGAGCATATGATACAGGTGTTTAAAGAAACACAGCCGGAGATCGTCTTTCATCTGGCGGCACAGCCGATCGTGAGGGAATCTTACAAAAATCCGGTAAATACTTATGAGACAAATGTTATGGGGACGGTCAATGTACTGGAAGCAGTAAGGCAATGTGGAAGCGTCCGCTCTTTTTTGAATGTAACAACAGATAAAGTTTATAAGAATAATGAATGGGAATGGGGGTACCGCGAAACGGATGAACTGGATGGCTACGATCCGTATTCCAATAGCAAATCCTGCTCAGAACTTGTAACACACAGTTATGCGAAATCTTTCTTGAAAGACATGGATATTGCAGTATCAACTGCGCGTGCCGGTAATGTGATCGGAGGCGGTGATTTTGCAGCAGACCGTATCATTCCGGACTGTGTGCGTGCTGTTTCCGGTGGAAAAAAGATTGCAGTTCGGAATCCACATTCTACCAGACCATATCAGCATGTACTGGAACCATTGGGCGCGTATCTTCTGATCGCGGAAGAACAGTATCAGGACAGCCGGAAGGCAGGATCTTATAATGTAGGACCAGATGACAGAAGCTGTCTGACCACCGGGGAACTTGCAGACCTGTTCTGCACAGCATGGGGAAACGGGGCAGCATGGGAAAATCTCTGTCAGGGAGGTCCTCATGAGGCAAATTTCCTCAAACTGGATTGTTCCCGTATTCGAAACCGGCTGGGCTGGAAACCTCGCTGGCAGGTGGATGAAGCAGTAGTCAACACTGCAAAATGGTATCAGGCATGGCTTGCCGGTCAGAATATGGCAGAATATACGGACTGTCAGATCAAAGAATATTTTGGAATATAAAAAGTATAAAAGGATAGAAGAAAAGAAAATATGAAAAAGAATAGAGAGGTTATCTGCGCTTTTGCAGCGTGGGTTTTATCGGCATGCTTTTTTATGAGCTGTTTTATGATTCCGGGACTGGCAGAAAAAATCAACAGTCTGGGAAACAGTAACATGCTTGTATATGGAATGTCTCTGATCCTGTTTTGTCTGCTCTTTGTAGCTGGAATGGGAATCGCACACAGGCATGAAGTTGCGGGAAAAACTTTTCCGGAGAATGTCAAAGCCAGAAAAACAGCATTTTGGCTGATGCTGTTTATACAGATTCCGTTCTGGCTGCTTTGTATCTCAGGAGAGACGGAACAGCTTGGATCTGTGGCGGCGAAATACGGATGGCACACACAGCCGGCAGTGATCGCAGCATTTTTGTTTTTGGCAGAACTTGCAATCTTTTTCTGGGCATGTCAAAATGTCTGCTTTTCGGAAAAAGACGGTGAGTGGATTATCCGGCTGGTATATGCAGCGTTGGTGCTCCTCGTTTTTTACAGTATGTACACACCGAATATTTTTGGAAGAGGAGAACTGAGCGATGCTTACCATGGGCACGCATATTTCAATTCTGTCTACAATATTTATCAGGGAATGCCATATACGCATAATGTTACGAGTATTTATGGACATTACGGACTTTTCTTTAAGATTCCAATGGAACTTGTTCATGGTGATTTCAAAGCCTTTGTTGCCATGGTTGCCGGAATTGGAGCCTTTGCACATATCTGTGCATTTCTTATCCTGGAACTGCTGGTCAAAAGCTGTGTGTTGAGGGTACTTGGTGCTTTGGCAGTTACATTTCCTGTACTTGGTATGCGAGGTGGCTTTTACTGGCAGGTTTGGCCGCATCGGGTAATTTTTCCGATGCTGCTGTTTCTGTATGGAGCATGGATCCTCAAAAAAGAGCTGTGCAATTTCTGGACAGCAGTGGGTGGGCATCTGATCTGTCTGCTGGCAATCCTCTGGAATACAGAAACCGGACTGATTCTTACTGTGGCGTGGGCAGGAATGCTTATTTCACGTTTTCTGTCTGTGGGAAAAATAAAGCTCCGTAGACTATTGTGGTTAATCTTTGCACAGTTTGCCGGAATGGCTGGGGCGGTGTTTGGAGCGTATGGAACAGTAAATCTCTATAATATCCTGAAACACAGTCCGGCAAATTCGTTTGAGGACTTTTTGATTCCATTGCTGTCAGGCAGTTATATGACGGGAGTTCTTCATCTGGATATGCCTACAGAACCCAATGCATATATGGCAGTGATCACACTGTTTCTGACCGGAACGGCTCTGGGAATGACCAGTTGGTTCAGTGGAAAAGAGAGACATTGCTGGCAAAAAGAATTTCTGTTTCTTCTGAGTGTCGGATCACTGGGATGCCTGGTGTATTATATTAACCGTCCGGCATATCACAATCTGGACTGTATTACCATGCCGGCTGCGATCATGGCTGCATACTGGGGACAGAAGGGAATCGAATTTATCAAAAATGAAGAATGGAAAAGATTTGACAGCCTTTCGCTCAGACATGTGACCGTCAGTGGTGTAGGGCTGATCTGTACAGTTGCGGTTCTTGCAATGGCTACCGGAACGGTTCTTCAGTTTGCACAGAACAGCAAGATTAAAGAAAATTATCATAATGTGCAGGAATTTGAGGATTTCGCAGAGCAGATCGCAGCAGTTGTTCCTGAGAATACACCGTCATTTGGTATCAATGTTCCCGAAATCTGCAGCATGCTTCATCGGCGGACAGAATGTTTTACAATGGATTTCAGTGACATGCTCGTTCGCCCGGACAGTTTGAAAGAGCTGAAAGACCAGCTGGAACATGCGGAAGTGCCAGGGGCATTTACTGGAAAATCATCCATGAATATCTGGAAACGGAATGATCCGGAAACATATCGGTGGTTCATGGATCATTATGAACTAAAAGAGACGATTCCTTTTTATGGGGAAAAGTTTCTGTACTATATAAAAAAATAAAATACAGAAGGAGACTATTATGTTTGAAGAAATGACAGAACAGCAGGCCAGAGAGCAGATTCTGGAAATGACAAGAAATTATTGTGAAAAATACCATAACAAAAAGAAACCATATCAGAAAGGTGACCGTATCCCGTATGCGTCCAGAGTTTATGATGCAGAAGAAATGGTAAATCTTGTGGATAGTTCCCTTGAATTCTGGTTGACCGCAGGACGTTATACAGATGAATTTGAACATGCATTTGCAAAATATCTCAGTGTTCGTTACTGTTCCCTGGTAAATTCCGGTTCCTCTGCAAATCTGCTCGCATTTATGACACTGACATCTCCGCTTCTGAAAGAACGGCAGATTCTTCCGGGGGATGAAGTGATCACAGTTGCGGCCGGTTTTCCGACTACAGTTTCTCCGATGATCCAGTACGGTGCGGTACCGGTATTTGTTGATGTAACGATTCCACAGTACAATATTGATCCATCTCTTCTGGAAGCTGCATGGTCTCCAAAGACAAAAGCGGTCATGATTGCGCATACACTTGGAAATCCATTTGACCTGAAAGCAGTCAGAGAATTCTGTGATCGTCATAATCTGTGGCTGATCGAAGATAACTGTGATGCACTTGGATCTGTTTATACGATCAACGGGGAAGAGAAACTGACCGGAACGATCGGAGATATCGGAACTTCCAGTTTTTATCCACCGCATCATATGACAATGGGAGAAGGCGGCGCTGTTTATACAGATGATCCGCTCCTGAACAGAATCGCACGTTCGTTCAGAGACTGGGGAAGAGACTGTATTTGTGCACCGGGGCAGGATAATCTCTGCGGACATCGTTTTGACCGTCAGTATGGAGAACTTCCGGTTGGGTATGATCACAAATATGTATACTCTCATTTTGGATATAACCTCAAGGCAACAGATATGCAGGCTGCTGTCGGATGTGCGCAGCTCAGAAAATTCCCGTCTTTTGTGGAAAGAAGAATCCACAACTTTAATTATCTGAAAGAAGCACTGAAAGGTACAGAGGATAAACTGATCCTTCCGGAGGCATGTGCAAATTCAAAACCGAGCTGGTTTGGATTCCTGATCACATGCAAGGAAGGCGTAGACAGAAACAAACTGGTACAGGAGATTGAATCCAGAGGTGTACAGACACGTATGCTGTTTGCCGGTAATCTGACAAAACATCCATGCTTTGATCAGATGCGTGCTTCCGGAAAAGGATATCGTATTGCGGGAAGTCTGGAAAATACGGACCGTATTATGAAAGATACCTTCTGGATCGGTGTATATCCGGGAATGACAGATGAAATGCTGCAGGCGATGGCAGATGCGATCAAGGATGCATTAAACTGATTTACAGCAGAAAGCAGGATGGAAAATAATGATTTTAGATGAAAGACTTCGCTGGATGGGGTTCTGGATGCTGGACAAAATGAAAGGTGGAAAGACCAGAGAATATTATGACCAGATTCGTTATGCCTGGAAAGAAGGCAGCTCTGTTGAGGAGACAGAGAAGAGAATCCAGAATCTGATTGCGCATGCAGTTAAGACTACTGATTTTTATAAAGATTATCCGGAAACCTGTTCTCTTGAGAATCTTCCGGTGGTAAATAAAGATACCTTCCGACAGCAGTATGACCGTTTTGTATCTTCCACATATAAAGATGCACCAGATAACCGGGTAATGTGTACCAGTGGATCGACAGGAACTCCACTCAGAATGATCCAGAATCGTGACAAGATCCGTCACAATACAGCGGGTGGGATTTTTCTCGGAGCGGCAGCCGGATATTATATTGGAATGAAGGAAGCATTTATCCGGGTATGGGTAAATAATGTACGCAAAAGCAAATTTCAGCTTCTGCAGGAAAATCTGATCATGATGGACAGTTCCAGAATGGATGAAAAAGCTCTGGAAGAAATGTTTCATGTGATCGAGAAGAAAAAAGTCAAATGTCTGGTAGGATATTCTTCTGCCCTTGGAGAACTGAGTGAATATATCAGAAAAACAGGAAGAGACTGCAGCAGATGTGTAGTGAAAGCAATTATTCCGATTTCGGAGACAATGCCGGAACCGGTAAGAAGAACTCTGGAAAAACAGTTCAACTGTCCGGTGCGGGCATGGTATTCCAATGAAGAAAATGGAATCATGGGCCTTCAGAACAGGGAAGATGAAGGGTATCATATTGATACAGAAACTTATTATTATGAGATCCTGAAGATGGATTCTGATGAACCGGCAGAACCTGGAGAACTGGGAAGAATCGTGATCACAGATCTTTTTAACTATGCATTTCCGATTCTGCGTTATGACAATGGAGACACGGCAGTTGCGGTCCGGAAAGAAAAAAACGGTCGTTTTAAACTTTATCTTTCAGAACTTTACGGACGACGGAGCGACCTGATCTATGACTGTGAAGGCAAAGCGGTCACGCCGTATATTATTACCAATAATCTGTGGGACATTCAGGGAGTAAAGCAGTATCGATTTATTCAGGAAGATGTCAGAGATTATACGATCTGGCTGAATGGTGACCCGGAAGCAATGGATCGGGAGGAAATCCTGCGTCGTATTCGACCGTATCTGGGAGAGGAAGCCCGCATTAAAGTGGAAATCGTTGATGAGATTCCGGTGCTTGCTTCCGGAAAAAGAAAATACATAGAAAACCGATGTGAAAAATATCAGCAGCATAAAGGATTCTGTGGGTAAATGGCAGGAGGAAACAGTTTGGAAGGCAGAGAACAGAAAAAAGGTATTGCGGTAAATACCCTGTATACGATGGGCGGTCTGCTTTTTATGAATGCAGTGCTCCAGATTGTGATCACTCCGCTTCTTAACAGAATGATGGGAGCAGAACAGCTTGGCGGTCTTTTGTACATTACAGGACTTGTTGCGATCATATGTCCGTCTATCGGGCAGGCCCTGAATAACAGCCGTCTTGTAGTAAGACGGGATTTTGATGTGACCAATGGGGACTATGACTGGCTTCTGCTTGGCTTTGGACTGATCGGAAGTATTGTTGCACTGTTTATGTCCGGCAAAAGCCTGGAAAGTCCGTTGATGGCAGCTGGCGTTTTCCTGATGTTTATGCTGACTGTATTCCGCTATTATGGTGATGTGGAATATCGTCTGAATCTGAACTACCGGAGATATTTTATTTACTATCTTTTGATCGGAATCGGATATCTTGCCGGATTTGGTATATATCGCCTGACCGGACAATGGGTGTGGATCTATCTGATCGGTGAAGCCGCGGCACTGGCTTTTGTCGGTGTTACCGGAAATATTTTTCATCAGTTTTTCAGAAGAAGCGAATTTTTTACGACGGCACTCGGTCGAGGCTTTTTTCTTACGTTATCGTATCTTATTACCAATACGACAATGAATATGGATCGCCTTGTGATCAAACAGATCCTCGGTAATGAACAGGTCACACAGTATTATGTTGTTTCGCTGATCGGAAAGACGCTGGTACTTCTGATCGCGCCAATTAATACGATCGTGATCTCTTATCTTACAAAAAGAAAAGAACGACTGACGCGTTCACAGTTTGGAAAGGCTGTTCTTGCCGGAGGCGGTGCAAGTCTTGTTTTTTTTGTGGCCTGTCAGATCGGAACACCACTTTTTGTGTGGCTGTTTTACAGAAATCTTTATGAGTCAGTAAAAGGGATCGTAACGGTTGTGAATCTTGCGCAGATTCTTGGGCTGTTTTCTGCATTTTTGTTTATACTCGTTCTGACGTTTACAGATGAACGGTGGCAGTTGTGGATTCAGCTTGCACATTTTTGTATTTTGCTCGTGTCATCAGTACTTGCGGCACGCACATATGGAATGATGGGATTTGCTGTTGCTTCACTTGGAGCCAATAGTCTCCGTGTTGCAGCAGTAGTGATTCTGGGTATTGTGAAAGCAGGAAAGGATAAAGGAGACAGAAATGCAGACAGGTGAAGTTTTAAGAAGAGAGGTATTTAATCTTCTTGACGCTGCAAAGGGCGGCAGATTGAAAAAATTAAAAGAAGTCAATAAACATGAAATTGTTGAGGGTGTAACAGAAGATTATATGGAAAGAAGAGTACAGACACTTCTTTCTTATGTAAAACAGCACTCTCCTTATTACAAAGAACATCCGGAATGGACGAAACTGGAAGATTTTCCGGTCATGACAAAAGGTGACTTTATCGAACATTATGATGAGGTGCTGGTGGATTGTGTCAGAGAACAGGGAAATCTCTACAGGCTCAGTACCAGTGGTTCTACAGGAACTCCGTTTACAGTACTCTGTGACGGAGATAAAATGAGCCGTGTAAATATGAACTTTATCTCCGGCATGGAACTGAATGGCTTTCGTATGGGAATGAAACGTGGAGAATTTCGTGCGTGGATAAAAGGAAAAAATACGATCAGTAAGTGGAAATCTTTTAAAAATAATCTGATCATGGTGGATATTTCCAATATGGGAGATGAGTCACTGGATAAAATCTGCCGTGATATTGAAAAGAAGAAGATTCAGGTTCTGGTTACGTATTCCAGTGCACTGACGGCGTTGACTCAGTATATTAGAAAAACAGGAAGAGATATCAGCCGCTGGTCTGTTGAAATGGTATTTTCTATGGGAGAAGCACTTCCGCAGGAAACTTATGATCTGACAAAAGAGCTGTTCGGATTTTCTCCGGTACGGTCCTATGGAAATAATGAAAATGGCTTTATTGCGATCCAGCTTGATGAGGATCCGGAATATACGGTTGACCTGTATAATTTTTATCCGGAGATTCTGAAACTGGATTCCGATGAACCGGCGGAGCCGGGAGAACTGGGAAGAATCGTTGTGACAGATTATTATAATAAAACATTTCCAATGGTTCGTTATGATACCGGTGACACAGGGAAAATGCGTGTATATTATGACAAGAACGGCCGGGTGCATGCAAAATATACAGAGATTTACGGACGTCGTGGTTCTCTTATGTATAACACAAAAGGTGAGCCGCTATCAATCCACGTTTTTATGAATACACTGTTGAAGTTCGAAGGAACTGTTTACCAGGCAAAATGCATCCAGTGGGGAGAAAAAGACTATGAACTGCTGGTGAATGCGGACCGTTCCAGACTGGACGAAACAGAACTTCTCGCAGCATACCGACATTACCTGGGTGAAGACGCAGAGCTTCGGATCACCTATGTGGACCAGATTCCGATTCAGGCATCCGGTAAATTTATGGTCTGTGAAAATAAATGGAATGGAAGGAAGCAGGCATAATGAAACAGAAAGTATCGGATTATATAGCGGATTATATAGCAGAGTGGGGAATCCGTGATGTGTTTACCGTAACAGGCGGTGGTGCCATGCATATGAATGATGCTTTTGGACATCATCCGAAACTGCACTGTACTTATCAGCATCATGAACAGGCATGTGCCATGGCTGCAGAGGCTTATGCACGTATGGATAATCGGATGGCAGCAGTCTGTGTGACGACCGGTCCTGGTGCAACGAATGCCATTACCGGTGTGCTCGGCGGTTGGATGGATTCGATTCCTATGCTGGTTTTTTCAGGACAGGCAAGATATGCAACTACGGTTGCAGCGTCCGGGCTGAAACTTCGAAGCATGGGAGTGCAGGAATGTAATATTGTACCGGTTGTGACCTCAATTACAAAATATGCACAGATGATCATTCATCCGGAAGATATCCGGTATCATCTGGAAAAAGCCCTCTATATGGCGGTGAATGGACGACCGGGACCGGTGTGGCTTGATATTCCGCTGGATGTGCAGGGGGCAGTCATTGACACAGAAAAATTGAGAGGATATGATCCACAGGAGAATCCGAAAGAAAAACCGGCAGAAATTTCACAGGATATCATTCAGCAGATTCTGGACAAGATAGAAAAAAGCCGTCGCCCGGTTCTGTTTCCGGGAAATGGAGTACGTCTTGCAGGTGCAATGGATGATTTTCAAAAACTTGTAAATATTCTGGGAGTTCCGGTGATTACTGGAATGAGCAGTGTGGATGCCATGGAGTCTGAACATCCGTATTTTGCCGGAAGAAGCGGAGGAACCGGGACACGTCCGGGAAATTTTGCACTTCAGAACAGCGATGTGCTTCTTTCTATCGGGAATCGCCAGGGATTTGCACAGACCGGTTTTCAGTATCAGGACTGGGCAAGGGGCAGTTATACGATCCTGAATGACATTGATGAAAATGAACTGAAAAAACCAAGTCTCCATGTCAGTCTTCCAGTCTGTGGTGACGCAGGAGATCTGATACGCAAGCTTATCTGTGCGGCAAAACTTCGGGGAGCAGATGAAACAAATCCGTTGTTTAAAGGCAGAGACTGGATACGTCAGTGTCAGGTATGGAAACAGAAATATCCGGTGGTGACAGCGAAACATTATGAGACGGTAGAAGAAGGCTGTACCAATATTTATGCTTTTTATGAAGAACTGTCAAAAGCAATGCAGGAGGGGCAGACACTGATGGTCAGTGTGGGAACTTCCAGAGTGGCAGGAAGTCAGGCATTTCGGGTAAAAAAAGGTCAGCGTTTTATTACAAATCCAAATACTGCGTCTATGGGATTCTGTCTCCCGGCAGCGACCGGAATCTGTGTCGCACAGCCCGGAAAACCAGTAGTCTGTGTGACCGGTGAGGGAAGTTTGCAGATGAATCTGCAGGAATTACAGACAATATGGCAGAACCGTCTTCCGGTAAAATTATTTGTGATCAATAACCAGGGTTATCATTCTATCCGACAGACACAACAGAGTTATTTTGAACCACCGCTGGTGGGAGTTGGAGCAGAGAGTGGAGATCTGAGTTTCCCGGATCTGTCCAAGATCATACCGGCATATGGATTTTCTTATCGGGCAGTGCATGCTGCAGAAGAACTTCCGGAAACACTTCATCAGGTCCTGGAGGAAACCGGGGCATCTGTGTGCTAGGTGTTTGTGACAAAATATCAGAAAACAGAACCAAAAACCTCTGCAAAAAAACTTCCGGATGGAAGTATGGTATCGGCACCGTTGGAAGATATGTATCCTTTCCTCAGCAAAGAAGAACTGGAAGAAAATATGTTTACAGAAACGAATGGAGAAATGCAATGAAACGAATCATTGTTACCGGAGCAACCAGTATGATCGGTACAGCATTGATCGAAGAATGTATCAGACATGACATTGAGGTTTATGCAGTTGTACGTGCAGGGTCTTCGAAGACAAAACGTCTGCCGGAGAGTGCACGGATACATCAGATAGAATGTGAACTGGAAAAACTGGAAGAACTTCCGGCGAAGATCACCGGAGAATGCGATACGTTTTTTCATATTGCATGGGGAAATACCGGGGAAAATCGAAACAGCAGTACAGAGCTGCAGAGTAGAAATGTCTTTTATACTCTGAAGGCTGTCCGTGCTGCTCATGCAATGGGATGCAAAAGATTTATCGGAGCAGGTTCACAGGCAGAATATGGACCGATGGATGTTCCGCGGATCGCACCGGACAGTCCGGTACATCCGACGACGCCTTACGGTGCGAGCAAGCTCGCTGCAAACCAGCTTTCTTTCATGCTTTGTAAGGAACTTGGAATGGAATGGATCTGGCCGAGAATTTTCAGTGTGTATGGAATATATGAAAAAGAGACGACAATGATTGCTTCCGGTCTGCGCAAAATGCTGAAAGGTGAAAAAACAGAGTTTACCCCTGCAGAACAGAGATGGGATTATCTTTACAGCAAAGATGCAGGGCGCGCATATTATCTGATCGGCGAAAAAGGCAGAGATGGTGCAGTTTACTGTGTGGGAAGCGGGCAGGCACATCCTCTGTGGGAATATATCATGCAGATGGCGGAACTTACCGGAGCGGATTCACCGGGAATCGGCGCGAGACCATATCCGCCGGGAGCAGTGCGGAATCTGTGTGCAGATATAGATAGTCTTACAAAGGATACTGGATTTGTACCGGAATATACCTTTGAAGAAGGAATAAAAGAAACGCTTTGCTGGCTGGAAAGTCAGAATACAGGAGACAGAAAATAATGAGAAAGAAAATTTCGGTGGTAATTCCCACCTATAACGAAGAGGCAAATGTGGTTCCTCTGTCACAGGCGATCATAGAGGTTATGGAGAAAGATCTCGGTGAATATGATTATGAGATCCTGTTTATAGACAACCATTCAAAAGACAATACAAAAGCGCTTCTTCGAGGACTTTGTGCAAATAACAGAAAGATCAAGGCAATCTTTAATGCAAAAAATTTCGGACAGGCGAGATCACCGGTGTATGGAATGAAACAGGCATATGGCGACTGTGTGGTACGTATGTGTGCAGATTTTCAGGATCCGGTAGACATGATCCCCCAATTTGTCCGGGAATGGGAAAAGGGAACAAAGATTGTAATTGGAGTGAAGAGTGCAAGTAAAGAACGCCGTGGCATGTACCTGGTGCGGGAATGCTATTACAGACTGATCAATAAGATTACAGATATTGATCATATTGATCAGTTTACCGGCTTTGGTCTGTATGACAGAAAATTTGTGGATGTTGTGCGTGATCTGCATGATCCGATGCCGTATCTTCGAGGCATTATTGCTGAGCTTGGATTTGATTATAAAGCGATTGAATATACACAGCCAAAGCGGCGTGCAGGAAAAAGCAAAAATAATTTCTACAGTCTTTATGATTATGCAATGATCGGAATTACTTCTTATTCTAAAGTGGTGATGAGACTGGCAACTTTTGCAGGCTTTATCATTGGGGGACTCAGCCTGGTAGCAGCAGTGGTCTATCTGGTCCTCAAACTCATGTACTGGGATCGCTTTTCAGCCGGAGTTGCACCGATGGTGATCGGTATGTTTTTCCTGGGGGCATTGCAGTTGTTCTTTATCGGACTTCTTGGGGAATACGTTCTGAGCATTAATACCAGAGTTCTTGACAGACCACTTGTGGTGGAAGAAGAACGACTGAATTTTGACGAGCCGGAGGAGGACGAGGAATGACAGATACACAGAAAAAACCACTGTGGAAAAACGAACTGGTATGGCTGTTTCTGATCACAAGCGGACTTTTTGCCATTTTGTACAGTAAATTTATTCTGGGTGGATATGCCTATGTGTTTACAGATACAGGAGCAGATACCATGCAGATCAATTATGCCCAGTATGGACTTTTTTCTTCTCTGTTTCGGAGTGGAGAAAGTGGTTACGTGTTGCAGGCGGGACTGGGAATGGATGTGTTGTCCTATTATCCGGCATATCTGATTCCCTACAATCTTCTGATCCTGCTTGCTCCACAGAGACTTCTTCCATGGGCTGTTCTTGCATCTGCCTATCTGAAGATGATAACGATTTCCCTTGTTGGATATCTGTTTTACAGAAAACTGATGCAGGATGGAATCGGAACTATGGCAGCGGCGCTCGCATGGACCTTTTCCGGTTATGTGATTCTCTGGGGACAGCATTACGGCTTTTGTACCTGTATGGCACTGTTTACAGTTTTTATGTATTTTCTTCAGTGTTATCTGAATGGAGAACAGCGCTGGAAAAGTGCAGGGCTCATGATCACGGTAACGATGCTGCTGATCTCCAGTTATTATTTCCTGTACATGATTGCTTTTTTTGCTGTATTTTATGTCTTTATTTACAGCATCATGCAGCGATATTCCCTGAAACGTACTGCTGGAAAAGTGGCCGGACTTGGCGGTATGGGAATTCTTGGTGTACTGATCGGAGGAGTGGCACTGGTACCGATCGCAGATACATTTCTGGAGAGTGCCAGAGCAGGGGTACTGGCTGCAAAAGGAACTTCTCATTTACTGAGTCCATATAAAGGAAAAACGCTGGGAACGATCGTGGCCAGATTTTTTTCAAATCATATGCTGGGAATTGACAAAGATTATACAGGATACCTCAATTATTATGAGGGAATGATACTTGCGGTCAGTATCCTGACAGTTTTTGCAGTCAGCTATTTTATTGTAAAGAAAAGCACCCGAGTAAAGGCACTGGTTCTTACGGTGTTTCTGGTCTTCTTGACGATCATGCCGCTTACCAGCCGTATTCTCGTATTTACGAAACATTCCTATCGATGGACGTTTATGATATGTTTTGTGGAAGCTCTTGTTATTGGATGTTTCCTTCAGGATGTGTTCAGAGAAAAGAACAGAAAAACAGTACTGACCGGCAGCATACTTGCCATTGTTATCTGTGGCGGATTGCTGGC
>OOCB01003764.1_pt1 | contig 14165 bp, 16 predicted proteins | sample 1671351 | NCBI WGS metagenome assembly OOCB01 (sample SAMN06348148, study PRJEB24527) | human gut metagenome | biome: human gut; feature: ankylosing spondylitis patient; material: feces | host: Homo sapiens | place: China | collected 2015-10
TCGGTGCAATGGTTTCGTCGACGGACCAAACTCAGCAGGTTCCTTCTATGTTCTTTCTTATTATACATTATTTTGAAAGACCTGCTTCAAGTGTCCGTCTCGTGAAATCCATTCACCTTCGGGCTTGCCGCAATATTGGCTTATCCATGAACAGTAACAAGTAAAGAGGAAGAGAGGAAAACACTATGCAGGCAAAACAGGAAAAATGGGACTTATATGATCAGCAGGGCAGAAAAACAGGAAAGACCATTCAGGCAGGCGAGAATGTTCCGCAAGGATATTGTCTGTACTGTGTTGGTATCTGGGTAATTGACAGCGAGAAGAAGATTTTGCTCACAAAGCGAAGCAGTCAGAAACGTTATGCACCTGGTAAGTGGGAGAACACAGGTGGTCATATGATTTCAGGAGAGACAAGCAGACATGCCATTGTGCGTGAGCTTAAGGAAGAAACAGGCATTCAGATTGAAGAAAATGAGCTGATTGAGCTTGGAGATAATCATATTGGTCAGTTCCTTGGCGATAATTATGCCGTTTTTAAAGATGTGGCACTTGATGAGGTTCATCTTGAAGAAGGAGAGACAGAGGATGTTATTAAGGTAACACTTCCACAGCTTGAGGAAATGGCAGAGAAGAAGATGCTTAGTCCTGCAGTGTGGGATCACATGGCTGGATATAAGGATGAGTTTTATCGTTTGTTCGATTAAGCAGATATTAAAAACAAAGCCAATACAAGTATATTTGCAGAATAGGCTTTGTAATGAAAACGAAGAAAGAGGTGCGGCATGAGTCAGCTGTTAATAAAGTCACAGGACATTCGCTATACAAAGCTTACATTTACAATCGAATTTACAGAGGATACCATGCTGCCGAAACAGAAAGTTTCCGCTATACGTGGCGGAATTGGTGAAATGCTGCTGCGTGCTAATTGCGTGCGAGGGCGCGAATGTGAAAAATGTGATTTTGCAGATGAATGTATCGTGCAGCGCATCATGTATTCTAAATATGAAAAGAAGCCATCTTTTGTGACAACAGGCGAGAGCGTAGGCTATGTGCTTGAATGTGATAATTATAAGGAAGAGTTTTATCAGGGAGATCAGTTAAGCTTTCAGCTAATTCTCTTCGGAAAAAATATTGTTTACTTTAATCAATATCTTCAGGCAATCAGCATGCTCGGAGCATCAGGTCTTGGCAAGCATCAGGCACATTTTATTATTGTTTCTGTTAAAAATCAGTATTGGCAGGATATTCTTGTAAATAACAGCATTCAAATGGGAAATTATCAAATTTCCACGCTGGGAGAATATATTGATTACCGAATGAGACAGCTGCAAAAAGTACAACAGGGAAGTTTGTCTAAGGTAAGTGACGCTTGCTATTCAGGGATGTTGACGTTTCATACACCATTTACGGTAAAATATCAGGGAGAATTTATTCGTGATCTTCAAATGGATCCAATCATCGCGTCCATTCGCCGCCGCCTTTACATGCTGGACTGCTTTGAAGGCATCGAAGCAGAAATATTTTGGGAAGAAACGCCAGAGACAGCTGTTACTACGCGTCAGCAGTCAAGATTAGAAGGAGTCAATCGCTATTCAAATAGAAAAGACAGCGCAATGACACTTCGTGGAATCAAAGGAAAAGTTTGGTTTAATGATGCAAATGAAGATACAATGAAACTGCTGTTTGCAGGAGAATTGCTTCATATTGGAAAAAACAGCAGCTTTGGATTTGGGGAGTATCAGGTGATGTGGTAATGAATTTTCCACCTGAAGTTTCACGAAGGTGGCTTCGGCGAAGTGTTTGTCGGCGTCACTTTTCCGCGGGTACCTGTTACACGCCTTATTATCATATGTTCTTTGAAAGTCCCGCTACAACGTTCCGCCTCGTAAATCACATTCGCCTCAGTCACCATTTACGTAGTGAAGGGGGCACCACAAGAGTTCTGCGTGGTAACAGCCCGCGAGGGCATTAGAGCAAAAATAAATGGAAAAATTCTCGGGACGCCTGTAATATTGACATAGACAAGTTGAATTTCTATAATCTTTTTAAAAACAGAGGTCATTAGGCCTCTGGCATAAAGACAGGGGAGATTAGAATTGAAAGAAAGAAAAGAAGAATATCATCAGACAGAAGAAGGCAGAAATAAGCTGGAAGTATTTGATGAACAGTGCCTGCACACAGAGCGAACAGGACGTATCAGTGAAGTGCAGAAAAATAGTTACCTAATTCGATATTTGGAAAAGGAGATTCCGGCAAAATTAAGTGGAAAATTTTATCGGGAAGAAACTGTGTTTCCAGTAGTTGGAGATTATGTGACTTTTCGTTACAATCCAAAAGGCGATTCAAAAATTATAGAGATTTGCGAACGAAAAAATTTCCTGACGCGTCCAGATACGGCAAAAAGTATGAAAGAACAGCCAATGGCAGCAAATATTGACTATGCCTTTCTTGTCATGTCATTGAATGACAATTTCAGTGTCAATCGTGCAGTGCGCTATGCGGCAACTGTTTTGCAGGAAGGCGTACAGCCGATAGTAATTTTAACTAAAGTGGATTTATGTCCAGATGTGGAAAAACTGAAAGAACAGCTTAAAGAAATGCTTCCGCAGATAGAAGTTCATGCGGTCAGTGCTTTGACAGGTGATGGGATGGATAAATTACAGGTGTATCTGCAGCCAGGAAACACAATTGCACTTCTAGGATCTTCAGGTGTGGGAAAATCAACACTTGTCAATGCGTTAGCAGGAACAGAGATTATGAAAACAGGTGAGATTCGTGAAAAAGATGCGAAAGGACGCCATACAACAACATATCGAGAAATGATTGAACTATCGAATAATGTTGTAATAATAGATACACCGGGAATGCGGGAGATCGGACTTTGTGATGTAGACGAAGGAATTGATGATACCTTCGAAGATATTGCAGAGTTGGCTGCGCAGTGTAGGTTCCGTGACTGCACGCATACAAATGAACCGCGCTGCGCAGTAAGGCAGGCATTGGAGAATGGCCAATTATCAAAAGAGCGTTTTGAACTGTATCGTTCACTTCATGTCGAAAGCAGAAAAAGTGCAGATATGAAGGCAATAGCAAAGGCAAGGAAAGCGTTGAATAAGACAAGAAAAAGATGAAAAAATAGGATGACAATAGCTGTATTTAGTGTTATACTTAATTCAGTGTCAAAGGTAAGTATACCTCGTTAAATATGTCCAAATTGTTAACATGCACGAAAAACAGCTATTGTCAGAATATTCTGATAAATACCTGCAAAAACAGGCTCTGGAAATCGCATAAAACCTAGGTTTTTGAAGGGGTACTGTAGAAATGAGGTACTAGCCCGAGAGGGCATTGACACATATCCATTCCAAGCATAGCATCTCTAAAACTATTCTTGTAGAAATGAGGTACTAGCCCGTGAGGGCATTGACACCTACTTCATGTAACTCTATTAACTCGACTAACTCTTTGTAGAAATGAGGTACTAGCCCGAGAGGGCATTGACACAATTGACAACTGTTTAACCGATATGTCGTTACCAGTTAAGTAGAAATGAGGTATAAGCCCGTGAGGGCATTGACACTTCAAAACACCAAACGAAAATCCATCACTATTATGGTAGAAATGAGGTATAAGCCCGAGAGGGCATTGACACGCTAACCAGACGTCGGTCGTCACCCTAATATACAGCAATGTAGAAATGAGGTACTAGCCCGAGAGGGCATTGACACAAAAAGACTCACGGATTCTCTAGGTACGTTCTCCATAGTAGAAATGAGGTACTAGCCCGAGAGGGCATTGACACATACCTGTGCGAACGGGATATCGACGATATCACCGTAGTAGAAATGAGGTATAAGCCCGTGAGGGCATTGACACCTCGTTTCAAACGTGGGGAAAAATTTCCCAGCTCAGTAGAAATGAGGCATAAGTCCGAGAGGGCATTGACACGACTTCCGTCTTGAGAGACGGATCAACGTAATACCTGTACGTAGAAATGAGGCATAAGCCCGTGAGGGCATTGATACCTGCCAAAATTCTCGTAGCAAAGTGTCATCATGTCGTAGAAATGAGGTAACAGCCCGAGAGGGCAATAACATGTGATTCCATGCATATATCATGCATGGAAATTTTTTTGAAAAAAATAAAAAAAGGCATTGACAAAACATTCAATACGTATTACAATGAGTATTGTAAAGAAGAAAACCTATTGATATTTCCTTAGGGCGGTTGCCTGAGTGGAATCCCAAACTGAAAGGTGGAAAGACTATGAAAAAAGATACAATTGTAGTAATCGGTGAGGCATTGGTTAGTGTTGTAGCAGAGATCTGGAAAGACAGAAATGAAAAGAAGGAAGGAGAAAGCGATTCATAATAGTAACTGTTGGCAGCAAATGATAAGAAACAATTGATCGGTAATAAGTATTTTTAGAACGAAGGGAGAAAGGTATGTTAGCGATTACGATTTTTGTTATTGTAGGAATGGCGGTTGTGCAGGTGGTTGCTGATGTGTATGGAGAATAACTGGAATAAAATAATGTATAGATGTAACTAGTGAAAGCAGAATAGATTTGGGAGGAGATTACAATGGGAAGAAGCAGTGAACATCAAAGAGTGCAGCGTGAAGGTAAGAAGAGAGATTATGAAACCTGTTGTGTGTGTGGAAATAAGGAAAAACCAGAAGGACATCATGTGATCGATTATCAATATGGAGGAGCGGCAACATTGGATAATATAGTAACATTGTGTCAGAAGTGTCATAAACAAGTGCATCGTGGAAATATAGATTTGATAAAGTTCTAAAAAGCAAACCCTGTCATCTGGCAGGGCTTTTTATGTTTGTATTCTTATGCAATATGATCCGACCTATAAAATGGTTACGGTTAATAAAAGAACAGGCCTACCTCCGGAGAGATAGACCTGTCTTTTTTTCAAGATCTTTTATAACACCAATAGTAATATCGCGACTGCCATGATCAGGGACCGTGACAGCGTAAGGATTACCAGCCTTTCGGAACTGGTTGTGTGAACCACGAATCCTAACTAAACACCAACCGTTAGCTTCTAAAATCTTCTTGATTCTGCAAAATGTCATATGCAACCTCCTTATAGGGAAAACAGTTAATGGTTTCAAATTAAACAATTACTCTGTTATAAGCTGCATGTTTTGCTAAATTCAATATAACATAAGAAAAGATAAAATACAAGATAAAATATAAAATTTAAAAAAAAGTATTGACAAAGACTATAATACGTATTATACTGTGAATCGCAAAAGAACAATACTCATTATAATCTTCCTTAAAAAGGGGCGGCATATAAGGAGGTAAAGCATGGAAGTTGATAAGGCATTGAAGGTAGTGGTTATATGTGTGGAGTGTGCAGCAAGTGTTGTAGCTATTATTAAGAATTAAGGAGGAGATTCGCATGAGAGTGAATGTAATGAAGAAGGGTGATTCTATTTTAAATGTAACAGAGAACATGGTAGTAGTAAAGAGACGCAGTGGTGAGGTAGATGTAATTCCATTTTGCAAGGAAGGAAATGTGTGGAGAATTGATCAGGAACATGTAGTAACAATTGGATATGGAAACAATACAGTTGAAGATAGTGTAGCAGATGGTGATGTAACAATTATGACATTTTAAGTAATTAGAGAAAAGGTTAAAGATTTGGAGGATATGAATATGGAAAACAAGAAAGATAAGGCAATGGTAGTTGTAATAAGCGGACTTACAAGTAATCAGGCAGGACAGTTGACAAAAGAATTTACTAAGGCAAAGGACAAATATGCGCCGAAAGCTAGAGGAACAATTGCAAAAGGATCGATGGAAAATGTAGGAAATATGATTCAGGGAGGATATGCAAAAAAAATCACAAAAAAGAGTTGACTATTGGCTTGCTTTATATGAAAATAGTAAGTGCAGGAATGCCTTGCGAAAAATAGATATGATATTAGAGGTGATGAAATGAAAGAAAATTTTGTATATCCAGCGAGAGTGAAGGAGGAAAATGGACTTCTTCAATTAAAATTTTTGGATTTTCCAGAAATTACATTAATTGAGGAAGAGACGATGGATGAGTTAATTCGATCTGCACAGGATAGTCTGGCATTGACAATACTTGACTATGAGAGTAGAAACGTTGAACTTCCAAAACCAACAATAGACAAACAGGATGTGATTTATATTCATATTTGGCTTCCATATTTCAGAAATGCAACAAAAGAAATATATGTAAAAAAGAATGTCACAATTCCACAGTGGCTTGATATTCTGGCAAAAGAAAATAAGGTGAATTATTCAGCGGCGTTGGTAAAGGGAATAAAAATGGAGCTTGGTATAAAAAGCTAAAGAAGCATGAAGGGGACAGATATGATCATTGATTTTTTATATGATGCAGACAGTTATAATAAGATTTTGTCAAATTATGGAAGTTGGCCATATACCTGCCCTTCGTGTAAAGCTGTTGGAAAATGGCAGCGCCATGGAATATATTCAAGATATTTGTTAGTTAATGAAAGTGAAGAAGTGATTAATAAAGGCAGTGATGCATTGAATGATGATTTGAGCGAAGGAAATAAAGCGTATGCACTTAAATTGATTGAGTGTGGATGGAAACCGTGTCGAATGCAAATATTGCGCTTTAAGTGTAAAATATGTAAGCACACGCATGCGATTCTTGTAAAAGAGATGATTCCATTTTCAGTGTATGCAATTAGAAGTATAGCAAAAATTGTTAGCTATAGGATTTCAGGGCAGGCAATTGTAATGGCAGAAAAGGAAAATTGGATTTCTCATCAATATTTTTATCAATGTATCAAACGATTCGAACAAGAAAAGCCTAAACTAAGCATGTTGTATAAAAATCAGGTATTAGAAAATCAGTTAGCAGATCGTGAAAAAAACTTATACAAGTATTTGAACGAAGACAGATTCCAACGGTGGAACTGTCTTTTTTTATGCAGTATCAATGGCCGTTGTTTATGTGAAAGAGTAAGGTGCATGTATAAAAAAACATGGCAATCGGTTAGTGATTGAGAAAGATGGAAATTTATTGACAGAATTGCGATTAATTCACGTGACAGGAGTTTCGTTGATTGGAAATGTCCAGATTACAACACAGGCATTGCATGCAGTTCTTCAGGCGGGGGTGGATATCAGTTTTTTCTCAGGGTCTGGTCGATATCTTTTTGATATAGAGGAAGGGTGTGTTCGCTTAAGGGCAGAGGCTTTCAAACAATTTTGCAGCGCCTATGAAAAATGGATGCAGGCTCCGATTAGTCAGGATATGCCACAGAATTTTAGAGATGTTATACGACAGCAAGCTGACATATTAAAACAGGCGGTAAGAGAGCAAAAGACATATCAGCCCTTTGAATGGAAAGGAGCAGGTGAACAAACAGAATGTATTTGATATGTTATGACATTACTTCCAATAAAAAAAGAAGAAAAGCAGCTGAAATATTGTGTGATTATGGGCGACGAGTTCAATATAGCGTTTTTGAATGCGAAATCAAGAGAAAACAGTTTGAAGAGTTGTATGCAAGGCTATCTGATTTGTCAGAAGGGATGAAGGATGGAAATATTCGGATATATCAGATTGCAAAGGAAAAAATGCAGAAAATAGTAGTTCTTGGTAATCCATCATGTATACATGAGGATGATTTAGATGATATAGTTGTAATATAACAAAAAAAGAGCGTGAAAAATGGGACTTTACAGTAAGATAATTGATTTGCAAAAGCTGAACCAGTCCTGGGAAAAGGTGAAGGGCAATAATCCAGCAGCAGGAACAGACCAGATCAGCTGCGCACAGTTTGATGCAAACAGTCGTATGGAATTGAAGCAGTTAAACGTGGAGCTATACAACCATGAGTACAAGGTTCAGCCTGTTCGTTTGGTATACCTTGAAAAGGGAGAAAAGGTGCGAGAGGTCAGCCTATATACAATGCGAGATAAAGTCGTTCAGACATCAATTGCACAAGAGCTGCATAAAATCTATGAACCGAGATTTTCAAATTGCGTATACGCGTATCGTAGTAATCGGTCTGCCATGATAGCAGCCGAGAAGATTGAGAAAGAGATTCTTTCGGGACAATATACGTGGGCTGCCAAAACAGACATCGAATCTTTTTTTGATCGAATTCAGATATCGGTATTAAAACGAAAACTGAGGCGGATTATAAAAGAAGATGAAGTAATAGAATTGATTGAAATGGAGCTGAAGGCTCCAGTACTTGGTAAGAGTGGACAATTGGAAGCAAAGACACTTGGAATTTATCAGGGGTCGTCAATTTCACCAGTGCTGTCAAATATTTATTTAGACGATTTCGATCATATGATTGAAAGAGAACCAGTGTTTTATATTCGATATTCAGATGATATATTAATAATGGGAAGGAGTCGTGATCAACTTCAGAATCTTATCACAAAGATCAAAATATTGCTGGAACCATATGGATTAATGTTAAAGGACGAAAAAACGTTACTTTGCCCATTGGAGCAGAAAATTGAATTTTTAGGCTATACTTTTGACAAAAATGGAAAGACAGCTCCGCAGGCAGCGCTGCAAAGGCTAGATCAAAGTCTTGAGGAAGTATGGTTAACGCAACCACAATTAAGTTTGGAAGAACGTTTGAAAAGAGGCGCACAAATCTTGAATGGCTGGGAGCAATATTATAATAAGAAAGAAAAGATTCAAGGAATTTGTGAATTTGTTGTTGTAGTGTATATGCTTCGCCATAAGATACAATTGAAAGAATTTTCACAAAGTCGCAGAGAATTTAAAAATTTTCATAAGGACATTGCAGAATATTTAATCAATGTGTGGCAGGAAAATGGTTGGAGTGATTTGATCCTGTTAGAGTATGAGCAATATTTTCAAATAGATGAGCCACAAAAAGATCTTGATAATGAACTAGATTTGAATATCAAGAGAGAGATACTGGAGTCTTTTTCACAATTATTTCAAACCGAAACTCAGGAAAATTGGAGCGAGTTAATGCAGCTTTATGCTGATGCAGGAAGATATAGCCAGGCGGAAAAAATTGTAGATAAAATTACGCGGCTATCGGATCTGGAAGATGAAATGCCAATGTTTTCTTCAGAAAGTAGATGAATGGATCCCAGTGAGGTATTTGTACTCACTGGGAGAGATCCTAGCAGCAAAAGCAAAGAAAATTATAGATTCTGATAAAGACAAGAAGACAGTTAGTCTTACAGTAGAGATCTTTCCATAGAAAATCAGAAGAAAAGGACAGAATCCTGGGCAGGTACTAAAACTTCCATATGGTATTCATCCAATTGGGAAAAAAAGAAGCTATTTTTGTAATGAAGCTATGGCTCCAACAAGTGACTTAAATGTATTTATGGAGCGTATTGTAAAATGCAATATGATAACAGTAAAGAAAATTATTGCAGTAAACTTGAATGAAAAAGAACCGCAGCAAGTGTATAGTGGAGGAAATAACCAAAGTAGTAGAGCTACAGTACATGAAGTAGATTATAAAAAGCTTGGCACTGTTCCAGAAAATATACGGCTTGTATTACAAGGTTGCTCATTGATGGCATATCTTGTTAACAAGGCTGTATCAACTGGGTATTTGTCACATGGAGAACGTCTGTCTGTTTTGTATGTTTTTGGACACATGGGTGAAGATGGACGTGAGTTTGTTCATACTGTAATGTCGTTTACGCTGAATTATCAATATTTTACAACCGATAAATTTATTAAGAAGCTTTTATCACGCCCAATCAGTTGCGTTAAATTACGGGAGCAATATAAATCAGTCACAGCAGAATATGGCTGTAATTGCATGTTTAAACGGACAAAAAACTGTTATCCGTCTCCGGTTCTCCATGCAATTAAGAAAAATTCTGAGGAAAGCAGTGATATTACATTGCCAGTTAGCCGACATGTTTCGGAGGAGAAAAAGCAGGCTGTGTATCAGGAATTGAATATTCATGCACAAGTGCAGGAATTGGCAGAAAAGATAGTTGAGTTCCGACGCCAGAAAAAGGGAATTGATAAATCTATTGAAAAGATTGAGAAAGAATTGCACGTAATTTTTGATAATGCAAGAATTGACTGTATGGAGGTCAGCATGGGAATGCTTGTAAGAAGAAAAAAGGGAGAGAACTATGAGTGGGTAATTGAAATTTGAAAGTTACAGTTTACGAGTCATGCTAGATCTGGAGAAATTTCATGATTGCATGAAGATTTGACAGCTTAGAATGATGAAGTGAATGGGTGTCATGAGAAGAGTAATAAAAGACTTTTGAAAATTATTAAAAATAGGATGACAGCAGCTGCATTTGGTGCTATACTTAATACAGTGTCAAGGGTAAGTATATCTCATAAAATATGTCCAAATTGTTAACATGCACGAAAAACAGCTGTTGTCAGAATATTCTGATAAATACCTGCAAAAACAGCCTCTTGAAACCGCATAAAACCTAGGTCTTTGAAGGGGTACTGTAGAAATGAGGTAACAGCCCGAGAGGGCATTGACACGCCACAAGCTCATCCAGAGCTACCCAGAAGTTATCTGAGTAGAAATGAGGTAACAGCCCGAGAGGGCATTGACACTTTTTCTCCGGTAGCTGTAAATGTAAAAAATATACAGCAAAGTAGAAATGAGGTAACAGCCCGAGAGGGCATTGACACAGCCAGTATAGGATACCGATTAACTCTGATTTGTTAACTGTAGAAATGAGGTAACAGCCCGGTAGGGCAATAACATGTGATTCCATGCATATATCATGTATGGAATTTTTTTGAAAAAAAATAAAAAAAGGCGTTGACAAAACATTTAATACGTATTACAATAAGTATTGTAAAGATAAAACCTATTGATACTTCCTTGTGGCAGTTGCCTGAGTGGAATCCCAAACTGAAAGGTGGAAAGACTATGAAAAAAGATACAATTGTAGTAATCGGTGAGGCATTGGTTAGTGTTGTAGCAGAGATCTGGAAAGACAGAAATGAAAAGAAGGAAGGAGAAAGCGATTCATAATAGTAACTGTTGGCAGCAAATGATAAGAAACAATTGATCGGTAATAAGTATTTTTAGAACGAAGGGAGAAAGGTATGTTAGCGATTACGATTTTTGTTATTGTAGGAATGGCGGTTGTGCAGGTGGTTGCTGATGTGTATGGAGAATAACTGGAATAAAATAATGTATAGATGTAACTAGTGAAAGCAGAATAGATTTGGGAGGAGATTACAATGGGAAGAAGCAGTGAACATCAAAGAGTGCAGCGTGAAGGTAAGAAGAGAGATTATGAAACCTGTTGTGTGTGTGGAAATAAGGAAAAACCAGAAGGACATCATGTGATCGATTATCAATATGGAGGAGCGGCAACATTGGATAATATAGTAACATTGTGTCAGAAGTGTCATAAACAAGTGCATCGTGGAAATATAGATTTGATAAAGTTCTAAAAAGCAAACCCTGTCATCTGGCAGGGCTTTTTATGTTTGTATTCTTATGCAATATGATCCGACCTATAAAATGGTTACGGTTAATAAAAGAACAGGCCTACCTCCGGAGAGATAGACCTGTCTTTTTTTCAAGATCTTTTATAACACCAATAGTAATATCGCGACTGCCATGATCAGGGACCGTGACAGCGTAAGGATTACCAGCCTTTCGGAACTGGTTGTGTGAACCACGAATCCTAACTAAACACCAACCGTTAGCTTCTAAAATCTTCTTGATTCTGCAAAATGTCATATGCAACCTCCTTATAGGGAAAACAGTTAATGGTTTCAAATTAAACAATTACTCTGTTATAAGCTGCATGTTTTGCTAAATTCAATATAACATAAGAAAAGATAAAATACAAGATAAAATATAAAATTTAAAAAAAAGTATTGACAAAGACTATAATACGTATTATACTGTGAATCGCAAAAGAACAATACTCATTATAATCTTCCTTAAAAAGGGGCGGCATATAAGGAGGTAAAGCATGGAAGTTGATAAGGCATTGAAGGTAGTGGTTATATGTGTGGAGTGTGCAGCAAGTGTTGTAGCTATTATTAAGAATTAAGGAGGAGATTCGCATGAGAGTGAATGTAATGAAGAAGGGTGATTCTATTTTAAATGTAACAGAGAACATGGTAGTAGTAAAGAGACGCAGTGGTGAGGTAGATGTAATTCCATTTTGCAAGGAAGGAAATGTGTGGAGAATTGATCAGGAACATGTAGTAACAATTGGATATGGAAACAATACAGTTGAAGATAGTGTAGCAGATGGTGATGTAACAATTATGACATTTTAAGTAATTAGAGAAAAGGTTAAAGATTTGGAGGATATGAATATGGAAAACAAGAAAGATAAGGCAATGGTAGTTGTAATAAGCGGACTTACAAGTAATCAGGCAGGACAGTTGACAAAAGAATTTACTAAGGCAAAGGACAAATATGCGCCAAAAGCGAGAGGAACAATTGCAAGAGGATCGAAGGAAAATGTGGGAAATATGATTAAGGGAGGATTTGCAAAAAAAATCACAAAAAAGAGTTGACTATTGGTTTGCATCTGATACAAATCGGCCATATGATTGCGCAGATAATAGAGGGAGTGAAAAAAATCTGGGAAGAGATTCAACAAAGTAGAGAACAAAAGCATCGAAGAATGTTGGAGAACTTCAAGATGGTTGATCTAAAAGAGTATAAAGAAGAAATACAAGAGCAATGTCAAATCCGGTTTGAGTAGACTGATTGGTTGAGGGGAGGTGGTTGAGATGAATATCAATCAGAATAGGAACAGACAAGTAACACAAAGAAAGTCTGCGCCTTAAAAGAGAATTGGTAGAACAAAAGTTTTGACTTTTTTGATTGGAATTCAGAAAAGAAAAAAAGATAAGTTTACTCGTCAGAGCTGAATGAGGACAGAACATCTTGACTTTCCGCGAGGCTTGGAGTACAATTATCATGATTACATGTAGAATTTGCTCAGATTAGATCGGAGAATTGTATGGGCTATTTATCAATCAGACAGACAGCGGAAAAAAGGAACCTTTCGGCAAGATGGATCAGTGATCTTTGCAACGCCGGACGAATTTCCGGAGCAACGAAAATCGGTTCATACTGGGCGATTCCGGCGGATGCGGAAAAGCCAGCTGACGCAAGAATCAAGAGTGGTCGCTACGTGAAGACAAAAGAAAACTAAGAAAGGGGTCGTACCAATGGCTGCAATCAATGATTTAATTAGCCAGATCCAAGATGAGACTCTTCGAAATAGAATTCAGGAAGAAGTTAGTAAAATGGCCAAGCAGAAGAAATTCGGCTTGGTCTTTGAAGAACATATGCCGGAAAGCACGCCTCTCTATGATATGCCCATTAAAAGAGGCTGTAATGTTATGCGCCGTGATAGCAAGGATGACAAATCCATCTATGTTGTGCTGAGAGCAGAAGGCGATACTGCTGTTTGTGTTAAACCAGAACAGAAAGATGAAGCTGTCACTTTTGAACTGAAAGATATCGTTCGTGTCGCGGAATTTGGAGAATCCATTTATCCCTATCTGAAGCCGTTGGATTCAGTTTGCAATGCACCGGATAGCGATCTTTGGCACACGCTGATTGAAGCGGACAACTATCACGCCTTGCAGCTTCTGGAATATTTGTATGCGGGTAAGGTGGATTGCATTTATATCGACCCGCCATACAATACCGGCGCAAAGGACTGGAAATATAACAATGACTATGTGGACGGCAATGATGCTTACCGTCACAGCAAGTGGCTCTCGTTTATGCAGCGGCGTTTGCAGTTGGCAAAGAAGCTGTTGAATCCGGCGGATTCTGTTTTGATTGTCACCATTGATGAAAAAGAATACCTGCATTTGGGATGCTTGCTGGAAGAAATGTTCCCAGAGGCTAATATGCAAATGATTAGCAGTGCGATAAATGGAAAAGGTGTGGCGAGAAATAGCGAGTTTGCAAGGGTGAATGAATATATCTATATTGTTCGATTCGGAGAATGTGGGGTAAATCCACTTCCGTTACCAGATGAGTGGATAGGCAATGTAAAAACTTCAACAACAAAACAGGTGCGATGGGGAAGCTTAATGAGAAGTGGATCAGGCGCGCTGAGAAGCGATTCTCCAGGGTGTTTTTATCCGATATTTATATCGAAAGATAAAAAACACTTTTGGGGCGCAGGCAA
>OOCB01003789.1_pt1 | contig 14057 bp, 12 predicted proteins | sample 1671351 | NCBI WGS metagenome assembly OOCB01 (sample SAMN06348148, study PRJEB24527) | human gut metagenome | biome: human gut; feature: ankylosing spondylitis patient; material: feces | host: Homo sapiens | place: China | collected 2015-10
ACGGAACTGACGCCGGAGCTGCTGCGGCTGTTCATTGAGAAGATCGTGGTTCACGAGAAAGAGGTAAAGTGGTCTAAGCACGCGCCCCAGACTGTGGAGATCTACTACAATGGCATTGGCTATGTTGGCAGCGGACAGCAGGACACGGAAGAAGCGCTGGAAGCACCGGACCCCCTACAAACCCAGGACACAGAGAAGCCCCGGCAGGCATCGTAAACACTATGCCCTGCCGGGGTATCCCAGGAATCACTTGTTACCCCTGTGAGGGGGGAACATAAGTTTCCGAGGGTTTTTCTTTTTGCTGATTACAAAATTGAATGCCTGCCTCGTACCCTATTTTTCACGAAGCAGGTGGGCAAAAATGAATCAAAAATGCGGAGCGGACAGGAAATCCTGTCCGCTCCGCGCTCTATTTATTCTATCACATTTAACGGTCAATAATGGTTTCTGCGGTACCTGCGCCGGCCCGCGCCAGTACCGGGATGTCTCCCACTCCGTCCAGCACAATACTGGGACGATAGGCATAGGTGTTCACGGTTTCCCGGGTAGAAACGCCGGAGAGCACCAGCGCCGTGGACATACCGCTCTCCAATCCGGAAATCACATCTGTATCCATGCGGTCACCGATCATCACCGCCTCGGCGGAATGACAGCCCAGCAGACGCAATCCGGTACGCATCATCAGGGGATTGGGCTTGCCGCAGAAATACGCCTGTTTGCCGGTGGCCATTTCAATGGGAGCCACCAGAGCGCGGCAGGCCGGGGCGATACCGTTTTCAATGGGACCCGACACATCGGAGTTGGCGCCGATGAGCTTGGCACCCGCCATCACCAGGTTTGTAGCCTTTGTAAGCGTATCGAGAGAGTAGGCGCGGCCCTCGCCCACCACCACGTAGTCCGGGTTTACATCGTTCATGGTGAAGCCCGCGTCATACAGGGCGTTCAGCAGCCCCGCCTCGCCGATGGCGAATACAGAGCAACCCGGCGCCTGCTCCTTCAAAAAGGCGGCTGTGGCCAGCGCACTGGTATAGAAATGCTCCTCCGGAACATCCAGCCCCATGCGGGCCAGCTTCTGGTTCAGCTCCCGAGGGGTATAGCCGCTGTTATTGGTCAAAAAGAGGTATTCCTTATTCTCGTCATGAAGCCACTGGATAAATTCCCGTACACCGGGAAGAATTTGGTTGCCGTGGTAGATCACACCGTCCATATCGCAGATGAAGCCCTTTTTCGCATTGAAATCGATCGTGTGAAACTGTTCCATTTTGCATACCACCTTTCGTTACAAGGCAACTATAGCACAATTTGCGGCACATTTCCACGCTGTTTTCAAAGCTTTGCGAAAATACTATGCTATTTTTACCGTCTATTGACAATGGAAAGCAAAAGCGCAGACCTCTTTTAAAAGAGGTCTGCGCTTTCAATATCGGATGTATGCTTATTTACAGGAACTTCCGCATCCCATCGGTAGCGATAGCAACATCGCCGCTGATGGTAACGGTGAACTTAATGCCGTTCTTCTCGCCGAAGGCGTCCAGCCAGTTCAGGAACTTCTCGGTCTCGCCATCCACATCGGAACCAACCGTCTTGCAGAGGTTATCGATAAACACCTGAGAGATATCATAGTTACCGGCATAGAGGCCGCTGATGAAACCGCGGAACATCTCATAGCTGTGCAGATCATACTCCTGCGCGTCGATCAGCCGGATATTATAATGAATGTTGTAGGACATATCGCGCTTCGGCTCAATGCACACCACATTGCCGGCCTCATCCTTCGCCGCAGCGTTGATGAGTTCAATGAGCTGCTTGGTCTTGCCGGAACCCTTGACGCCCATAATCAATCTAACCATAGTCGATCACTCCTGTCATTGTTCGTCACCGTTAAAAACAGCACGGGGACGTTTCATGCTTATAGCATACCATAAAGAACAGGAAAAGACAATGCCAAAAACAAAATTAGAAATTTGTTCATATAGCCGGGAGGCAAGGCGTTCAGCCGCCGTAATACAGTCCCAGCAGACGGGCAAGGTCATGAAGCTCCAGATAGCTGACGCCATCCGCAATCAGGCAGGGACCGGAGAGGCTCGGCTGCCCGGATACGGCGGGGCCGTGGGCCTGCTTTTGGTCCGGGCGGATAAAGAACACGGTCTCCCCGCTGTCGGTTTTCACCACTGCGCCGTATTCCTTATCCCAAGAGACCTGAAAACCGGCGGCCTCCGCCACGGCGCGGATGGGGGCGTACAGCCGCGCATCCCCATAGGGGCGGCGCAGTGCGGAGGGCTCAAGGGTGGCCGTGCCGTTGATGTACAGACGTCCGCAGCCATTCAGCGCCAGATAGCCGGGGTAGGCGTATGGAAATACCAGCACCCGCTCCGCCTGCCCGGCGTCATCAGCCCATATCAGCACCCGAGTACCGGGAAGCAAATCCTGACAGGTAACGCGATTCCGGGTAAGATAGGGCGTAATTTTCGCGTCCTCCCACACCTGATACACACTTCCGTCGGACAGCGTGACGGATATTCCGCTGCGGTCCGGAATACCGACGCTTGTAAGCCCATCGGCCCGCACGATCACATCGTACTGCGGCACCCGGTAATCCGCCGGGATGTTGACCAGCAGCACCTCCGGTATAGTCTGAGGCGGCAGGCTCAAGGTTGTAGCTGTGTAGCCGCTGGTCCATGCGTAAACAGTGCTCCCATCCCGAACAGAAGCGGCTGATACCGGCTCACCGGTCACGGCGTCCAGAATCATGGTGTCCTCCCGCAGCCAGAACACGATTCCGTCCGTAGGTGCAGTCTCACCGGGCTTTTGTACCAGAAGCTTGCCGTTTTCCTGCTGGGTCACGGTCCCCCAATACACATCATACTGCGGGTCCGGCACGTAGGCGTGATCGGCGGGGTCTTCGGTTCCGGCAGCCAGTGCGGAGACGCACAGCGCGGCGGTGCAGGCCAGCAAAGCCATGATGCGGAAGTATTTTTTCATAGAAACATCCTCCTGTCAAAATGATTTGGAAAATTAAGGGGTATCTGTCGGTATAGACGCAAGTGCTCCGGAAAAAGTTCCCATAAAAAATTGTACCGCCTGCCGCGTTTGCGGCAGACGGTACAAGGTGTTACTTCATCAGCTCGCACACCAGATCGGTATAGCCGGAGGGATCGTCCAGCGGCAGACCGGCAATAAGAAGTGCCTGATCGTACAGGAGCTTGGCGTACTTTTTTGCCTTTTCCGGGTCGGCGGAAACGGCGCTCTCCAGCGCGGCAAAAACGGGATGCTCCGTGTTCAGCTCCAGAATCCGCTGGGCCTTGATGCCGCTGTCCGGCTGCATGGCCTGAAAATATTTTTCCATCTCAAAGCTGACGCCCTCACCGGCGCTCAGGCAAACCGGGTGGGACTTCAGGCGGGCAGAGGGCTTTACCTCCGCCACGGCGTCTCCCAGTGTGTCCTTGACAAAAGTGAATACATCCTCATGAGCGTCCGCGGCCTCCTTGGCCTTTTCCTGGTCCTCCGCCTCGGCTACGCCATCCATAGCGGAGCGGAACTCCTTATCCTTGTAGGTCCGCAGCGTTTGTGCCACGAACTCGTCCACCTCCTCGGTGAAGTAAAGAATCTCAATGCCCTGATCCTTCAGCGCCTCAAGCTGGGGCAGACGGTCGATCTTGTCCACGCTGTCGCCGGCGGCGTAATAGATGACCTTCTGGTCCTCCTTCATCCGGGAAACATATTCCTCCAGCGTGACCGGCTTTTTCTCCGTGGAGGACCAGAACAGCAGCAGGTCCTGCAAAAGCTCCTTGTGCGCGCCGTAATCGCCCACCACGCCGTATTTCAACTGGCGGCCGAAGTTCTTCCAGAAGGTCTCGTAGGCCTCCCGCTCATCCTTCAGCATTTTGGCAAGCTCGCTCTTGATCTTCTTTTCCAGATTGGCGGCAATAACCTTCAGCTGCCGGTCATGCTGCAAAAGCTCACGGGAGATGTTCAGGCTCAAATCAGGAGAGTCCACCACGCCGCGGACAAAACGGAAATGCTCCGGCAGCAGATCGGCGCACTTGTCCATGATGAGCACGCCGCTGGAATAGAGCTGCAGGCCCTTTTCATATTCCTTGGTGTAATAGTCGAAGGGCGTGACGCCGGGGATAAACAGCAGCGCCTTATAGGTCACAGCGCCCTCGGCGGACACGGTGATGACCCGCTGAGGGTCCGCGAAATCATGAAACTTCTCCTGATAGAACTTATTATATTCCTCGGGCTTCACATCCGCCTTCTTCCGCTGCCAGATCGGCACCATGGAGTTCAGCGTCTCCATTTCCACATAGGGTACCTCGTCCGGCTTGTCGGACATACAGGAGGCCACCTTCTTCGTTTTGGTAACGGCCATGCGGATGGGGAAACGGATATAATCGGAATACTTCTTTACCAGTTCCCGGAGCTTCCATTCCTCCAGAAATTCACTGTAATGCGCATCCTCGGTATCATCCTTCAGGTGCATGATGACCTCGGTACCGACATCGGACTTATCACACTCTGTAATGGTGTAGCCATCCGCGCCGGAGGACTGCCACTGATAAGCGGTGTCGCTGCCGAACTTCCGGGTACGGACCGTCACCTGATCGCAGACCATGAAGGCGGAGTAGAAGCCCACGCCGAACTGGCCGATCACGTCGGTGTCCTTGGTGTCATCTCCCACCTCCTGCTTGAACTTGTAGGAACCGGAGGAGGCGATGACGCCCAGATTGTTCTCCAGATCCTCCTTGTCCATGCCGATGCCGTTATCCGTAACGGTAATGGTACGGCCTTCTTTATTTACGGACAGGTCAATTTTGAAATCCTTCCGGGTCAGCTTCACGCTGTCATCCGTCAGGGCCTGGTAGCACAGCTTGTCGCAGGCATCGCTGGCGTTGGAGAGAATCTCCCGGAGAAAAATCTCCTTATGGGTATAAATGGAGTTGATCATCAAGTCCAGCAGACGCTGGGACTCCGCCTTGAACTGTTTCTTTGCCATGAACAGAACACTTCCTTTGTGTATTTTAATATCGAGTATATTGTAGCACGGACAGCGAAGAAAGAAATTACTTTTTTGTAAACTTCACAGTCAAACCGTTGCCTTTCCCTGACCTTTCCGCTAAAATACAGTGGTAACGAGATACGGCGCCGCTCCGCGCCGATGAAAAGAGGCAGCAGATATATGTTTTATAAATTCAGATGCGCGGTGGCGCGGTTCATGTATGGCCGCAACGGAATGGATCAGATGAACCGAACGCTCCTGTGGGCCTATTTAGCGCTATGTATTCTGCGGGCGCTTCTGGTCATTGTGACCCGGTCCATAGTGCTGAGCCGGATATTTGATCTGCTGATCACAGTGATGGCGGTATATCTGCTGTTCCGGATGTTTTCCAAAAACCTGCCGAAGCGGCGGGAGGAAAACCAGAAATTCATGAGCTGGGTCTGGAAAACCCGGAACAGCGCTGCCGGGGCCAAGGCCCGCCGGGCGGACAAGGAGCATAAATACTTTACCTGCAAATGCGGCGCCGTGTGCCGCGTGCCGGTGGGAAAGGGAAAAATCGTCATCACCTGCCCCAAATGCGGTGCGAAGATCGAAGCGAAAACCTGACAAATAAAAGCAGCCCGGAGGATGTGTCCTCGGGCTGTTTTTTTGTTTTGCTTTAGTGGCTATCCTACCTCCGCATATTTCAGCTTGTAATAGCTCCAGCAGCGCCATTTACGGATAGCAGCCTTCAGCGCGGCGGCGGTCTCGTCCGTCCGCTCGAGCAGGTCGCGGTTGGCGATGAGCTCACCATCGGTGAGGATATAGATCTTCTTCTGCACCACAGGCACCAGCCGCCGCACAGAGGAAAGAAAATCGAACCATGGACTTTCACCGCCCCGGCCGGTAAGGTCCAGCAGAACGCTGCCAAGGAACGCGGCGGATACGGTACCGTCCTCCGGCAGTACCAGCTGCTTTGCGGCGGCCTCCCAGTCCAGAGCATCGGCAGCGGCAGCATTAGTCCATATCACATAGGGCGTTTTGTAGGAGCAGAGGATATCCGTCCGGTCATTTTCGGCAATGGCCACCTCGGAGCCAAGCTCGGCATAGCCCTTCTGGTTATCCCCCAGATAGGGCAGATGGTCTCCGTAAAATACCAGTACCACCGGCTCACTGCGCTCCGCGAAATACGCGGTCAGGCGGCCCAGCATGGCATCTGCGTCCCGGACGCCCTCGGTATAGACCTCCAGCATGGTGCGGGTTTCATCAGAAATGTCCGCCGTTACGGAAACAGGAGCAAAGGTGTGTCCCTCGCCGTACTTGTCGGCGGTGTAGCTCATGTGGTTCTGGATGGTGGTGGTGTAGTTGAACAGGGGACGGCCCTCGCTGACCGCCGTTTCAAATTCTTCCTCGATCTGCCCCGCCATATAGTCATCCGTGACCCAGCGGCCCTTGTATTCCGGGTCCTGCATATCCTTGGCAAAAACCGTGTTCTCCGCGCCCAGCCAACGGTAAACATTTTCCCGGTTATAGAACCACGCATCGCCGGGGTGATAGAAGGAGGTGCGGTAGCCATCCGCTCCGAACACCCGGAACAGGCTGTCCAGATTCCGGTTGATAACCCGCATAGCGGAGGTGGTGGTATCCGACAGGGCGTTGGTCTGCATCCCGGTCAGTACGTCGAACTCCGTATTGGCCGTGCCGCCGGCAAAGCCCGGAACAACAATGTGACCGGTGAGGGCGTGGGGGTCATTCTGCAAGGCGTGGAGGTTGGGCAGGGGGTCATCCCCCTCCGCCCAATTGAACATGGAGCCATCGGTGATGTCGGAAAATGCCTCGTTCATGACCATGATAATGTTGACGTCCTTACCGAGCCCTGGCTGCTCCCCGGTCTCCCATCCGGCGGCCTCGGACTTGGAAAAGCCCTCCGGCTTATCCACGGGATAGGTGGTGAACTGGTGGCAGAAGCAGTACGGAAAGCCCAGCTCGTTGAACACGGCGGGGACATAGTAGGCATTGCTGACGCGGAAGGAATTATAGAGGTCATTGCTGGCGTACACCGTGAAGATCAGGGCGGTCAACACGCCGAAGCTGAGGACTGCGCCCACAATGCGCTCTATCCAGCAGCGACCGGGAAACACAGCTACAGCGTCCCGTTTTGTCAGCTTGGCCTTCAGTGCGGCGAAGGACACCGGACGGCTGGGGAACAGGACCCCAAGGCCGATAAGCAGCACGGTGGTCAGCGCCACCACGGCGATGGCCTTCACCGGATAGCGGATGTCATAGGACTGGATGGCGCTGCCTACCTCCCGCAGAAGAGAGAAGTCCCGGGGGAACACCGGCTCGTCCCGGACCTCAATTTTGACCCGGTTGGCAAGGGACAGCGCGCAGACGAAAAAATTCACCAGCGCTCCGCTGTAAAAGATATTCCGAAACAGGAAGGCAAACGTCAGCAGAAGCAGCCCTACGGGCAGGGCGTTGAGTACAATAAGCAGCGGTTGACCGCGGAAAACGGCCAGCACGGTCCGTAGAGCGTTGGGCTGGCACCACAGGGCCAGTAAAGTGATACAGCCTGCCAGCAAAACGGCGGCCAGCAGACTCCCCCAGAGGGGCAGTTCTCTTTTATAGATCCGCTCTTCTTTCAAAACGTAAAGTCCTTTCATATCAGAATACCTCTATTATATGGATTTGCCCGGAATTTGCAAGTATTCCCGAAATTTTGCGAGCTTTGCGAAGCGGAGAGAAAACCGGCATTCCCGAAAAAATCTTGCGGAATTACAATACAAAATGTCGATTTGAAAACAAAAAATACGAACCGTATTGAAAACGAGGGCGATTTGGCGCAAAATCAAGGCTGCGGTGATACCGGAACAACAGCCCCTCCTCAGCAAGTCTGAGCGGCACAACGGCATTGAAATAACGGTCGATTTGCCAACGACTTGCACGGCGACAAGTATACGAAGCGTATGTAAGAAGAAAAGCACGTTTCCTTGTCAAAAGGAAACGTGCTTTTTGAATATCAGTAGATCAGAAGGTCACGACCTCGTTGGCGGGCTTTTCGCAGGGCTTGATGGAGATGATGTGCATTACCGGGCCCTTGCCCTTGTAGGCGGGGTGGTTTTCCACGGCCATGCGGGCCTCCACCTCTACCCAGTCCCGGTTTTTGTACTTGGAAAGGTCCATACCCTTTGCCACAAGACCGAGGAACTGTACATCTGCCTCGCAGCAGACCATGGCAAAGCGGCCGGGGCAATGGGTGCCGGGGTACTTCTTGGAGTGGCACATGAGCAGCTTCATGTGAACGGTCTTGCCCACCCAGCGGTCGGGGTAGTCCATAACGTCCACATACCACACACCGTAATCGTTGTCCGGAATGTCAATGACCTTTTGGTTCAGGTCAAAGGGACAGACCTCACCGTTGTTGTAGTCCTCGCTGTTGCCGTTGTTGTCCTCCAGATAGATGTCCGCACGGCGGTTCACCATCCGCAGATTCCGCTTCCGCAGGGCGGCCTTCAGCTCATCGGTGCAGCGGTTGAACACCAGCAGATCGGCGTTGGTGATCTTCTCCATCATGATCTGACCCATGTTTTTTGCGTAGGGCTCAAAGGTATTGGCGTCCACAAAGGTCATGACCTGATAGAGCACCCAGTTGGCGGGCAGCACCTCCCGGTACAGCCGCTCCATGGACCACATACCGTTGTACTCGATCAGGACCTGCTTGGGCTGGTACTGCTTTTCCCACTCCTTGCATTGGGAGCAGGTCAGGGCGCTCTCCTCGTCCACGGTAACAACAGTCACGTTGTCCAGCGCCTTCTGCTCGTACTCCAGTTCACCTTCCTCGCAGCAGATGAGAAGCGTTTTATCCTCCCGGGCGAAGCCATCCTCTAAAATGCCGTTGATAAATTCAGTTTTGCCGCCGTCCAGAAAGCCGGCGATGAGATATACAGGAATATCAGCCATGAAAATTTTCGCTTACAGGCCGAACAGCTCTGCCAGCTTTTCCTCCTTCAAATCAGAACCGATGACGCACAGGCGGCCGGTATAGTCGGGATGACCGGCGCGAATCTCATGCTCCTCCGGCACATAGTCGAACTCGATCCACGCACCGTCCGTGCCGTTCACAATGCCCTTGGCACGGAGAATGGCGCCGTACTCGCCGGAATCCAGCGCGGTGAGGATGCGGTCGATATCCGCCTGCGTATACACCTTGGGTGTTTCCTTACCCCAGGAGGTGAACACCTCATCGGCGTGGTGATGATGGTGATGGTCATGGCAGGAGCAGTTGGGGTCATCGCACTCGCCGTGGTCATGATGATGCTCGTGTTCATGCTCATGGCCGCAGTACTCGTCATGGTCATGGTGATGCTCGTGGTCATGCTCGTGCTCATGGTCATGGTGGTGGCAGGAGCAGTTGGGATCGTCGCACTCCTCACCGTCATGATGATGGTGATGGTGCTCGTGCTCGTCGGCCTCATGTTCCGCCCGCATCTTCTCCAGCAGTTCATCGGCCAGAGAGACCTTTTCGATGGCGGAGAGGATGGCCTTGCCGTCCAGCTCATCCCAGGGGGTAGTGATAATGGCGGCATCGGCGTTTTTCTCCCGGAGCATGGACACGGCGGCCTCCAGCTTCTCCTGCGTCATCTTCTGAGTCCGGGAGAGGATGATAGTGCCGGCGGCCTCGATCTGGTTGTTGTAGAACTCACCGAAGTTCTTCATATAGACCTTCACCTTGGTGGCGTCTGCCACGGTGACGAAGCTGTTGAGCTTCATCTCGGGAACGTCCTTTACGGTGTTTTCCACCGCCACGATCACGTCGCTGAGCTTGCCCACGCCGGAGGGCTCAATGAGGATGCGGTCGGGGTGGAACTGAGCCTCCACGTCCTTCAAAGCCTTGTTGAAATCGCCCACCAGAGAGCAGCAGATGCACCCGGCGGACATTTCGGAGATCTGGATGCCGGATTCCTTTAAGAAGCCGCCGTCAATGTTGATCTCGCCGAATTCGTTTTCGATGAGCACCAGCTTTTCGCCCTTGTAGGCCTCCGCCAGCAGCTTTTTGATGAGCGTGGTCTTGCCGGCACCCAGGAAGCCGGAGACAATGTCGATTTTTGTCATGGTATCAGTCCTTTACTAAAATTTTATACCATCGCTATCATACCACCAAAATGAAAAAAAGCAACGCTGTCACAGAAAGTTTACACCTTTTTCCTCAAAAAGCTGCGGCAATCCGCCGCGATCTCCCCGGAAAGCAGCAAGAGGCACACCAGATTCGGCAGCGCCATCAGCGCGTTGGAGAGGTCCGCCAGCGCCAGTACCGTTTTCATGGGGATCAATGCCCCGATCAGAACCGCCGCACAGTAGAAAAAACGAATCGGGCACACGGCATCCGGCCCCAGCAAATACGCCGCAGAGACCTCCCCCTGCAGGGCGCAGCCCAGCACGGAGGTAAAGGCGAACAGGCCCAAGGACGCGCCGATGAGCCAGCGTGCCCCCCGGCTCAGAACCGTTTCAAAGGCCCGCAGTGTCAGTGCCGCGCCGGTCAAAGGAATGCCTGCGGCGTCCGCCGCCCCCAGCACGCCGGAGCAGCAGATGGCAAGGCCGGTGAGGGTGCAGATCACAAGGGTGTCGAAAAAAACGCCGGTCATGCTGATAAGCCCCTGCCGCAGCGGGTCCTCCGTATCGGCGCAGGCGGCGGCAATGGCGGCAGAGCCCAGCCCGGCTTCGTTGGAAAAAACGCCCCGGGCTATGCCGTGGCGGATGACAGCACGCCGCGTAACCGTCCCCAATGCGCCGCCCAACGCCGCTGAGGGGGCCAGCGCACAGCGGAGCATTTCCGCTGCAGCCACCGGCAGCCGTGGGAGATTGCCGATAATCACCGCCCCGGCGCCGCCGATGTACAGCAGCGCCATCACCGGCACCAGCACAGAAGAAACATCTGCAATGCGGCGGATGCCGCCAAGCAGGATAACGAGCGCCAGCGCCGCCGTTGCCAGCCCCGTTTCGGCCCGGGGCAGAGAGAACGCGGCGAAAAACGTATCGGCCAGCGCGCCGGACTGAGCCATGGCCCCCATAGAAAAGGACATCAGCAGGGCAAAGAGGGCGTAGAGCCGTCCCATGGGCTTTCCAATCACGCCCAGCCGGGCTTCCATCACCGCCATGGGCCCGCCCCAGCGGGTACCGTCCGGTGCGCGGCTGCGGTATTTGACCGCCAGCATACATTCCGCGAGCTTTAAAGTCAGTCCCAGCAGGGCGGCCAGTTCCATCCACACCAGCGCCCCCGGCCCGCCGGAAACCAGCGCCGCCGCAACGCCCACAATGTTGCCGGTCCCCACCGTAGAGGCAAGCGCGGTCATCAGGGAGCCGAAGGGAGACACACCGTTATTCCCCTTTCGGCGTGCCTCCCGCCCCAATGACAGCCGCAGTGCCAGCGGCAGCATTCGCTGGGGAAACGCGCCTGTCCGCAGCGTCAGCCATGCCCCGGTCCCCAAAAGCAGCCCCACGGTTCCCGGCCCCCATAAAATTGCGTTCAGCAGCTCCAGCAATCCCATCGCCCCCTTGGGGACAGTCTATGCACCGGAAAAGGGTACAAGACCCGTGCGCAAAAGCAGCGGCAGGACGCAAAAAGGAAACGGCCCGCCTCAGCGGACCGTTCCCGGGAAATTCAGAAAATGCGGTAACATAATGGGCTTATACAATAAAGCCGCCATCGGCAGTGAGGACCTGCCCGGTGATGAAGCCCGCCCGCTCCGAGGCAAAAAAGGAAACGGCGTAGGCGATGTCCTCCGGCGTCCCCAAGCGGCCGAGAGGCGTTTCTTTTGCCAGCTCGTCCAGCGTTTCCTGCCCCAAAACCTGCACCATGTCCGTGTTGATGACGCCGGGAGCCACGCAGTTCACCCGGATACCGGAGGGAGCCAGCTCCATGGCAAGAGAGCGGGTCAGAGCGATGATGCCCGCCTTGGTGCAGGCGTAGGCCACCTCGCAGCTTGCGCCCCGCTGGCCCCAGATGGATGAGATATTGACAATGCAGCCCCGCTTTTCGGAGATCATGTGGGGCAGCGCCGCCTTGATGGTGTTGCGGGCGCCGCCCAAATTCACCGCAAGGTATCGGTTCCACATTTCATCGGAAATATCCTGAAAGAGACTTTGCCCCGCAACGCCGGCGTTGTTCACCACCAGCTCCACAGGACTGAACGTTTCCCCCAGTTCCTTGACCATGCTCGCCACGGCGGCACCGTCGGCAACATCCGCCTGAAAGGCGGCGGCCTGACAACCGGCGGCGGTGAGCTCCTCCACCAGCTCCTGTGCCTTATCCTCCCGGTGCAGATAGTTGATGCCTACGGCCCAGCCCTGATGGGCCAGTTCCCGGGCCACGGCGCGGCCAATGCCCCGGGAGGACCCGGTAACGAGTGCAGTTTTCATCGTAAATCTCTCCTTGCTGTGCTCAGCAGATTCGCCTTTGCGGCGGTTCTGCGGTTTTTTCGATTAGGTTACATCGTACCATACCGCAAGATCATTTGCAAGGATACGCAAGGGGGAAATTCCACAGCGTGGATCAATCAAACACCTTCAGGGCATTTTCAAAGTCCGTGGCCAGATCATCGGCGTCCTCAATACCCACAGACACGCGAATCATGCCGGGGGTAATGCCCATCTTCCGGCGGGTCTCATCGGGCACGCCCATGTGAGAGGAGGTGACAGGGTGACTCAGCGTGGTGTGGAGGCCGCCCAGCGTAGGAGCGTACTTGGGGAACTTCAGCGCCAGCATAAACTGGTCGATTTTCTCCAGATCCTCCGGCACGATGAAGCTCAGCATGGCGCAGTAGCCATTTTTGCCGAACATCCGGTCCGCCAGCTCCTTCTGGGGATAGGTAGGCAGGCTGGGGTGATTAACCCGGCTGACGTGCTTGTTGGCAGCCAGCGTCGCCGCCAGTTTTTCCGCCGTGTGCATGGCCTGAGGCATCCGGACAGAGGCGGTGTTGATGCCCCGATGGATGAGCCAGGAGCTGAAGGGGTCACCGGGGGTACCCAGCAGCATGGCCACCGGCTGGATTTTGTCACACAATGCCTGCGTGGTGGTGATGGAACCTCCGATGGCATCGCTGTGGCCGTTTAAGAACTTCGTCAGGCTGTTGATAACAATATCCGCGCCAAAGTCGATAGGCCGGATGGCTATGGGGGTGGTGAAGGTGTTATCCTCCATGAGGTAGGCACCGTTCTTGTGTGCAATTTCCGCCACGGCCTTTAAATCCACCAGCGTCAGCGTGGGGTTAGAGAGGACCTCGGAGTAGATGAGCTTTGTCTCCGGGCGAACGGCCTTGGCGATAACCTCCGTGTTCTGATAATCCACAAAGGTTACCTCAATGCCGCACTTGCTCAAAATCTCCGTCATGACGCAATAGGTCTCGCCGTAGATATTGGAGTTGCAGATCACATGGTCGCCGTGGCTCAGCAGCGTCATCAGAGTGCTGGTGATGGCACCCATGCCGGAGGAGAAAATCAGCGTGGACTCGCCGCCCTCAAGGCAGGAGATGACCTCGCCCAGCGCGGTGCGGTTGGGATTGCGGGTGCGGACATAGGTATAGCCCTTGGTAGCGTAGGTCTCCTGAACCTCTTTGAAACCGCGCATGGTAAAGGCAGTGGTCATGAAGCAGGGGATGGTCTCCGGGGTCATGTCCATGCCCCGGACGTGTTCGCCGCTGTAAAGCGCTTCCGTTGTGTAAGAGTATGCCATAGTGATTCTCCTTATAAACAAATCGTTGGATATGCGGGATCAGGATCTGCCCAGATTCTTGTTGATCTTAGCCATCACTTCCGGGTCATCCTCGGCAAAAACGTGGAAATTGGGGTCCACCTGGCCGATTCCCATATAACGGGCCTTATAATCCTTGAGCAGTGCCCAGAACTTCTTCCGCAGCGCGATCAGTGCCAGAACATTGAAGAACAGGGGGAAGGCCGTGACGATGCTGATTCATGGTATGTCCTCCTGTTCGTCGGGATGGAAAAGCTGAATGAACTCCTTTGCGGAATGGACAACGCCCAATTCCTTGAGCTGCTGATAGCGGATCAGGTCGCAGAGGGTGCG
>OOCB01003806.1_pt1 | contig 13984 bp, 8 predicted proteins | sample 1671351 | NCBI WGS metagenome assembly OOCB01 (sample SAMN06348148, study PRJEB24527) | human gut metagenome | biome: human gut; feature: ankylosing spondylitis patient; material: feces | host: Homo sapiens | place: China | collected 2015-10
CGGCCTCGGCACGGTCACCGCGTGCAAGGGCGTAGCGTGCCGCCCCGCAGGCGAACATCGCGGCGTCGCCGCGGTCGCCCGCGCCGTTCCAGATGTCGTCGCCCTCGGCGATGACCGAGCTGGGCAGCGGTTCGTATGCGGGGTTCATGAAGCGGGCGAAATGGCGGAACGAATTGAGCGCCGAGGCATTGCCCACCCCGTAACCCAGGAAGGGGAAGAAGGGGTTGACGTATTCGGCCTGGTCGTTGGCCCAGATGGCCGCATAGTAGGATTCGCCGCCGGGGGCGTGCATGTAGCCGCCCTTGGTCGCAACGATGCTCTCGGCAGCCCGCAGCTTGGCATAGCGGAATTGGGTGTCGATCACCGGGTCGGGGGTTTCGAGCACGAGGTTCGCGTCGATGCACTCCCTGACGAACGCCATCCGGGCGGCGAATTCGGCCGCCACGTCGGGGTGCAGGGGCTCTCCGCCGCCCGGGTAGGCCTGGAACACGGCGTCGAACGCGAGCGAGTCCCCCGCGGCAAGCGTAAAGGTACCGCTGCCCGCGATGTCGCCCCGCACGACATAGCTGCCCGTGACGCCCTTGGCCGGATCGGTCGTCACGACCTGCGAGAATTCGGGTACGGAAACCGTCAGCGGCTTCGCCCCGACGTTACGCAGCGTGTAGCGCTCGCACATGAGCGGCAGCGTGCGCGAAGGGAAGATCGTACGCGTCATCTCCACGACGGGCTCGGGTTTCATGTCCCGCGCCGAACCGACGTTCATCTTACCGACGCCCCAGCGGCTCCGCACCTCCAGCGCACCGTCGATGGCCACCTGCCCGACCCGTTCGTCCTGCAAGGCCAGGCCGTTGACGCCCAGTAGCGAAGGGATGTCCGCGGCCATGCGGTACATCAGGCTGGCGTGGGTGTTGTTAGGCAGGGTGCGCAGCAGGGGGAACACGAGCGAACGCTCCTGGCGGAACGCCCCGCGCGAGTCGACGCCCCAGCGGAGCACGAAGGCCATCCGCTCGCCGCTCATCTCGATGTGGTCGTCGTGCGGGATGTCGCTGCCGACCTTCCACACGATGCCCCGCCCGTCGGGGGCGATCTGCCAGCGTTGTCCGCATACGGCAACTGCGGACAGCATGAAAATGCAAGTCAGTAAGGTTCTTCGGGTCATAATTCGGTGTTTTGTGATTGAGAGCCCTAAAGATAGCAATTATTCGTCAATTCCTACGGCGTGAACCAGCCCGCAGCCGCGTTTGAGCCGCAGCCGGAGCGTATGCTCCCGCTGCCCGGCAAAACGGGTGTTCTGCAACTCGTAGAGCGGCAGCCAGCCATAGGCTTTCACGCCGCCGTATTCCGCCTCGACCAGACAGTTGCAATAGCGCACACCGAACTCCTGCTCGGGTTCGAAAATTCGCGCAACGGGAACCGTACAGCGTCCGCGGCGGTCGGTCGCGGCCCCGGCCTGCGGCTCGGCGGTCACCGTATAGGTGTACCATCGCACGGGATAGAACCGCACGACAGCCCCTTTGGCCGGGCTTGCGTCGGCATCCGCCACCTCGACCCGGATACGGTCGGGCAACACGTCCGCCACCAGGTCGTCGATGTCGACATTGCGGTCGGCGGCATGGTCGATCATGCGGACGGCATAGTCGCTCCAGAGCTCCTCGCCATAGGGATAATTCATGATGCACCGCACGCCGGAAAACGCCTGTCCGTTGACGGGGTTCTTGTCCGCGTCGACCTTCATGGCATAGATGTCGGGGACGCCCCGCGCATGGCCGAACTCGTGGATGATGCCGTCGATGGCGTTCTTCTCGAACGGGCTGTTGAAACGGTCGTTGTGCGTGCGCGAATGGTAGATGGCCTGGATCCCGTCGCCGTACCAGCCGCCGCCCGTCTCGCGGGGATCGGATTTGTAACCGTCCATCACCACCAGATAATCGTGGTCGGGATGGGGCTTGCGGATCTGGTCGGCCGACACGCCGTCGTAGATGTAGAAGGCGTCCCAGTCCACCACGAAATCATAGACCGCACGCAGCTGCGCCCCGTAGTTGAAAGCACGGTTGACGCGCCGGAACATATCTTCGGTCAGTTGCACGACCCGGTCGCGCCCGCCCAGCGAATCGACCGATTCGCGGTCGATGCCGACCTTGACGCGGAAGGTATAGACCGGTTGTGCGGCAGCGCGGAACGCGGCGGCCACGACCAGGGCCAGGAGGGCTGTTCGCAAGGTATTCATCGGCATCAGTTTCTAAGCGATTCCTCGATCAGGGCCAGTTCCCCAGGCGTATAGGTCGCCGCCACGACATCTTCGCCCGCGGCCTTCGAAACGTAGGAGAGGAAGAAGAGGAATTTGTCGTAGGACGTCTCGAGCCCTTCCTGCCCCGAGTCGCCGAGCGCGTAGAGTTCGCGGAACGCCTTTTTGTAGACGTCCCACCCGTAACGCTCCTTGATGCGCAGGAAGGTGTAATGCAGGGCATCGCCGTTGTTCTTGGGGATGCCGGCGCCGATGGTTTCGTCGTAGAAAATCTTGTAGTAGTTGATTACGTCGGCACCCCGGTAGCAGATGTCGCGCTGCGACATCGTACCGTCGCACGCTTCGAGGGCATAGGACATGCGGAAATTGGCGAAAATCTCGTCGTTCCAGTTCCAGCGTCCCGTACCCGAAATGTTTCCCTGCGAGAAGACATGGCCGATCTCGTGGATGATGCCGAAGCCCCAGTCGCCGAACTCGACCGTGCGGTCGAGCAGCTTCGATACGGCGACGTGGCTGTTCCACAGGATCGGGTTGCCGGCCAGCGCCCAGTAACCGGGTTCGATGCCCGGCGTGTTGAGGATCATGATTTTGCGCCCGTCGAAGGGCACGTCGCCCACCAGGTCGCGGTAAGCCTCGTACGTGCGGTCGAGCTTCGAGAGCCAGGCGTCGATGTCGGCATCGGAGACGGTCACCTTGTCGCGGTCGAGTTTCAGCACGATGTGTTCGCCCTCGCGGGTATAGAGGGCCTCTTCGGGCGCCGGTGTGACCTTCACGTTGTCGTACCACACCGTCCCCGAGGCCTTGCCTCCGTTGTAGGTGCCCCAGGGGAATCCCAGGCCGCAGCAGACGACGGCTTCGCCCTGCCGGTCGGGCACGAAATCCATATACACTTCCGTCCAGTCGTTGGTGCCGTAGGCGAACTCCGAGGCATTCCACGACTGTTCCAGCCCCTCGGGGTCGAGGTAGAGCACGGCGCCGCGGCCGTCCTGCACGCTGTCGCACTTCATCAGCGCACTCAGGCGGTAGAGCTTGCCGGGATGCAGCCCCGTAAGTTTGTGTTTGATGGCCAGGGCGGTCTTTTCGGCGCTGGCGATCTTCACGCATCCGCCGCCGTCGGCACCGCCGCCGGGCAGGTATTCGACCGTGCCGGGCACCTCCCCGGCATTATGGTTCCAGTAGCGCGCGAACCTTTCGGGCCGGTCGAAATTGTCGGAGAAGACCTTGACCTTCGAACCGAAGGCGCACAGGCACAGCACGCACGCCGCGATGGCGGCGAGTAGAAATACCACTCTCTTCATTTTCGCATTGGGTATTAATTGCCGCCCGGCAGAGGCGACGCATCGCCCCGCGACGGGATACGGCGGTTATTATTGCAACTGTTTGCGGATCGAAGCCAGCTCGGCCTCGGTGAAATACTGCGCTCTGACATCCACGTCGCGCCCGGTCAGCCGGGTAGCGTGCTTGGAAAGCAGCGAAAGCAGGTATTCGAACTTGTCGTATTTACCCGAGGGCGCGCCGCCCGTGGTCGTCAGTTCGCGGAAAGCGGCCTTGAAAGGTTCCCAGCCGATGCCGCCCGGGCCGGCCAGACGACCGAGCATGTAATGGATGCCGTTGTCGTTGACCTGCGTGTAGACCGTATTGTCGTAATCCTTCTTGTACATGTCGAGAATCTCGCGCCCGGTGTAGACCCGTTCGTCCATCCAGACCTTGCCCTGGTTCTGTTCCAGGCCGTACTGCATCCGGAAATTGGCGAACATCTCGTCGTTCCAGTTCCAGCTCGAATTGCCCAGGTTGAAGACGTGCCCCAGTTCGTGCATCAGGCCGAAGCTCCAGGTGCCGTGCTGCGCCAGCTCCTCGAAGGTCGAGGTGACGGCCGAATAGTTGCTGCTCCACAGGATGGGATAGCCCGCCAGCGCCCAATAACCGCTTTCGAGCCCGCGCGACGAAAGGATCGCCAGCTTGCGCCCCTCGTGCGGGGTCGCCCCCACCAGGTCGGCATACGACTCGTACATCCTGTCCAGGTTGGCGATCCACTCGGTGATCTGCGACGCCGAGGCGTAGACCTGCGAGGGTTCGACGAAGAGGCGGATATGCTCGCCTTCCTGCATGAAAAGTTCGTCGGTGACCTTCACCACGCTCACGTTGTCGAAGTAGGCCGTGCCGGTCGAATAGCCGCCGTTGGTCGTCCCGCCGTAACGGAACCCCAGCGAGCAGACGATCTCGGCAGTCCCGTCGTCCTGCGAAAGGAAGTCGAAATGGAGCGACGTCCAGTTCCTGAGGTTGGTGCCGTAGAGGAATTTCGAGGCGCCCCAGAACTGCTTCTGGGACATGTCGAACAGGATGGCGCCGCGCCCCTCGTCCTGCGGGATGTCCGAATACTTGACCTTGGCATACATGCGGTACATCTGGTCGGGTTCCAGCCCCGTAAGCTTCTGTTTGATGCCCACGCCGCAACGGCCGTTCTCGGGGAACTGCTGGATCTTGATGCAGCGGCTGTCGTTGACGCCGGCACCCTCGACCACCTCGACCGTCACCTTGCCGCCGTTGTGGAAATCGACGCGCGTCCAGCCTTCGAGCCCCTTTTCGAAGCCGCTGTTGACGACCTCGACGGCATTGGGATCCACGACGGGCGGCACGGGAGGTTCGGGCCCGGGCTCGCCGTCACCGTCGCCGCCGCACGACCAAAGCGCCGCGGCCGACAGGACTACGCACAAAAAGAATCGCATTTTTTTCATAATCGGTATATTTAAAATTCAATCATTTCAGGGTTTTCAGCGCGGCGATCTGTGCCGGAAAGGTTACAGGCCGGAGCAGCCCCCTGCCAGCAGGGCAGCGATTGCCAATGGCCGGGGGATACCCTGTGTACCCCCGGCCATCGGCCCTGCCAGACCGTCAAAGGTCTGCACGGTTGGACAGCAGCACTTCGATACCGAATCCGCCCGTCGCACCGTACGCACCGTCCATAACCCGGAGGTTGAAATAAATATCCCCCGTGTCAGTGTCCAGATAACTGCCGGAATCGACAATCTGGTCATAACCGTCAGCTCTTTCGTTGGGACGATCCGAGAAATCGACGAGTACCCGCCGGTTGGGATGTCCTGCGACCGTTTCGTCCGAAATATTGAAGTAAATCAGGCCGCCTGTCCACGTCTGGTTGTAATTGATGATGTACTTCTGCTTCTTCGCATTCCGCGACTCGGCATAGCCGTCCTGTCCTGCGATGAAAATAGCCGGTTTCAAAACGCGGTTGCTTTTTTCTTCGCCCCAGACTTCCTTGTCGTAGGTGCCCTTGAGCGTCTTGTTCACCTCGATGTAGAATGTCGACGGGCCGGTTACGATCGTGCCGTCCACCAGTTCGCTGCTCTTGAGGGTCAACGGAACCATGTATTTATCGGCGCCGTCGTAATCCAATTCCGACAGATCGAGCTCGAACGAGAGTTCGCCGTATTGGCTGCCGGCCTGAATTTCAGTCGGGGTAACGACCACCTTGGCGGCATCCAGCGTCTTGAATGCAGTCCCGTGCTCCGTGTTGTAGGTTTCGACCTTCTCCGGTTCGAATACGAAGTCGACAGGCTGGCCGACAGTCATCGGGGAGTTCATCTGCACCCTGATTTTTCCCTTGCCCGACGTTTTTGCGAGGTCGGCGGCGTTCGTTACCCATATTTTGAGTTCGGACATCTGAATCAAGACATAAACCGGCTCCCGCTGGACGACCGAATAGTCGTCGGAATGCATTTCGAGCGGCAGCAGGTAGGTGCCCTCACCGCCGATTGCAGCGCAATCGAATTCGATGCGGCTCTCGATTTCCAGCGTTTCCGTATCGAAATCCGATTCCTTGATTTTATAATACTGCTCGGGCAACAGCTGGTAAGAGGTGCCGTGCTCCTCGTTATAGGCATCGACTTTCGATGCATTGACCCGATAGCCGATTTTCGCCACCTCCAGCGTGTTGAAATTGGCCGTGGCGTTCAGCGTAATTTCCTGCGGCAGCGGAATGGTCGGAATGAACTCCAGCTGCGGCATCTGTTCGGGCATCTCCACCTGCACAATCGGCTCGACGATGTTCAAACGCAACAGCGCCTGCATCATCGAACCGCCGTCCTCGACGGGCGTGGAGGCATTGGAGATACGGATGGGGAGCAGCATGTTGTTGGCCGCAGCCATGCCTTTGGCCGCAATCAGGGCTTTGGGATGTATCCGCACGGAAATATCGACGGACTTGACCGTACTTGCAAGTTGCGCATTCTTCGGAATGTCGTAGAACTGTGCTTCCAGCAGTTTATAGTCGGTGTTGTACAATTCGTTGTATTCGGCGAGCAGCGTTTCGTCCACCACGATATCCAATTCCAGTTCTTTCGACAGACCGGCAGTTCTCGAAACATTGATGACGGTTTCGTAGTCGTCATAGATGGATATGGTATTGACCGTGTACAGCCCGTTCTGTTCGAAAACCGGGTCGGGCAGAATATTTATGTCCGAATACTCCACGTCGCAGCCGGTGAAAGGCAGCGCCAGGGCCGCGAGCGCCAGTATCTTAAAAAACTGTTTCATAGCGAATTTTCCATTTTTAAGTTTAACATGTGTCCGGCTGCGGCCATCAATAGTAGGGCGCCTGCACCAGCTGCGTATTGAGCATGATCTCCGAAGACTTGATGGGCAGGAAGTAGTGCTGGATGTCGAAGCGCTTGTTGGCCACCTTGGTCAGGGTGAAGAACGCCGGGTCGGTGGCACCCGTACCGCGCGACATGTCCAGTCCGTATTCGTCGTGGTTGAACTCGCCGTCGGGGCCATGGGCCGTGAACCAGCGGCGCACGTCGAAATAGCGGTTGCACTCCCACGCCAGCTCGATCTTGCGCTCGTGGCGGATCATCCCGCGCATCTCGTCCTGCGAATAGGTGCCCTCATAGGCCGGGATGCCGGCACGGGTGCGGATTTCGTTGAGGTAATAGAGCGCTTCGTCCTGCCGGGAGGTGCCGTAGTACTCGTTCAGGGCCTCGGCATAATTGAGGTAGACCTCACCCAGGCGGATGATGGGGAAAGGCACGTTGAGCATACGCGTCGCCTCGCTGGTCTGCTTGTTGCTGCGGTAATCCAGCGGGAGGTTCTTGCGCACGGAGAATCCCGAGGTGTTCTTGTCGCCCGGGGTGCTGCCGTTGCCGCTCAGCCCCGAGTACCAGAAATCGACCACGCCGTAGCCGTCGGCATCCTGGTAGCTGTCGGTCTTGTTCTCGTAGGCGTACGACAGGCGCTGGTTGGGGAAGTGAACCGAGGCATAGAACCGCGGCTCGCGGTCGACGAACATCCAGAACGTATTGGCGATGGTGCCGTTGCCGGCTTCGGCCGAGAACTTCTTGGAGGCGAACCACTCTTCGAGCGGGCGGCTCGGGCTGCCGTCGGCCATGAAGAAATCGTTGATCATGCCGATGGCCAGCGAATAGCGGCCGTTCCAGCCGTACCAGCGCGCCGGCAGGGCGCACATGCCGTACCACTGCACCGAGTTGGGGTGCCCCCAGATGATCTCGGTATTCTTGCCGGCGCCCCAGGTGGTCGTCACGGCGCGGAGGTTATCCACGATCTCATCGAACGTAGCGTCAGCGGCCGGTTTGAGCAACTGGTATTCGGTCATGTCGATGACCGTCTTGGCGGCATCGGCGGCATCCTTCCACAGCTCCTTGTCATAGGTCTGGGGCATGAGCACTGTGCCGTCGTGATTCGTCCAGTTCTTGTAGGCCGAATTGCCGTTGAAGAGCGGGCTGGCGACCATCAGCAGCATGCGCGACTGGATGGCCCGGGCGGCACCGATGGTGGGGAGCCCCAGCGTGAATTTCTCGTCGCGGGCGGCGGGCATGCCGTTTTCACAGGCCCAGTCGATCTCGCCGTTGATCCAGCGGACGCATTCGCCGAGCGTGTTGCGCGCCTGCGAAGCCCCGATCTGGTCGGCCGAACGGCTGGTCTCTACGATGGGGATCGGGCCGTAGAGGCGCAGCAGCAGGTAGTGGTAATAGGCACGCATGAAGCGGGCTTCGGCACGCATCGTGCGGCGGTCGATCTCGCCCAGTTCGGCGCACTTGTCCACGTTTTCAAGGAACAGGTTGCAATGGCGGATGGCCTGGTAGTAACGCACGAAGAAATAGAGGTTGTAGCCCGTATAGCCGTAGTAGTTGTCGGGGCTCATCTTCCCCTCGGCGATATTGCGCACGTGCGATTCGAGAATGTAGGCCGATTCGTCGGTGCACCAGAAATAGGGAATCTGGCCGCTGTAATGCATCTCCTGCACCATGAAATCGTCGCTGTAAATGCGGTTGTACCACTTGGTGGTCTCGATCTTGGACGAGAAGATCTTGTCCATCGAGTTCAGGTCTTCGGGATCCTGATCCAGATAGTTGGCGCAGCCGGTAAACAAAAGGAGCGACGCGAGCATTAAATATACGATATTCTTTTTCATTCTTTAGGCTGTATTAGAAGGTTAAATTCACACCGACGAAAACCTGGCGCTGCATGGGATAGGCATCGGCACCCGTCTCGGGATCCCAGTAGTCGGAGATAAATTTGCTGACCGTAAACAGGTTCACACCCGTGGCATAGATGCGCAGCGAGCTGCACCGGAGCTTGCTGGCCCAGGCCGAGGGCAGCGTATAGCCGATCTCGACATTCTTCAGGCGCAGGTAGCCGCTGTCGCGCTGCCACCAGGTCGAAGTCTTGTAGTTGTTGGCATCGGCGCCGTAGGAGAGGCGGGGCGAGAAGGCGTGCGGATCGGGGTTGTCCACCGTCCAGCGATCCTTGAACATGGTCATCACGTTACCCATGAACTTCGGGCCGCGGTCTGCCTGGAACGGGTAGAAATACCAGCCGCCGCTCAGGTAGGAGGAACGGTTGGTTCCGCCCTGGAAGAGGAACGAGAAGTCGAAGCCCTTGTAGTTGAGCGACGCACCGAAACCGTAGACGATCTCCGGCATCGCGGGGTTGCCGATCCACGTCATGTCGGCCTCGGTGATCTTGCCGTCGTCGTTGAGGTCTTCGTAGCGGATGTCGCCGGCACGCAGCTGCTGCTTGTCCAGGCCGAACTGCGTATAGTAGTCGGGCATGTTGTCCAGCTCCTCCTGCGAGAAGAGGTGCATGGCACGGTAGCCCATGGTCAGTCCGTAACGCACGCCGCGCTGATCCTGCCACGGATAGGCATAGTACTTGCCGTCGTCGATCACCTTGTTGCGGGCAAAGGTGAAGTTTCCGCGGACGGAGACGGTGAGGTCTTTGCTGAAACGCTTGACGTATTCGGCCGAAACCTCGAAGCCGCGGTTCTCCATCAGACCCATGTTGGCGTAGTTGGTATAATCCTTGGGAAGCCCCGAAATCTCCGAGAACTGGGGTGCGAGGAAGATGTTTTCACGCCGCTCGTAGAAGAAGTCAGCATTGATTTTCAACTCGTTGAAAAACCCGGTTTCGATACCGACGTTGTATTTGGTCGACACCTCCCACGTCACGTCCTGATTGGCCATGCGACCTTCGCCGATACCGCCGGCTCCTTGGTCGAAGTTGACGCCGAGGTTGCCGTAACCGTTGGCGCCGCTGTTGATCGTAGCCAGGTAGATGAAACGCGTACTGGGAATCTGGTCGTTGCCGACCTGCCCGACCGACGCACGGATCTTGAACCACGTCAGCACCTCGCTGTTGCGCAGGAAGCTCTCCTCGGAGGCCACCCAGCCGATAGCCACGGCGGGGAATACGCCCATGCGCTTGCCCTTGGCGAAGTTCTCCGAACCGTTGAAACCGATGTTGGCCTCGATCAGGTAACGCTTGTCGTAGGCATAGGTAAGACGGCCGGCAAGGCCGAGCGAACGGTTGGGCAGCGACTTGAGGTAATCGCTCGTGGCCTCCTGCAACCGGTAATCCTTGGCGAAGCCGAGCAGCAGGCCGCCGACCTCGTGCTTTTCGCCGAACGTCCGGCTGTAATTGATCGCCGCCTCGACATACTGCGTACGGGAACCGTTGCCGGACTGTTTGTAATTCAGGTACTCCTGTTTCTGGTCGGCCTGCCACTCGGTGCGGATCAGTTCGCCGTCCTGATCGCGTCCCGTGGCCTCAAAGAAGTTGATGTTGCGCGCACGCTCCTCCACCGAATAATTCACGGCGTCGTAGGCGTAGCTCACCTTGGCCGAAAGACCCGGGGTGATGAACGAGAAATCCTGATTGATCGTCAGGTTGGCGCGAAGCGTATTGCCGGTGGTCTTCTTCCAACCGCGCTGCGTGAGCATGTTATAGGGGTTGTTCAGGCCGTCGCGGCCGGCCAGCTCGCCGTCCTTGAAGCGGACGGGGAAAGCGTTCGGCGCCGCGTTGATGATGTCGCGGTAGATGGCTGCAGACCCCTCGACGGGCTCCATGTTCTCGGTCACGTTGCCCTGCACGCCGAGGTTCACCACCGTGGTCTTGGTGATGTCCATGTCGACGTTGGAGCGGAAGTTATAGCGCTTGTAGTTGACATTCTCGCCGTAACGGCCGATCTTGTCGCTCACCCATGAATATTCGCCGGGTTTGACAGCATACTGCCCCTCTTGGTTGTAGAAGGAGAGGGCCGTGAAGTAGCGGGCGAACTTGCCGCCGCCCGAGATGTTGGCGCTCACCTTCTCGGAAAGAGACACCTTTTTCATAAGGAGCTTCTGCCAGTCGACATCGGGATAGACCTCGGGGTCGGTCTGCATGCGCATGGCCTTGATCTCGTCGGCGCCGTATTTCAGTGCCGCCGAGGCATTCACGGCATCCACCGCCTCGTTGAACATTTCGGAGCGGGTAGCGGCGTCGACGAACGACAGGCGTTTGCTGGCGAACGAGAAGCCCTGCTCGTAACGCAGGTCGATCCGGGCCGGGCCGTCGAAACCGCGGCGCGTGTTGACAAGGATAACGCCGTTGGCACCGCGTACGCCGTATACGGCCGTGGCGCTGGCGTCTTTCAGGACGCTGAACGACTCGATCTCCAGCGGGTCGACATCGTTGAGCGGACGCTCGATGCCGTCGACCAGGATCAGCGGATCGGGGCTGCCCGTAAAGGTGGCGATACCGCGGATCCAGAACTGGGCGTCGTCTTTGCCCGGCTCGCCCGAGGTTTGCAGTGCGACGACGCCCGCCAGGTTACCGGCCAGCGTCTGGCTCAGCGACCGCACGGGGACACGCAGTTCCTCGGGCCGGATCGTGGAGATGGCCCCCACGACCGATTCGCGTTTCTGGGTACCGTAGCCCACGGAGACAATTTCGACGCTCTCCATGCCGATGGCCTCGGGCTTGAGCGTGATCGTCACCGACCCGGCGCCTTTGGACGACACCTGTTGCGCCTCGTAACCGACATACGACACGACGAGCGTGACGTTGCGGTCGGTATTCTTCAGGTTGAAGGTACCGTCGACATTGGTCGCCGTGGCGATCGTGGTACCTTTGACCATGACCGTCGCACCGATGACCGGCGCACCGGTCTCATCGAGCACACGTCCGGAGATGCCGGTGGTCTGCGCCCACAGCAACGACGCAGAGAACACGGCTGTCACAAGTAATAGTGCTTTCCGGGAAAAACGGTTAGTAGAAAAACTCATACACACTAATTTTAAGGTTAAAAAATAGGTTTGGTTGGTATCCCGGGGGACGCCCCGCAGAAGGGCTGTCCCGCTAATAGCGAATTTAGGACGGGGTATCGGGATAAAAGTCCGCAGGACACAACCAGGGGTCTGGAGCTACGATTTTTGCCTATTATGTACGATTTTATCCCGGAATTTTTTGCAGGATACGCACGGAGCATCGTAAAAAAAGGTGCGGAAGGCATCCCGTCCGGGCGGCGGGAGGGACAAAAAAGCCGCACCACGGAAAACGGTGCGAAACCGGCTGCCGGAAATTCCCGGCAGGGCAGCGAAAAACGGGCGGAGCGGAAGAAGCGTTCCGCTCCGCCCGCTGCGGTATTATTCGTCCCCGACGGTCAGGCGGCCAACGGAGCGGCCATCGCTACCCCATCGGCGTGTCCTGCGGGCGACAGCCGGGAAAAGATTGCACGGCTGCCGGGAACTATACAGGGATAACAGAAGAGCGAGTGTGTGGAGGAAGAGGGCAACCGAAGGTTCCCGGAAACAGCCGGGAATAACCGGAGCGCAAGCGAGGAGTACCGGAAGCGAACGGGGATAACAGGGGACAGACGAGGGCTACCGGAATAGACCGGGCAACAACCGGGCAGGGACTACCGCGGCAGCAGCCTGTCGATGAACAGCACGCCGTCCAGATGGTCGACCTCGTGCTGGAAAATGACGGCCGTGAACCCTTCGACCGTATCGGCGGCCATGCGCAGGGACTCCTCGTCCAGGTACCGGACGACGATCCTCTCCGAACGCAGGACACTGCCCGAGACACCGGGGATGGAAAGGCACCCTTCGGAACCCGGAAGCCGGGTCTGGGAATACCAGACGATTTCGGGGTTGACATAGAAGCAGAACGGCTCACCGGGTTTGTCGAAACGCTGCACGGCGATCAGCCTGCGTGACACCCCGACCTGGGGCGCGGCGATCCCCACGCCCCGGTCGGTCGTGTCGCACACCGTAGCCAGCATCCCCTCCTTGAGCATCCGGAAATGGGCGGACTGCAACTCCTCGCGCCCCAGCGGGACAGCCTTGCGGCGCAGGAACAGCGAATCGCCGGGGTCGGCGACCGTCCACAGGCGCATGATGTGCCCCTGCGGCGAGGCGATCCCGCCGCATTCGGCCGCGGTAAAGCCCCGCAGGGCACTGCATGAGGCCGCAAGGCACAGGCACACGATAAGCAGATTCTTCATGGAAGGTATGTTATGGCAGATCAAAGGTAGCGAAAAATGCAGTACGGCGGAAATTCCGCCGCACCGATATTCTACCGTGCAGTAGCGTATCACGGCATTTTATCCTATATTTGCCGTATGAACGAAAAATTACTGTTCCGGCGCGCCCGCCCCGCCGACACGGAGCGCATCATGGAGATCATCCGGCAGGCGCAGGCGCAGATGCGGGCACTGGGAAGCCTGCAATGGCAGGACGGCTACCCGGCAACGGCCGATATCGGACACGATATCGCCTGCGGCTACGGATGGGTCTTCGAGAAACCGGAGGCGGGAAAGAGCACGGATGCACGGGGAACCGACGGCACGGGGGCTGCGGGGTTCCGGGCTGTAACGGCTGCCGCGGGGAAAACAACGGGCACGGAGGCGGCCGGCAAAACAGGAGTATCCGGCGCTGACGAAACGGCAGCGGCGGCGGAAGAGGCGGAAAAAGCGGGAGAAGCGGGAGGACGAGGAGAAACAGAGCCTGCAAAAGCGGCCGCGGCACAGGGCAACGTCATCGCCTACGGGGCCGTGGTTTTCGACGGGGAACCCGCTTACGACGCCATCGAAGGGGCATGGCTCACCGACGGAGAGTATGTCGTACTGCACCGCATGGCGGTGGCCGACGGTGAGAAAGCCCGCGGGGTGGCGACGGAGTTTATGCGGCGCGTCGAAGCGATGGCGCACGGGCGCGGCACGGGCAGTATGCGCGTCGACACCAATTTCGACAACCGTTACATGCTGCGCATGCTCGGACGGCTGGGGTTCGTCTATTGCGGCAAGGTACGCTACCGGAGCGGCGAACGGCTGGCTTACGAAAAACGAATCTGAAAACACTCCGACACAAAAAACAGAACCCGAGGCTCCACTCCCCGGGTTCTTTCATTTCACTGTTCAGGGCGTCACTATCTTCTTGAAGAAAT
>OOCB01003838.1_pt1 | contig 13874 bp, 10 predicted proteins | sample 1671351 | NCBI WGS metagenome assembly OOCB01 (sample SAMN06348148, study PRJEB24527) | human gut metagenome | biome: human gut; feature: ankylosing spondylitis patient; material: feces | host: Homo sapiens | place: China | collected 2015-10
ATTGAAAGTATAAATATCGGTATTTTTGATCTCCTGCATACAGGTGTTGCTCTCTTTTGCGACAAAGGATTCTTTATCTATTGCAACAAATCTTTTCTAAAAATGTATAACCTTCCTGAAAGTGTTATAGGTAAGCATATAACGGATTATTTTCTCACTGGCGAGCGTGGCGTCATGAGTAGCATCCGCACGCGCAAGATGGTCATCTGTTCCAGCCAGACTAAGAACAACGTATGGGGTGTCTCCTTTCGCTATCCTATTCAGGATGAGCAGGGTCAGCTGCGGGGGGTGGTGGTCGAAAGCATCCCTTCCAATCTCGACAAGGATAAGCTGCTGGCCTTGTTGGATACGGTTCGCAATCTGGAAATGAAGTCCTACTCCTTCTCAGAGCAGAAGGAAGCACATAAAAATAGTGGATTATATACGTTCGAAGCTATTGTGGGCGAAGCCCCTTGCATTGAAAACATGCGCTGCTTGGGGCGGCGTTTCGCGTTCAGCCAGGAACCGATTCTCGTATGCGGGGAATCGGGCACAGGGAAGGAGCTGGTGGCGCAGGCTCTGCATATGGCCAGCCAGCGCTCGGATCGGCCTTTCGTCACTGTGAACTGTGCCGCACTGCCGCCGGAACTGATGGAATCGGAACTGTTCGGTTATGAGACTGGGGCGTTCACGGGAGCCAAGGTCGGCGGCGTGAAGGGCAAGTTTGAAATGGCGGACACGGGCACCATTTTTTTGGATGAAATCGGTGAACTGCCGCTGCCCATGCAGGCGAAGCTTCTCCGTGTCCTTGAAACCGGGGAAATCCAAAAGATAGCTCATAAGGGTCAGCTCCATTCCGACTTTCGGCTTATCGGCGCGACCAACAGAAATCTGGCGGAGATGGTCAGGCAGGGCCAGTTCCGCGAGGATCTGTACCACAGGCTGAGCGTTTTCGAACTGGATATTCCGCCTCTGCGGGATCGCGTGAGCGACATACCCCTTCTCGTCCGGCATTTCGTCACCCAGAGCGTCGGGGACAATCGCCAGAAGGATATCCGGATTGACGACGCCCTGTATGATGCCTTTGCCCAATACCCGTGGCGCGGCAATGTCCGGGAACTCAAGAATGTACTTGTGTACGCGCTATATTCTTTAGGGGATGATCAGTCCGTGCTGACTGTCCAGCACCTTCCGCCCCGCTTCATGCGTGAACTGGAGGCGGCGGCCGTAGCCGGGACGATACCCGATGCAGAGGGCTCCCGCCAGGACAGTCAGAACTTTTCAGAAGCCAGCGCCCGGGCCGAACGCAAGGTATTGTGGGACGCGCTGGTCAATTCCCGCTACAACAAGGTGCTGGCCGCCCGGACTCTGGGGATTTCCCGGAGCAAGCTGTACCGCAAGCTCCGGGAACATGGCCTGCTCGCCAAGTTTGAGGCGCAATAGGGGAGAGCCTCCTCATGGGAATTTAACGCCGGAAGCCGGTCGTGTTGGCAGCCTGTTGCGAGTCCCACTGGCGGAGTCCGGGCTGCCGGGTATACGGGCGGTTTCCGTCTTTCCGCCGGGCGATGTTCAGGGGGAGCTGACCCGCTCGGGGAAATGCCGAAACGGACGCCATCCCTTTTACCTCTATTCGCTTTATCAGAACGGCATGTCACGGAAAACGGAACCGCATCGTTCAGCGTTATGGTGTAGTGGTGTTTTTTCGGCCTTACTCTGTGCAAGGCCGTTCTTGATAACCTTGCCGAATGCGGAGCCCCGCGCCTTCCTGAATACGCCTTTCCGTGCCGGGGCGTGACGGTGCTTTGACCTGCCGCCGTCAAGCTGGCGGTGGGGCGAGGCCCACGCGGTGAATACGCTCGCACTGGATCTTCCGACCTGCCTGTCCATCGTTCTTCTCATTCTGTTCCCCACTCATCTCGTCCGTGCGGGCGGATGAGGGGTGCGGATTCTTTGAGGACGTTCCTTAAGGGGCATGCCTTCCGTAGGGAGGCATGCCCCTTGTTTTTTGCAGGGCATACGCGGCGTGCGGGAAACCCCTTGCTGCTGGAGCTGCATAGTGCCGCGAATGCGCTTTGGCGGAAGGGCGGAGTGCTGTTCCGGTGTCTGCTTTTTGAAATTTATTTCACAAGATGGGGTTGTGTTTCGGGGGGGACACGTGCATCACCGGAAGTGACCGCCCCATAACGTGAAGAATCGCGGTGGCTCCGTAACAATGAAACACTGGAACAGGGCCGGGCGTCCCGTGCTGAATAAGTATGTGATTCAATATAGATATGAAATAAATTGGACGGATAGAAAGGGGGCGTAAACGAGGTTGCTCCAAGTCAATTCTTTGCGCGGCATGGGGCGGGCTATGGCCAGATTTCAGAAAAAGTATTCATAATAAGCTATAATTATTCATTATTGATCTTGATGTTTCAATTGTAATACAGGTTGTCTTATTGTGTGTCGAATGCGGTCAACAGAGTTCCGCTAACAGGTATCAATATATAGATATGGAAAGTGAAATTTTTCCCTTTGATATTGAATATTGTTCTTTTTGTCGCAATAACTGCCCGAGATAAGAGCTAAACAATTCAGTTCATTTTTTGAGGGCAGAAATTTTTCCTTCTCCTAAGAAAATGGCATGTTCCTTGCTTAATATCAAACATAACGGCGGAAGCCAGGTATGTTTCTCAACGTGAGAATGTTGGGACAAACACTAGCATAAAGTATCTTGCTATGCATAACTTCTTTTACTCTAGCAATGTAAGGTCATAAAAAATTGTTCTGTGCATATCATTTGCGATATGATCAGATCAAAAAAACGACATGCTTCTTTGTGATTTTACGAAAGAGTATCGGGTTTCATGTTTGATTGAAGGAAAAATATTCTATTGCAGGAGGCAGAGGGCGATATGCAGAATCGCTATGGATAGCGGCATTAAGGTCAGGAGGCTGTCCGGGAAGCCATGCCCGATAGTGGGGGTGAGCGCCCGGAAACTTTCCAAGGCAAATGATGAGCAAAAGCCTTTTTCAGTATCCACACTTCTGGAGGTTACTTCTATGGCAAACGTGGCTTGCATTGAAGAATTGAAAAACGCCATTCTGGATTTTGATGAAGACGCTGCCGTAACCGCGGCGGAAAAGATCATCAAGGAAGGCGTCTCTCCCATGGACGCGATCGATGCGATGGGCGACGCGTTGAAGGTTCTCGGCGACAAGTTCCAGATCATGGAAGTGTTCCTGCCTGAAATCTTGCTCGCGACCGACGCTTTCAAGGCCGGGCTCAAGGTCCTTGAACCCGAGCTCATGAAGACCATCGATGCTGGTTCCTTCCAGGAAAAGCCGAAAGTCGTCATCGGCACCGTCAAGGGTGACGTGCATGCCGTGGGTAAGGATATGGTCGCCACCATGCTCACCGTGGGCGGCTTTGACGTGAAGGACGTCGGCGCCGACGTCGACAGTGAAGTGTTCATCACCGCCGCCGAGGAATTCGGTGCTCAGATCATCGGCCTCTCCGCCCTGATGTCCACCACGATGCCCAGCCAGAAGGAAGTCATCGACTTCCTCGAAGCCAAGGGCCTGCGCAACAAGTATAAGGTCATCGTGGGCGGCGGTCCCGTGACCCCGCAGTGGGCCGAGCAGATCGGCGCCGACGGCTTCTCCAAGGACGCCGTGGAAGCGGTGGAACTCGCGAAGAGCCTCTTGAAGTAAGCGGTTTCGGTGGGTTTGAGTAGAGCCTGAACACACACTGTCTATGGAGGAAATCTCTATGCGTATAGGCGCCCGTGGAAAATTTATCGACTTCTGGTCGAGAGCTGTTACCGGTCCCATTTGCTTTGAATCCGACTTTGACAAGAGGGTCTACTGGCCGAAGCTGAAGAAGATCACCGAAAAGTGGGGCATCAAGTATGACCCGGATCACATGGTCCCCTGTGACGACGAAATGCTCGACCGCCTGTGGCAGGCCGCCATCGATCTGGTAGCAGAAGTCGGTGTGTTGTGCACTGATACCCGTAGGATCATTGAATTCTCTCGCAAAGAAATCCTTGACGCGGCTGCCAACACCGCCGACCGTTACACCGTCGGCGTGGGCAAGGATTCCTTCACCGCCGTTCACCGCGGCTTTGAAGATTACGATCATGTGAAGAACCCGGTTTCCGTGCTCGGCCGTATTCTCGGCCCCGTTTCTCAGGATATCTATCATCAGATTGCCATGAGCTACGCTCAGGTGCCTCAGATTGATATGTGCCACTTCCAAGGGAACCTGACGGAAATCTACGGCATGCCCATTACCCCCGACTCTCCGTGGGAAATGTTCTCCGAACTGTGGAGCGTCGCTCAGGTTAAGGACGTCTGCCGCCAGGTTTGCCGTCCCGGTCTCGCCGACGGCGGTATCCGCGCCATCGCCATGTCCGCTATGCAGGCCGCTTTTGATCCCGGCTGGGGAGCCAATAAGGGCGACTTCCGTTGCTGCCTGACCCTGCCGCACCAGAAGGTGGAATACAAGCATCTCTCCCGCGCCCTGCAGTGGCATACCTACGGCATCAACTTCTACAGCGTCATGACCTCCTACCCCGGCGGCCTGTCCGGCGGTCCCGCTACATCGGCCGTTACCGGCACCGCGGAATGGATCATCCAGAAGCTGCTGTTTGACGTGCCGCTGAACGGTTCCTGGTCCGTGGACGCCATGTACTTCAGCAACACCAGCAAGTACTCCCTGTGGTGCAGCAACCACCAGAACGCCGCCGTTACCAAGAACACCGTGTGCGAACCGCTGACCGGCGGTGGCTGGCAGATGACGCACGGCATTGGTCATGAAAACTTCTTCTGGGAATCCGCCGCCTCCGCCATCAGTGCCGTCGTGCTCGGCAACGGCGTCTCCGGCGGTACCGGTGCCCAGAGCGGGCTTAAGGACCATCAGAGCGGCCTTGGCCTCCAGTTCTCCGCCGAAGTGGGCGAAGCCGTCGCCAAGGCGCGCCTTACCCGTGCCCATGCCAACGATCTGGTCAAGCGCATCATGGCCAAGTACCAGCCCACCATTGACTCCCATACCGCGCACAAGATGGGCGGCGACTTCAGGGAATGCTACAACCTCGTCACCGTCCAGCCGCAGAAGTGGTACATGGATATGTACGACAAGGTGAAGAAGGAACTGACCCAGATGGGTCTCCCGATGGAATACTAGCCGCGTAATCGCCTGAGGCGATTTCTGGGAAAGATGATGACACGCTAACATTTCATCGCCTCCGGTCGGTTCCACCGGCGGAGGCGATGAAATGCAGCCGTTTTCCGGGAACTTTTCTCTGGCCTGGGTGGTTCCTGGAAGCGGGCGTGCCTTCAGTCAATAGGCCGTCATCCCCAATGTTTTTATAGCAATCAGTTGGAGATATGTCTTAAACGGATCCGGACATTGCTCTATAATGAGGAGAAATTTATGCCCCGCACCATGACCTCCAAAGAACGTGTCAAAGCTGCTTTTGCCCACAACCCGGTGGATCGTGTGCCCATGATGATCCTCCTCGGTGAAACGTGGATGATCGAGCGGGAAAAGATTTCGTTTAAAGATCTGCGCGAGATGGATGATCTTGGTGCTGAGCTGATAGTCAGGACATATGACGAGATGCAGAGTGACTCGGTCACTACGGGCTTGGGGTGCTGGATTGGGTTGCTTGAGGCTCTCGGTTGCCCCACCGAGATCTCAAAGATCGGCGCCCCGATCGAGGTTAAACCCTGCATCCACGACGTTGCGGCGGATATCTCTTCCTTGGATCGCTCGAAAATCCGTGAAAGGCTGGAGAACAGTGAACTGATTCAGAAAATGATGCGCCAATCCCGGGAAATAAAAAAGCTTGTGGGCGACAGAAAGAGCGTGGCCGGTCAGATGGTCGGCCCTTTCTCCGGTGCAAGCATGATGGTAGGCGTGAAAGAGTTCATGATCCTGCTGGGGAAGAAGTCTCCGTATATCAAGCCGTTGCTTGAGTATGCCACGGACTGTTGCGCCGAAATCGCCAACATGTACTGTGAGAACGGTTGCGATCTCATCCAGACTTGTGACCCCTGTTCGTCCGGAGACATGATCAGCCCAAAAATGTACGAGCAACACGTAGTCCCCACGCTCGAGGGGCTCACCTCCCAGTTGAAAAATTGTGAAACATTTTTGCTGCATATTTGCGGGAAGGCAGGTATGAGGCTTCCTCACGTCAAGGCTCTGGGGATTGACGGCTTTTCCGTGGACTCCCCCGTGGACCTCAAGGAATCTTTGGAGGCCGCAGGCAAAGAACTCACTATGGTGGGGAATTTCAATCCCAACGAACTGCTGTGCATGGGGACGAGTGAGGCTGTGTATGCCGCAGCGTACGCCAATGCCGAAATCGCCGGGCTGGACGGTGGTTACGTGATGATGCCCGGTTGCGATCTGGCCGCTCGGACACCATTGGAAAATATTTTGGCCATGGTCAGGGCCTCTTCCGACTACGCGGCCAGCGTCAGAAACTGAGTGGCGAAGCCGCTTGGCGAAAAACATTCGGAACGTTGACATGAATCGGTAAAAACAGCTGCATCACGAGAGGATGGCTGTCGCTGGGAGCATGTCGGCGGTTTCCGAAAATGATGCCATTACAGGAAGGCATCCTGCAGCTCCAAACATCAACAAAGGAGTCTTGCATGACTGGCAAAGAAGTGCTTTTTAAAACGCTTAGGCATGAAGAAACGGAACGTCCCGCCTGGGTTCCCATGGCTGGGGTCCATGCCGGGTTTTTGAAGGGATACACTGCCGATGAAGTCTATCAGGACGCGGACAAGCTCGTCGAGTCTTTGTTGGAAGTGGAAAAGATGTATGCGCCTGATGGCCTGATCCTCCTGTTTGACCTGCAGCTGGAAGCGGAAATTCTGGGCTGCACCATCAAATGGGAAAAGAACGGCCCGCCCAGCGTCCGCTCGCATCCCCTGGAATCGACTTTTGAAATTCCCGATATCAAGATCACTAGAGATTCCGGACGAATCCCTCTGGTACTGGATGTCACGCGGCGCATCAAAAAGGCCGTGGGCGACAGAACCGCTCTGTACGGGCTCTTCTGCGGTCCGTATACGCTGGCTTCCCACTTGAGGGGAACGAACTTTTTCCGTGATGCGCGCCAGCACCCCGAGTATGTCAAGGAGCTGATGGCCTACACCACGGAACTGGGGTTGCAGATGGCCGACTTCTATCTGGAAGAAGGCGTGGACGTCATCGTACCGGTGGACCCGGTCGTATCCCAGATTTCCCCAACCCATTTCAAGAACTTCGTCTTCGAGCCCTATGCAAAGATCTTCAGGCATATCCGCAACAAGGGCGCCTTTTCGTCCTTCTTCGTGTGCGGCAACGCGACTCATATCCTTGAGCTCATGTGCCAGACGAAGCCGGATTCCCTCGCCGTTGATGAAAATGTCAACATCGTGGCGGCCCACAAGCTCACCGACAGCTACGATGTCGCCATCGGCGGGAACATCCCCCTGACGACCGCCTTGCTGCTTGGTACGCAGCTCGACAACATGAAGGTGGGCATCGACCTCATCGACAGCCTGAACACAAGGAAGAACTTCATCTTCTCCCCTGGCTGAGACATGCCTTATGCATCTCCGGTGGAGAATGCGATCGCTCTGTCTCAGGCTGTTCTGCATACCGACAAGGCCCGCGAGATGGTGGCCAACTATGAGTTGAGCTCTATGGACGTGGATGTGGAACTGCCCGACTACGGCAATCTGAAAAAGCCCCTGTTGGAAGCCTTCACGCTGGATTCCACGGCTTGCGCGGCTTGTACGTACATGTGGGGCGTCGCCCAAGACGCGAAGAAGCATTTCGGCGACAGGATCGATGTCGTGGAATACATGTACAACACGCCTGAAAACATCTCCCGGATCAAGAAGATGGGCGTGAAGCAGTTGCCCAGCCTGTATCTCAACGGTGAACTGAAGTACTCGTCGCTCATTCCCAATCTGGACGACCTTATCCGGCAGATCGAGGAAGCCCTATGAACAATCCCTGCGGTCCCGTGCCTCTGCTCTTCATTACCGGGTTCTTGGGCTCGGGGAAAACGACGCTGCTGAACCGTATCCTCGACGAAGCGGCCGCGCAGGGAAAAAAGATTGGCGTCATCATCAACGAATGGGGCCGGGTCAATATCGACTCGAGCCTCATTCGGGCCAAAGACATCGAGATTGAAGAACTTAATGACGGGCAGGTTTTCTGCAGTTGCCTTTCCGGCAATTTTCTGGAGGCTCTTGTCCTGCTCGCCAAGCGTTCTCTGGATGTCGTGATTGTGGAAACCTCCGGGATGGCCAATCCGTTTCCGCTCAGGAATATCCTATGCGATTTGAAGCGGCTTACTGGCGGCCATTACGTCTATCAGGGCATGATCGCCCTGATAGATCCGGAGAGCTTCCTTGATCTGGTTGAGGACATCAATGCGGTGGAAGAGCAGGTCATCGCCAGCCAACGGATCATCATCAACAAGATCGAGCTCGCAGACGGCGAGACGCTGTCTCGGATTCGGAAAAAGATCAGGCAGCTCAACCCGCACGCCGGGATTGTTGAAACCAGTTACGCATGTGTTGAAGGGATATTGGATTCCTCCATGCACGAAGTCTCTACGTCTTCTCCTCTGGAGAGCAAGTTTGTTAAACGGAGCGCCAAGGAATCATACACGAGGCCGGGCCAGTACATCATCACGACGACGGAAGGGCTGCCCCCGGAAAGGGTGGAAGCCTTTGTCCGCGAGATCCTGCCCGGAGCGCTGCGCGTCAAGGGAATCCTTTCGGATACGGAGCATGGCTGGTTCCATGTGGACGGGGTCAACGACAAGGTCGAGACGAGGGTTCTGGAAGCTAGCGGCAATGAATCGAAGATTGTCATCATTCCCAAGGCGGGAGACGAGATCGCAGAGAAATTGATAGCGGCTTGGAACACGCAATGCCGGGTTCCGTTTTCGCTTTCCTGAACGGGTTCGGGCAACAGGGGTGGGCGGACATGAGCATCATGAACATCGAAGTGTTAGCCGGCGGCAAGCGGTATCGTTTCCAGTCTGAGGCGGGAACAAGCCTGAAGGATTGCCTGCTCAAGGCGGGCATACTGGAAGGTGCGGAGTGCGGAGGGCGCGGCATTTGCGGCAAATGCGCCGTGAAGGTGCGTTCCGGAACGCTGGCTCCGGTTGAGGGGGATGAGTCGTTCCTCATGACCAGGGGGCACGGCAAGGTTCTTGCCTGCCAAAGCCTGATCCGGGAGGATGTGGTCATCGAGATCTCGGCTGGCCGGGATGACGTCCGGAGAAAGGTCCGTTTGCCCAACCTCCAGAAAGAAAAAAAGTACTCCGATTCGTTGATCGAGAAGAAGTTCATCCAGTTGCCCAAGCCCAGCCTGCGGGATCAGGCGTCCGATCTGGAGCGCATTCTGGCTCAGGTGGGCAAGAACAAGAAGGTGGCTTTCAGCCTGTTGGGCGGCCTGCCTGAGATTGTGCGGAAGGCGGATTTTGAGGTTACCGCGGTGTTGGTCGAGGACGAACTGATCGCCGTCGAACCCGGCGATACCCATGCCCTCCGGTACGGCTTCATCCTTGATATCGGTACGACGACCATCGCGGTCTACCTCGTCGATCTGCTTTCCGGCGAAGTGTTGGATGCAGACGGTACGGCCAACCCGCAGCGTGTGTTCGGAGCCGACGTGCTGAGCCGGATTACCGCTGCAGCAGGCCGTGAAAATCTCGAGAAGATGCAGGCCGTGACCATCAAGGGCATTTCCGAAACCATGCGCGGCCTTCTCCGGAGCCTCTCCATCGACGAGAACCATGTGTACAGCGTCGTTGCCGTGGGCAATACGACCATGAGCCATCTGTTTCTGGGCGTCGATCCCAAAAATCTGTCCGTGGCGCCCTTTATCCCCTGTTATCGCCCGCGCACAGTGGTCAAGGGCGGCAGGCTGGGGTTGCCCATGCATCCGGAAGGGACCGTGCATGTCCTCGCGAACATCTCCGGTTATGTGGGCTCCGATACCCTTGGCGTCGCCATGGCCACGAAGCTGTGGGAACAGAAGGGCTACTCCCTTGCCGTGGACATCGGAACGAACGGCGAAATCATTCTGGGCTACAAGGGTTGGCTGCTGGCCTGTTCCGCAGCGGCGGGGCCCGCTTTCGAGGGTGCGCATATCCAGAACGGCATGAGGGCGGGAGACGGGGCCATTGAGAGCGTCCTGCTCGAAAACGGCACCGTCCGGTTGGGGGTAATCGGCGATATGCCTCCGCAGGGAATCTGCGGTTCCGGGCTCATCGATGCGGTGGCCGAACTGCTCCGCTGCGGCCTGCTGGGAGTCTCGGGTCGGCTTGCGGGCGAAAAGTCCCCGGCACTTTCCCAGCCTCTCGGGGGCAGGTTACGCACGGTCGGCGGTATGCGGGAATTTGTGTTGGCCTTTGCTGGCGAGCAGGGCAACGAACGGGACATTGTCATTACGCAGAAGGATATCCGGGAACTCCAGCTTGCCAAGGCCGCCATTGCGGCGGGCATTGCGGTTCTGCTTAAGGAAGTGAAAATCGAAGCATCCCAGATCGACCGGATCTACCTTGCGGGTGCGTTCGGCAATTATTTGGATCGGGAAAAGGCCGTCGCTCTGGGCATGTTCCCAGGCATTTCGGTCGATAAGATCATTCCTATCGGCAACGCGGCTGCGGAAGGGGCGGGTTTGTGCCTGCTTTCTCTGGGAGAACGGAAGATGGCCGACCGGATCGCCTCTTTCGTGAAGCCCGTCGAACTCTCGACCCATGTAGAATTCAACGACCTTTTCGTGAGGGAAATCGGTTTTCCGCCTCCTGGAGGGAAAGGCGCATCCTAAAAGATGCGGCTGCGCCACGTCGCCTTGGCGAACACTCATGCTGCGGGGGGGGCGGCGGTGCTCACCGAACCTTTGTGAGCACGCTCTTGGCCCTTATAGGGAATCTTTGGGGATTGCCCCGTGAAACCGCACTGCGCAAAGGCCCTGCATTTTTTGACGGCAACATTTGGAATAGTATGAAAACATTGCTTATCGCCTGTGAAGTCCTGCGTCCCGAGCTGGAAGTGCTCGCATCCGATATGCGGAATCCGCCTCCCATGAACTTTTTGGAGCAGCGGCTGCATGACTATCCGGAAAAACTGCGCAGCGCGTTTCAAGGCCTCGTGGATGCCTTTGAACAGGAGAACGACGGGCCGTTGGCGGTTCTGTGCGGCTACGGGCTGTGTGGGCGCGGGTTGTGCGGCGTGCACGCCAGCCGGGCAACGTTGGTTTTCCCAAAACTGCATGATTGTATTCCGTTGCTGCTTGGGCTTGACCAGAAGGGGGCCAACGCTTCTTCCCGGGAGGGTGCCACATACTGGATCAGCCCGGGGTGGTTGAAATATTTTTTGGTTCCCTTTCATCTGGAATCGTATAGGCGTTTTTCCGTATATGAGAAAAAATTCGGCGCGGCCAAAGCCGCCCGGATGATGAAGGCGGAAAACGCGCTGCTCGATAACTACAAGAACGCTTGCCATATCCGCTGGCCGGAGATGGGGGACGCCTATGTGGACGAGGCCCGAAAAGTGGCGGAGGCTACGCTGTTGCCGTACTCCGAGATATGGGGATCTTCCGCTTATTTGGCCGAGTTGCTGCACGGTGGGCAATCCGGGGAGCGGTTTCTGCACCTCGTGCCGGGGCAGACGATCGATATGGATGTTGAAGGCACGATTTGCGCTGTAGCTTGCCCGGCATAATCCGGGCTCTCGTGGTGCTGATGCTCCATTTTGTCCCCGGCTGGCCTCATGGCTTTACCCATGCGATAGGTGGAGTGTCCGGTACAGTGTCGTTTTGAAACTTCAGTGGGCCCGGCACCCCGGGGCATGACGCAATAACGGCAGGCATGGCCATGTCAGTATATAGGCTCACCAACGCACAGTGGGAATATATCCGGCTACTCCTCTTGGTACGGCCAAGGTTGCGGGGATGTCTTCCGGCGGATAACAGGCAAACTCTGGAAGCCATTCTGCATGTACTCACCACGGGTTGCCCCTGGAGCGAGCTGCCCCGATCTTTGGGGAACTACGTGACCGCATGGCGGCGTTTCAGGAAGTGGGGTGAGGATGGTACCTTTGCCCGGGTTTGGCCATATCTGCGGGCAGAGTTTGAACATGCTGAAAAAATAGATTTTTCCCGCCACAAATTTGAGTGTTTACAGATCCAGACCGACAGCCCGCAGCTCCTGATCAGGCGAAGCGGCGAGCGAGAGGGGCGCAAACGAGCCCGCTCGTCCGGCAGCGGCGGACCGAATCCTCAGCTCCCGGGAAGGCGCATGGTCAGTTTCTCGGCGAAGATTGCCTAATCGCTTCACCGGGGGCTCAGGATATGAACCTGATGCCGACCTGGGGACATCCCGCAGACGTCCCCCTCACAGCGGTAAATTTTACTCTTCAGACGGCATTCGTCACATAGGTGGTATCGATAAACCTGAGGGGGTGGACGCATTCCATACCACTTTTATATCCCTTAAGCAGTTACGCTGTACCTATGCCGATTGTGCGTACAATATTTTTGTGCCGACTTGGTGATGGCTCGATTTGATATCCGGGTGAGGCAAAGGAACCGTATGCGGCCATCCTGCAACTGATGGAGAGGATTCATGGATCAGAATGTCATTCTTGTCGAAACCGTGCCGTTGGAATTTGATCTGGAATCCCTAGGGTGCAGGTTGCGCATCCGGCCCGGGCAGACAAAGTTCATGGATCGGCTGAGCCGGTTAGCGGAGGAAGCTGCGCGCGTGGCTAGGCCCAAAGCCGTGGCTAGGCTGTGCGGCCTGACCATACTGGACGAAGAGAAGGTACAGGTCGGAGAAGTGACTTTTTCCAGCCCGCTGCTGCGTCAGAAGATGAATGGGCTGGGGCGGGCCTTTCCCTATTTGGCGAGTGAAGGGATGGAACTGGCCGACTGGAGCCTTTCCCTTTCTTCCTCGCTGGAGCAGGTATTCGCCAGTGCCTTGCGGGAAGTGGCCGTTCAGCAGGCTGAAAACCTGCTGGAAAGGACGCTTCTAGAGCGGTACGGTATTGCTCAGGTTTCAGCTATGAATCCCGGTTCGCTGAAGGTATGGTCTCTTGAGGAGCAGGTGCCCCTGTTTGAACTGTTGGCCCCACTGCCCGAGAAACTGGGTGTGACCCTATTGCCCAGCCTGATGATGCGGCCCGAGTACAGTGTTTCGGGTGTGTTCTTCCAGACCGACAGCAAGTTTTACAACTGTCAGCTCTGCCCCAAAAAAGAGTGCCCCAACCGCAGGACTCCCTCTTTGGTCACCTGAGAGTGGGACAGGCGATGCTGTTGAAAAGAATCGGTGGGCCGTGCCGTGATTGAAATGAGGCTGACGGGCGAAATGAATCCTGAGGGGGGCGCAAGATGGTACGCAAGCGAAACCTGTTTCCGTCTGTACAGTTTACTTATGACGAATGGTCAAGAAAAAGAGGGGAGGCATGAAAAGTGTCCGTACGTAGATGTGAAGTATGTCGTTTCCGGAACTATGCGGAAAGAAAACCAAAATCGCTACTGGCCCACATTTGGCGCTGGCATACGGGCTGGTGTCCCGGCTGGAAGAGCTACATCAAAGAACGGGAGGCCGAACAGACCCCTTCTCCGACGTCTCCGACGGATTCCTGATGGGAGAACATACCTGTCCCGAAAGGGGGAGTCCGCAAACGGGAATGCATTATGCGAGGCCGAGTAGCTTTTCGAAGGAAACCGGTTTCGGATCCTTAACCCATCTCCCGGCTGAGCCAGGGGATGGGTTAAGGATTCGATGAAGGGGGCGTTTCGGACATTGAACAACTCAGGGCGCATCTTGCCGGGCTGATTACTTACGTGACCTGATGAAGCTGCAACACTCATGGAGTCC
>OOCB01003843.1_pt1 | contig 13854 bp, 18 predicted proteins | sample 1671351 | NCBI WGS metagenome assembly OOCB01 (sample SAMN06348148, study PRJEB24527) | human gut metagenome | biome: human gut; feature: ankylosing spondylitis patient; material: feces | host: Homo sapiens | place: China | collected 2015-10
GGTGCTGAGGAGAGAAAGTTGATTTTTACTCGTAATCGACCCAAGCAGAGCCGTTATTTGCGGATTCTACGCACTTTTCAATCCACTTGATGCCCTGTGCGCCGGCCTTGACATCCGGATACCAGAAGTCGCCGTAAGCGCCCTTGTCCGCGTCAGCCATAGCAACTGCGAAGCGTGCATACAGGTTGCTCCACGCCTCGAACAGACCCTCGGCATGGCCGCCGCCGATACGATCCTCGACACGCGCCTCGTCGGTCAGGTAGCCGGCGCCGCGCTCAAGCACGCGGGACGGCTCGCCCTCGATCTCGTACAGCATCTGGTTCGGACGCTCGTCGTCCCATTCGAGGGATGCCTTGGAGCCGACCACGCGGATCTTGTGGTAGTGGCGTGCGCCGCTGTTGATCGAGCTTGCCCAGCAGTAGATCTGCGCGCCTGCCTGTACGTTTTCGCTGCCCTTGAGGTTCATGATAACGAAGGCGTTGTCCTCCAACTCGCGGCCCTCGACAAAGGAACGCTTGGTGCACATCAGGTTGTCAATCTTCATATCCGGGATCATGGCCTCGATGATGAACAGCGGATGCGTGCCGACGTCGCCGAGTGCGAACGACGGACCGGCCTTGGACGGGTCAAAGCGCCACTTTGCGGACGGAACCTTATCCTCGATCTTGAAGTTGTAGCCGCCGAATGCAAAACTCATGTTGATAACGCGGATCTCACCGAGATCGCCGTTTTTGATCATCTGGCGTGCCTGCTGGATGAGCTGATGACCGGAGTAGCCGTAGGTCACGCCGACAACGCGGTGTTTCTCCTCGGCCAGCTTTACCAGCTCGTCCGCCTGCTCGGAGGTGAAGCACAGCGGCTTCTCGCAGACAACGTGCAGACCGGCTTCGAGAGCAGCCTTGCAGACCTCGTAGTGCATACCGTTCGGCGTTGCGATGGAAACGGCCTGCACGCCGTCCGGGCGCTTGGCCTCCTCGGCGAACATGGTCTTGTAGTCCGGATAGCAGCGGTCCGGGTCAACGTGCAGCTGCTTGCCGAAGTCCTTGCCGCGCTCGGGATCGATGTCGAACGCACCGGCAACCAGTTCAAAGTTGAAGTCGCGCAGTGCAGCCGAGCGATGGATGTAGCCGATCTGGCTGCCGCGGCCGCCGCCGACCATGCCCCAGCGAATGGGATTTTCTACTCGTTTTTCACCGTAATACATAAGAAATCCTCCTTATAATTTACATAAATAAGAAATATTGCATTTGAACTGTTGGAAGAGTGGAGTGGGAGCACGGGAGAGAAGGGCCGCACTCTTGTTCCTGTGTGATTAAATTTCGTAGCCGACCGACTTCAGATAGTCTACACTGGCCTTTACATCACGCAGGCTGGTGTCCGAGTTGCGCGGGTCGCGCTCCTGCTCGATGGTGATGTAACCGGAGTAGCCAATATCGGCAAGCGCCTGCTTGATGGCCGGATAGTCGAGCGAACCTGTGCCGATGGGACACATGGCACCCTTGCCGCAGCCGTCGAAGAAGCGGATGCGCTCGCCGAGCACCTGACGGTAAACGGTTTCGTTTACGTCCTTGAAGTGGACGTAATCCAGCTTATCGGCGTACTTTTTGAGGTACTCCACCGGGTCCATGTGCGAGTAATACAGATGGCCGGTATCCAGACACAGACCGGCGACCTCATACGGGATATCGCGCACGACCTTTGCAATCTCGTCGGAAAATTCAATGTAGCCGCCCGCGTGCGGATGGATGACCGGGCGCACACCCCATTTGTTCGCGCGTTCACATACAGCGCGGACGTTGCCCATGAATCGCGTCCATTCCTCATCGGAAAGACGCGGCGCGGTGTCCGGATGGCCTGCGGCATAGTCGCGCTCGTCGTGTCCCCAGTCCATAACGGTCATGTACGGCGTGGGGAACTTCTGGCCGTCGTGGGTCTTGAGCACCGGCAGCTTGGGATCGGTGATCAGGCGGCAGATGTCGTCAACCGCGTGCAGCACGCTCTCCTGATTGTCCGCGTCGAGCAGATCGTGGAAAATGGTGCCTGCCACGATGGCAAGACCGTTCTTGCGAAGCTCGTTGGCTACCAGCTCTGCGTCAATCGGCAGGTAGCCGTAGGGGCCAAGCTCGATGGCGCTGTAACCGGCTTTGCCGGCTTCCTCCAGTACGCGCGTCCAGGGCGGTAAATACGGATTCTTGGGGTCATCCACACCCCAGCAACAGGGTGCGCCACAGATTTGAATGCTCATAATTGAAAACTCCTTTCGCTGTTTCCGTGAAGTTTTTGTTCTTTTTGATGATTTTATTATACTATTCCGGCGAATATGGTGTTTCTTTCTTCTTGCGTTTTGTTTTGTGAAAACTCTCGAAATATTGCACAAAAAGCAGGGGTGTCAATTTGGTTTATACGGATTCTTGCGGTCTGCACCAAAATACGCTATACTATACCCATATTCACACAGGGGGAAAGAGCATGGCGGAAGAAGTACGTTTTGTATCCGGTCAGATGCCGAGTCTGCTGTACGCCACCAAGCAGATCGTAGCGGCATCGACTATCACACGCGCCATCCATCGGCATGAGCGGTTCACGGAAATGCTGTATGTCTATCAGGGGGCGGGTCAGTACATCGCGGGCGGCTACAGCTATCCGATCCGCACGGGGGATATCTTACTATATAATCAAGGCGATCTGCATGAAGTCACCTCGTCCCTGCAGCACGAGATCGGTACGTTCTGCTTTGGCATTTCCGGTCTGCAGCTGTGCGGACTGCCGGAAGGGCATTTCACCAAGGCAGAAAACGGATTTGTGCGTCCGGCGATGGACGAGATTGACCACATGCAGTCGCTCAGCGAACTGATTTACGAGCACGCAGAACGGAGAACGTCCTACTCGGATGAAATCGTCGCACAGCTGCTGCCTGCGCTGGTGCTGCTGTCGGCCAATCTGCCGCCGGATGCGCGCGCCGCCGATCAGCCGCATAATCTGGTGCTGGCGAACCGTATCCGGCAGTACATCGGCACACATTTCACCGAGCAGCTGACACTCGAGGATCTTGGAGAGGCGCTGTCCATGTCGCCGTATCATCTGGCGCATATTTTCAAGGAGATCACGGGTATGTCGCCCATCCATTATATGATTCGCTGCCGTGTCGGTGAGGCGCAGAACCTGCTCATTTCCACCGATTACAGCGCAACGCAGATTGCCGCCATCGTCGGCTACACCAACGTAAACCACTTCAACGCCATTTTTGCGAAGCTGGTCGGTCTGCCGCCGATTCGGTATCGCAGGAAGTATCTGGAGAATATGCAGGGCAGCAGACTGCAGTAGCGCAGTACCGCAACAACCAACTTTTCGTTGATATATTATCTATATATAACGGAAAGGAGGAATAATCGTGGCAAGAAAGTGCTTTATTTGCTCCTGTTGTGGAAAAAGCAAACCGAGCACGCAGCGTATCCTTCTCGGCGGGGATGCGCTATGCTACGCCTGCTCCGAGGAGTACACTACGCTTTGCGACCGCTGCGGCGAGCAGGTATACCGCAAAGACGTACGACAAGTCGATAACCGCACAGTTTGTCCACAATGCTATGGACAAATCCATCACTAATCCCATTGAGAGCAAATGCTTTCAGTGGGATTTTTGCGTTTTGAGGAGGAAATTATGTTTGAAAATCCCAAGTATATCACACGCGGCGTGCAGGGCGAAATACCAGACGCTTTGATGCTTCTCATGTGGCAAATGATTGCTGCTATGCAGACTTCACAAAAAGATTATCTGCAAGTGTTCACATTGACGAAAACGCCGACGGGACAGCACATCGTCCATACACAGGAACAGCCGCCGTATCGGTACGAACTTGATGTGCATTGTAAGTGCGCGGTAGATGCTAAAGTGTATGTCATTGATGACAAAACGCACAGCACCATGCTGTTAGCTTCGGAGTATTAACCAACTGAAATGGAGGAATTACCAATGAAAGAGACTCGAATTTGTGCTAATTGTGGTATCGAGCACCCGCTCGATACTATGTACCAAGTAGAAGGGGACTGGCTTTGTGAAAGCTGTGCTGACCGTCTGACCGTAGTCTGTGACTACTGTAACGAGCGAATTTATGCGGAAAATGCTGTCGAGGACGATACACACACGCTCTGCGATCACTGTTTTGACGAGTATTACATCCGCTGTGAGGACTGCGGCCGCATTATCAGCCGCGATCATGCCTATTGGGATAACGATGACAACGTCTACTGCTCCTCCTGCTGGGACGAGCATAACGACATTATCCATGAATACAACTACACCCCTGATCTCGTGTTTCACGGCAAGGGCCTGCGGCACTTCGGCGTTGAGCTGGAGATTGATAACGGCGGCACGGTAAACAATAACGCTCAAAAGTTGCTCGACATCGCTAACGCTAGCGCCGAAAACCTGTACATCAAGACTGACGGCAGTCTTGATGATGGTATGGAACTTGTCACACACCCTATGACGCTGGAATATCATCTGAACGAAATGCCGTGGGCGGAAGTCCTCCGCAAAGCGCAGAGCATGGGTTATCTCAGTCATGCGGCAGGCACTTGCGGCCTGCACGTTCACATCTCTCGCCTTGCGTTCGGCTGCACCTACGAGCAGCAGGAAGCCGCGATTGCTCGCCTGCTGTACTTCGTCGAGAAATTCTGGGCAGAGCTGCTGCGCTTCAGCCGCCGCACCCAGTCCCAGATGAATCGCTGGGCGGCACGGTATGGAATCCGTCTTACGCCATCCGAGCAAATGAGCCACGCAAAGAATTCCTGCGCTGGACGTTATACGGCGGTCAATCTCACGAACGCGGATACGATCGAAATCCGGATGTTCCGCGGCACGCTCAAGCTGAATACCCTCAAAGCCACCTTGCAGATGGTCAACCATCTCGTCGAGGTGGCTGTTTCTATGTCCGATTGTCAGGTACAGGACATGAGTTGGTTTGATTTCCTTGACGAAATCAAAGAGCCGGAACTTATCCAGTATCTCAAGGAACGCCGTTTATATGTCAATGAACCCGTTACTGCTGGCGCGGAGGAGGAATAATATGTGCAGTTTATTCGGTTTAATCGATTTTAAGGAGTGCCTGAGCACCCACACGAAGAACAAAATCTTGAACACGCTCGCCAGAGAGTGTCAAGTGCGCGGCACGGACGCGACGGGCATCGCCTACAATTTCAACGATCGTCTGCGCATCTACAAGCGTCCCCTTCCCGCTCGGAAAATGAAGATTCATACTCCGAATGGCGTGAATGTGGTCATGGGGCATACCCGCATGACGACACAGGGCAACGCGCAGTTTAACCAGAATAATCACCCGTTTCAAGGGCACGTTGACGGCAGCAGCTTTGCGCTTGCACACAACGGTGTACTTTGGAATGACAAAGAGTTACGCACAGAGGAAAATCTGCCGTTGACGAGCGTCGAGACCGACAGCTACATCGCAGTTCAGCTTTTAGAGAAAAACAAGACCCTCGACTTCGACAGCCTGAAATCTATGGCTGAAGCGGTCGAGGGTTCATTTGTGTTTACCGTTCTGGATAAGGATAACGCTATCTGGTTCATCGTTGGCGATAACCCGCTTTGCGTTATGTTCTACGATGGTTTTCTGATTTATGCTTCAACGCAGGAAATCCTCTGCAAAGCTATAAAGAAGCTGCGGCTGAAAGCACCCACCGATATTCTCGAACCGAAGGAGGGCGAGATTTTGAAAATCGACCGAGCGGGACAACTCACGACCGGAAGTTTCACACCGCACACGACTTTCGAGCGTTGGTGGCGTAAGTATCCGTACTATCGCAGCTACTACGAGGATACGCCCATAAATTATGACGATCTTTTCAGCGTTGCCAAGGCATTTGGCGTTTCAACTGATGAGATACAGGCTTTGCTCGACTACGGCTGCTCGGAGGAGGAGATTGAGGAAATGCTCTACGATCCGACCCTGCTCCACGAAATGACCGGTGAGTTGCTCTACGCATATTAAGAAAGGTGGTGACCCAATGAAGGTAATCAAGAACACATTGCTGTTCGGCATTAAGGTTGTCGCGGCGGTGGCGGCAGCAATCAATGTGCTGCGCGACAAAGATGTGTCCAAATAACAAATCAGCCTTTTCTGTGCAAAACAGTACAATAAACTGCATAGAAAGGCTGATAAGCATGAATCTGGACCAATATCCCGATGTTTTGACACTGCATGAGTGTCAGCAGATTTTGCAGGTCAGCCGCGGCACCATGCTGCGGCTTCTGCATGAAAACGAAATTCCGGCGTTCCGCGTCGGAAATCGCTGGCGTATTCAGCGCAAGGCAATGCTCGAATTCATCGAGCGTGACGAATACTGAAAACAACCGTAACGAACAGTTCCGTTTGGGTATACCTATACGGAACGCTTGGAAACCGTCCCGTTTAAGTCGGTTTTGGAGTTTTGGAACGTCCCGAAATTTCAACCGACTTAAACGGGAAATTCTTTTTTGACAGGAGAACGTACTATGAAAATTGGTTATGTGCGTGTCAGCACAGAAGAACAAAATACCGCAAGACAGGAAATCATGCTCCGTGAACTTGGTGTCGATGAACTGTTCATCGACAAGGCCAGCGGCAAGAACGCTGACCGTCTCGAACTGCGTCGTATGATGGAATATGTGAGGCGCGGTGATACTGTTATCGTCGAGTCCATCAGCCGCTTTGCCCGCAACACTCGTGATCTGCTCGATCTGGTAGAGCGTCTGACTGAAAAGCAAGTCGAGTTTGTCAGCCGCAAAGAAGCGATCGACACTACCACACCGACCGGCAAGTTTATGCTGACCGTATTCGCAGCAGTCGCGGAGCTAGAACGAGAGTATATCTTACAGCGCCAGCGAGAGGGTATTGCTATCGCTAAAGCGCAAGGTAAGTATCACGGCAAGGCCGCAAAGGACTATCCCGATTTTGAGCGCATTGTCGCCCGCTGGCGCAGCGGTGAGATTACCGCTGTATAGGCGATGAATTTGCTTGGTATGAGTAAAACGCGGTTTTATGAAAGAGCAAAGCTATTGAACAAGTAATTGAAAGCCGTATGCTCTCAGCATACGGCTTTTCTTTCACTTTGTATCTTTATGATTCATGGCACTGATAACCGTTTTCAGTATGGATTCCAGATACGGAAGCTGCCCGGGTGTTACACTCTCCACCATCGGAGAAAGTGCTTTGAGCATCCCTAGCTTATCTTTTTTCTCCTGTTTTCCGAACAGAATATAGTCAGTGGATAGACTGAGCGTAGTTGCAATACGGCATAGTGTCGGCACGGACATACCCTTGGTTCCCAGTTCAATATCTGCACAAAACTTGGGGGTAATATCCAGTTTTTCAGCAAATTGCTCGCGTGTCAGTCCTAAATATTCGCGTTGCTTGCGGATACGTCCTCCGATAGCCACCCAGTCCATGCTGTTCCTCCGTTCATTCTTTCTATTTAGTGTACCCCGTACAGTTGTAATGAAAAATGAACTTTTAGGGTGGAAATATATAAACTTATAGCGTATAATGGAAGTAACTCACAGGGGGCACCGCCCCACAGTAAAAGAGACGGAGGAAATTAGTATGATAGGCGCAATTATGATTCTTGCGGTCGTAGCGTATCTGGTTTGGACATTCTGGGGACGCGCTTTCCATGTGATCGGGCAGTATAAAAAAGGCGGCAGTCAGTTCAAATTGTCTGAACCTCTGGATTATGAAGCCATTTATCAGAAGATAAAGGAGGGACTACAGTATCCGGACAATCGCAATCTGTTTTATGATGAATTTGGACAGCCTTCCATTGCAGGACGATATGGCACGTATACCATTCACACAGAGGATACGCTGCTGACTGTTCAGGCGGAAACAAACGGCAAGCTGAATAAAAACATGCGGCAGACCGAGGAGGCAATGTGCTTGGCAGCGTATATCCGCAAGATTTTCGAGCCTGCGGCACCAGTCAATCCGTATCAGCTGTACAAGCGCATGAGACATGCACGGCGTAACGGCTTAATAATCAGCGTAGTGCTGATTATCGCTGCAGCGGCATATTCTATGGCTGTGCTGTCTCCGGCACTGGACGATACGGCAAAGGTGCGTAATGCGTATCTGTCGCAGTATAGCACAACGGTTACGGTAGGCGATGCGTTCGATAATTTCTTTGGCTCGCCCGAGTGGAAGGCGTACGAGGAAGGTACGCAGGAGCGAGTCGATTTTCAGGGAAACTGCACGTATTCCGGCGAGCAGGTACAGGTTCGCATTGTGTTTGGCATCTACGGGGATACGTTCCAGGTAGATTCGGTGCAGATCAACGGCAAGGAGGCACCGGCGCTGATTTCGGCAGGTCTGTTCTCTGCGGTTTACGGAGAGACGGATTCGTCCGGAGGAACGGTATCCAGTGCAGAATGAATATAAAGCAGGTGAAACCGTATGTTTTTTAAGAAAAAACAGGAACAATCGGCAGAACCAGCGGTAGTGTCAGCAGAATCGTCTGCTGAGCGAAAACTGCCGCTGATTCTGCGCTGGCCAATCAGTATCATATTTTTGTTCGTCATGCCTCCATTCGGCACGGCTGTGGGCATTGGATTAGCAGTTGCACGGCTGATTTTTAACCACAAATATCCGAAATATAAGCTGAAGCTGTGGACAAAACTTATTATTTCGGCACTCTGCATTGCGTTCGTAATATGGGCTGTTGTCACAGCGCCCGAGAGCAGCACGACCACATCAGCAGAGGCAGTACCAACAGAACAGGGTGAATCGCAGGCCACCGAAACAACATCTGAAGCGACAGAAAACAAAACCGTAGAGCAAGAAACAACTTCTCAGGCGGAACAGCAGGCGGCCTCCGAACAGAAAAAGCAGGAAGAGGCAGTTCAGGCGGCGAAGGCTGAGACAGAGAAACAGCAGAAGGAGGCAGAAAAGCAGCAAAGGCAGGAGGAGAAAGCTGCTAAGAAGCTGGCGCGCCAACAGAAACGCGCCAACAAAAAAATAGAGAAAGCGCTAGGCAAGGATAACATCGAGAAGGCAGCGAAAAAACTCTCCCACGTGAAGGAGAACTGGGTGTACGCCTATTATCAGCAGATGCTACCGGATTTGATCGAACAGGACGATCGCACACAGCTCGACCGTTATCTCACAATCTACAGGCAGGCGTTTCCGGAGACAGAGCAGATGAAGGACGTGCTCACGGCGTGGGATCAGATCTGTGACGACCAGAAGAAGATGGACGAACTGGACAAGAAATACCGTTCGGACTATTCGGGCGGTATGTCCGGTGCAAAGAGCGCCGCAGATAAAACCGAAGAGCATGCGTTTTATCTGCAGTACAAGTTGAAAAGTTCTGCCGCAAACAGCAAAAATAGCGTAATCAGTGCTGTGGGAGAGGCAATCGATGCGGCGCAGGAGTCTATGACGGGCACATATGAGTATCTGGCGAATAATGTGACGAACGACTTTATTCCATCGTTGATACAGGGCTACATTGATATGAACACCTATCCGGGCGATGAACAGTATGTTCTGATCACCACCAAACCATTTTCCCAGTCAGGTGCAACAACGGTGTATGCGTATCCGAGCGGAACGCGCACGCTGACGACTTCGGACGGATTTGAGAAAGAGGTCGAGTGCTACCGAGTGATGGACAGTGCTGTGCGGGATGAAATTCTACGGGATTACGAAACGTATTCGATAGCTGGTATGTCGATTGCAGAGGCAAGCCAGCACATGCAGGAATTGTTAAACAAGTAAAAGAAAGCAGGGAGAATCATGAAACAAAAGATTTGCGGTTTGCTTGCCATGCTGCTGCTGTTATCCGGCTGCGGCTCAAGCACCCCGACCGACACCTCGCCGATGAGCGAGGACGAGATCACGCAGATGTACAGCGATCCGGATTCGTTCAAGGGCCGCACGCTCGAGCTGTACGGCCGTGTGTTCAACGAGCCAGAGTACGATGACGACGGCGTGTATTTCCAGATGTGGGGAGACCCGGAGAACGGAGAGCGCAACACGATCGTAGCCTGTAAGGACACCTCACTCAAGCTGCAGGATGATGATTATGTGCATATTTCTGGCAGTGTTTCCGGTAAATACGAGGGCGAAAACGCACTGGGCAGTAAAATTACCGCGCCTGCGATCGTTGCGGATTCGGTAGAGGTGGTAACTTATCAGGAGGCCTGTGCGCCGACGCTGTACACCGCGACGGTGCAGACAGCGGCGCAGACACAGTGCGGCTACACGGTTTCACTCGACTCGGTGGAGCTGGCGGAAAAGGAAACACGCGTTGCGGTTACGGTGACGAACAACGGTGCAGCGGCGTTCAGTATCTACGATTCCAGCGCAAAAATCGTGCAGAACGGCAAGCAGTTCGAGCGGGAGTACAACTCTTATGCGGATTATCCGGAGCTGCAGTCGGATTTGATGGTCGGCGCGAGCACGACCGGCATCATCACCTTTCCGGCACTGGAAAAGGCGGATTTTGACATCACGCTGACTGGATCATCGGATAACTGGGAGGAAAGCATTGAACCATTCACGTTCCATTGTACATTCAGCGATACGTCTGCACAGCCGCAGCAAGCGGCATCGGCATCGGAGACTCCAACGTATATGCTGTATGACGGTGCAGTGACCAAGTCTATCGACCTTTCGCTGACCGATACCGTAATTGGCAGCAATAAACTGTGGCCGACGGACACGAAAACCATTACCACGGATGATCTGTCCAAGCTGACGCAAAATGAGGTTGCGGCCGTGCGCAACGAGATTTATGCGCGGCACGGCTATACTTTTACCACGGATGAATGGAAAATTTTCTTTGCCTCGGCGGAGTGGTATCATGCGGACAGTGCGTACTCCAACGATATGCTGAATGCCACGGAAAAAGCGAATGTGGATACCATTCTGAATTACGAAAAGAGTGCAGGCGGACAGCAGGAGAAGACCCGGCCGGAGGATATGGCATCGCAGGCCGCGCTGAATTACTGCCAGACAACTGGCTGGACGAACAGCCGTGTCAATTTTGTGGAAAGCCGTCCGGCAGGCGGATACTATGTCAATGTAATGAAGATAGACGATTCGGATAACAGCTACGAGGAAAACTATGTGGTAATAGTGGAAAACGGAAAAGCAACCGTGACCGGCACAGAGCAGTTCGGTGAATTTACGCCGATCGATTAATTAACAGAATAAATCAAAAAATCAGGACGGAAGGCTCGAGAGACCTTCTGTCCTGATTTTATTAGAGGGGTGTTGGTGATATGGTTTGGTTTGGAAATTTTTTAACTAAGTGAATTGGTAGTTTGTGTGAGATTGGTCAGTCGATGCGCTTTACCAGATCTTCCGGAATCTTGGCAGTGCCCTGACCGTAATACTGGAATACGTCAACCATCTGCTGAATCTGCGCGTCGCTCATCTGCTTGATCTCGCCGTTGACGCAGGCCGCGCGGGCAGCCAGATAGCATTTTGCGGCTTCTTCAAGGTAGACCGCAGCGTAAAGCGCCTGATTGAGATCCTTGCCGACCGTCATAACACCGTGCTGAGACAGGATAACGGCATGACCGTTGCCGACGTACTTAACCGTATCAATGCCCATATCGATCGAGCCTGCAGCCGAATACGGCGTGATCGGCACATTGCCGCCGGCGGCATTGGCCAGTGCGGTAATGCATACGCGGAACTCGGTCAGACCCGGAATGAGCGAAACCGCAGTCGCATACGGCTGGTGGGTGTGGATAACGGCGTTGATGTCCGGACGCTCGCGGAAGATATGCAGGATAGCCGGTGTGTCGGACGAGGGCTTGCGGGTGCCTTCGATGACATTGCCGTCGATATCCATGACGATCATATCATCCTCGACCATCTTCTCGTACATCATGCCGGACGGCGTAACGAGAATCTCGCCGGTCGGCATGCGCACGCTCAGGTTGCCGCAGGTCAGCGATACCAGCTCATAGCGGTCGAGCAGGATACCGGCTTCGATGATTTCTTTTTTCATTTCCGAAAACATGGTGAATTCCTCCTAAAAAATCGTGAGCAGCTGTTCCGGTCTGCGGACGATGAATTCCGGATGGTAGGGCAGCAGCATTTCGAGCGGCTGATAGCCCCAGGCGGCAGCAGCGGCTGCCGTTTGCGTGTTGCGTGCGGTCTGCATGTCCACATCGGTGTCACCGACATAGAGTATCTGCTCACGCGGTATGCCCAGCTGCTCGAGCACAGGGTCCATCGAGTGCGGATCGGGTTTGGAGATGGTCTCCGGCGTCTGTCCGACGCACAGCTCCATCGCATCACCGAAAAATCGGTCGGTGAGCGCACAGGCAACGGCATTGGGTTTATTCGTCAGAACGGCGTTCTTGATGCCGCGGCGGTTCAGCTCCGCAAGCGTTTCACACACCCCTGCATACGGCTGGGTGAGATAGGTGAAATCGCTGAGGTATGCGGCGCAGTCGTAATCGCGTATCGCGGGCTGAAGTGCGGCGACCCGATCGGGCGGGCAGCCGCCGAGCTTCAGCAGCTTATGGTAAAACTCCGCGATAGAAAGGCGGCACAGGTCACGGCATTCGTCGAGCGTAATGCCGTGAAAGCCGAAATGACGAAGGGACTGGTTACAGTAATGGCGAATGGTCGGCAGGGTATAGAGCAGCGTGCCGTCCAAATCCCAGACACAGGCGCGAAAGCCCATTTATACCTCCAGGAAGTCTACAAAGCGAACGGCTTCCAGATCGGGCTCTGCAACGCCGAGCTTCTTGCCGGTCAGGTCCTCGACAGCGGATACGAGGTGCATGGCATCAATGCCGTACTTCTTCATCAGGTACATTTTGGATGCACCGTGCGGATAGCCCGGCAGGCCGATCTTGACCAGACGCTTGCCCAGTCCGTTCTCCGCGATAACATCAGCAACAGCGGAGCCAAGACCGCCGATATCCAGATGGTTTTCGATGGTAACAACGCCGTACTTGCTCTTCTTGATGGCCTCAACGATGGTCGGGTCGGTGAACGGCTTGAGAGTGGAAACGTGCATATGCTGTACGGAAACGCCCTTTTCCTTCAGAACCGCGGTAGCGCGCATGGCTTCCTCGCACAGCTTTATTATAATTGTAGGGCAGCCGGTCAGGAGCCGAAGCTGTTGAATGACGAGCAGATCAGCTCGGTGCTGGAGGCATTCCAGACCTACCGACAAAAATAAATTTTGCAGGAGGGGACCATTATGGAGGAAAAATGCGTATACTGCGGCGGTGATCTGCCGGAAAAAGCCGACTAAGGTAAAGGTGTGCACGCGCTCGTTTGAGGTGTGCTGTGCGGATTGTGCGGCAAAGACCGAACAGTATATCAAGCTGGATAAGCGATTCAAGACCGCACTGTATCTTCTGGTCTTTCTGGGCGGCATCGGATTTGTTATCAGTGCATTTTTCGGCGGTGACAGTCCGCTGCGCATGATCGGTGCGTATGCCGGTCAGCTTGTTGCGGGACTGGCGTTTATCGCATTTTCGTATCCGGTCACCTCGTTTGAGAGCTTTCACGCGATGAGCATCCGCGGCGTAACGCGGCTGACGCGCATTATCGGCCTTGTGCTGAGCGTGTCGGCGGTCGTGCTGATAGTGCTCACGCTGCGGTAAAGACAAGTGCGATCGGTCTGGCGAAAGTCAGGTCTTTCCATAACCCCAAAGGGCGCTCGAAGGAGCGCCCTTTGGGGGTTTTGCCGGATTGTCTGCTGTGATGGAAAGCAAAATGACGGAAGGGTCCAATGGCCTTCCGTCCTTTTGTGGAGAAAATTATATTTTTATTCTGTTTGGAGACTTGAATATAAATAAGAGAGAATAAATTGAATGTGGAATAAGAATGC
>OOCB01003850.1_pt1 | contig 13820 bp, 11 predicted proteins | sample 1671351 | NCBI WGS metagenome assembly OOCB01 (sample SAMN06348148, study PRJEB24527) | human gut metagenome | biome: human gut; feature: ankylosing spondylitis patient; material: feces | host: Homo sapiens | place: China | collected 2015-10
ACGCGGGTGTAGTTCAATGGTAGAACACCAGCCTTCCAAGCTGGATACGTGGGTTCGATTCCCATCACCCGCTTTTTTTTATGCCTTTGAACGGATAGTTATGAAATTGAATTAAACGGTAGATTTAATGTTATGAGCAGGCCGCAGAGCGTATTGCGTATATCTGCCTGGCTAAGAACGAAAAAGTATATTTCTGAGTATAAATAAAAGAGATGCTGCACTGGAATTGTTGTTGATTACAGTGCAGTATCTCTTTTTGTAATATGCCTTTTCTTTTTAGCATACATTTTTAGTAATGTGCATCTATTTGTAATGTTAAAGTTTTATTGTTAATTCAGATATATATCCAGCTTCTTTGCTTTTGAATATAATTTCCTGCCGTTTACAATATTGTATGCCCTTATATACAGTATGATTGAGCCGTTTTTTCCTATATATATGTTTGTACTTGTTGTTTTATTGTTTTTGATATATCTGGTATCGTTGTCATCAGAGTATATTTCGTAGCCACTCACATTGGATGCTTTAGCCCAGCTTATCTTGACATATCTTTCATTTATATAAGCTTTGACTTTGACTTTTCTTACCTTTTTAGGAACAACACCTTTGCTTATAAATTTTAGTTTATATGTTTTTGCGGCTTTGTCGGCACAGGTATTTGTAAATCCCTGTATTGATGTTACTTCACCCATTTTATCTGATATACCATGCATTTTAAATGAGATGAGTGATGTTGGTATCGAGATAAGTTTTGGTGTGACCTTTTCGTTTAAATATAAAGTTAATTTTCTTAAGTCAGATCCCTCAGGTATTGTTATTTTTGAGAGAGAATTACAGTTTATAAGTGAAAGTGTTTTATTATTTTCAATGTTCTTACTTATTTTTAATTCTTTAAGTTTGACGGCATTTTTAAAAGCTGTCTGATTTATAGATATTACGGTGCCTGGAAATGCATAGCTGCCTGTTCTTTGTGAAGGATAATCAAGCAGTTTTGTGAGGTGCTTGTTATACAAAACACCATTTTTGGCTGTGTAATATTTATTGAGTGAAGAAACGCTGTAACTCTTAATATCAGTAAGAAATTTTTTGTTGTTGTAAATAGTGTCGATATATTTCATCTTACTGCTGAGTGATATTTTCTTTATTTTGCCGGGAATTTCATAAATTATTGTCTTCTTAGAATCAGTGAGTGTGCCGCTATCAGAAGCATAAAAGGCTGTTCCGGTTGTGACAGATGTTGTCTTAAAATAAGATGCCCTGTTTTCTGATGGAATATTTGTGGAGTATGTCTGTTCTAAAAGTGTTACTGTTCCGGTTTTTGCCGTAGGATATATCAGCATACTGCAATTTGCCGCATTTGCTGCACTGTTCCAGTTTGAATTTGCATTTGAAGATACATAATTTTGAACATCATAATAGCAATATAATACATCATCATATGTAAAAAAGCGTTTGTTTGTTTCAGGAATGGTTATGGTTGTAAGTTTTTTCAAGTATGATGAATTTCCGGCGACATATTCAAGCTTTGCAGGAAGATGCATTGTATTTATTCCTGAATTTCTAAATTCATCCAGATATAAAATAGTAATATTATCTGAAAAGGTAATATTTTTCAATGATTCAGAGTTTGTGAAAGCATTGCTTGCAATTTTTTTCACAGTGTTTGGCATTTTATAATTTCCTGACTTGAGACAAGGAAATTTTTTGATTGTGGTTTTATTTTTATTGTATAAAATTCCGTTGGATGCAGAGAATTTTGTGCTGTCAGACGATACCTTAAATGTTTCAATGGAATTGTCAAAAGCAGTGTTTGAAATACTTTCAACATTGGCGGGAATTGTGATGTTTTTTAATGATGTGCAGCCGGAAAATGCCATGTATCCTATTATAGTGGTGTTTTTTCCAATGTAAACGGAACTGAGATTTTTACAATCAGCAAAGGTATGATCATATATTTTGTCGATATTGTCGGGCAGTTTTATTGATTTTAGGCTATTGCAGGCATAAAAGGCATAGTCATCGATTAATTCAAGTCCATTTGGGAGTTTCAGAGTGTTTAAGCTGTTACAATTACTGAAAGCTTTGTATGCTATCGTTTCAAGTGTTGACGGAAGAACGACCTTTTTCAGATTTTCACATTCCTTAAAAGTTTCAGATTCTATTTTTGTAATGTTTTTTGGAATTGTCAATGACTCAAGGCTCTTACATTTTTTGAAAGCTTTATAGCCGAGTCTTTTAATGCTTGAGTTTAGTTTTATGTTTTTTAATGACAGGCAGTTATAAAATGTATATGGATGGATTTTTGTGACTTTTTTAGGAAGTGTGATGTTTGTGAGGGAACGGCATCCGTAAAAAGCACCTTCTCCTATGTTGGATACAGAGTCAGGAATGACTATTTCTGTCAGTTTGCGGGATTTTTTAAAAGCGTACTGGGAAATGGTCTTAACACCGGCAGGAATTGTGTATGTTCCGGATTTTTCCTGAGGAAATCTTATAAGTCTTTTGCCGTCTTTGGTAAATAATACACCGTCTACAGTCTTGAATAACGGATTGTCATTGTCAACCGTAAACTCGGTTATATGAGCATCGTCAAATGCATTCGCAGAGATGGCACTTATATTTTTGGAAATGTGAAAAGTTCCTTTGGTATTGCATGATGTCAAAATTCCATAATCATTGACATCTACAAAGGGCTTTTTATTTGCTGCTTCAGTGTATATAGGGTTTATATTTGAAAATGCAGTCGATATGATAATTGTAACTGCTATGGCATTAGCGGTTAGTTTTTTTAATAAATTATTTTTTTTCATGGTATTCTACCTCCTTTTGTTTGCAGAAAAGGTCTGCTTTGCGGACAACAGACCTTTTCTGCATATATAAGTTTGTTCCCACACATATAATAACAGGAAAAAAAGTAAAATGTTGCAGATTAAATCATAAATAATATAATCTTAAGGAAAAATTAAATAATGCTTGTATTTTTTAGGAAAGATGAGTAGAATAGGTATATGAAGAATAAAGACGAGAGGATTTTCCTCTCGTCTTTTATAGCACAAAAAGATTTATTATATGTGATTTTTAAGGAGCTTATACAAATGAACAAAAGTGAGGTAAGAACAAAAAGTAAAGGAAATTCAGTTTATAAAAAGGCTATGACACTTGCTGTCCCAATGATGATACAAAACGGTATCACAAATGCGGTTGGTCTTGTCGATAACCTTATGGTTGGAAGTCTGGGTACTGAGAGTATGACAGCGGTATCTATTGTAGGTCAGCTTGTCTTTGTATTCTTTCTGGCGATATTTGGTGGCTTGTCAGGTCCCGGAATATATGGAGCGCAGTATTTCGGGCAGGGCAATAAAAAGGGGTATCAGAATGTATTCAGATTGAAAATCTGGATAACAGCGGTTATTACGCTCTGTGGACTTGCTGCTTTTATTTTTGCAGGAGACAAAATGATAGGTTTGTATCTGCACGGCAGTGACGGCGGGATAAATTCGGCTCAGACGCTTGATTTGGGACTTGATTATCTTCATATAATGCTTATCGGTCTTGTTCCGTTTGCATTTACACAGATTTATGCGGGAAGTTTAAGGGAGATGGGCGAAAGCATAAAACCAATGGTCGGAGGTATAGCATCGGTTGTTATTGATATAGTGTTTAATTATCTTCTTATATATGGAAAGTTTGGATTTCCGAGACTTGGCGTAGAGGGTGCGGCGATAGCGACTGTACTTGCAAGATTTGTTGAGATGTTTGTTGTCGTTATCTGGACACATTTAAGCATAAAAAAATACGAATTTTTACGAGGCGTATATAGGACACTTAAGATTTCAATAGGTGAAGTAAAGGTAATCATAATAAAGGGGCTTCCTATATTTTTAAATGAGTTTTTCTGGTCGGGAGGTATAGCAGCGATGACGCAGTGTTACTCAATTAAAGGGTTGCAAGTTATAGCGGGGATGAACATATCAAATGCCATATGTAATCTTTTGAATGTTGTTTTTATTGCAATGGGAAATGCGGTAGGGATTATATCAGGACAGTATCTTGGAGCATCAAAATTTGAGAAAGCAAAAAAGGCATCAAATAAACTTATGTGGTTCACCGCAGGAATATGCGTGTTCCTCACTGCTATACTGATTGCCGGCTCAGGATTTTTTCCAAAGCTTTACGATACCTCAGACGAGGTAAGGCATTTGGGACAGTGGTTTATCATAATAACTGCTTCATTCTTCCCGCTGCAGGGATTTTTGAATGTGTTATACTTTACGCTTCGCTCAGGCGGAAAAACGGTAATCACATTTTTGTTTGACAGTATTTTTACATGGGTAGTGTCCGTGTCGCTTGCGTTTGTGCTGTGTAAATTTACAGCACTTCCGATACTTACGATTTATATAATAGTGCAGAGTGCGGATATAATAAAGGTTGTGCTTGGATATATTCTTGTGAAAAAAGGCGTGTGGATTACGAATTTGGTGGTGTAAAATACTGATTGACACCCTATATTGTAGGGTGTAATATATAATTTATAAAGAAGTGAAAGGTATTATGCGAATGATAAGAACATTTATAGAAGTGCCATTATTTACTAAGCGTTGGGAAGAAATAGGACTTGGAGATAATGAGCTTCAGGCATTACAAATAATTTTACTAAAAGACCCTGAATCAGGTCCTGTAATGGAGGGAACAGGTGGAATTCGTAAGGTTCGATTTCCTTTGGAAAATAGAGGCAAAAGTGGAAGTGTTAGAGTATGTTATACAGATTTTGCGGAATATGAAGTGACATATCTGATAACAGCTTTTGAAAAGAAAGAACAGGAAAATCTTACGAAAGAAGAAAAAAATGTGCTTAAAAAGTTGGTGAAATCGTTAAAAGAAGAAGCTGCAAAGAATAGGAGATGATTTGTATGAGTTCATTATTTGATGATTTGAAACAGGGATTGGAAGAAGCTGTTGCATATGAGAAAGGTAATGGCAAAGCCGGAGTAAAGACATATATGATTATGCCAATTAAAAGATATTCAAATAAAGAGATTAGAGATATAAGAATGAGAGCCGGTATGACTCAGAGTGTATTTGCATCATACATGGGAGTATCAAAAAAAACAATAGAAGCATGGGAATGTGGCAGGACACATCCTACAGGTCCTGCATTTAGATTGTTGGATATTTTAGCAAATGATGATTTAGACGAGACTGATTTTGTAGTTGTGTCTGAGAGAGAATGATAGAAACTAAAAATTAGTCTGATAGTTAAGTTACTTTGGACGAGAGATTTATCCTCTCGTCTTTTCAATATATATCCGGAGGAAATTATGGGTAATCTGTTATACAGCATCCTTTTAGTTGAGGATGACAAAGAAATTATAAAAAATTTGACGGAGTTTTTAAATAACGAGGGCTTTGTAGTAAACAGTGTAACGGGGCAGAAGGATGCACTTTTATATGTTGATGAGCATATGCAGGATGTTGACATTGTGCTTCTTGATGTTTCGCTGGAGGATGGCAATGGTTTTGCTGTGTGTACGGCGATTAAGCAGAACACGGATATTCCGGTTATCTTTCTGACGGCTTCGGGTGATGAGTACAGTGTCGTTATGGGGCTTGATATGGGAGCTGATGATTATATCGGAAAGCCGTTCAGACCGAGAGAACTTGTATCAAGGATAAAAAGTGTTCTTAGAAGAAGCGGACGCATCTCAAATTTTGTAGAACTTGCGGATGTGAAGATTGACACGACGGGCGGCAAGGTTACAAAAAGCGGCGAGGAGATTTTTCTTTCTGCTTTAGAATACAGACTTCTTCTGATTTTTGCCGCAAATAAGGGAAATGTATTGTCGAGAAATAAACTGTTAGAGGAGATATGGGATGCGTCAGGAGAGTTTGTGAATGATAATACGCTGACTGTTTATATAAAAAGGCTCAGGGAAAAGATTGAGAATGACCCTCAGAGACCAGAGATAATAAAGACAGTCAGAGGTATGGGATACAGGTGTCTGTAACAATAGATGATTGCGAAACTCACTATTTATTATATTTGCACAATTTAATTATAGCTTACAAGAGTTTCGCAAAAGTTTAATTGTAGAAGAAGTAGAAATGAGGGATAAAATGAATTTTTGGAGAAATGGTGAGGTTAAAAAGTGGGGATTTATAAATCTGCTTATTGTGGCAGCAGCGGCTATTGTCACATACATTTTGTCAAAGCAGAATACAAAAGTGGCAGCGGTAGTATGTGTGGCAGGCTTTATACAGTTTGGTGTAAATGTGTTTACTACCAAAAGAAGATATGACAGACTTGCGGGCATAAGTGATAAAATAGATGCGATATTGCATGGGGATGAACATCTGTCATTTGAGCAGTATAGAGAGGGAGAGCTTTCTGTACTTTCCGATGAGGTGGAAAAACTTGTGATAAAACTCAGGGAACAGACCGAAAGGCTTCAGAATGATAAAATATTTCTTGCAGACTCGATAGCGGATATTTCACACCAGATAAAGACGCCGCTCACTTCGATAAATCTTATCTTAAATTTTCTTCGTGAGGAAGATATTACATACGAGCGAAGAATTGCTCTTGTAAGGGAGTTAATGACACTTGCCGAAAAGATAAAATGGCAGATAACAGCTTTGCTTAGAATATCAAGGCTTGATGCAGGCATGGTCGATTTTGATATTGAAGATATTGAAATGAGCAGAGTTATTGATGAGGCATATTCACTTATAGAGATACCGCTTGATATAAGAGGTGTAAGCTTTAAGCGTTCATATCAGAAAAACTCAAAAGTGACAGCCGATAGAGAATGGCTTGTTGAGGCTTTGGGAAACATATTGAAAAACTGTATGGAGCATAGTTTTGAGGGAGGAAAGATTTTGGTAAGCTGTGAGGAAAATGCGTTATATAGCAGGATAGTCATAAGTGACAATGGAACGGGTATTGCAAAAGAGGATATGCCACATATATTTGAGAGATTTTATAAAGGAAAAAGTAAGAATAAGCCGGATAAACCTAAGAACAGCGGAGCGGTTTATGAGGATAACGGAAATTTAAGCGTAAGTTCTGAAATGGAATATAAAAGTGAAAGTGTAGGCATCGGACTTGCACTGTCAAGAAGTATTATAATGCAGTTTAACGGAACGATAAAGGTTACGAGCGAGGTAGGGCAGGGGACTTCATTTGATATAAGGTTTTATAAGGCAATAGTGTGAAAAATTAAAAAGGGTACTTGAAAGTTCAAGTACCCTTGCAACAAAGTCAAGACTTCCATTGTGTTCATATGGCATCACCCTCCTTTGTAAACTAGCTGTTAATTTGTTATTTTTCATTCTAAATATAAATCTTTTTTCATATTAAGCGAATATTCGCAATCCGCTCTGTTATTTATTTCTAAAGTGACAATTTTGTCATTTAAAAGTCACCCTGTTGTAATTTATATATGTTAAATTGGTATCATAAATTTGTGTATGCATTTTGCACATAGTAAAGTTGCGAAGCAACTTTCAATATGAGTCCTTTGGGACTCATGGTATCATAAATTTGTGCATGCATTTTGCACACTATGAAGTTGCGAAGCAACTTCTAATATGAACGCAAATGCGTTCATGATATCATGAAGCGAGGGACAAAAACAGGTACATAGTTTTTAGAATGGAGGAAATAGAGTGGAAATTTTAAGAGTAGAAAATCTCACAAAAATTTACGGAAAGGGAGAGAATGAAGTAAGAGCACTTGATGGTGTTTCATTCTCAGTAGAAAAGGGCGAGTTTGTTGCTATCATAGGACCGTCAGGTTCGGGAAAATCAACATTGCTTCATATATTAGGTGCTGTTGATGAACCGTCATCGGGAAAAGTTTTTATGGATGGTAAGGATGTTTTTAAACAGAATGAGGAACAGCTTGCTATTTTCAGGAGAAGACAGGTCGGTCTTGTATATCAGTTTTACAATCTGATTCCGGTGCTTGATGTTGTTGAGAATATAACACTTCCGGTTCAGCTTGACGGAAGAAAAGTAAACAGGGAGCGTTTACGGGAGATGGTTGCTCTTTTGGGACTTCACGGCAGGGAGAAGCATCTTCCTAACCAGCTTTCAGGAGGGCAGCAGCAGAGAGTTTCAATAGGCAGGGCACTTATGAATTCACCGTCAGTTGTGCTTGCCGATGAGCCGACGGGAAACCTTGACAGCAAGAACAGTCAGGAGATAATGGAGCTTTTAAAGAAGTCAAATAAAAAATATAACCAGACACTTATCATGATAACACATGATGAAAACATAGCACTTCAGGCTGACAGGATAATTGCAATCGAGGACGGACACATCACGAGAGATGAGGTGAACAGATAATGAACATCATAAACAGATTTACTCTCAGGACGCTTTTGAAAAATAAGGTGCGTACATTTGTCACAATACTTGGCATTATTCTTGCAACTGCAATGTTTGTTTCAATAACAAGTATAATAACAAGTTTACAGAATTATATGCTTGATATTGTGGTGGACCAGTCGGGTGAATGGCAGGGACAGATATACAATATTGATAAAAAGTCAAAAGAGGAAATATGTGACAAAGACACAGGCATAAGCGAGAAAAGTTATGTAGAGATATACGAGAACCAGGGAAAGTCAAAAGATATTTCATTTTCAGGAATAGATGACAATTTCAGGGCAATGCTTACTGTGAAACTTAAAAGCGGGCATATGCCAAAAGATAATTCTCAGATAATCATGACTAATATGGCAAGAAGCGTTTACTTTGAAAACAGTAAGATAGGGGACAAAATAAAATTAAAGGTTGATGGTAAAGACAGGGAGTTTGAAATATCAGGTTTTTCTGAAGTGGTCACAAGTAATGGTGATACATCTAATGATATGCAGATATTTACAAAAAGCGGTCTTATATCACCAAAATCTTACACGATGTATTTTAAATGCAAAAATGTTTCAAAAGTGGAGGGGACATTTGAGACACTTATGAAGCAACTTGAAAAGGCAAAGAAAGCAGATGCAGGTTCGGATGAAGATGAGATAACCGGTTATATACACAGCGTACTTTTAAAATTTTACGGAGAGTCACAAAACCACACATACAACAAACTTTTATATGGTATGGCAGGCATACTTATGGCAATAATAATGGTTGCGTCAGTGTCGCTTATCCATAATGCGTTTTCAATCTCCATAAGTGAGAGAACAAAACAGTTTGGACTTCTCAAATCGGCAGGTGCGACGAGAAAGCAGATTTTAAGAAGTGTGTTTTTTGAGGCAGGAATACTTTGTATAATAGGAATTCCGATTGGTATAATATGCGGTGTAATAGGAATTGGTATTACATTAAATCTTCTTGGAAATCAGTTTGCGATGATGCTTACAGATTCGGGAACATCGGGAATTTCACTTACAATGCATATATCTGTAGCGGGGGTGCTTACAGCCGTAGCAGTAACGGTTATCACAGTATTGGTATCGGCACTCATACCGGCAGTAAAAGCCGTCAGACTAACGGTATTACAGGCTCTTAAACAGAATGAAAGTATGGGACTTAAGAGAAGAAATGTAAAAGTAAATCCTCTTTTAGGGAGATTGTTTGGTTTTGAAGGGAAGCTTGCCGACAAAAACTTTAAGAGAAATAAGCGAAAACAGAGGGTGATGGTGATTTCTATTGCCATAAGCACGGCACTTTTTGTGGCGGTGAACAGTTTCACCTCGTATATGTCAAAGTCTTTGGAGCTTTATGGCAGTAATACGGTGGCGGATTTGTCAATGGAAGTTGAAAAAAGTGCGGTTGAAAAAAGTTTTAAGACGGTTGAAAATGCGTTAAAGGGATTTAAGGGAGTAGATAATATAGATGATGGTGGTTATAGTATGTATGATAATGTAATTGCCGAAATAAATATAAAAGATGTAGACAGCGAGTATCTTAACGGTCTTAAGAAGATGAATCCGGAAATGATCGATGAGAAAAAGGGCATCATAAGGATAGATTCTCATATATGGTATCTTGAAGATGATATATATAATGAGTATATAAAGAAAAACAATATAAAAAATACAAATGCTTTGGCATGGCCTCATCTTTCAATTTATAATGAAAACGAAAAGAAGAATTATTCATATGACATTATAAAATCAGATGCAGCTATAAAGATATATCAGGCAAAGGAAAAGAAAGGTTATGAACTTGGTAATGTAGATAGTTATAAGAAACTCAGCCAGTATTATTTTGAGATTCCTGATGATGATGGAGAAAGTGCGGAGAGTAAGGTTTATTCAGGAAAAGAGGCATTTGCGTCACAGGATGTAAGTGTAGTCAGATGTAATAAGAAACTTCCACTTTGTATTGGAGATGCAAGTGATAATAATGTCCTAACGATAGTGAAACCATATTCAGAAATCAGAAATATGCCAAAGGGAGTTGTAAAAAATAATTATTACACATTTGCTTTTAAGGCAAAAAAACATTCAGAGGCAAAAGTAAACCTTAAGGCTTTCATAAATAAAAAAATGTCAGGTGAGTTAAAAAATTATATACCTTATATAGCTGACTATACACATGATAAGGAAACAAGTAATGCGATGGTAATGATAGTCAATGTTTTTTCATATGGATTTATCGTACTTATCTCACTGATTGTTATTGCAAATGTATTTAATACAATTTCCACAAACATTCTTTTAAGGAGACAGGAATTTGCAATGCTGAAATCTGTCGGAATGACAAAAAAGAGTCTGAATAAAATGATGAATTATGAATGTGTATTTTATGGAATAAAAGGTCTTATATTTGGTATTATAATGGCGGTAATTGCTACCTATGCAATGTTCAATGTAATGAGTGATGGATTTAATGTAGGATTTTACATTCCGGTGCAGAGCATAGTGGTCGTTGTGATAAGTATATTTATAGTAGTATTTGCAAGCATGATATACACAATGAGTAAAATTAAAAAAGATAATGTAATTGAAACACTTAGAAATGATAATATTTAATAATATCAGGGAAGTGGCACGCTAATGCCCTCCGGAAGTTAGATAATAAATCTAACTTCCGGAGGGCGTTTTTTATAACAGCCATTGACATTTTATTATCGTACTTCTATCCTATAAATAAATCATTGAAAGAGGTTAAGAAAATGAACAATTTTTTATTTAGTCTGAATGCGACGGTTCCGGTTTTTGCGGTGATAGTCCTCGGACATTTTTTCAAAAGGATAGGTCTTATAGACGAGCATTTTGCAAGTGTGGCAAATAAATTTGTTTTCAAGGCGTGCCTGCCGTGCCTTGTATTTCAAGATCTTGCAGATACAAATATAAGAAAGAACTTTGATTTTAAATATGTCGGTTTCTGTTTTATTGCGACGCTTACCTCAATCCTCGTGGTATGGTTTCTTGCTAAGAAATTTATGAGAGATAAGAGCATGGTAGGTGCGTTTGTTCAGGGAGCATACCGAAGCAGTGCCGCTATTTTAGGCATAGCGTTTATTCAGAATATCTATGGAACATCGGGCATGGCACCACTTATGATAATCGGTTCAGTGCCGCTTTACAATATATTTGCAGTTATTATTTTGACATTGGAAAGCAACAATAAGGAAAATTTTGGAGATAACAGCCGGATTAAACACGCACTGATAAATATACTTAAAAATCCTATAATAATAGGAATTTTCTTCGGTCTTGCCGCATCATTTTTAAATATAAATTTTCCGAGAATGATTGATAAGACGATAAACAATCTCGCAGTTATGGCTTCACCGCTTGCACTTATTTCAATTGGTGCGACATTTGAGGGCAGAAAAGCACTTGCAAAGATTAAACCGACTATGGCGGCATCACTTATAAAACTTGTTGTCCTTGCAGGAATTTTCCTGCCTGTCGCAGCATATTTTGGTTTCCGTGACCAGAAACTTATTGCGATAGTGATAATGCTTGCTTCACCATGCACACCGACATCATACATAATGGCAAAAAATATGGATGGCGATGACACTCTTGCGGCAAGCATAGTGGTAAGTACCACATTATTTTCATCGGTCACGCTTACGGGATGGATATTTTTAATGAAATCATTGTCACTTATCCAGTAGTAATAATTAAAGAATAGTATATTAAAAATGTAAAAAAATGACAAAATTACTACAAAACACAAAAAAAGATAGCATTATGCCATGAAAAAATAACAAATACCAGAAAAGATTATCTGCACAAGATGTCCCATGAGATTATCAGCGAAAACCAAGTGATAGTTTCGGAAGATTTGCAGATAAAAAACATGGTAAAAAATCACCGTTTGTCAAAGTCTATAAGTGATGTATCATGGTATGAGCTGACAAGACAGTTAGAATATAAGGCAAAGTGGAATGGCAGGAAATATGTCAAAATAGACACATTCTATGCCAGTAGTCAGCTGTGTTCAGTCTGTGGATACCAAAATACAGAGACAAAAAATCTATCAGTAAGGGAATGGACATGTCCTGTCTGTGGAACAAATCATGACAGGGATATCAACGCAGCAAAAAATATACTGGAAGAAGGATTAAGACAAATAGCATAAAAATAACAATATAGGGCAGGGACTGCCCGAATTAACGCCTGTGGAGATAGTAGGTTACGAGGTCTGCGAAGCAGGAAGCCCATTGGCTTTAGACAATGGGTAGTTCACGCCGGAAAATGATGTATCTTAGTACTTAGGAAATAGCAGTTGTAAGGGGATTATGACTGATCGAAAAAGGAGAATATGATGAAATCAGAAGAGGTTATGAGAATACTGGAAAATGCCATCCGTATCGGAAAAGGTGTGATCCGGTATGGAAGTGTTGCATCGTATATTCCGGAGCTTGCCAAGGCAGATAAGAATAAACTGGGAATCTGCCTTTACACAATAGACGGCAATCAATTTGAGACCGGAAATACAGAAGACAGATTTACGATACAGTCCATTTCCAAAGTAATGGCACTGTGTCTGGCACTGGAAACATTTGGAGCAGAGTTTGTGTTTAATCATGTTGGTGTGGAGCCGTCAGGGGAGGCTTTTAACTCACTGGTAGAACTGGATAATCGAAGTAACCGGCCCTTTAATCCGATGATCAACTCTGGAGCAATCACGGTTGCGAGCCTGCTTGTAAACCACTATTCCATCGAAGATATGCAGAAGTATATGCAGGACGTATGTGAAGATCCGGAGATTGCAGTAGACGAAGCTGTATTTCAGTCTGAGATGGCGACTTGTGCAAGAAATAAGGCGATTGCCTATCTTTTAAAAAGTAAGGAGATCATTGATACCGATGTAGAAGATAGTGTTACCTTTTATACAAAGATGTGTTCCATGTCGGTAAATGCAAGAGATCTGGCAATGTTCGGTCTTTTGCTTGCAAATGACGGAGTGCAATTATCTACCGGAAAACGTCTGATCTCATCTCAGACTGTACGGATGGTACAGACCATTATGCTCACCTGCGGGATGTATGACGGATCAGGTGAATTTGCGTTAAGAACAGGAATTCCGACTAAGAGCGGAGTCGGCGGCGGCCTGCTTAGCGTATCGAAAAAGAAAATGGGAATCGGGATCTACGGACCGTCTCTTGATAAAAAAGGAAACTGTATCGCAGGCTGCGAATTGTTGGGATATATTTCAGAAGCACTGCATCTTCACATCTTTGATACCAGAGTGTGGAAGGTAGAAGAATAAAAAAAGACGATACTGCAGAACTCCCTTAGCATGTGGTTTTGCAGTGTCGCTTTTCTTTTATCCGCTTATTTTTCAGATCGGAAGAGCGTCGTGTAGGGAAAGAGTGTAGATCTCGGTGGTCGCCGTATCAT
>OOCB01003856.1_pt1 | contig 13789 bp, 9 predicted proteins | sample 1671351 | NCBI WGS metagenome assembly OOCB01 (sample SAMN06348148, study PRJEB24527) | human gut metagenome | biome: human gut; feature: ankylosing spondylitis patient; material: feces | host: Homo sapiens | place: China | collected 2015-10
TTTCTTGTTTCAATACTGATGTGCTGTACCATATCTTTGCATATCTAGGAAAACTTGCGTATCAAGGCTCATTCGTTGGTAGTAAATAAGTAGTAAATTGATGAGTTTGTTTCCTTGAAAATGCTGATAGATACTGTATTTTAGCGGATAATCAGATTTTTATTGTGTTTTTTGTATAATAACTTTCTATTTTTTGTCTTTTGTGCTATGCTACTCAATGCTTAAATTTTGATACTCAAAATTCCAATATAAATATGGAGATGAATATTATGAAAACGCAAACCAAAACAACCCATATGGAGACGGGAAGTATTCCCAAACTCCTTGCACAGCTGGCAATTCCGGCAGTTGTGGCGCAGGTTATTAATCTGCTTTATAACATTGTAGACCGAATCTACATTGGTCATATTCCGGGAATCGGAGCCGCCGCGCTGACGGGTGTCGGACTTTTTACTCCGATTCTGATGCTGCTGAATGCCTTCGCCATGCTTGTTGGCTCCGGCGGTGCTCCACGTGCCGCCATTGCAATGGGAAAGAAGGACAATGATCTGGCCGAAAAGCTCCTCGGAAACTGTTTTACTTTGTTGGTCGGTCTTGCAGTCGTGCTGACCATCGTATTTTACGTAAGTGCACCAACTCTGCTCAGACTCTTTGGTGCCAGTGATGTCACCTTAACTTATGCAACAGATTATGCCAGAATCTATATCCTCGGAAGCTTTTTTGTACTGATCGTACTGGGCATGAATACCTTCATTACAACTCAGGGATTTGCCAAAATCAGTATGATGACTACAATTATCGGTGCTGTTATCAACATTATCCTGGATCCGATCTTTATTTTTGCCCTTGGCATGGGCGTAAAAGGTGCCGCACTTGCCACTGTTCTCAGCCAGACCGTAGGTGCTGTATGGATTCTCCGCTTCCTGACCGGAAAGAAAACTATCCTCCGCCTGAAACGGAGTAACATGCATCTGGATCCTAAGGTATTTGGTCCGTGCCTTGCTCTTGGTATTTCTACCTTTGTTATGCTGTCAACGGAGAGCCTTCTGTCCATCAGTTTTACAAGCAGCCTTTCCAGATTTGGCGGCGACGTGGCAGTTGGAGCAATGACGATCATCACAAGTATCAGTCAGCTTGTTACCCTGCCGCTTCAGGGAATCTGCCAGGGTGGACAGCCGATCATCAGCTATAACTTTGGTGCAAACAAACCAGACCGTGTAAAGAAGGCATTCTTCACACAGTTCTGCACCTGCGTCATCTATACGACTGCATTCTGGCTTGTCGTGATGATTTTTCCAAAAGCATTTGCAACAATCTTTACTTCCGATAAGGAACTAGTAACATACTCTGCCTGGGCGCTCCGCATCTACATGGCCGGAATCTTCTCTCTTGGTTTCCAGGTAAGCTGCCAGCAGAGCTTTATGGCTCTCGGACAGGCAAAGGTCAGCCTGCTGCTTGCCTGCCTTCGTAAGATTGTCCTGCTGATACCTCTGATCTTTATCCTGCCGAATTTCTTCGACAATAAAGTATTTGCAGTATTCCTCGCAGAACCAGTCAGCGATATCATAGCTGCTGCGGTGACAACGATCACCTTCTTCACACTGTTTAATTCCATTCTGAAAAAAGAAAAGAGATAAAAAAACCCCGAGGCTTGCTGCCTCGGGGTTTGCTTGTTACAAAGCTTTTTATTTTTCAAATTTTATAATACATACATCCCATGCCGACAGGTAAATTTCATGCTTCGTACTATCACCATTCCCAAGTACTACCTCAAAATCATCCGCCACCTCAACTCTTTGCTCTTCCCAGGAATAATTCAGATAGAAACGAAGTTTTTCGCCCTGTTCATTGACTCCCTCTCGCACGATCACCGGGAATTTTTCCGGCACTGCAGCATTTACACTAGCCTTAGCCAGAATCTTTATCAACAACTGCTGCAGGTAGCATTCTTCAAACATACATCCGATATACCAGGCATTTCCGCTTTCATAAGTATGATGCGTAACTGCGGCATACTTTTTCCAGTTTGGATGCTGATATGCAGAAATGATTTCTGCACCATCCGGAATCAGAAGTTCCATGAAAGTCTCTGCCTCTGGTTCACCACCTTCAAAACCTGTCAGAGTAACTTTTTCCGGGAATGTAAACTGCTGATAATACATCCCGAAGACTTCACTCAGAATATGTGGCTGTCTGTCAGAATATACCTTCACATTCTCGTTGGCAAATGCAGTCTTGAACGTCGCGATCAGTGTGCCTCCTTGCGCGGTATAATCTTTCAGACGTGTGAGAACTTTTTCATCTGCGGTGTACATAGCCGGAAGGATGATTGCCTGGTATTTCTCAATATTTTCGCTCTCTTCCCAGATAATGTCACACTCTATATTTATTTTATAAAGTGCATCGTAGATCCGGCGAACAACATCGTTGTATCCAATTCCACTGTTTCCTGCTGCAGTTGCTTCGATTCCAAACCATTTGAGTGCAGTCAGAGCCTCGTTGCTCACCATGATTGCAACTTTGTTATCCTTCTTCAAACCTGATAAAACAGGAGAAAGTTTCTTAAATTCATCACCTACGATACATGCCTCTCGGTATACAGCATTTTCTTCCATGTCATGGCTAAGAAGACCTTTCCAATAAGTCTCAAAGGAGTTATGGATTGAATGCCAGTGCCAGTACATCACGCCAAGCGCACCGGATGCCAGATGGCTGTATGCCTGCAGACGAAGCTGCCCATCATACGGTGTCCAGCCCGGATAACCCTGTGCTTCTGTTTCCAGAACCAGATAGTTGTCATTTTTAAGACATCGAATCAGGTCTCCGCCAAAGGCAATTTCTGCACCGGTCAGATGAGCCTGGGTCGGATGATAAATATCTGTTCCTGCCATAGTCAGGTGCTTTGCACATTTGAAATGGTTCACATCCGGCTGCACGCCGTAGGAATAACCTCTCCACTCAAAATCCAGATTGTGAGTGATAAACTGATCTTCTCTCTTATATTCGGAAACAATCGCTGCCTGCCAGCCAAGGAATTCTTCCACCAGACTTCTCTGGTATTTTTCAAACTCCGCACCCAGACTTCCATTGATCGTGCCACGCACATCCGGAAAATCTTCCCATGCATTGATGCGATTGCTCCAGTAATCCAGACCGAATTCGTGATTCATGGTGTCCAGATCATTATGAAATTTCTCACGAAGGTATTTCACGAACCCAAGCTGTACATTCCTGCCTGCTGTTCCATAATATTTTGTTTCATTATCCAACTGAAATCCAATCACACACTTACGATGTGCAGAAACCTCCATCAGTTTACGGATTACTTTTTCTGCATGATAACGGTAAACCGGATGTGTAATGTCCATGTTCTGTCTTGTCCCATAAATGCCTCTTCCCCTGACCGTTTCTGCCAATACGTCAGGATATGCTTCTACCATCCAGGTCGGCACAGCGTAGGTCGGAGTCCCTATGATAACATTAATCCCTGCTTTTTCCATTGCATCCATCACACGGATCACATGAGAAAAATCAAAAACTCCTTCCTGAGGCTCGCAGGTACTCCATGTGGATTCTGCGATCCGCACCGTATTAATCCCGGCTTTTTGCATCATGGAAACATCCTTCGCAAGACGTTCATATGGCATGTATTCATCGTAGTAGGCTGCTCCGTAGAGTAATTCTTTCATAAACGCTACACTCCTTCTTCTGTTTTCCTTCATGCTTTTTATCTATATTTTATCATAGTTAATAGGTATTTGATATTCTTTTATTTCGAACGTATAATGCATTTTTACTTTTGCATATATCTCTTGATTTATTCCCTCATACAGCTTTTTTGCATTTTATGTATTATCCTGGTATCGCCATAACTTCCGGATAATTTTATCTATAATACGCTATCTGTTATAACAATCATTTTTACAACGAACATTTTTTATTTTTTGAATTGATTAATCATCCCGTCTAAATTATACTTTGGATATGAATACACACAAAAGAAAGAGGAACACATAATGCCTACAGAAAACTATAAATTCCCGGCCGATTTTGTATGGGGTGCTGCAACCAGTTCTTATCAGATTGAGGGTGCCGTCAGTGAAGATGGCAAAGGCGAAGATATCTGGGACGTTTTTACAAAAGAGGACCATCGCATTTTTGAACATCATACAGGAGAAACAGCCTGTGATCATTACCACCGTTTCAAAGAAGACGTGAAACTGATGAAAGAAATTGGCCTTCATGCCTATCGCTTCTCCATCAACTGGAGTCGTGTTCTTCCGAACGGATATGGACAGGTAAATGAAAAAGGTATTGCCTTTTATAATGCCCTGATCAACGAACTTCTGGCAAACGATATCGAACCATATATAACTTTATATCACTGGGAACTTCCCTATGAATTATATAAAAGAGGAGGCTGGCTGAATCCGCAGATCGTAGACTGGTTCGGTGATTATGCACGTCTTATCGCAGAGCGTTTCAGTGACAGAGTAAAAAATTTCTTCACTTTGAACGAACCGCAATGCTTTGTCGGACTTGGATTTCTGACCGGCGAACATGCACCGGGAGTCCAGGCACCTCTCCGTGACACTTTCGAAATGGCGCATAATGCTCTTAAGGCACACGGCAAAGCTGTACAGATGCTTCGTGCTTATGGGAAACAAAAACTGTCGATTGGTTTCGCTCCAACTGCTTCCATGTGTTATCCGGAAACCGAAAGCGCAGAAGATATTGAAGCTGCAAGAAAAGCACTATTTTCTCTTCCAGATGATCCACACAACTGGACCTGGAATGTTTCCTGGTGGTCGGATCCTGTATTTTTTGGCAAATACCCAGAGGAAGGTCTGCAGAAATATGAAAAATATCTTCCCAAAATCACAGATGATGATATGAAGCTTATTTCTGAGCCGATTGATATCTATGGTCAGAATATCTACAATGGCCAGTGTATCCGCATGGGTAAAGATGGACATCCTGAATACGTCAGACGCTATGAAGGCTTTCCAAAAACAGCCATCGACTGGCCTGTAACACCGGAATGTCTGAACTGGGGACCACGTTTCCTGTATGAACGTTACAAAACTCCAATCTATATTACAGAGAACGGAATGTCCTGCCACGATGTTGTTTCTCTGGATGGCAAAGTGCATGATCCAAACAGAATTGATTTTCTCGCCAGATACCTTGATGAATTAAAAAAGGCCGCCACTGTTGCGGATATACGCGGTTATTTCCAGTGGTCCCTGATGGATAATTTCGAATGGTCCAAGGGATATTCCGAACGATTTGGTCTGATCTATATTGACTACCAGACACAGCAAAGAATCCTGAAAGATTCTGCTTACTGGTACAAAGATTATATAAAAAATAACGGAGAGTTCTGATTCTCCACTGAAAAAAAGCGCATCTCATACCACACCAGATATGAAATGCGCTTTTTATAAATATGTATATTACAAATATTGACTGAACTCTACTTTTTCTTTATTCGGTCCTTCAATTGTAAAGAACTTCACTCCATTCTCCCAGAACGGAAGAAAATGAACTGTATCCTGTGTACTGTTCAGCCCAGCCTGATTGATCATAGCATAAACTTTCTCAATGTCTTTTACATCGGTGTGGATATGCAGTTCACCTTTGTCAAACTCCGGCATGCTCAGAACACCAAGCATGGATTTCGCATTTACAATATATCGTCCACAACATATATATATAAGTTCTCTAAAAATCTATTGACAATTGCTACAATGTTATTTTGCTTTTTTTGTATACTATTACTAACTTCTCCCGCTCTCACACGAAAATAATCTCCTATAAAACGAAAAAAGAGCACTGCAAGGTCATCGAATAGATTTCTTCGCAATGCTCTTCCGCATTTTTTGTATAAAATTTTATCGTTATTTACTGTTTCCTGAAGTTATTTACCAGAGTGTTCCTGAAGAAGCTGCTCGATCTTGGAAACAAACAGGTCATTGGCATCATTCGGCGCTTTGATCTCCACTAACTCATTGCTCTATATATTTTGTGATGACAGATATTAAAATGCTCATATCAATCGGCTTTGCCACATGATCATCCATTCCAGCCTTCAAAGCAGCCTGTACATCCTCTGCAAATGCATTTGCTGTCATTGCAATAATAGGGATTTCCTTTCCGTCCGGACGATCCGGCAGATTTCTTATAGCTTTTGTCGTTTCATACCCATTCATTTCCGGCATCATGATGTCCATCAAAATCAGATCAAAAGTCCCCGGAACTGTATTGCAAAACTGTGTCAGGGCAGATTTACCATCAGTGGTTCTAGTTACAATCATCCCTTTTTCTTCCAACAAAGCTATTGCTATTTCTGCGTTTAAATCATTGTCCTCTGCCAAAAGAACATGTAAACCATGTAAATCAATATCTTTCCTTAACTTTTCTTTCTCTTCAGTTAGTACATGTTCTGCTATAAGTAGCGGGATTTCTACAGTAAATGCTGAGCCAACGCCCTGTCTGCTGCTGACTTCAATTTTCCCACCCATAAGATCTACATACTGTTTGGCAATCGCCATTCCCAGTCCGGTTCCCTTATAACTGGTTCTTGCCCCATTATTTTCCTGACTGAACTCATCAAATATTCTGGTCTGGAACTCCTCACTCATACCAATTCCGGTATCTGATATATGATAGCGTACGATTAAATGATGCTCATCCTTGCCCGGACAGTTTTCTGCTACAAATGAAATGGTACCTCCGTCTTTTGTAAATTTGACTGCATTGCTGATAATGTTGAGCAATACTTCCCTGATTCTGAGTTCATCTGCCATCACATAAGGATTTTTAAGTTCTTCTCTTGAAACAGAAAAATTAAGGTCACGGTTTTCCATATATCCCCTTGCGATCGACAAGACAGTATCTGTCATATCCCTGAGATCTACCAGTACCGGTTTATATTCCAGTTTACCGCTTTCGATGCGGCTGATATCCAGCACATCGTTAATGAGTGTCATCAGATATTCTGAACTCTGCCTGATCTTTTTCAGACAATCCTCCACTTCTTTGTCCGGTTTCCTCTTCATGGCAATATCTGTAAATCCAACAATTGCATTCATTGGTGTCCTGATATCATGGGACATATGGTTCAGGAAAGTTGTTTTTGCAATATTCGCTGCATTTGCATCCTGTGCTTCTTTCAATGCTTCCATCTGTTTTTTCCTGCTTACGGAAAGGGAATAAAGCAGAAGAAGTAATACAAAAATAATCACAAATGAAACTCCGATAACGAAACCGGCATACTCTGTAAGTACATCCTGCAAGGTCATTTTCTTTTCTGAAACAGAATTCTGTGCAAGGACAACGCCATTTAAAATATTGGAGGACTGATCGATTGCTTTATTGATAATGGTAGCTGCTCTTCTGTTTTCTCTCGTCGTAAACATCGCTAATTCCTGCCGTTTTGCCATTTCTGCAAATGACAGGCTTTTGGTCAGTGGACTTTCATTAAGAAGATTAATCTTCGAAGATGGAATAACAGTTGCTCCTACTTTTCCATTTGCTACTGCCTCCAGGCATTCTTCCTGTGTGCCATATTGTTTAATCTCTGCATCTGGAAAAAGAAGGGACACCATCAATTCAGAATACAATGATGTCTCTGTCACTGCAATCGTAGAGAGGCAGCTGCTATATTCTTTTCCTTTGTAAATAACAACTGGCGTAATATCAAAGATTGCATCTGTCAACACCACCTGAAACTGTTCCTGCATATAAAAATCCTGAATGATAGGACCGGCAATATTTATTTCACCAGATTGCAATGCCTCATTCATCTGTACTCCCGTGGAACAGGGAACCACCTTGATCGTAATTTCATATTTTTCCTGAACCGTATCCAGAACGGTTCCAAGGATTCCTGTCAGTTTCCCATTTTCTTCACCACAGAAAGGAAGATTATCCTTTAGATATCCCACACGGATTGTATTTTCATGTGCATCCAGCCATTGTTTTTCTTCCTTGTTGAGTGCATAATTTATGACCGCTTTTCCTTCATAACTGGCATACAGCTTGCTGCTGTAGTCCGTTTCTGTATTGTTGATTTCTTCCAGGGTAGCATTTAATTCCTTTAACAGATCCGGTCTGGATTTTGATACACCGAAATAGCAGTCACCTGCACCGATATTAGCAATGGCAATAAAATCGCTGTTGACAGACAGTGCCGGGATCACAAGTGCATCCAGTTCATCTGCATCCAGTTTTTCTATCATTTCATCATAGCCTTTACAGGCAACAACCTCTGCATGGATCTGATTGCTGTCCAGCCATTTTTCCAAAAGATCTTTCTGATAACTTCCATCTGCAACACCGATACGACAGCCATTCATCTGCTTCAGATCACCATCCGTAAGATCCGTATGATCTTCCCGGGTATAGATCCAATATTTTTCTGTCCCCTCAGCGTAGGTTGAAAAATCGATAGATTCCGCTCTTTCTGGTGTATAACTGACACTTCCAAGTATGTCTATTTTTCCATCTGCCAGCATATCCAGACACTCTTTAAATGAGCCATAGACATATTCATACTTCCAGCCGGTTATATAAGAAATCTTCTGGAGATACTCATAGCCTGCTCCCTGCTTGTGTTCCCCATAGCCGCCTTCCTGAAAATTGGCATATGGGAAATACCCAACTCTCACTGTTTTATTCTCTTCCTCTATTACCTGAGTTGTTTTCCCGTCACTTTTAATTTCTGACGCATAAGCAGAAAGCGGTACAAAAAGTAACATGATAAGTACTAAAATGCTCAAACATAATCTTTTTTTCTTATCCGTTTTTCTATCTTTCTGTTCATTCATTTCCTCTTTAATATCCATTTCTGATGTTATTCTTCCCAGTCTGTAAGCTTTCCTGTTTTTTCAATACAGAAAGAATGACCGCTCCCAGTTTCTCAACATCGATTGGTTTTGCAATGTGTCCATTCATGCCGGCATCAAATGCTCTTTTCCTGTCTTCTGCAAAGGCATTTGCTGTCATGGCAATGATCGGAATCTCTGCCTTCGTCTTATCATCTAAATGCCGGATACACTGGGCTGCCTTATAGCCATCCATGTTTGGCATCTGGATATCCATAAGTATCAGATCATAAGTTCCCGGTGACATCTGCTCTACCTTGTTCACACACTGAATCCCATCTTCCACACGCTCGATCACAATCCCAATTTCTTCCAGAATCGTCACTGCAATTTCCGCATTCAGATCATTATCCTCCGCCAGCAGGATATGCTTTCCACCCAGACTTTCTCCCATATTAGATGCTTTTACTTTTTCTATCCTCTGACTGTAATATTTCCTGTCCGCTATTTTATGCATCAGCGTAAACGTAAATACGGTTCCTTTTCCCAGTTCACTTTCCACTTCAAGACTACCGCCCATCAGATCGACCATTTTCTTTACGATTGGCATTCCAAGACCGGTTCCTCTGACTTTTCCAGTGGCTGTATTCTGTTCACGACTGAATGGTTCAAATAATGTTGGAAGATATTCCCTACTCATGCCAATACCGGTATCTTTTATCTCGGATTTTACCTTCATATATCCTTCTTCTTTACATGGCAGTTCTTCTACAGTGATCGTTACATTCCCACCTCTGGGCGTATATTTAATAGCATTACCTACAAGATTAACATATATTTCCCTGATTTTTGTACCATCGCACAGGATATTTCTATGTGTGACCTTCATGCTGCCGCTCAGGTGGATTTCTTTTTCTTCCGCTTCAGATGAAAATGTACTTATGATTTCGTCTACTACCTCACCAACTCTTTCATAATTCTCATCTACTTTTATCTTTCCGCTTTCAATCCGGGCCATATCAAGCACATTATTGATGATGGCCAATAACAGTTTCCCGGATTGTTCAATTTTCTTCTGATAATCAAGCTGCTTCGATTCTGTCAGTTGTGATTTCATCAGCTGGTTATATCCCAGGATCACATTCATTGGCGTGCGAATATCATGTGACATATTATTCAGAAATTCCGTTTTGGCTTTATTGGCATTTTCTGCGGCAACATATGCTTTTTTCAGCTTTTCTTCCTGCATACGCTCTTTTTTTATCAGACTGTCAATATTTCTTGTTCCGACTACAGCCATCCTTGTACCGTCTTTTTTCTTTACAAATGCCACTCTTACCTGATGATAATTAATCCCTGTTTCCAACTTAAACTCGTATGTCATGGAATAATCCTTTTCCTGTGAACGCAGAGTTTCCAGACCCAACTGCTTTTCAAATTCTCCAGTGGTGTTATCAGATACCATCGTCTCGGCATAAGAAGGAACTATTTTTGACCATCTGTTATCACATTTTCTGCAGAAATCTGAAATAATCTTCCCATTCTCCCCAGACTCGCGATAAGAAAGCACCCGATCTTTGTCCAGTTCTACTGCCAGGACAGAAAAATATTCTTTTCCAAGACCTTCGATAATCTCTCTTTGAAGCTCTATCTCCTGTTCTTTTTTTTCCTTTGCCTTAACAAAATCCGTAAAATCTGTAATATTTCCCTGGAAGAAGGTCTGATTACCGGATTTTACCAACGTTGTGGCATCTGTAACCCAGTGATAGCCGTCCTTTCCAAGCAGCCGGTAAATCTGATCCTTCTCCGATCCATGTCCGCGTGTATCAAGAATACGGGTGACGTAATCAGAGGAAAGATTCCTGTCATCCGGATGAAGCATATTGTCAAATTTATTATCAAATATTGTCCTGATCTCTTCTCTGGTCCATCCAAGAATCGCAAGGAACCTGTCACTGATATATAAGAATGGATGCCCCTCCTCCAGGGAACATCTGTGATAACCGCCAGGGATATTATCGATCGTTGCCTGAGACAGCATATTTTGCTCTTCCAGTTTCTTATGCCGTTCCACAAAAGATGTCATATCATAGCAGGCACTGATAATAGCCAGTTTCCCATCCTCTGTCTGTACAACTTTTCCTTTATCAACCGTCCAGAAGCAGGATCCGTCTTTTCGCGGCATACGATATGTGGTCTCATAAGTTAATCCCTCATAATACTCATCCCCGATATCCTTTATGACCTGTTCTCTGTCATCGGGATGAATCGTATTAATCACTTTTCCGTCAATTGCTTCAACCATTTCTTCCACTGCATCGTAACCAAGCATTCGTGCCATTTCTTCATTGGCATAGTAAACCGGAAACTCATCCTCACAATATCCACCGATCAGTCCCTTGGTTTCCCCCATGATCATAAAATCTGTCAGCATCTCTTTTTGTACTTTGTCTGATACTATTAACTGTTTCATATTCCCCCCTGTATCCTTCAGCCTGATTTTTTTGCAGATATAGTAATATAATACCGCCACATAACAGATGGTATAGCGCAAATCATTACTATTACATATTTTGTTCGTTCGTTATATGCGGAAAAGAGCTTTCTATAAAAGAAAAGGAAGATGTATAAATACCATTATATTGCATATAAGCAACGTATTATGATGGAAAATATTATAACAAAAGACTGTGAAATTGTCATCACCACTCCAGCTTTATGTCTATTATTTACTGGATATTTTTGTTTTTTACTCTATGATCTCTTTTCCGTCCACATAAAGTTGAAATTTATTTGGATCGCATTGCTGCTGTCAGACCAGTGCGAAACTACAACAAAAGCCGGCTAGGTATTTTGATATAGAAAAGCCGACTGGCTCTCAAAAGGAAACCAATCGGCTGTATATAATAGTCTTTGTGTTAGCCCTGCAACTCGGCCAATAACCTGTCTGTTTTTATAACATAGGCGTAGGCTTCAGGATTGACCTTTCTCATATAACGAAGAGAAGCCAATTTTTCCTGTTCTATCTTCATATCCAAGAACTCCGCATAGTCATTCACGCGCAGATATTCTATATCTGACAGTAGGCACGCAGCCATATACATGATCTTTGCAGCTCCCCCTGCGGCAATCTCTGGTGTATAGTTCTCGGCATAAATATGGCTTCTCAATTCCCTAATCCCCTTCACATAAATTGGATATTCATCTTTGCTCACTTTTCCACGAGATACAATACACAATGCAGCAGGACAAAACCAGTGTGTTCAGTTCTTCGTTGGTCATGCGACAATACCTCCTGATATAGAAATAGCCGACTGATTCTCTGAAGAAAACCAATCGGCTATGTAACTTCTTTGCACATACAGATATAATTTGTATGACAGAAGAAGATTATGTGTGATAGAGTCTCCTGTTATTCCAGAAGAAAGTCAAGTGCTCTAATGATTTTGATTCCGTCTTGTGTTTGAGTAAGATCGCATTCCAAGGCAATCACTATCTTTTCATAGCTATCACGAATCTTACGCAGCGGTGCAAGCTCTCGCTCTCTCGTTTCCGGGGCATTCATTGATTCGGTAACCTGGACATATTTTTTCTCGTCTGCTTTCGTAGCAATAAAATCGACTTCCTGATCGCCGATTTTTCCAATAGCAACATCATAACCACGGCGCAACAGTTCAAAGTAGATGATATTCTCCAAAATATGTCCGCTGTCACCATCACGATAGCCCAACAGATAATTTCGCAACCCAATATCAACAATATAGTATTTGCCCAAGGTGCGCAGATACTCCTTGCCCTTTATATCAAATCGTTTGATTTCATAGAAAATATAGGCTTCTGTCAAAGCTTCGATATACGCCTGAATCGTCTGTACAGCAGGCTTTGTTTTTCGGGTTCCATTTTCCAAAAGTCCCTCATTGACTAAAGTATTTCCAATAGAGGTAGCCGAAGTGTTATTGCCAATATTGTCCGCCAAAAACAAGATGATTTTTTTCAGAAGCACCGGGTCAGTAATATTTCGCTGTCCCTTGCGCTTTTCCCGTTCCAGAATGTCATTGATAACAGCAGCAGAATAAACACCGTCTAACGCAGCTGTCACCCGGTCAATTTCTAATCCTACATCAGCAAGCATAGGCATACCACCAAATCTGGCGTAGGCATCAAAAAGTTCTTTTACATCATATGTTTCTCCCTCTGCATCTGTAATCCGCTTTCTGAAACCGCCTGCAGGTGACTTCCGTTCCGTCAGGACATAGCCATGAAAGTCCAAAAATTCCCTAAAAGATAGTGGCAAGACTTTAATTTCCACATATCGTCCAGATAGATAAGTGGAAAGTTCAGAAGAAAGCAGATAGGCATTGGATCCTGTGATATATATATCGCAATCGAAATCTACTCGGAAAGAGTTTACTGCATTTTCCCAACCATGCACTTTCTGTACCTCATCAAAAAAGAGATATGTCCGTTTATCAGGGCAAATGCGTGCTTTGACGTATTCATAGAATCCTCTTGCATCCATATCCGGAATGCCCATAGACTCAAAGTTCATTTCGATAATCTGGTCATCGGTCACTCCAGTGTCCCGCAAATGCTCTGCCATCAGCTTCATTAAGCTGGACTTTCCGCAACGTCGGATACCAGTCATGACTTTAATCATTTCTGTATCTTGAAATGCAATAATCCGATTCAGATAGAGATCACGTTTTCGTAGTATTGTTTTATGCATAAAGGGAACACCGCCTTTCGCTTAAAATCATAACATAAACCTCAGAAATAATCAAGTTTATAGAATTGATGTTAAAAAGTTGCGCTTGGGATTTCGTGCCACGAAAGCCCTGCTTGTTGGGGAAGTCTCCACTCCGTTCCGGTCCGCGCAAAACCGAGGTCCACCGGACGTCTTGCGCCCGTTCTGGATGCTTTAACGGCAGTTCCTGCCAAAGAAAAAGCCAGAGTGAATCATC
>OOCB01003861.1_pt1 | contig 13768 bp, 8 predicted proteins | sample 1671351 | NCBI WGS metagenome assembly OOCB01 (sample SAMN06348148, study PRJEB24527) | human gut metagenome | biome: human gut; feature: ankylosing spondylitis patient; material: feces | host: Homo sapiens | place: China | collected 2015-10
TATCCCCATAGTAAAATACCTTCTCCTAAAAGACAGCAGAACGATGGCTGTCTTTTTTTATTATATTTTAAGAAAAAGACAGCCAAATATTTATTATCTATTATTCTTTTGCAAAGTCGAAATTCTACAGTTGAAATGCCAAAATTACATTATAAAAAAACATCATTAGATTTACACCGTCAGATTTATATTGCTTCCTGTCCGCAGTGATGTGTAGTAATCATCATATGACGAGCTGCTCATCTGGCGTGAGACACGATACAGACTGCTTGTGAAGTCATTGTCATTTCCGAACAGAGAATTAAGAGTGTCTGCGTCGGCTTTTTTGACGAGCTCCTCATTAGCTTTCAGGGTCCCATCGTTGTTTATTGTGATGCCAATGTCCTCAAGCTCGTCGCTGTATTTACTTGCCAGCTTTTTGAGCTGCTTGGCATAACGCTTCATGGAGGTTGAACTGCTGTTTGAGGCGGAATCAATGGAATTGTTGTATGTGTCAACAAGAGCCATGACTGTTCCGCGGATGTTATCGGTATTTTCGTCGTCCGAATACTTGTAGTTCTTTAATTTTTTAGCTGCGCGGTGCAGGGCGGTTGAATCATCGTAAGCGAGCTCTGTAATACTATATTCTTTGCGTTTGGATGATTTCATGGCATCGCGGTTGTTTGAATAAAAATTTCTCATAAAATATGTTGCTGAAAGATTTGTTGCTGAACTTACTCGTGTACTCATGTTAATCCTCTTTATGTTTTTAAATTTTAAAGTTTAAAATAATTGCGTTATAACTACGATTTTAGGTTTTATTTTGAACGTATAATTGCACTTAAATATTTGTTATAAATATTTTATCGGATATTTGCACGAAAAAGTTTACTTATGCGATCAAAAGAAGTAAAATACAAAGGAATGCGTAGAATAAGAAAAATGCGATTATGCAATCGAAATGCTACCAAGCAAAGAATAACAGAACATAATGTAAAAAGCATAATGTACTAAAACAAAATGTAACAAACATAAAGTTACAAAAATGCAACAAACATAATGTAACCAAAGGAGGATATGGGGCATGAGTAAAAAAGCTTTCGGTACAACATCAAAAGGAGTGGAGGCATCGCTTTACGAAATCAGCAATGGCGGTGGATTGAGAGTACTTTTGACAGACTATGGCGCTGCAGTTGTATCTATTTTTGTAAAGGACAGGGATGGCGATGAGAGAGATGTCATTTTAGGATATGACAATGTAAAGTCATATGAGAAGGAGTACTGCTATTTTGGTGCTACTGTCGGTAGATATGCAAACAGGATTTCTGATGCAAAGGTTAATATTGATGGAGTGGAATATAAGCTTGAGGCTAATGACAATGAGAACAGTCTTCACAGTGGCTCAAATGGTTTTTCTAAGCGCTTCTGGACTGTTAAGGAGCAGAAGGCAGATGAGATTACCTTTGAGATAGAGGATGCAGATTTGGAGCAGGGCTTCCCTGGAAATGCAGTCGTTGATGTGACATTTAAGGTAACAGAAGAAAATGCTCTCGCTATTATATACAATGCAAAGGCAGATAAGACAACTACCTTTAATATGACAAACCATAGCTATTTCAATCTGAATGGTCATGCATCAGGAAGCGTATACACTCACACATTGCAGATAAATGCTGAGCATTACACACCTGTAAAGGATTCCAAGGCTATTCCTACAGGTGAGATTGCACCGGTTGAGGGTACACCATTTGATTTTACAGAGGCTAAGCCAATCGGAAGAGATATCGAGGCAAATGATACACAGCTTCACTATGGAAGCGGATATGATCACAATTTTGCAATAGACAAGACAGCTCCGGGAGTAGAAAAGGTCGCAACAGCATACTCACCTGAGAGTGGTATACAGATGGAGGTATACACAGACTGTGTCGGAATCCAGCTTTATACTGCCAACTTTATCGTGGGACAGGAAGGCAAGGGCGGAGTCAAATACAATAACCGCGATGCATTCTGCCTCGAGACACAGTTCTATCCAAACTCAATAAATGAGACCAACTTTAGTACACCTGTTACAAAGGCTGGCGATACATACCACACAGAGACAGATTACAAATTTTCTGTGAAATAAAATGCCAACATAAGAGAGATACAGAATAGTTAAAGCCCACCATATTGATGAAATTTATCATTAATATGGTGGGCTTTCTTAAGCTTTGTTTAATCAAACACTGATACAGTGGCTTTATTTCCGGAAATGTGGTATAAATATATTTATATTTATATCTATATTTATGTGTATATTTATGTGTATATTTATGTGTACATTTATATGTATATTTATATGTATGAAATACATTGATAAATATAGATAATTATTTATACGACTTCGCACACGCAAACCTGCATTACCGCTGGCATATGGTGTGTTCCGAAGAAATATATGAACTGCCACAAAGTTCCATTAACCTTCGGTGACGATAAAAAGCAGACTGATAAAACAGACTATCCGGATGCATTTTGTGGCTGACTTCATATATTTCTGAGGAATATACCATATGCCGGCGCACCATCACAGCCTGCAAGTGCGAAGTCCCATAAAAATAGAAATTAAAACAAATAAATATATAGCACAGAGGAAACAAACCATGAAAATAGTATTTTTAGATTCCAAAACAATTGGTGACGACATCGACCTTTCCGAATATGACAAGCTCGGGGAGGTTGTCAAATATGATTTTTCAACAACAGAGGAAGCAGCGGAGCGCACAAGGGATGCTGATGTGATTGTTTTAAATAAGGTCGAGGTAAATGAGAAATCTATAGGACAGGCAAAAAATTTAAAGCTCATATGTGTGACTGCAACAGGCACAAACAATCTGGATAAAGAATATCTGGCAAAAAGAGGCATTGAATGGAGAAATGTCGCAGGGTATTCTACAGAGACCGTGGCGCAGCATACGTTTGCACTGCTATTTTACCTGCTTGAGAAGCTGAGATATTATGATGATTATGTGAAGAGCGAGAAATATGTGGGTGATACGTCGTTTACGCATTTTTCCAATGTGTTTCACCAGATTAGCGGCATGACCTGGGGCATCGTGGGGCTTGGAAATATCGGAAGACGCGTGGCTGATATCGCAAAGGCTTTTGGCTGCCATGTGGTTTATTATTCTACATCAGGAAGAAATTCGCAGCCGGGCTATGAGAGGGTGGATTTTGATACTCTGCTTGCCACGTCTGATATCGTGTCGGTGCATGCACCGCTCACAGATGATACACTTGGTCTGATGGACAAGGCTGCGTTTGAAAAGATGAAAAAATCTGCGATATTTTTAAATCTTGGCAGAGGTCCTATAGTGAATGAAGCGGATCTGGCACAGGCGCTTACGGATGGAGAGCTGGCGGCGGCAGGTCTTGATGTGCTGGCGCAGGAGCCTATGAGTGAGGACAATCCGCTCCGTGCGATAAAGGATTCAAACAAGCTGATTATCACACCGCATATTGCGTGGGCAAGCGTTGAGGCAAGAACAAATCTGATGCATATTATATACAGTCAAATTGAGGACTTCTTTGCTAATTAGGAAATATAATTTAAAATCAAATCGCAACATTAAGAGAAAGCACTAAGAGAAAGCATTAAGAGGCAATATTAACAGGCAATATGAAGAGGCAGAAATGAGCATCAAATTTGAGATAACAAAACAAAACAACATACATTTTGGAATTGCAGCAGTGGCGGCCGCGCTGGTAGGTTACTTTACATCGGCAAGCTGGTGGGTGATTCTTTTGTTTGCGGCAGTATATTTTGGACTTGTAAATGTGAAGCTTGAGCTTCCGGTGAAGCTGTCGTGGCTTTGGGCTGCGATACTGCTTGTCATCGGAGCGATACTATCTGTTTTTTCGGTGCAGTATGTGCTGCTGACTGATGAGGACTTTGTGAAAACCACCGATATGGTATGCGTGGTGAATGTGGTTCTGGCGCTCGCCATATATCTGGTGATACTTTTTATCACAAACAACACGAGGCTGACATGTACCATAGCATCAATTGCCATACTCGCGTTTGGATTTATAGATTACTTTGTCTATGAATTCCGTGGTAATGAGTTTACGTATGCGGATTTGAAGTCAGCGGGAACAGGACTTTCTGTCGTGACAAAATACAAATTCGTCATAGACTACAAGTTTTTGTATGTGATTCTGGCGGCTGTTTTGTATATCATGCTGGTAAGGCGCATAGAAGTGCAGTTCGAGTCAGCTATCCATATGAGGATTATTTCGATTCTTCTCACAATAATATGCGTGCTGTATGTCATCATGAATTCCATGTCACTGAACACCGAGACCTGGGAGAAAAAGGGCACGTACAGAAACGGCTATCTGCTGAACTTTGTGCTCGGCATAAGGGACAGCTTTGTGAAGGCTCCTGATGGCTACAGCAAGGCGGCAGTTGACAAGATAGCAGGCAATTTCAAGGAAACGGACAGCTCATATTCGCAGTCTGATGCGAAAAATCCGACAATCATTGTTATCATGAATGAGTCGTTTGCGGATTTGTCGGTGGTGGGAGATTTTGAGACCAACACGCAGGTTACGCCGTTTATGGATTCTTTGAGTGAAAATACGCTTAAAGGCTATGCTCTTTCGTCCGTGTACGGTGCGAAGACGCCAAACTCTGAGTGGGAATTTGAGACAGGAAACTCGATGGCATTTCTGCCGGACGGCTCGGTGGTTTATCAGCAGTATATAAATGATGACCCGACCTCCATAGTCTCAAACCTGAAGAATATCGGCTATACGACGGTTGCGATGCATCCGTACTATGCGACAGGCTGGAGCAGGAACAAGATTTATCCGCATCTGGGCTATGATGAGACTTACTTTATAGATGATTTTGACCAGACAAAGATACTCAGGGAATATATCACTGACCAGGAGCTCTATGATAAGATTATTGACCGCTACGAGAAAAAGAGCGATGACGAGAAACTTTACATCATGGGAGTCACGATGCAAAACCACGGTGGCTACGGTGAGAGATATGACAACTTCAACCAGGAGGTTTACAAGGTTGGAGCGTCATACACCGATGCGAACCAGTATCTGTCACTTTTGAATGAAAGTGACAAGGCGCTCGAAAATCTCATCACATACTTTAAGGGTGTGGATGATCCGGTAGAGATTGTGTTTTTTGGAGACCACCAGCCTGGATTATGCAATGATTTTATCAAGCTCTTAAATGGCAAGGGCAATTCCGGACTTACGGAGCAGGAGCTTGAGAATCTGTACAAGGTGCCGTTTTTGATATGGACCAATTACGAGACGGATGCACAGAAAGTTGATGTGACGAGCCTCAACTACCTGTCCACACTGACGCTTGAGAGAGCCAACATAGATCTGCCGGCATACAACCGGTTCCTCGCAGAGCTGATGGAGAAGATTCCGGCCATAAATTCAAGGGGCTATTATTCGAAAAAGAATGAGTGTTTTATGCATGTGGAAGACGCAACAGGAGACGAGGCAAAATGGATAAAGGCATACAATATCCTGCAGTACAATTCGATGTTTGACGAGAAGGACAGAAGCTCGCTGCTGTTTCCGTACCTGAAATAATGTTATGATTTGAAGCAGCCATAAATACACATATGAGAAAATGAATTAATATAACTATTCAGGGAGCTAATAATGAAGCTAAGTGATTTATTACAATTTGATAACATAATTGTGCAATGTCATGATAATCCGGACGCAGATGCACTGGCAAGCGGCTTTGGAGTCTATGAATATCTGAGGATGAATGGAAAAAGTCCCAGACTTGTATACGGAGGCAGGAATATCATACACAAGAGCAATCTGGTGCTTATGGTAGACAGTCTTGGCATACCGATAGAGCATGTGGATTTTTTAGACAATCCGCAGCTGCTTGTGACTGTCGATTGTCAGTACGGTGGTGGGAATGTCACATTTTTCAAGGCAGAAAATGTAGCTGTCATAGATCACCACAGAGTATCGGGAGAGCTTCCTGCTATGAACCGTGTCATGAGCTATATGGGCTCATGTGCGACAATTGTGTGGGATATGCTGCGTGAGGAGGGCGTAGAGATAAATCGAAACCTGGCAACAGCACTGTATTATGGACTTTACACCGACACCGGAGAATTTACCGAGATAACACATTCGCTTGATAGGGATCTGCGCGATGAGGCGGATTTTGACAACACTATAGTGGCCAAATTCCGAAATGCCAATATGTCACTTGAGGAGCTGGACATAGCCGCAACAGCATTGCTGGGGCGCGATTATATAGAGGAATATCGTCTGGCGATCGTAAAGGCAGGGGCATGTGACCCAAATGTACTCGGCATCATAAGCGATTTTGTGCTGGAGGTGGATGCTATTGACATATGTATGGTATTTTCAGTGATTAAGAATGGAGTGAAGCTTTCGTTTAGAAGCTGCATAAAAGAGGTGAGCGCAAGCGAAATGGCGCAGGAAGTGTGCAGGGACATAGGCTCCGGCGGAGGACATTATTACAAGGCCGGTGGATTTATTCCGATGGATCTGCTGATAGACAGCTATAATGTCTACTGCAGAGAAAAAGACTTGACACCAAGATTTCAGTACAGCAGCGATGGTACACACAAACGTCCTTCGGATTCTGCAATCAAATCATTATTGGAAGAGAGGATTTTTGATTATTTAAACGATACAAAGATAATTTACGGAGAAGATTTTGATACGAGTGGCTTCAAAAAAGTGGATTATAAAAAACGCCCGATACCGATGGGATATATCATTGCAAAGGATATACTGCCTGTGAGCTGCTGCATGGGAGTGCGGACAGCTAAGGGGGATATTTCCACACCGGTTGGTGAAGATACGGTAGTCATAATAGGAGAAGACGGCAGTGTACGGATTTTAAATCTGGACAGGCTGAACAAAAGCTTCAGGATATACAAGGACTGGCGGTTTACTGTGAAACAGACAGATTATATGCCGAGGTTCAAGAATAAGGATACGGAGACTATAGTGGATGGAATGGCACATGCCAGAGTGTGCATACCTGTTGAGGCGGATTTTTCAAGGGCATTTGTGCTAAAGCACAAGGTAAAGCTATTTAAGAATAAGGATGACAGCAGTTATATATCAGGCAGACCCGGAGATATTATGGTTCTGCCAAATGATGATAGGAATGAGGCATATATGATAAGCAAGACAGAATTTGAAAAGACACATATAGCAAAGGGTGAGGAGGAGAACCGTAAAAAAGCGGTCGTTTTCGACCTTGATGGAACACTTCTCTATACACTTGAGGATTTAAAAAATGCAACAAACTATGCATTAAAACAAAATGGCATGCCGGAGCGTACACTCGACGAGGTGCGCAGATTTGTGGGAAACGGTGTAAAGCTTCTGATGGAGCGCGCAGTGCCGGACGGAGCAGACAATCCAAAGTTTGAAAAGACATTTTCGGATTTCAAGGAATATTATGAGGCTCATTGCAATGACAATACAGCACCTTATGATGGAATCATGGAGCTTTTAAAGGAGCTTAAATTAAACGGTATAAAGCTTGCTATTGTTTCAAACAAGCTTGACCCGGCGGTAAAGGAGCTCAATCAGCTCTATTTCAAGGAGTATATGACATCGGCAGTCGGCGAGATGGAGGAAGAGGGTATACGCAAAAAGCCGGCACCGGATATGGTGCAGAAGGCACTTAAAGAGCTTCAGGTGAGTGCAGATGAAGCAATCTATGTGGGGGATTCTGATGTGGATATCGCCACAGCGAAAAACTCAGGTCTGGAGTGCGTATCTGTCACATGGGGCTTCAGGGATGTAGAGTTTTTGAAGGAGCATGGTGCAACAAATCTGATAGATGAACCGGTCGAATTGTTAAATTACGTATAATCAGGAGAACTTTGATTTATGCTTTCAGAAAAGGGACTATTGATAATTGAAAAGCTGGCAGAGCACAACAATGAGCTTGTCACATCAAAGGCTCTTGCTGCGTCCGCAGGTATGTCGGAGCGAAGTGTGAAGACATATCTGAAGGAGGTGGCTGATTTTTGTGAGCAAAACTCTATGACGCTCGACAGAAAGCCGGGCAAAGGCATGAAGCCGTGCTTTAGCGATGCGCAGATAGGAAAGATTCTGGATGTGGCAGGAAGGAGATCGGCAGCAGTATCGCAGAAGAAGAGACAGAACTACATATCGTATATTCTGCTAAGTGGCTGGGATACATACACGTATGCGCTTTTTTCGGAGGAGTTAAACGTCAGCAAAAATGTCATCATGGATGATATAAATGAGCTTGACGCAGAGCTTCTGCTCTTTGGCATTAAGGTGCACAGAACGGCGGGTTACGGAATATATGCGACAGGCAGTGAGCTTGATATCAGAAAAGCCATGAGGCATTTCTGCAGGTATCCAATCAGTGATAAGCAGGTTATCAAGACCGATGACCACAGGCTTTCAAGACGCGCGGCCGAGGTGATAGCCAATAATTTCAGAAGCGTAAATCTGTCGATGGCAGTTGACATGATACATCATGTGGAGAGACGCTTTGATATCATCTTTACGGATTACACATTTCAGATGCTGGCAGAGTATATAGCCATTGCACTTTTCAGGGTGGATGTGGAGAAAGAGCTGAAGCCGGATGAGTTAGATTTGTCAAACCGAATGCGTGATGATGCAAATGATGGGGATGCGGGCACCGAAACAGAGCAGCAGGTACAGAAAAATGGATTCGTAATGACAGAGCATGAGAACATGGCAAAGGAGGCAGCAGGCTTTCTGGACAGACATCACGGCATCAGCCTCTCACAGCCTGAAATCATGTATCTGGCAATGCTTTTTTCCTGTGCCGAGGGACAAAACCGTGTTGTCATGTCCTGTGAGGAGGCACTTAGCATAGAGGATGAGATGATAGTGTATCTGTCAAATCTTCTCGCAGCCAATCTGATTGAAAATGAGCTTCTACGTGAGAGCATGCGTAGCTTTTTACCGGGCTCCATTGCGAGGACTCATTTCGGCATAGAGATAGACAATCCGTTTCTTTCGGATATCACACAATCGTATGCCAGTCTCTTTACGGTATGCTTTACAGTATCGAGATACTACGAAAAGTACACAGGCGCCATGCCGAGCGAGGATGAGATAGCTTTTATTGCCTTGCAGGTGGGCGGAGCCCTGCACAGAAATCCTATGACAGTGCGCGCAGTGTTAATCGGTGCAGCAGGCTATGCGACCGGCAGTATAATAGCGGGTAAAATAGAAAACAGGGTGCCGGATGTAAGGATAGTAAGCATTTTGTCGTCAGACCGCATAGAGCATATTGACGAGTATGACTGCGACCTCATACTCTCGACCATAGACACACAGGCAGATATCCACAAGGATATGAGATTTCTGTATGTTTCTCCACTAATCAGTGCGCAGGATGAGAAAAATATCAGAAACAAGTGCTTTGAGCTCATGACCGGACAGAGCGCGGAGGTCAGCGAGTTTTCACAGATGCTGTCGGAGGAATTTATCATATTTGAGAAAAAGGCGAAAAACCGCAAGGATGTATTAAAGCGCGCGTGCCAGCTTCTCATAAACAAAGGAATAGTGCAGAGCGAGTTTGCGAGGGATGTACTGGAGCGTGAGAAGGTGGAGGCAACCGCTGTGGGCTGCAATATAGCCATACCGCACGGAAAGCCTGAGCATGTAAACCGCTGCCAGATACTTGTGATACGCCTCGACAAGCCGATAGAGTGGGGCGAGAGAATGGCAGACATGATATTTCTGCTCGCGATAAACTTTGACAGTGTCAACACGACAAAGGCATTTTTCCATGACTTCACAAAGCTTCTGAATGAAAATGGAGCGACGGACAGGCTCAGGGAGGCTGCTTCACCTCATGAGCTTTGTGTAGCTATCCGGAAAGAGCTGGGGTGGAACTGAATATCACATTAATACAAAATTGCACCAGAGATGGTGCAATTTTGCATTTTGGGGAATATTGAAAAAACTCATACCGCACAGTACAATAAAACCATAGAAAGCAACGGACATATGACAGGCTGATGAATAGCAGAGAGCGATACAGTTAATCATATGTGTGAGCGAAATAAACAAACCAATAATTTTAAATTCAGGAGGACAAAACTATGGTAAGCAAGACAATGGTAGTAAAAGCAGCAGAGGGACTTCACATGAGACCTGCAGGAGTTATCGCAAGAGAGGCAGGCAAGTTTGATTCAGATGTAACAATCGTATTCGGCGACAAGAGAATCAACGCAAAGAGCCTTGTAAACATCATCGCAGCATGCATCAAGAAGGATGCAGAGATTACATTCGAGTGTGAGGGAGCTGACGAGGAAGCAGCACTTGCAAAGATGGAAGAGCTCGAGGCAGACAACTTCGGAGATTAATCAACCAGCAAAGTCAATCGGAGGTGTGATATGTACAAAGGAATCGCCGGCTCAGAAGGAATCGGAATCGGAAATGTGGTCATTATCGAAGAGCATGAGATAGTGATTGAGAATAAGAAAATTACAGATACAGACGCTGAGATCGCACGTCTCCAGGGAGGCATTGAGAAATTTGTAAATGATACAAATGCCATGGCAGACAGAATGGAAAAGACAGTCGGAGCAAAGGATGCGGATATCCTTCGCGGACATATCCAGATGCTTCAGGATCCGACCATCGAGGAGCAGATTACAGCGCTCATAGTCAGTGAGAAAATTACGGCAGAGAAGGCACTCGACCAGGTGCTTGAGCAGACAGCAGAGATATTTGCACAGATACCTGATGAGCTTTTGCAGCAGAGAGCGACAGATTTCAGGGATATCAAGGCGAGAATCCTTAAAATCCTGCTTGGAATCGAGGACTACGATATCTCAGCAGCTCCGGCAGGCACAGTGCTCGTGGCACATGACCTGACACCATCCATGACAGCAGGTATCGTGGCAGAGAATATCGCAGGAATACTCACAGAGGTGGGCGGCAGAACCTCCCACTCAGCAATACTTGCAAGAGCTATGGAAATCCCGGCAGTTCTCAGTATTGACGGAATCTGCACATCTGTCAAAAATGGTGACAGAGTGGTACTCAACGGAACAAGCGGAGAGGCAATCGTAAACCCTGACGCTGAGACAGAGCAGAAATTCGTTGAGCTGCTTGAGGAATACAAAAAAGAGAAAGAGCTCTTAAAGAAATTTGCGGGTGTGCCGACAGTATCAGCAGACGGCACAAAGGTAGAGCTTGTATGCAATATCGGAAAGCCTGAGGACGCAAAGAAAGCTGTAGAGTGTGACGGAGAGGGAATAGGACTTTTCCGTACAGAGTTCCTTTTCATGGACAGAGACACAATTCCTACAGAGGAAGAGCAGTTTGAGGCATACAAATCAGTAGCAGAGACAATGAAGGGCAAGCCTGTCATTATCCGTACACTCGATATTGGAGGTGACAAGGAAATCCCATATCTGGGTCTTGAGAAAGAGGACAACCCATTCCTAGGCTACAGAGCTATCAGATTCTGTCTCCAGAGAACAGACATCTACAATACACAGCTTCGTGCACTTGTTAGAGCCAGTGCATTCGGCAGGATAAAGATAATGGTTCCGCTTGTGACATGCGTAGATGAGCTTCGCAGTGTAAAGGCAATGGTAGCTGACATCATGAAAGAGCTTGATGCAGAGGGCATTGCATACAACAAGAACCTCGAAATCGGTATCATGATGGAGACACCGGCAGCCTGCATGATGGCGGATGTGCTTGCAAAAGAGGCAGCCTTCTTCAGTATCGGAACAAACGACCTGACAGGCTACACAATGGCAGTAGACCGTGGAAACTCAAAGGTAGCATACCTTTATTCAGCCTTCAATCCGGCAGTGCTTCGCGCAATCAAGCGTATCATCGAGTGCGGTAAGAAAGAGGGAATCATGGTAGGCATGTGTGGAGAGGCAGCAGCAGATCCAAAGCTCATTCCGCTGTTACTCGCATTCGGACTTGATGAGTTTTCAGTGAGTGCCACAAGTGTGCTCAAGACCAGAAAGACCATCGCAGACAGCAGCATGGCAGAATGCAAGGCATTGGCAGACAAGGTAATGGCATGCGCTACAGAGGCAGAGGTACAGGCAGTGCTTGCACAGCAGTAGATGCTAAATCCAAACAAGTATAAAAGTTAGTAAAAAAGTATAAATAAGAGTAAAATATAAAAGTATAACATTGAAATTTATTATAAAGACGGCTGAACCGGTGGGGACCGGGACGGCCGTCTTTTTTGTGTACGCGAAATGAAAGAGGAATATTTAGTCATTTACGATTTGGTTATCTACGATTAACTAAATTATGATTGACTAAATCATATATAAGTAATAAAATATTGTGTATAGAAATGGAGGGAGAAGAGCTATGTTTATAGGAAGAGAAAAAGAGCTTGCAACTTTAAACGGATTATATAATTCGGATAAATTTGAATTCGCAGTAATCTACGGCAGACGAAGAGTGGGGAAGACAGCTCTCATAAGCCATTTTATACAGGATAAAAAAGCAATATATTTTATGGGAGTAGAGAGCAACGAAAAGCAGAATCTGGAGAACTTTAGTCAGGCAATCATGGAATATGCTTCAGGAATAATGCCGGGGACTTCATTTGTGTCATTTCAGGCTGCAATAGAATATGTATTTAAATTATGTGAAAATGAAAGACTGGTGCTTGTCATAGATGAGTATCCATATGTGGCAAAAGCTTCGAAAAGCATGGCTTCAACCTTGCAGATGCTTATTGATAAAAATAAAGATAATTCTAAAATGATGCTTATATTATGTGGCTCATCTATGTCTTACATGGAAGATAATGTGCTGGCGTATAAGGCACCTTTGTATGGCAGAAGAACCGCACAGATGAAAATACTTCCGTTTGATTTTGAGGATAGCTGCAAATATTTTAACGGATTTTCAGCAGAGGATATGGCTCTGATATATGGTATTGTTGGTGGTACTCCGCAATATCTTTTACAGATGAATGACAGCATGAGTGTAGAGGATAATATAAAAAATGTGTTCCTCAACCCCGCATCAGCAATCTTCGAGGAACCTGAAAATCTGTTAAAGCAGGAAGTCCGTGAACCTGCTGTATATAATGCAATAATAACAGCAGTAGCAACAGGCAGCTCCCGTATGTCGGAAATCGCAACCAAGATAGGCGAAACGACAAGTGTATGCTCACAGTATATGAAAAATCTGATTAATCTTGGCTTAATACGGAAAGAAACTCCATATGGCGAAAAGGAGTCCAGAAAATCAATATATGCAATAGCTGATAATATGTTTAGATTCTGGTATCGGTTTATACCTGATAATAATTCTATCATTAGCAGAGGTGCAACAGAACTTGCGTATAAAAGAATTGCTCCAAATCTGTCAGATTATATGGGCAGGATATTTGAAGAAATATGTATGCAGTATCTGTGGAAATTGCTGCTTGATGGGGAAGCACCTGTGGAATTTAGCAATCTTGGACGATGGTGGGGAACAGATCCACAAGAGAGAATACAGACAGAAATTGATATAATGGGTGATCAGGATAAAAGCACTGCATTGTTTGGAGAATGTAAGTGGATAAATGAAAATGTGGATGTAAAAGTGCTCGAAAAGCTGAAAAAGAGAAGCAGATTGTTTAGATATGAGAATGTCCATTTATTTTTATTCGCAAAAAAAGGATTTACCCAAGGGTGTATTGAGGAAGCCGGAAAAATGGGAAATGTATCGCTGGTGACATATGATCAGATATATG
>OOCB01003862.1_pt1 | contig 13765 bp, 10 predicted proteins | sample 1671351 | NCBI WGS metagenome assembly OOCB01 (sample SAMN06348148, study PRJEB24527) | human gut metagenome | biome: human gut; feature: ankylosing spondylitis patient; material: feces | host: Homo sapiens | place: China | collected 2015-10
TAGAAGTAAAATAATTAACAAAAACGCAATGTAAGCACATTAACTTACATTGCGTTTTTAGTCAATCTTTTTGTAAAAGCATTCTGTCGTTATCAAAATCTTTCATTTCTCTTTCACGATAAAGCTTTAACAAGTCGGATACATTCATTTCTTTTCTTGTTTCACTGTCAAGGTCAATTATGATTTCGCCTGAATCCATCATTATTGTTCTTGTGCCGGTAACAAGTGCTTGCGACATGTTATGAGTAATCATCATAGTTGTAATATTGTTCTCTTTCACAATATTATTGGTGATTTTCATAACTTTGTCAGCTGTAACAGGGTCAAGTGCCGCTGTGTGTTCATCAAGTAAAAGAAGCTTTGGTGTAACAATTGTACACATTAAAAGTGTAACAACCTGCCTTTGCCCGCCGGAAAGAAGACCGATTTTAGTTTTCATTCTGTCTTCAAGTCCCATATCAAATCGTGCAAGATGCTCTTGAAAATATTCTCTTTTCTTTTTCCCGATAGCTTGTGAAAAGAAGCTTGAACCTGCACGCGAATATGCAAGAGCAAGGTTTTCTTCAATAGTCATATTAGGTGCAGTGCCTTTCATCGGGTCTTGAAAAACTCTGCCTACAAGTCTTGCCCTTTTATGTTCAGGCATAAATGAAATATCTTTTCCGTCAAGTATAATGCTTCCGCTGTCCTGTTCAAAAGTACCGCATATCATATTGAACAGTGTGGATTTTCCTGCTCCGTTTGAACCTACTATTGTAACAAATTCACCGTCATTAAGTGTGAGGTTAATGTTGTTTAAAGCTTTATGCTCATTTACCGTATCTTTAGCAAATGTTTTGGAGACATTTTTAATTTCAAGCATTTTTTCTTGCCTCCTTTTTACTTTTTGCATTTTCAAACTTATGCTTAATTTCAGGTACTACCAATGTAATGGCAACAATAATAGCACAAGTAAGCTTCATAAGATTTTCACTGTTTTTGCCAAAGAGTGATACATCTATAACAAATGCTACAATTATTTTGTAAATTACAGAGCCGACAACAGCGCTTGTTAAACCGAGAGCAACATTTCTTTTACCGAAAATTGCTTCACCGATTATTACTGCCGCAAGTCCGTAAATAAGTGTTCCGTTAGAAAAGCTTTGGTCACTGAGTCCCAAATAATGTGAAATCAGCGCACCTGAAAGAGCAATAAGTCCGTTTGCAAGTGCCAAACCGAATATGAGCGAAAAATCAACATTGATTGATGATGCCCTTACCATATCGGGATTATCACCCGTAGCTCTTATGCAAAGGCCGAGATGAGTTCTGAAAAATAAGATAAGAAGTATTAAAACCAGAATACAAACAACCGCACCTATAATAAGACCTGCAATTTTTTTATCAGCACCGCTGATACCGACTGCTTTGAAAAATTTGGTGAAAGCCGAATTATCGTTAAAGTTGAGGTTGGATGAACCCCTAACCATCAAATTTATTGAGTAAAGGCCGCTCATTGTTATAATACCTGCCAAAACAGGATGAACTTTTAGCTTGGTTTGCAAAAGGCCTGTAACAATTCCGGCAAGCACACCGGCAAAAAATGCCGCAATAAAGCTTGTAATACTTAAACCTTTGCTTGCAACAACTGCGGCAACTGCCGAGCCAAAGCCGAATGAACCCTCGGTTGTAAGGTCAGGTATGTCTAAAATTCTGAGTGAAATGTATATGCCGAGTGCGAGCAGACCGTAAAGAAAACCCTCCTCGACAGCTGTAATATAAACCTGCATAATGTGTCCTTAATAGTTTGTAATGATTATTATTCGTTAACTAATTGAATTTCATAGCCGATTGTATCTTTATCAGGTGTGTTTACACCAAGCATATCGGCTGTGCCGCAGTTAAATGTGCAGTAGTCGATTCCTACAACTTCGGCAGGGATTTCTTCAATTTTAATGCCTTTCATATATTCAATGCACTTATCTGCTGTTTTTGCGCCTATTCCCTTATCGTCAATTGCAAGGGTAGCAAGGCAGCCACTGTTAACTGTTGTAGCTGATGAGCAGTAAGTAGGTATTTTAGCTTCATTGCATACCTGTGCAAGTGCAGATACACCGTCTTGTACAATTGCATCATTAGGTACAAATATTACATCACAGCCCTTTTTGATAAGTGTTTCCGTTGATGCTTTTACATCTGCCGATGTTTCAACTGTTGCACTTTCGTATTTAACACCTTTTTCATCAAGATACTTTTGTGCTGATTCAACTGTGTTTACAGCATTGATTTGTGATGTTGAATAAATAAAGCCCCATTTTTTTACATCAGGTGTAATTTTATATCCCATATCAATAATATCTGAAACAGGGATAGCGTTTGATGTGCCTGTTGCATTTTTGTCAGGTGCAGCCATATCGGTAATTACTTTAGCCTCAACCGGTGCGCTGACTGCACAGAAGAAGCAAGGTGTGTCAGAAGCTAAGTTTACAAGTGTTTGTGTGCAAGCTGTTCCAATTGTGAAAATAGCATCATAACTTCCGTCATCCATAGAGTTGATTATAGTTGTAAGGGTGGTTGAATCTCCCTGTGCGTCTTTATAATCAAATTCTGCATTTTCATATCCGTTTTTCTTCATTTCTTCAATGATTCCGTCTTTCATATCAACAAATGCACCGTTTGCACCTGTTTGAACTACAATTCCAAATTTTGCGGTTTTAGAATCTTCTTTACTGCCGCTGTCCGATTTTGAACATCCGGCAAAGCAAGCTGCTGCAACAGCAATTGCAAAAATAACAGCTAAAACCTTTTTGATTGTTTTTTTCATAATGTTACCTCTTTCTTATTAGTTGTTTTTGTTATATTCTTCAAGCTTTTTAAAAGCTTTTAATACCATTTCCTCGGTAATTTTGTAAGGGTTGTGGTCAATATCCTTCATAGCGCATACCATTGGTACAAGCTTATCTAAATCGCTTTCGCTCATTTCAATATCTTTTAAGCAGGTTGGAAGTGAAATTGAACGGTTGAAATCAAACATTGTTTTAAACATTTCTTCATTTTCGTCAACAAGCAGTAAAATAAGTATTCCGAAGCCGACAACTTCACCGTGCAAATGATTTTCTTCAATATGCGGATAAGATGTAAGCGCATAAAATACAGCGTGTGCAAGCCCTGTGTTATAGTCGATTATATGCTCAGCTGTTAATAATATTGATGCAATGCCGGTTGTGACAACTATGTCTAATACAACTTGCTCAACTTCAAAGCTTGCTGTGCCTGATTTAAAATCTTCAAGTGCTTTCTTCCCATATTTAAGCAGGGGAGTCAAACACATTTGCGATGTTGTAACACCGAGTGCGTGGTAATGCACCAAATCTTCACCTCGGCTGCTCATCTCGGCTTCAAAATACTTTGCATATGTATCGCCGATACCTGCCCACATAAACCTTGCAGGTGACTTTGCAATAACCGGTGTGTAAATAAAGCAATGCCTTGGCGCAGCCGTAAAGAAAAACGGCTCTTTAAAACTTCCGTCATCATTATACATTATTGAAACTGCGGTTGTGCCGGCACAGTTTGATGCAATGGTAGGAAAAGTAAAAATATTTTTGCCGGTTTTAAAAGCAAGTGCTTTTGCAGTGTCAAGCGCTTTTCCGCCGCCTATGCCAAAAATAATATCTGCTTCTTTAACAAGTTCGTTTTCTTCCAGCTTTTTCACATTTTCATATGTGGCGTCACCGCCATACCATAAAAAGTCAAGTATCTTAAGCTCACTGTCGCAGCAGGCTTCAATTATCAAATCTTTAACCTTGCTTATTGCAGTTTTACCGCCGATGCATATTGCTTTTTTGCCAAAAGGCAGGCAGATTTCACATATTTTGTCATATACATTATCGCCGATTGAATAACTCGGTAAAGATATAGAATAGTTTTTCAAAATATCTACTTCCTATAAGTAAAAGATAAATAATTATAACATTATATAATCTTAATGTCAATTATACCAAAAGCTGTCTTGTATTTATTTTTAATTTCCTCTAAAAATAATATGGAAATTTAGGAGGGGATAGCTTGAAAAACAAATTAACTTTGCTTTTAATGTGTATTATTTTTGCTTCCTGCATTTTCTTTTCATACGGTTTTACAATATGCAGTGTGTGCGTGATTAACGAAAATAAAAATGTACTTAAAAGCTATTATTCCACTTCTGATATAACAACAGCGCTTTCCCGCGCACTTGAATATACTAAAAATAATGCAAATAAATATAATTTTTTAACCATAAAAATTTCAAAAGGCGTTTATAATGTAAAAAAAACATTGCACCTTTCAAGCTATACTACAATTGATTTGAATAAATCGTTTATAAAAAATGCTAATTACGAACGCGGTAATATTTTTAAATCCCCTGAAGATAAGGAGTACCCAAAATATTCTTCACTTACCCGGTGCATAATCAAAAACGGAACTCTTGACGGCAATTTTAACCGTAATAAATCGTGCATTTTACGCCTTTGTCATTCAAATAATGTTAAAATCGAAAATGTAACTTTTCTTAATAATTATTATTCCCACCACGCTGAACTTGCGTCTTGCCAAAATGTAACTTTTTACAATTGCGTTTTTAACGGTCAGCTCTCAAATCTGAATGTTAATTCCTCGGAAGCTGTTCAAATTGATATTCTTGACCGTGTTCATTTTTTCGGCTTTACTTCTTATGATAATACTATGAACGATAATATAACCATTGAAAACTGCGTTTTTAAAAATGTATATAGGGGAGTGGGAACGCATAATTATTTTAAAAATCTTTATCAAACCAATATAAAAATTTTAAATTGCACCTTTGAAAATATAACCGATTGCGCCATATCAGCCGTTAATTTTAAAAATATTGAAGTTAAAGGTAATAAATTTCTAAATTGTAAATATTCTGCTTTTTATCGTGATAACGGTAAATAACTCTTGTCTAATCACTTTTTTTGTTATATACTAAATAGCGTTAGAAGGTGATTTAATGCCGATTTCGGTTATGCTTAAACCGGCATCAAGTAATTGTAATCTTGCTTGTGAATATTGTTTTTATCATTCCCTTTCTTCCAAAAGGAATGATTTTTCAAAAGGGTTTATGAGTGAAAATACAGCCCGAAAAGTTATTGACAGCGCACTTGATTTTGCGAAAGGTACAGATGTATTTTTTACATTTCAGGGCGGTGAGCCGCTTTTGTGTTCACTTGATTTTTATGAAAATTTTGTTTCATACGCAAAAAGCGTGAATAAAAAAGGCAGTAATATTCATTATTGCCTGCAGACTAACGGTACGCTTATCACTGATGAATATGCCGCTTTTTTTAAAAATAATAATTTTCTGATCGGTGTTTCGCTTGACGGTGATTTTGAGCTAAATAAATATCGTATTTATCCTAACGGTAAAAATTCGTTTGATGATATTTTAAAAGGCATTGAAATATTAAAAAAGCATAATGTTACTTTTAATGTTCTTTCCGTTTTAACCAAAAATACAGCTTTGAATTTCAGAAAAGCTTATAGATTTTTTAAATCAAATGATTTAAAGTATATTCAGTTTATAGTAGGCCTTAAACCCTTTGGTGATGAAAGTGATAATGATATGTATATGAGTAGTGATGATTATGCATATTTTTTAACTAAAGGTTTTAATATTTACTATAATGATTATCTGCGCGGAGATTTTGTTTCTGTTCGCACATTTGATAATTACATATCTCTTGCAAACGGTAATAATGCCGAGCAGTGCGGTATGAACGGCTTTTGCTCCAATCAATTTGTTGTTGAAGGGGACGGAAGTGTTTACCCTTGTGATTTTTACTGCACTGATGAATGGTATCTTGATAATATAAATACATTATCATTTAGTGAAATGTATCAAAGCCCTAAATGCGTTGAGTTTATAAAAAGCTCATTCAAACTCAATGAAAAATGTAAGGATTGCAAATATTTTTATTTGTGCCGCGGTGGCGGATGCAAGCGCAACCGTGAAAGCAGTGATTATTGCGATGCATATAAGCAATTCTTTTTACAAAGTGAAGATAAACTTAAACAATTAAAAAAGTAGGTGTACTTGAATGAAAAAAACCATATCTCTTATTTTGTGTGCAGCTTTGTTTTGTTCGATTTTTGCTGCTTGCAGTAATGCAGATTCTTCTAATAAAACAGACGAGTCTGTTGAAGCCGATAATGTTCAAATAAAAATTACGACAGATGCACATTATGCTTCACTAGACGAATCATCAATAAAAGCATATGAAAAGCTTTGTAATGCGGTTCTTAATTACGAAAGTGAAGTTAAATATAATGTTTCATTAACGGATGATGTTAACAGGCTTTTTTATACTTCGTTCCCGCAGTACATTCTTGTTGACGGAATTGATTTTCTTGATGATAATTCCGGTGTTAAAATCACTTATGCAAACGATAAGGAAACTCAAACTGCCAAACTTAAAGAATTTAATAATGAAATTTCAAAAATTATGATTAAATGCGGCTTCGGCAAAGTCAGCAAAAATGAATATTTACTTAATGTTTATTCATATATTACCAAAAATTTTACAGTCGATAATTCGGTTACTACCGTATTTGATACCGTTTTGCAAAAGAAGGGTATGAATTCAACTTTAAGCGGCCTTTTTGAATATTTGCTTCTTCAAAATGATATTAAAGCTTCACATCTTATTAACCTTGAAACTAATTCAATAGCTAAAATGATTTCAATGGCTGAATTTAACGGGCAAAAATATTTCTTTGATGTTACATCTGAAATTGAAGATAATTCCGGCAAGGCATTAAAATATTTTGCAATGAATACCGCCAGGGCACAGATGGGTAACGGATTTATGTTTACCGATAATACATCTGCCGATGTTATTGAAGATGATACTTATTCAAAACTTGCTTCTTCCACATCTTATCAAATTAAATCATCAAAAGTTATTGCCGAAATAAAAGGCAATGATACATTTGAATTCAATTTGGACTAAATTCACTTTTTATACTACAATTTGATATATTCGATAAAAAGGATACAAGAAATTGTATCTTTTTTGTTGTAATTGCAATAAAAATATGTTATCATAATGCTTATGATTTAACTAAGGGGGATAAGTATGGCAGAAAATGCTTCACTCAAACAAAAAGTGACGACTCTTGTTGACAATGTGAAATACTATTGGAAAGAGCCGCCAAAGGGCAGGTATATGTCCTTTAAAGAAATCGGCGCCTATGCTTTCGGCGGAATCGGTGCATATCTTATCGTATGCATGAGTATTCCTTGTATTTTAGGTGCTACAAATGTGTTCCTTTCAGGAACTATCGGTATAGGTCTTACCGATATGTATATTATGTATGTTATCGGTGTATTGGCAGGTATTCCATTAACGGGTGTTCGTGCTAACATAGTTGATAATACGCGTAATAAAGCCGGTAAATATAGGCCTTACTTGCTTAGAATGGGTATTCCTTGCGCAGTAATTTTTGTTGCAATGGTTTGGTTCCCGTATGATAAGCTTCATCTTCTTGTAGGTGACGGTCAAATCTTCGGCAAAAATGCTGAATATGTTGCAAAGTGCGCAGTAGTTCTTTTGTTTAACCTTGCACTTCAGTTTTTCTATTATTTCTTCTATGATGCTTATGAAAATCTTATTCATGTTCTTTCTCCTAACTCGCAGGAAAGAGCAGATGTAGCATCAATTAAGAGTATTATTTATTCTTTCGGTCCAACTGTTTACAACATTATTATTCCTGCAATTGCTGCAATTATCGGAACTAACCAAACGGATATTAAGGTTTATAGAATTGCTTTTCCTGTAATCGGTGTAATCGGTACACTTCTTGTATTTGTCGTTTATGCTAACACACAAGAAAAAATTATTCAGGCAAAGACTCATGTTGTGCAAATCAAGTTTAGTGACGCTTTCCGCGAAGTAGCAAAAAATAAGTATTTTTGGATTATTTCTCTTGCAACTTGGATTGGTTTCCTTGAAACTGCGTATGCTAATATTCTTTATTGGCTTTGTAACTATGGCGGTGCTTGCTCACAGGGTACATATGTAATTATTACTACTGTTTATGGTAACGCTTCGCTTTGGGGTATGCTTCTTGCTCCTTTCTGCATCAGAAAATGGGGTAAGAAAAATGTTCAAATAGTTACAAATCTTTTCAATATAATATTTATTTTATGTATGTATCCTTTCTTCCTCGGCACTGCCGGAGCAGACGGTAATATTAAAAATTATGTAATTTGGGCAGTAATGGCATGTTTGTATCTCAATGCTGTTGTAGGTGCGTTTGCTCATATTCTCAACCCTTCAATCCAGGCAGATATTCGTGATTATCAGCAATATAAAACCGGTGAGCGTATTGACGGTATGTTTGCAGCAGTTGCTACAATTGGCGGTATTATCACTCTTATTACAGCAGGTGTATTGCCGGCTCTTCAAGAAAAATACGGTATGACAGCTAAAATTGCAGAAAAAGTAACAAGTGATACCGGTTTGATGTCAAGGGTTCTTCCGGGTGCTAAGCAAACACTTTCCCAAATGCTTACAGACCAACTTGCAAACGGTCAAAATAACTTTGTTAATCCATCATCCGCACTTTATGATGTTAATAATATTTTGCTTCCGCTTCTTCGTATTTTGGTTATTGTTGCCGCTGTCGGTGCTACACTTAATGTTATTCCTTTCTTCTTCTATGATTTGACAGAAAGAAAGCAAAAATCATATGTTCGCGTTCTTAAAGTTCGTGCCGTGTTTGAAGACTATGGCAACAATGCTATGAAGGACAAGGATATTGTAGAAATGATTGACCTTGTTAATAACGCTAAAGAAATGGCAGTTGCAACACCTAAAAAACTTGATAAATCAAGTTATAAGGGCATTTCTGATAAAAATGCTCGTAAAGAAGCAAAAAAGGCTTATAAAGCAGATGTAGATTTTAATGAGGAAATTGAAATTTCAAAGTTTGTTGTAGATGAACTTAATAAGTTTGATACAGAGCTTGGTAAGAAGAAAGTTGAAGTATACCAAAATGTACTTGATGCCGGACTTGATGGAATTAAAAATGCATCCCTTGCCGAAGCTAAGGGTGAACTTAAATCAGCTAAGGCTTTGCCGAAATCTAACCTTGAAGAAAAAGAAGAAAGAAAATTCTTTATTGAACTTGCTCGTTCAAAGGTATCTGCTGTTAAGGCATATAACAAATACTTCGGTTCTGTTAACGAACTTCGTGAACTTGATTTTGCTGTAATTGATGATTACTTTGCACAAGAGGACAGCCTTGATGATAAAATCGCCGAACTTGCAAAGCTTAGCCATGTAGCTAAGAAAGATAAGGATGCTGACGAAGTTAAAAGACTTAAAGCAGAAATTAAAAAGTATTCTGATGAGCGTAAAGAAGTTCGTAATCTTTCTAAGGCTGAAATGGATAAGCACGCTCAGTTTAACCGTGCTGCTAAACCTTATGTTGATGCTAAAAAAGTTCTCACTCAATACGAAAACTTCCAGCACCTTGATGAAATTGCTGCTCAATATGATGAAGCTAAAGCAAGAGCTGAAGCTGAAGAAAAGGCTAAGGAACTTGAAAATGAGCGTAAGCGTAAGGAACTTGAGGCTGAACTTGCAAAGCGTAAAGCTGCAAGAAAAAAGAAATAAAATAATTTTTACCTTTTAAGGCTCCCTTGTAAAGGGAACTGTCAACGAAGTTGACTGAGGGAATTAAATGCATCGGACTCTTGTTCGGTGCATTTTTTATGTGCTTATTTATTGCGTAAAAATAAAATAGACACCGATGATTTTTCAAAACCACTCAGTGTCTATTTTTTTATGCTTGTATCTTCGCTTAATCCTGCAATGTAATCTATTGAAACATCGTAAAATTTAGCTAATTTTATTATCAATTCAAAAGGCGGCTCTCGCTTGCCTTGCTCGTAATTTGTATAGGTAGTTTTGTGCATTTTAAGCAGTTTTACAAGCTCTTCCTGCGTTAAGTCTGCATCTTCCCGCAAATCTCGAAGCCTTGGATAATATCCCATATCATCACCCCTTGCCTATATTATTACATATCATATGTAATCTCGTTGACAAAATACAACAAATGATGTATTATAAATTTGAAATACATCGTATGATGTAATCGCGAAAAAAGGAAGGGGATATTTTATGGATGAAAAGAATGCTATTATAGACTATGAAAAACTTTTTAATACAGACAAGAAGAAAGCAGATGCTTTTGACCGAATTGCTAAAATTTATTATTTTAATAATTTTGGTACGTTTAATAAATCTGAAATGGATTTACTTATGTTTGATATTTATTTGGAACAGTCAATAATAAATAATAAGTTGAACGATAACTTACTTAATTATAATGCTGTTTCGGATTACAAAATGGCAAGAAATCTTGGAATTACACCTCAAAGAATTAGAAATCTAAAAATCAAAAAACAATATGTTTATCCTGTGAAATTTGATTGGAAAGAGTCTTTGGCGAACATTTTAAATGATAATAAAAACATTCATATTGTTGATAATAAAACAGTAAAAATAAATATTCCAGATCCAAATTTGTTTTTGGCTATTCAGGAAGAAATTGAAGCCGAGGGCGGTTATCTTGATATTCAATTAAATTCTCGTCTTTTGTCTGTTCCGATTGATAATTTTATGATTATAGCAAAACTAATATTTAAAAAAGACGAATATGACAAAATTTGTGAAAAAGTTATTGAAAAACATAATAGCATAAATAAAGAAAATAAAATCGAAAAAGGATTAGCAACGACTAAGCAAATCACTTCAATTGTTAAGGACTTTACCGGAAGCATTAACGATATTACCGGAAGCATTAACAATATTGTAAGTGTAGTTAAACCAAATAAAATTATTGAAACTGCAATTTCAAATCTAATCAGTGTTTTTATAAATATAAGGTAATATAAGGAGAAAATATTTTATGAAAAAAGTAATTAGTTTATTTTTATCCCTTGCAATGCTTTTGAGTATTGTATCGGTAGTCGATTTTTCAGCTTATGCTTCTGTTGAAACAGGCAAGTGCGGTGATAATGTAACATATTCGCTTGATACTGAAACAGGTGTACTTACTATCAGCGGTACGGGGAATATGCGTGATTATACAGTTAAACAATATAATAGTTATATATTTCGTAATACATTTCTTGATTCTAATGATCAATATGTAAAGAAGTTAATTATAGATTTTGGTGTAACTAGTATCGGTAAATACTCATTTTATAATTGTACACGGTTAGAAAGTGTAACAATTCCTGATAGTGTAACAAGTATTGGTTCTTGTGCGTTTAGTGGTTGTACAAGTTTAACAAGTGTAATAATACCAAATAGCGTAACAAGTATTGGTCGTTATGCATTTTCCGGTTGCGCAAATTTAACAAGTATAACGATACCGGATAGCGTAACAAGTATTGGTGGTTATGCATTTTCCGGTTGCACAAGTTTAACAAGCGTAACAATCGGAAATAGCGTAACAAGTATTGATGAATCGGCATTTGAAAATTGCACACGCTTAACAAGTGTAACAATACCAAACAGTGTAGAACGTATTGGTATTTATGCATTTAAAAATTGCACAAGCTTAACAAGTGTAACAATACCTGATAGCGTAACAAGTATTGGTGATGATGCATTTTATGAATGCAGAAGTTTAGAAAGTGTAACAATTGGAAACAATGTGACAAATATTGGCTCCAGCGCATTTAATTGGTGCAATAATTTAACTGATATAACGATACCTGACAGTGTAACAACTATTGGTCCTTCTGCATTTAGTAATACAGCATATTATAATGATAAATCCAATTGGGATAAAGGAGTATTGTATTTATCAAATTGTTTAATCGATACAAATGATGATTTAACTGATTACACAATTAAAGATGGTACGAGAATTATAGCCAATAATGCATTTTATAATTGCACAAGTTTAACAAGTGTAACAATACCTGATAGTGTAACAAGTATTGGAGATTATGCATTTTATGGTTGCACAAACTTAATAAGAGTTAATTATAGTGGAACTAAATCGCAATGGAAAGCTATTACTATCGGTTATGATAATTCATATTTAACACGTGCAATTATTATATGTACAGATGGCATTATCGGAAAAGGAAATACTGTAACAATTGATAATTTAGAATATAAAATTTATGATGATACGACTTCTTTAGTCGGTTATGTCGATACACCTGAGAACTTGATGATTCCTGAATCTGTTTGGTATGAGGGATATACATTCAAAGTAACAAGTATTGGTCGTCTTGCATTTGATGGTTGCACAAGTTTAACACGTGTAACAATACCTGATAGCGTAACAAGTATTGGTGATTCCGCATTTTATGGTTGCACAAGTTTAACAAGCGTAACAATCGGAAATAGTGTAACAAGTATTGGTGAGTCTGCATTTAAAAATTGCACAAGTTTAACAAGTGTTAATTATAGTGGAACTAAATCGCAATGGAAAGCTATTACTATCGGTTCTGATAATTCATATTTAACACGTGCATTTATTAAATGTACAGACGGAATTATCGGAAATGGAAATACTGTTACAGTTGATAGTGTAATATATAGATTAAATGATGATTATACAGCACAAGTAATAAGTTATTCAGGTACGCCTGGAAATATAACAATATCTGAATGTGTTTCTTATGAAAGTTATACATTTAAAGTTACAAGCATTGGTTCTTCTGCGTTTAGTGGTTGCACAAGTTTAACAAGTGTAACAGTACCAAACGGTGTAACAAGTATTGGTTCTTCTGCGTTTAGTGGTTGCACAAGTTTAACAAGTGTAACAATCGGAAATAGCGTAACAAGTATTGGTGATTCTGCATTTTCTGATTGTGCAAGTTTAACAAGCATAACAATACCTAATAGTGTAACGACTATCGGGAACAATGCATTTAGTGGTTGCTCAAGTTTAACAAGTGTAACAATACCAAACAGCGTAGAGAGCATTGGTGATAATGCGTTCCAAAATTGCTCAAGCTTAACAAGTGCAACAATTGGAAATAATGTAACAAGCATTGGTTCTTCTGCATTTTTCGGTTGCAGTAAGCTTAAAAAAATTGAAGTTCCTGACAGTGTTACTTATATTGGCAGTAAGGCTTTTGACGGTACGGCATTTTATAACACCGTTAAAAATTGGGAAGATGGAGTTCTTTATTGTGGTAATCATTTGATAAGTGCTAAATCTGATGTAACTAAAATCACTGTAAAGGCTTCAACAGTTTCAATTGCCGCCGGTGCGCTTGATAATTGTAAATCGCTTAAAAAAATCAATGTGCTTAACCCTAAATGTGTTATTAACTGCACAATTCCTAAAACAGCTGTAATCGGCGGTGCCGAAGGCTCAACAGCAGAGGATTTTGCTCAAAAAAATAATATGAGTATTGACTATTTTGAAGAGTGTACACATAGTGACAAAGTTCAAGTAGTTATTTCTGCAACTTGCACTGAGCAGGGTGCTGTTCAAAGTCGTTGTGCAGATTGCGATAAATTGATTTCACAAACTTTTACCGCTCCTTTAGGTCATACTATGGTTATTACAACACCTGCAAAAGCACCTACCTGTACAACAAGCGGTAACACACAAGCCGGATATTGCACTGTTTGCGGATATAATGAAGTTTCAACGGTAATTCCGGCAACAGGTCATAACTTTGGCAATAATTCAGCTAATTGCTTGGTTTGCGGTGTGGCTAATCCTAATTATGTTGCAC
>OOCB01003865.1_pt1 | contig 13757 bp, 14 predicted proteins | sample 1671351 | NCBI WGS metagenome assembly OOCB01 (sample SAMN06348148, study PRJEB24527) | human gut metagenome | biome: human gut; feature: ankylosing spondylitis patient; material: feces | host: Homo sapiens | place: China | collected 2015-10
CGAGTGCCATTTTTTTTATATGAATTATCGAAATAAAGAATGAATATTTTGGAATAACGAATGTGGGGACATAAGAGAAAGATGTTATAATAAACTATATTTTTAAATATGTTAAAAAGAATGGGAGATAAATATGGGAAAGAAAAAGAAGACGTCAAGAAAAAATAAGGGATATATAGTAGTTAGAGACGGGGTAGAAACAAAGAGACCTAATCCACCAGGAAAAAAAGAGCGAGAGATAAATTCTTTAGATGAAAAGCAGGAATCTGTCACCATAAATAGGGAGGAGGAAACAAAATGAAAGATTTGTTTGAAATTTTACCAACAGCAATATTGTATTTAGCGTGTGGTTACATTTTTTTATGTGGATTCTATTTATTGCTGGATGATAGATTTGACTTTTTATCAGAAATAAGTTTTTCTATAATGCTTGTTTTGGGATTTTTGATGAATACTATCGTGCTTGCTATACCGTATGATTTTGGCTTGCGTAATATTTATGTGAGAGATTGTGTACTTGTAGTATTTAGCTTTGTTTGTGGTGTTGTGTCAGCATTTATAAGGAATTATTGTGCACCTAAATTAGAAAAATATCTTACAAAAAATTTTAGAAGAAAAACAATTTCAGAGTCGTTTTGGTATAATATATTAGATGATCCCAGGAAACCAGTTTGGTTAAGGCTGACTAATTTAGAGAAAAAATATAACTTGGATGGAGTGTTGCTGGAGTTATCGGAAGATAAAGAAAACCCGTATGTTTTGTTAGGATATAGTCAGAAGTATGATTTGGAAGGTAATCCAATGGTTGATGATAATGTTAATTCAATGGATGGGCATATTAAAAAAGTTGTAAGAGTAGATTCCTTTGATGAGATTACTATTTTTTATGATGAAAAAAGTGAAAAAACAGTGGAGTTAAAGATAAAGTCATGAACAAAATAAATGAGAAAAATGAATTGATTGATTTTGAACCACAGATGTTAGAAACAGTTACACTTGATTGTGAAAATGATTTTGGGGGATTTTTACAAATTGTGTCTGAAACAGATAGTGAAATGAAAAATATTTTGAGTCCCGTAATAGAAGAAGGGTTGAAAGAGCTGGTAAAATTGATGCCGTTTCCTTTGACAATTGTATATGACAGATATTATGTGGATTCTATTTATCGTGATGAATATTATTCGTTTTTTTCAAAAAAACATTTTGGTATATCGCGAAATACAAAACGATTGATTTTCATAAAAAATACACATGGACAAAAAGAGCTCTTGAGTGATGATGAAGAAATACATGACAGAATTGAAAATGATTTAATTGGAATGGTCGTTATTAAACCAACACAGACATTAGGTAGAACACTTATTGATCCATTCAAATTGAAACTTCCTTCTTGCTATGTCCGAACAACTAAATTTGAAATGTCCGTTTATGGAAAAATTTATTCACTGAATGCTTTTCCGTTTAGTGGACAAGATAGTGAGGTGATGACCTGTGCTGAGGTAAATATTTGGCAGATTATGGAGTACTTTGGAAATCGGTACAAAAATTATAGAACTATATTGCCAAGTGAAATGTTTGAATCGGTTATGGATACGTCAGATGTGAGGTTACTGCCGTCTGATGGATTGACAGTAGAACAGGAATCTCATGTATTTATGAAATGTGGATTGGCACCTAAAATATACTATAAAAGATCGGAGTATGATGATGGTGAATTTATGAAGAGTTATGAGCAATATCGGAGAGCCCCGAACTTTGAGGAAATATTGCATTTTTATGTAGAATCAGGAATTCCGGTGCTAATTAATTTAAGGGAAAAAGGGAATAAAGAGGGAGACAATCATTGCATTACCTGTATTGGGCATGCATTGAAGGAAAATATAGGAAAAAACTATATTGGAGAAAGGGACGATTTTTTATCCCGAATGCAGACTACCAAAAAGTATTTAATTGACAATGATGATAAAACAGAGTACAATAGGTTAAACCTTATTGGATCTTGGGTAAATTGTTCTGGTTATGTTATATTGGAGGATCATTCTTCGCCGTATCAAATAAAATCTCTTGATGATTTAAAATTCAGTGAGAAAGAAAACGCAATCGAATATGAAATTGAAAGCTTTGTAGTTCCGCTTTATAAGCATGTATTTATGGCGGCTGAGGATGCTTATGAAATAGCTGTTGACTTGCTTGACAGGTCGTATTATGGTGTTGTGGAAGGATTAAACAGGAATGGTTTGAATCCACCATATGAGCTTGTCATTCGGCTGTTCTTAACAACATCCAAATCGTATAAAAATTTTAGAATAAATAGTGCAGTTACAGAAAATGAGAAAGTTTTTTATAGCCAGATTGCGTTACCAAAATTTATATGGGTCTGTGAGTATGGTACGAGTAAGACTTATATGAATCATAAAATTTTGGGTGAGATTGTTTTGGATGCAACGTCTGCAAAACATCATATTTTTGAATCGGTCATTTCAGTACGTAATGGAGATTCTGTGACATATCGAGGACCGGCAGATCCGAATAGTTATGTGCATTTGCGACGAAAATTGCCAATGGAAAAAGAGTTTGCAATGTATGAAGAAAACAATTTGAAACGAATATGTTAGAAGGGAGACTAAGACAATGGTCCACATTGAAAAGTCGCTAATTACCTCGCGTTATAATGATGGAGAGTTTACGACAGCGTCCATTTTAGGAACAGAGCCGATTAATGGATTGCTTAATTCAAAGATGACAAAGCCTGCGAGAAAAAATGTAATACGTAGAAAGAAAAGTCAGGCAAAAGCACGAAAATCGATTAAGTTTTAATTAAAAAGTTTTTTAATTCCACTGTGATTTTTCTCCATTTCTTACGTATATATTATAGATGCATTATGACAGAATTTGTTTTCTGCATCAATACGTATGAAAGAGGTGCATGAAAATGCAAAAGAAACAGCCACAGGAGAACTTACTACAGGAAAGCAGCGATACCGATTCTAAACGCTACCGTCTGGAAATGAAATGTGAGGAACTTATCCAGAACATTCATGATTTATGCGAAAGATATGGGATGTCGTATTATGCTTTGGCAAAAGCGGCGGATGTCTCGCCGTCTACGCTACATGAACTGATGACTGGGAAGACGAAGCCGTATTTGTATACGGTTTACAAGATATGTAATGCTTTGGATATTTCAATTTCGGATCTTCTTTTGGAAGAGAGCAGGGTACCTGGTATGGTGAGTGAGTTGAATGAAAAAGAACAGGAATTAGTATATCTGTATCGTAAGTGTTCAAATAAAAAGAAAGAGCATTTGGAGATATATCTCAGGATGCTGGCACAGTATGATAATATTTAAGCGGAAAACCATCAGGCTTTCCGCTTTTTATCTTTCATCCACATCTGGATATATTCCATCTGTTCCTGGTCGGATATTTCCTGTGATCCGGGGTCATTTCCGGCGGCGAGGCAGCAGAAGAGCACAAATGCCTGCAGGCAGAAAAACACAATAAGTGCTACAATGATCAAATTCCGCACCCCCTTTCACTGAAACTGGAATATATTAATATAGAAACCTTTATCTGGAGTATATGCATGAACGAGTCATTTTATACAGGGAAGGGAATCGGAGTGGCAATTCTTGACACGGGAATCTATCCGCATATAGATTTTGACAGCAGAATCTGTGCTTTTGCGGATTTTATAGCGCATAAAAAATCTCCATATGACGACAATGGACATGGAACCTGTGTAGCCGGAATTCTGGCCGGGAGTGGCAGGGCCTCCATGGGAAAATATAAAGGGATGGCACCAGGCAGCAGGATAGCAGTGCTGAAAGTACTTGACCGGTTTGGAAATGGAAATAAAGAAGATGTTCTGCAGGCTTTTCGTTGGATTTTACAGAACAGGGAACGATACAGGATTCGAATTGTTAATATTTCTGTGGGAACGACTTATCGTACGCGAAACGAGCAGGATGTACTGGTGCAGGGTGTGGAGAAATTATGGGATGAAGGCCTGGTGGTGGTCGCGGCGGCAGGAAATCAGGGACCGAAGCCGGGGAGCGTGACGGCACCTGGATGCAGCAAAAAGATCATTACGGTGGGATCCAGTGATATGCTCTCGGGAAAGCGGGCAGTATCCGGCCGCGGACCAACATTTGAATGCGTGTGTAAACCGGATCTGGTAGCACCGGGACGGCAGATCATGGCGTGTACGCCGGGAGCTGGAAACCTGTACAGCATGAAAAGCGGAACGTCCATGTCAACTCCGCTGGTATCCGGTGCAATTGCACTGGCACTGGAAAAAGACCCACTGCTATCTAATGTAGAGATTAAAATGATGCTGCGAGACAGCTGCGATGATATGGGACTGCCGAGAAACCAGCAGGGATGGGGAAAGTTCAACTGCAAAAAATTTTTGGCATTATAGGAAATGCACATGATTGTATAAATAAAAATGCATGATTTTACCATAGTAAAGACTGAAAGTATTGACGGAACTCCTTTTTTCGGATAGAATAGTAGGAAATTGGCAATTGTTCGGAGATAAACAGTTGCAAAAAAATCAGATATCAAGCAAGGGAGACGTATTATGGAAAAAATTCAAATGACGACACCGTTGGTAGAGATGGATGGAGATGAGATGACCAGAATCCTCTGGAAAATGATCAAAGATGAACTTCTTCTTCCGTTTATTGATCTGAAAACAGAGTATTATGATCTCGGGTTAAATTATCGTAATGAAACAGATGACCAGGTTACGATCGATGCTGCCGAAGCAACTAAGAAATATGGTGTTGCAGTAAAATGTGCGACAATCACACCAAATCATGCCCGTATGGACGAATATGATCTCAAGAAGATGTATAAGAGCCCGAATGGCACGATCCGTGCAATTCTTGATGGAACGGTATTCCGTGCGCCGATCGTTGTAAAGGGAATTGAGCCATGTGTACGCAACTGGAAGAAACCGATCACACTTGCGCGTCATGCATATGGAGATATTTACAAGAATACGGAGATGTACATTGACAAACCAGGTAAGGTTGAACTGATTTATACTTCAGAAGACGGTGAAGAGAAACGTTCCCTTGTACAGGAATTCAAAGCACCGGGAGTTGCGATGGGCATGCACAACATGACTGCATCCATTGAGAGTTTTGCAAGAAGCTGCTTTAACTACGCACTGGATACCAGACAGGATGTATGGTTTGGCGCGAAAGATACGATTTCCAAGACATACGATGCAAAATTCAAAGAAGTATTCCAGACGGTATTTGATACAGAATTTAAGGATAAGTTCGAAGAAGCAGGACTTACTTATTTCTATAGCCTTATCGATGACATTGTAGCTCGTGTTATGAAGGCCGAAGGCGGATTTATCTGGGCATGCAAGAACTATGACGGAGATGTTATGAGCGATATGGTTTCTTCTGCATTCGGTTCTCTTGCAATGATGACATCAGTACTTGTTTCTCCTCAAGGATATTACGAATATGAAGCTGCTCATGGAACAGTACAGAGACATTATTATCGTCATCTGGAAGGAAAAGAAACTTCTACCAACTCTGTGGCAACGATTTTTGCATGGACAGGAGCTCTTCGTAAACGTGGAGAACTGGATGGCAATCAGAAATTGGAAGAGTTTGCAGATAAACTGGAAAAAGCTACCCTTTCCACGATTGAAAGTGGCAAGATGACCAAAGACCTTGCACTGATCACAACAATTGAGAATCCGACTGTACTGAACAGCCGTGATTTCATCCTTACAATCAGAGAATCTCTGGAAAAAATGCTTTAATATACGCACAAAAGAGCCATTGTATCAATTGCGATACAGTGGCCCTTGTAATATGGGAGAGAAAATTGCAGTTACGCAAGTTCCTCCCATTTTTCATATAATTCTTCAAGTTCTGCCTGAATCTTGTCTTTTTCGCGGCTCAGTTCCGCACAGCGTCCTACATTCGTACAGACATCCGGAAGAACGAGAGTGTCGTCGATCTCTTTATCTCGTGTTTCAAGTTCTTCAATACGTTTTTCGACTTTTTTAAGTTCGTTTTCCTGTTTTCGTTTACGGGCCTGTTCTTCTTTCTGCTGCTGCCAGGTGAGTTTTCCCTCAGAAGGAGTTTCTTCTTTAGCTTCTTCGGTGGCTTCCTGTGCAGTCGGAGCATATTTCTCAGTCAGTTCTTCTTTTTTCTCCAGATAATAATCGTAATCTCCGATATAGTTGACAACTGACTGATTTGTCAGATCCAGAATGCGGGTTGCAGTCTGGTTGATGAAATAACGGTCATGAGAAACGTACAGTACCGTTCCGGTGTAGCTGTTCAGGGCTTCCTCCAGGATTTCCTTGGATGCGATATCCAGGTGGTTGGTAGGCTCATCGAGAATCAGGAAGTTTGCTTCTGAGAGCATCAGTTTTGCAAGAGAAACACGACCTCGTTCGCCACCGGAAAGAGAGGAGATCACTTTGAATACATCGTCTCCGGTAAAGAGAAATGCTGCCAACATATTACGGATCTGTGTCTCGGTCAGTGTCGGATATGTGTCTGAAATTTCCTCAAAAATTGTTTTTTCTGCATGAAGTACATGATGCTCCTGGTCATAGTAACCAATCTGCACTTTGGCACCCAGAGAGAAGCTTCCGGCGTCTGCATCCAGAAGTCCGTTGAGAATCTTGAGCATTGTAGTTTTGCCGGTTCCGTTGTTTCCGATCAGTGCTACGCGCTCGCCTCGTTTGATCTGGAAAGAAATATTGGAAAAAAGTTTCTGCTGCGGGAAACTTTTGGCGAGATCTTCCACGGTAAGGACATCGTTTCCACTGACCACGCGTGGCTCAAGAGAAAGACGCATCTGGCTCTGGACTTCGACCGGTTTGTCGATCCGCTGAATCTTATTCAGCATCTTTTCACGGCTCTCTGCACGTTTGATGGATTTTTCTCTGTTGAAAGATTTCAGCCTGACGATAACGGCTTCCTGATGCTTGATCTCGCGCTGCTGGTTGAGATATGCCTTGTACTGGGCATCACGAAGCTGTGCTTTTTTCTCTGCATAAGCGGAGTAATTACCGGCATACATACGAACCTGTCCGGCATCGATCTCGATGACTTTTGTGACAACTTTGTCCAGAAAATAGCGGTCATGAGATACAATGAAAACAGCACCAGGATAATTGAGAAGATAAGTTTCCAGCCAGGCAATGCTTTCCATATCCAGGTGGTTGGTAGGCTCATCGAGCAGAAGGATATCTGGTTTGGAAATCAGCAGTTTACCGAGGGCAACACGTGTTTTCTGACCGCCGGAAAGAGTCGCCACCTGTTTGGTAAAATCCTCTTCTGTAAATCCGAGACCATTCAGAACACCCATAAGTTCGCTTTTGTAGGCATAGCCATTCTCCAGTTCAAATTCATGAGTCAGGCGGGTGTAGGAGTTCATCAGGCGGTCAAGTTCTTCGCCGGAAGCATTTTTCATCTGGACTTCCATGGCACGAAGGCGTTCTTCCATATCGATGATATACTGTTTGGTGCTTAAGAGTTCTTCATATACAGAAAGGTGTCCCTGTACATCCTGATACTGGGCGAGGTAACCGATGCGTTTGTCCTTGGCAAGAACTACCTGTCCGGCATCTGCATGGATCTCTTCCATTATAATGCGAAGAAGTGTGGTCTTGCCGGCACCGTTATTACCGATCAGAGCAGCTTTTTCGCGTTCTTCTATATGAAAAGAGGCATCTTCCAGAATCACTTTTTCACCGAAGGATTTGGAGATACCCTGACATGATAAAATCATAGTTATTCCTCCGAAGTAAATATACGGTATGATTATAAAAGCAAAAATGGCCTTTGTAAAGGAAAATCAATGAAAATTGTACATATTTGACAACATTGATTGACAACAAAATGTCAATTCGTTATAATTAACGAGAAAGTGTAAGGAGGGACAACGGTGGAAGCAAAACAGATATCAAAAGCTGTAATTAAGAGACTGCCCCGGTATTATCGCTATCTTGGCGAGTTACTGGAAGACAATGTTGAACGTATATCTTCCAATGACCTTAGTAAGAAAATGCGTGTCACAGCATCGCAGATCCGCCAGGATTTGAATAATTTTGGCGGATTTGGACAACAGGGTTACGGTTATAATGTGAAATATCGCAATACAGAAATCGGTAAGATCCTTGGACTGGATGAGGTACATCCGATGATCATCATCGGTGCCGGTAATCTTGGACAGGCACTTGCCAATTACGTTGACTTTGAAAAACGTGGTTTTAAGCTGGAAGGGATTTTTGATGTCAATCCGGTACTGGAGGGCATCGCGGTCCGTGGAATTGAGATCCAGATGATCAGTAATCTCCCATTCTTCCTCAGAGAGAAGAATATTGAGATTGCGATTCTCACATTGCCGAAGAACAAGGCGAAGGATATGGCAGATATCCTGATCGAGAATGGTATCAAGGCAATCTGGAATTTTGCACATATCGATCTGGAGACTCCGGAGGATGTCATTGTAGAGAACGTACATCTTTCTGAGAGTCTGATGACGTTATCTTACAATCTCAGTCAATATCGTCAGGAACACGTGGAAGAGCAGCAATCATAACATGAGGACAGCAAGAGGCTGTTACCCGGCTCCTTAATGAAGGCGGCTGCGTAACAGCTTTTTGCTTTGTATCGTATATCGAGGAGATATCAGATGAAACGAATTGTAGGCGGATCGGAAATGAAAGCACTGGATGGCTGCACCATTACCGGAATGGGAGTTCCGTCCTGTGTGCTGATGGAACGGGCGGCACTGGCTGTTGTGGATGCAATGGAAGGACATTTTGCGGAAATGTCACAGAAACAGCGGATCTTGTGCGTCTGCGGAGGCGGGAACAACGGCGGAGACGGAGTCGCAATCGCCAGGATCCTGCATCTGCATGGATATAACGCGGAAATCTATATGCTCGGAAATCCGGATCACCGCACAAAGGAAACACGCCGCCAGCTTAAGATCGCAGAGAATTATCAGGTCCCTCTGGTGAATAACCTGGCAGCAGGAGAATATACTACTATAGTAGATGCCATCTTCGGCGTTGGGCTTGACCGCTCGATCGAAGGAAAATACAGAGAAGTCATTCAGGCTTTGAACGAGGTTTCTGCATGGAAAGTGGCGGTAGATCTGCCGTCCGGGGTATGCAGCAACACGGGCAGAGAGCTTGGAATCGCATTTCGTGCGGATCTGACGGTGACGTTTGCATTCTGTAAAACAGGCTTGTGTTTTTATCCAGGCAAAAATTTTGCGGGAAAAATTGTTGTAGCAGATGTCGGCATCTACGAGAATCCGGATCTTCCGACACAGAAAGCGGCACTTGAGAAAAAAGATCTCCAGAAGCTTCCTCTGCGCGCCGCGAATGGGAACAAGGGTACGTTTGGCAAGGTTCTTGTCGTTGCCGGAAGCAAAGGAATGTGCGGGGCAGCGTATCTCTGTGCAGAGGGCGCCTTCGCTGCCGGAGCCGGGATGGTCAAGATCCTGACGGATGAGGAGAATCGCATTCCACTGCAGACGCTTCTTCCGGAGGCGATGTTTGCAGATGATGCTGGCGGCAACGAAGCATGGGTTAATGCAATGCACTGGTGCGACATTGTGGTGATCGGACCAGGACTTGGACAGTCTGAGAAAAGTGCACGGAAAACAGAATTTTATCTTGCCCATGCGCAGAGAATGGGGAAACCTGTGATCATGGATGCGGATGGACTGAACCTGCTCTCGAAACATCCGGAGTGGAAGAAATATCTTCAGCACAGTCAGGTGATCTGTACGCCGCATCTTGGCGAGACGAGTCGGCTGAGTGAAAATTTTATGACTTCTAAAAATAGCGGATTGTTTTCAGAAGCAGCGGATCGGGCACTCTCCATACCGGAAATTCAGCAAAATCTCATTTGGACAGCATCGAATTTTGCAAGGGAAAATGGCGTGGTCTGTGTGCTCAAAGATGCAGTGACTGTTGTTGCAGATCTGAAGAGGGATTTTTGCTGGATCAATCAAAGCGGGAATCCAGGAATGGCGACTGCGGGAAGCGGGGATGTCCTGTCGGGGATCCTGGCAGGGGTTCTGTGTGCATTCCGTTCAGATCCGGAGAATACGGTGGATCTGGCAGAGCAGGCGGCTTTTGGCGTATTCCTTCACGGGCTGGCAGGAGATAAGGCTGTCGAGGAAAAAGGCACTTACGGAATGAAAGCCGGAGACATTGCGCGGGCAGCGGCGAAAGTTCTTAAAGACAGAGAAACTATGCAGGAACTCTGATAAGTTTCAAAAATCCAGATAAAAATAATTGCATTACGCAGTAAGGAGATAAAGATCATGAAAAAATTCGAAAGAGTAAAGGCCGTCGTATCCCTGGATGCGATCGCACATAACTTTGCAGAGATGAAGAAAAACATTGCCAAGGGTACCAAGATCGTTGCTGTCATCAAGGCAGACGGATATGGACATGGCGCAGAGGCGATCGCACGTCTGATCGAAGACTATGACTATATCTGGGGATTTGCAGTTGCGACACCGGAGGAAGCATTGCAGCTTCGTACCTTTGGTGTGAAAAAACCGATTCTGATCCTTGGAATCGTTTTTGAAGAATATTTCACACAAATGATCGCAAAGGAGATCCGTTTAACTGTCTGCACCTATGAGATGGCACAGAAACTTTCAGAAGAAGCGCAGCGTCAGGGAAGAGATGTACATATCCATATCGGTCTTGATACCGGTATGAGCCGTATTGGATTTGCAGACAGACAGGAAAGTGTCGAAGAGATCAAAAAGATCTCCCAGCTTCCAAATCTGAAGATCGAGGGAATGTTCACTCATTTTGCAAGAGCAGACGAGACAGACAGAAGCCCGGCGATCGACCAGCTTAACCGTTATCTGAATTTTGCAAAACTTCTGGAGGATGCAGGCATTCAGATCCCGATGAAGCACTGCTCTAACAGCGCAGGGATCATCCGTGTGCCGGAGGCAAACTTAAATGCAGTCCGTGCGGGTATTACGATCTATGGAATCTATCCTTCCAATGAAGTGGAGAGAGATATCGTGAAACTGATCCCGGCAATGGAACTCAAGAGCCATATTTCTTACATCAAAACCGTGGAACCAGGAGCGGCGTTCAGCTATGGCGGAACGTTTACTGCCAAGAAAGAAATGAAAGTCGCAACGATCCCGGTGGGATACGCAGACGGCTATCCGCGTTCTCTTTCCAATAAGGGATGGGTTCTGATCCACGGCAAAAAGGCACCGATCCTTGGAAGAGTCTGCATGGATCAGTTCATAGTAGATATCACAAAGATCCCGGACGCAAAGGCCGGAGATGAAGTGACTCTGATCGGAAAAGACGGCAAGGAGTTCATAAGCATTGAGAAGTTTGGTGATCTTTCCGGACGTTTTTCCTATGAATTTGCCTGTGATATCAGCAAACGAGTGCCGAGAGTCTACATCAAAGACGGCAAAGAATGGGGAGAGCTGACCTTCTTTAACTAGAAAACAGCGTAAAATACCACACATGTATACACGAGAAAAAAATGGAAATACTAATTTCTGAGAAAAAGAATGGAGCTGTCATAAACAGACAGTAACAGAAGAATCGGAGTGTGAATTGTGTGGTAATTAAAAGAGGGGATATCTTTTATGCAGATCTGCGGCCTGTGGTCGGAAGCGAGCAGGGCGGGATCCGTCCGGTGCTGATCATTCAGAATGATGTCGGCAACCGGCACAGCCCGACTGTGATCTGTGCAGCAATTACATCAAAGATGAACAAGGCGAAGCTGCCGACACATATAGAGATCGATGCGTCTGCGTATGGCATTGAGAGGGATTCGGTGATCCTTCTGGAACAATTGCGGACGATCGACAAGCGGAGACTCAAGGATAAAGTCTGTCATCTTGACCAGGCGATGCTTGATAAGGTGAACCATGCGCTGGAAATCAGCCTGGAGCTTACTTTTTGAGCAGTTATTCTTGACGAATCCGAAGGAAAGTGCTATATTTTATCAGTAATTATGCAGGTTTACCGGCTTTTTAGCAGGGTTTACAAAAAGATAAGAAACAAAAGGAGAACGAGAGAAATGTCAGGACATTCAAAATTTGCGAACATCAAGCATAAAAAAGAAAAAAATGATGCCAAAAAAGGTAAGATCTTTACCGTGATCGGTCGTGAAATCGTTATGGCAGTCAAAGCTGGCGGTTCGGATCCGAACAACAACAGCAAACTTCGTGATGTTATCGCGAAAGCAAAAGCAAACAACATGCCGAACGATACGATCGACCGTGGTATCAAGAAGGCAGCAGGTGCTGATTCTGCTGACAACTACGAGCATGCTACTTATGAAGGTTATGGTCCGAACGGTGTTGCGATCATCGTTGAGACTCTGACTGACAACAAGAACCGTACAGCAAGTAACGTAAGAAACGCTTTCACCAAGGGATATGGAAGCATCGGAACACAGGGATGTGTATCCTTCATGTTCGACCAGAAAGGTCAGATCATCATCGACAAAGAAGAGTGCGAGATGGATGCTGACGATCTGATGATGACTGCACTGGATGCAGGCGCAGAGGATTTCAGCGAAGAAGAAGACAGCTACGAAGTACTTACCGCTCCGGATGATTTCAGCGCAGTAAGAGAAGCACTGGAGCAGGCTGGCGTACCGATGCTTGAGGCACAGGTTGCCATGGTTCCACAGACATACGTAGAGCTTACAGACGAGAAGGATATCAAGAACCTTCAGAAGACTCTGGACCTCCTCGATGAAGATGATGACGTCACAGATGTCTGGACAAACTGGGACGAATGATCTCGTACAACGTATAAAAATCCATATGTTTACACAGAATACCTCCATGAACAATCACATGGAGGTATTTTTATGTCCGAAAAAAATGACGAAAAACAGAAAGAGCTTGACCGGAGAGAGCAGGAGAATAAAGAGATCAAAGAGACCGGAGAGGTGACGCTGGATCAGAACAGGAGAAATCATAAGCTTGAACTTCTGACGATCATCGGTGAGGTAGAGGGGCACGAATCGGCGCCGTCTCACAGCAAAACTACCAAATATGAGCATGTTTTGCCAAAGCTTGCCATGATCGAGGATGACAAGTCTGTGGACGGGCTTCTGGTTTTGCTTAATACTGTGGGCGGTGACGTGGAAGCTGGTCTTGCCATTGCAGAGATGATCGCCTCTTTAAGCGTGCCCACAGTGTCCCTGGTACTTGGAGGCGGTCACTCCATTGGTGTTCCCATGGCTGTATCTGCAGATTATTCTTTTGTAGTTCCCAGTGCCACCATGGTGATCCACCCTGTTCGCACAAATGGCATGTTTATTGGCGTCGCCCAGTCCTACCGCAACATGGAGAAAATCCAGGACCGGATCACCACCTTCATTTCCAGTCACACTCACATGTCCCAGGAAAGACTGGAAGAACTAATGCTGGACACTACGCAGCTGGTAAAAGATGTGGGAACCATGCTGGAAGGCCCTGCTCTCCGGCAGCCCAGACTTCGCCTCCTGCTATGAGCGGCTGGTGCAGCCCCGGCAGGAGAGTCTTGCCTGCAGTCCGCTGGCGGCGGACGCCCTGCTGCTGGCTGCCTTTTATGAAGATGAACTGCGTCCTCTGCCGGATGAATGGGAACCATTTCTCTCCACCCAGCAGCTGGCGCTGCAGCGCGGTCTGCAGGGCCGATGGGAGGAGGCGGTACGGCTGGAGCCGCTGCCGCTGCTGGCTGCGCTCCGCGGA
>OOCB01003873.1_pt1 | contig 13724 bp, 9 predicted proteins | sample 1671351 | NCBI WGS metagenome assembly OOCB01 (sample SAMN06348148, study PRJEB24527) | human gut metagenome | biome: human gut; feature: ankylosing spondylitis patient; material: feces | host: Homo sapiens | place: China | collected 2015-10
GGAACTTTCGGACGTCCGTGTTTTGCGAAGTCAAAACACAGATTGTCGGAAAAACGAAGTTTTTCGACAGGCTCGGGTCCGCCGTAAGGCGGACTTTTTTCGTCCTCCGAGGGAGAAGGGGTTTCTGCTCTCGGAGGGAGAAAAATCTCCGATTATTTTTCAGGTAAGGCATTGACAACTAAAATCAATCGTATTATAATGTACTCAAATATTGCACAAAGCGATGACAGAGGAAAGTAATCGTTCCAAGTGCGGCTTTCAGGGAGCGTCCGTCATGACTGGAAACGGATGCAGACGCCGGCACGATGAAGTTCCCTCTTGAGCTGCCGCGCTGAAAGGCTTCGAGTAGGCGCAGACGGGTTTCCTCCGTTACAGGGATAGGATATTTTCTGTATCTGAAAAAGTGCGGCGCAGCATTGTGCGCCGAATGTGGGTGGTACCGCGGAACCGTTTGTCTTTCGTCCCTCTTTGTGGATGAAGGGCTTTTTTTATGCCTTTTCCGCCGGACAAACAGCATTTTTTCTACCACCTCAAGCAAAAGGAGATAAAGCAGCATGATTATCATTATGAAGCAGGGTTCGACCCACGAGCACGTTGAGGAGCTTTCCCGCCACATCGAGCGCTGGAACGTCAAGGCAAACCCGATCTACGGCGAGGATCAGATCGTTATCGGTCTGGTCGGTGATACCGGCGCGGTAGACAAGGACGCCCTCATGCTCGACCCGCAGGTTGAGAACATCATCAAGGTGCAGGAGCCGTTCAAGCTCGCAAACCGCAAGTTCCATCCGGACAACTCTGTCATCGAGATCGCCCCGGGCGTTGCCGTCGGCGGCAAGAAGCTGGTCGTCATGGCAGGTCCCTGCTCGGTCGAGAGCGAGGAGCAGATTATCGACGTCGCCAAGCACGTACAGGCGGACGGCGCGACCGTTCTCCGCGGCGGCGCATGGAAGCCGCGCTCTTCCCCGTACTCCTTCCAGGGTCTGAAGGCTGAGGGTCTGGAACTGCTGCACAAGGCGCACGAGGCTACCGGTCTGCCGGTTGTCACCGAGATCACGAACCCTGCCCATATCGACATTTTCATGGACAAGTGCGACTGCTTCCAGGTCGGCGCACGCAACATGCAGAATTTCGAGCTGCTCAAGGAGCTCGGCCAGACGCGCAAGCCCATCCTGCTCAAGCGCGGCTTCGCCAACACCATGGAGGAGTTCCTGATGAGCGCCGAGTACATCATGGCCGGCGGCAACGAGAACGTTATCCTCTGCGAGCGCGGCATCCGCACCTACGAGAAGTACACCCGAAACACCCTCGATATTTCCGCGGTTCCGGTGCTCAAGCGCATGAGCCATCTGCCGGTCATCGTTGACCCGTCCCACGCAGGCGGCATCTACTGGATGGTTGAGCCGCTGGCAAAGGCTGCTGTCGCCGCAGGCGCGGACGGCCTGATGATCGAGGTACACAACGACCCGGCGCACGCCCTCTCCGACGGCGCTCAGTCGCTGACCTACGATTCGTTCCACCACACCATGAACGCGCTGCGTGCCGTTGCTGCTGCGGTAGACCGCGAAATCTAACCGGCAAGAAAGGGGCCAGGAAACCATGGGTATCCCGGCCCCCTCTTAAAAATCTTTCTAAGGAGCTGTCACCATGTCTGAACTGCTGACTCTCAAGGGCACGAACGGCGTGTCCGAAATCCATATCGAAAACGGCCTGCTGTCCCGCGCGGCGGCGGTCATCGGCGAGACCTTTTCCCCGAGCCGCATCCATATCGTATCCGACTCGACGGTCGCGCCGCTCTACCTGCAAAAGCTCGAGCAGCAGTTCACGCTGCCCGTGACGCACACCGTCATCCCGGCCGGCGAGGAGCACAAGCGTCTCTCGACCGTTGAGGGTATCTACCACGACCTGCTCGCAAACGGCATGACCCGCAAGGACCTTATCGTGGCGCTCGGCGGCGGCGTTGTCGGCGACATCACCGGCTTCGCGGCCGCGACCTTCCTGCGCGGCGTGTCGCTCTGCCAGATCCCGACCACCCTGCTCGCGCAGGTGGATTCCTCGGTCGGCGGCAAGACCGGCGTGGATATGCCCGAAGGCAAAAACCTCGTCGGCGCGTTCTATCAGCCGCGTCTGGTTCTCATCGACCCGTCCGTGCTCACGACGCTGCCCGAGCAGACCTTCGCGGACGGCATGGCCGAGGTCGTCAAATACGGCTACATCTCGAACCGCGACATTCTCGACATGGTTTCCGCCCCGGACTACAAGCAGAACATCGAAAGCATCATCTGCGAATGCGTCAAGATCAAGCGCGACGTCGTGACCATCGACGAGCACGACACCGGTCTGCGCATGATCCTGAATTTCGGTCACACCATCGGCCACGCGGCGGAAAAGCTCGGAAACTACGTTGATTTGACCCACGGTCAGGCGGTCGCGGTCGGCATGGTCGCGGCGATGCGTCTTTCGGCTTTTCTCGGCAACGAGGACCTGACAGGCCGCCTTATCGACATTCTGAAGCACATCGGTCTGCCGACCGAGCTGAAATATGACCGCGAGGACATCTACCGCTCGCTGCTCTCGGACAAGAAGAAGTTCGGCGCGACGGTCAACTTTATCCTCGTCCGTGAGCCGGGACGCGCCGAGATCACCCCGATCGACGCGGAAAAGCTGCACGAATACGTTCTGAAACTGTAAGGAGGGCGCAAAATGGGTTCCACCTGGTGCAACGCAATCAAAATCTCGATTTTCGGCGAGTCGCACGGCACCGGCATCGGCGTGGTCATCGACGGCTTCCCGTCCGGCGTAAATTACGATGAAGCGTTCGTGCTGCGCGAAATGGAGCGCCGCGCACCGGGCCGCAACAAGCAGTCCACCGCGCGCAAGGAGCCGGACAGGCCGGAAATTCAGTCCGGCATCTACAACGGAAAAACGACCGGCACCCCCATCTGCGCCGTCATCCGCAACACCAACCAGCATTCGAGCGATTACGCCGAGCTGGCGGCGCAGCCGCGCCCCGGTCACGCGGACTACACCGGCATGCTGCGCTACAAGTCCTGCAACGACCCGCGCGGCGGCGGACATTTCTCCGGCCGGCTGACCGCTCCCCTCGTGTTCGCGGGCGCACTGTGCAAGCTGTGGCTGCGTGAGCAGGGTATCACGGTCGGCTCGCACATCCAGTCCATCGCACAGATTCAGGATATGCCGTTCGACGACGTTGAGGTAACGGCCGAGCAGCTCGAAACGCTGCGGAACGCCGAGTACCCGGTCAACAATCCCCGTGCGCTTGAGGCCATGCTGGCCGCGATCGAGGACGCACGCGAGGAGCAGGATTCGGTCGGCGGCGTCATTGAATGCGCGGCGGTCGGCCTTCCGGCCGGCATCGGCAGCCCGATGCTCGACAGCGTAGAGAGCCGTCTTTCGTCCATGCTGTTCGGCGTTCCCGCCGTCAAGGGCGTAGAGTTCGGTGCAGGCTTCGCCTTCGCGGCGCTGCGCGGCTCGCACGCAAACGACCCGTTCTATGAGGAAAACGGCGTGGTCAAGACCGAGACCAACAACAACGGCGGCATTCTCGGCGGCATCACGAGCGGCATGCCGCTCATCGTCCGCGCGTGCATCAAGCCTACCCCGTCCATCGGCATGGCGCAGGACACGCTCAACCTCCGCACCGGCAAGGTCGAGCCGCTTTCCATCCACGGCCGCCACGACCCCTGCATCGTCACCCGCGCCGCCCCGGTCATCGAGGCCGCGTGCGCGGTCGCGCTGGCGGATCTTCTGAGGGAGGCGAACGGCTATGCGTGAACTCCCCGCTATCCGCAAGGACATCAACTCGGTAGACGCCGCCATCCGTGAGCTGTTTCTGCTGCGAATGTCGCTCGCGCTCGAGGTTGCCCAGACTAAGGCGCAGTCGGATGATAAAATCTACAAGCCCGACCGCGAGGCCGAGATCATCGAAAAGCGCTCGGCCGGCATGGAGGACGAGGTACGCCTCAAGTACGTTTCCCTGCTCCAGAGCATGATCCGCGCCTCCCGCGAGTATCAGTACAGCGAAATTCTCCGTCTGAATCCCGAAAAGTTTCCGTTCCACCCCGCCTCCGAGATGCTCCGTCCGAAAACCGTGTTCTATCAGGGCGTTCCGGGCGCGTATCAGGAGCTTGCCGCGCGGGCGCTCTTCCCCGAGTGCGAGCCGGTCAACGTTCCGACCTGGGAGGAAGTGTTCCAGTCGGTGCGCGACGGCAAGGCGGACGTCGGCGTTGTGCCGGTCGAGAACACCACCGCCGGTACGGTCAGCGCGGTCTATGACCTGCTGCTCGACTACGACCTGTCCGTCAACCGCTCGTACATCAAGAAAATCTCGCACTGCCTCGCCGCTGTTCCCGGCGCGGCCATGAGCGACATCAAGAGCGTCTGCTCGCACCCCCACGCGCTGCCGCAGTGCTCCGCCTTTATCTCCGAGCACGGCTTCACCGCCATCGAAATGGCGAACACCGCCATCGCGGCGCAGAGCGTGCGCGACAAGGGCGACCCGAGTCTTGCTGCCATCTGCTCGCGCGAGGCCGCAGAGCGGTACGGCCTTACCGTTCTCGCCGAGGGCATCAACGACATGAAGCACAACGAAACGCGCTTCATCGCGGTCAGCCGCACGCCGACCTGCCTGCCCGAGGACAACCGCATCGAGATCGCCTTCCGCATCCCGAATGTCGCAGGTTCGCTTATCACCGTGCTCGACATCATCGCGCACTACGGCGTAGACATGACTGAAATCCACTCCCGTCCGCTCAAGGACAGCCCGTGGTGCTATGTGTTCTACGTCGATTTCACCGGCAACATCAACGACCACGCCGTGCGCAGCCTGCTCTATCAGCTGCATGAGGAGCTGCCCTACATCAAGGTCATCGGCAGCTACAAGGTCGATTAAGCCGTAAATCCACTGTTTTTCACCTCTATCCGACAAGAAGGAGTATACTTCCATGCAAATCCAACCCTGCGGTCCGCTGCACGGTGAGATCACCGTACCGGGCGACAAATCCATCTCGCACCGCGCCGTCATGCTGGGCGCACTGGCAAACGGCACCACCCACATCACCGGCTTTCTGATGGGCGAGGACTGCCTGTCCACCATCGACTGCTTCCGCAAAATGGGCGTTTCCATCGACGTTTCCGACAAGGAAGTCGTTGTCGAGGGCGTCGGTCTGCATGGTCTGACCGCGCCGGAGTGCGAGCTGTATACCGGCAACTCGGGCACGACGACCCGGCTGCTGAGCGGCATTCTCGCCGGCCAGTCGTTCACCTCGACGATGAACGGCGACGCTACCATCCAGCGCCGACCGATGGGCCGCGTGATGAAGCCGCTGCGCGAAATGGGCGCCTCCATCGAGGGCAAGGACGACAACTTCTGCCCGCTGACCATGCACCCGAGCGAGCTGCATGGCATCGAGTACCGTCTGCCGGTGGCGTCCGCGCAGCTCAAGAGCGCAATCCTGCTCGCCGGTCTGTACGCCGAGGGCCAGACGACCGTCATCGAGCCGGCTCCCTCCCGCGACCACACCGAGCGTATGTTCCGCGCACTGGGCGTTGAAATCGAAACAAACGGTAATGTTATCACCCTCAATCCGCCCGAGGACCTGCACGCGGTCGACATCGCCGTTCCGTCCGACATCTCTTCTGCGGCGTACTTCCTCGTTGCGGGCGCTATCGTGCCGGGCAGCGAGCTGACCATCAAGAACGTCGGCGTCAACCCGACCCGCACGGGCATCATTGATGTGCTGCGCGACATGGGCGCGGACATCACCGAGTCCAACTTCCGCGAGGAGGCCGAGCCGGTCTGCGACCTGACCGTTCGTTACAGCCGTCTGCACGGCACCGAGATCGGCGGCGCGATCATTCCGCGCCTCATCGACGAGCTGCCGGTCATCGCAGTCGCGGCGGCGTTCGCTGAGGGCGAAACCGTCATCCGCGACGCGCAGGAGCTTAAGGTCAAGGAGTCCAACCGCATCGCCTCCATGGTCGCGGAGCTTTCCAAGGCCGGTGTAGACGTTGAGGAGACCGACGACGGCATGATCGTGCGCGGCGGCGCAAAACCGCACGGCGCGTCCTTCGAAACCTACAAGGACCACCGCATCGCCATGAGCCTTGCCATTCTGGGCCTTGCCGCCGAGGGCGCAAGCCGCATCGACGAGCCGGAGGTCGTCGCGATTTCCTACCCCGACTTCTTCGGTACGATTGAGAAACTGGGAGGCTGAGGAAAAATGCTGCTTTCCATGGAGGAATTCCGCGCGTTTCAGCCGAAAAAGACGACCTATGCCCTGTTCGGCTGGCCGCTCGGCCACACGATGAGCCCCGAGCTGCACGCGCAGCTGTTCGAGGCCTCGGGTCAGGACGCGGAGTACATCGGTGTTGCCGTGCCGCCCGACGACCTCGCCGAGGCGTTCGACCTCGCAAAAGAAAAGCTCGCCGGCATCAACTGCACCATTCCGCATAAAAAGGCGGTCATCGAGCTGCTCGACGGGGTGGATACCGCCGCGCGCGACCTGCATTCGGTCAACACGGTCGCCTTCCGCGGCGGAAAGGCCATCGGCTACAACACCGACATCCTCGGCTTTGCGGAGTCGCTGACGCGCGACGAGGTGTCCCTCAAAGGCAAAAAGGTGCTGCTGCTCGGCTACGGCGGCGCGGCGTCCGTCATGGCGTACCACTGCGCACGCGAGGGCGCACACCTCACCATCACCGGCCGCAACCTCGAAAAGGCGTCCGTGCTTCAGCAGCAGATCACCGATTCCGTGCCGCACGCGCACGTTTCGGTGTTCAGCCGCCGCCATATTCCGCGCGATATTCAGATTGTCCTGAACTCCACGCCGGTTGGTATGTTCCCGAAGGAGCAGCTCGCACCGCTCCACTACCTGCCGCACAAGACCGAGTACGTCTTTGACGCCATCTACAATCCGCCGGTGACGGCGACTATGCGTCTCGCGAACCCCCGCAAGACCAAAACGCGCGACGGTCTGTATATGCTCGTCATGCAGGCGGCGCACGCACAGACCATCTGGTCGGGCGTGACCTTCGAGCCGCAGGCGTGCGAGACCATTCTGCGCCGCACCTACGGCAAAATGGCGGTCAAGCGTCTGCACGAGAAGCATAGCCGCAGGAATATCGTGCTCTGCGGCTTCATGGGCAGCGGTAAGACCACCATCGGCCGCAAGCTCGCCCGCGTGACCGGTCTGGACTTCGTGGACGCAGACCAGTACCTTGAGGAAAAAGAGGGCAAGAAAATCTCGGAGATTTTCGCGGAAAAGGGCGAAGCCTACTTCCGCGACCGCGAAACCGCGTACATCAGGGAGCTGTCCCAGCGGGACGGCATCGTGCTGTCGCTCGGCGGCGGTGCGGTCCTCCGCCCGGAGAACGTTTCGGCCGTCAAGCAGACCGGCCTGCTCATCCATCTGGATACGCCGTTTTACCGCATCCTCAAAAATCTTTCCTACTCAAACAACCGTCCTCTGCTCGATAGGCCGGACAAGCAGGCGGAAACGCGCCGCCTCTATAACGCACGCAAAGCCATCTACCACCGCGTTTCCGATGTGTCCGTGCGCAGTCCCAAGCTGGGTGAGGTGCTGGATAAGGTTGTGAAAAGTATATAAAAAACTGTCGCGGAACCACGGTTCCGCCGACAAGTTATGTCCGGACTTCGCCGGACATGGACGTACGAAAGTTCCTATTCAGAAACTTTCTCCCTCTCAGGGAATAAAAACCGAGATACATGCTCCCGGTTTTTATGAAATTACGATGTAATTTCTATTAAACACGCGCTGACGCGCGGAACAACCACCATGCTTTTGTAACTGGACAAATACAATATAAGCGTATACAATAAGGGGCATACCGCAATGGTATGTTCCCTTTTTATTTTCCGGAAGAAACTCGAGGTAAACAATGAACATATCACGCAGAACCCCTTTCCGTCTGGCGGCAGCAACGCTTGCCATGACGCAGATTTTCACCGCCGCCGCATCCGCCGCGTTCACGAACGGCTTCAGCTGGTCGTATCCGGTCGGTGAGGGCCTGACCTACACGCACACCGAGGGCAAAAACTCCGCCGGCGTGCAGCGCGCCAACGTCCTGACCTACGCGCCGAACACCGGCGTTTCCCCGGTCATGGTCTACGCCGGCGACACGGTCTACGGCAGCAAGGCGACCATCATGAACGCAGTAAAATATCTGCAAAACCAGGGCAAAACCGTTATCGGCGGCACGAATGCCGACTTTTTCGTGATGTCGAGCGGCGTCCCTATCGGCCTTGTCATCGACAAGGGCACGCTCGTGTCCTCGGACGCATGGCAGTACGCGGTCGGCTTCAAAAAAGACGGCACGGCGGTCATTGGCCGCCCGACCATGGGCATCCGCGTCACGGGCGCGAGCGGCTCGTGCTCGGTTTCCTACTTCAACAAGACCCGCACCACGGCGGGCGCTTACCTGCTCGACCACAACTACGACGACGCGACCCACTTCTCCGCGAACGGCAGCTATATCGTCCTCGAACGCGAGGACGCGACGCCGGTCAAGGCGGGCGGCTCGGTCAAGATGAAGGTCGTGAGCAAGGGCACCGGCAGCTCGTCCTTCGCCATCGGCGCAAACCAGATGGTGCTCACCAAGTCGGACGGCGCAAACGTCCCCTCGTGGGTGGATTTCCCGGTCGGCGAGGAGGTCACGCTCTCCATCACCGCCGCAGATTCGGCGTGGAGCGAGGTCGAGTACGCGGTCGGCGGCAAGCTGCTCATCGACAACAGCACAGTCACGACCTCGGGCATTGATGCCGCGTCCTCGCGCCGCGCACGCAGCGCTGTCGGCGTCAAGAGCGACGGCACGGTCGTCCTTTACGAAATCGACGGCAACCAGTCCTCGGTCAGCACAGGTCTGACCGCTGCCGAACTCGGCGAGGAGCTGAAAGAGCTCGGCTGCGTCCGTGCGCTCTGTCTGGACGGCGGCGGCTCGTCCGCGATGGCGCTCCGTCAGCCGGGCACGAGCGAGGCCGCTCTCATTTCCAGCCCGTCCGACGGCTCTCAGCGCGCCTGTGCGAACTACATCTTCTTCGTGGATAACACCGCCCCGGACGGCGTGACGGCGCACGCTGTGCTCACACCGAGCTACCGCTATATTCTCCCCGGCGCGTCCACCTGGTTCTCGGTCAAGGGCGCGGACGCCTCCTACGGTCCGGCAGACGCCCCGACAGACCTTGCCTACGAGGTTTCGGGCGAGCTTGGCACGGTGAGCGGCCAGACGTTCACCGCCGGCGAAAAGAGCGGCTCCGCGACCATCACCGCCTCGAACGGCGTACTTTCCGGCTCGATGAACGTGTGCATCACGGGCGATGTGCAGTCAATCGTGCTCCAGTCCGCAAGCAAGGCAGTTTCCTCGGTCAGCGTAAAGCCCGGCCAGTCGATCGACCTCGATGCCTTCGGCTACCACCTCGGCCAGAAGATGGCCTCCACCGATACCGCGTTTACATGGACGGTTTCGGGTGGTGTCGGCACGGTCGATGAAAAGGGCGTATTTACCGCCGGAAGCTCGATGGCGAGCGGCACGCTCACCTGCTCCTACGGCAACACGCGCGTATCCATTCCGGTGAACGTCGGCATGGGCGACCCGCAGGACGCGCAGACGGTTGCGACCTTCGAAAAGAGCCTTGACGGCGTGACCGCGCCCGAGGGCGTTTCGCTGTCGCGCGTCACGGATTACACCTCGGTTGCACGCGGCGCCGGTTCGCTTGAAGCGCTGTGGGACGGCGAAAGCATGGACGGCTTGACCCTTGCGGTGCCGTCCGCCGACGTTTCCGATAGGAAGCACCTGACCCTGTGGGCACGCACGGAAAACACCCACGGTACTCTGACCGCCGTCTTTGCCGACAGCGAGGGCAACGAGCTGACCGCTCCCCTCTCTGCCGCGACAGCGAACGGCTGGAAGCAGTTGACCGCCGCCGTTCCCGAGGGCGCGGCACAGCTGACCGGTCTGCGCTTCGAGAAAACCGGCTCGGGTCTTTCTCATTCCGCCCTCCTGCTCGATAATATCGTTCTGACCGCCGACCATGCGACGACGAACACCGACTGCCCGGCGGTTCACCTGAACAGCGCTTCTCTTACCGTAAACGCCGGAGAAAAGGCTGTGATTTCGGGCACCGCGACCATGGAAAACGGCAAGTATCCGGTCCGCGCGGCGAATATCACGGTCAAGGTTGACGGCACGGAAGCGCCGAACGCTGCGGTGATGAGCGGCTCGAACCTGTCCGTCACGACCGGCGCACTCGCCACCGGAACGCACGCGGTAACGATCGACGTTTCGGACGATGCAGGCAACCGCACGCGCGTCTGCGCGACCGTGACCGCCGGAAGCGGCGCGAGCGCCTTCGCGGACACTGCGTCGCACTGGTCGGGCGGCTACGCCTCCCTGCTGAACGCACGCGGCATCATGAAGGGCGAAAGCGCCGGCGGACAGATGTATTTCTACCCCAACCGCAACCTGACGCGCAAGGAATTTGCGGTCACGATGGCACGCAGTCTGGGATTGGACACCTCCTCTACCGACGTTTCGGCTTTCGCCGACAGCGGCAGCATCCCCTCGTGGGCGGCCGGTGCGGTGAACGCGGTTGCGAAGGCCGGTCTGATGAACGGCGAGTCGCGGAACGGCGTGATGTACTTTAATCCGGACGCGGACATCACCCGCGCCGAGGTCATGACGGTCATCGGCCGACTGCTTCCGCGCGGCTACGCGGCGGCGTCGCTGAACTACAAGGATGCGTCCGCCATTCCCTCGTGGGCAACGGAGCATGTCCGCACCTGTGTTTCCGCCGGTGTGATCGGCGGCTACACGGACGGAACGCTCCTGCCGCTCGGCAAAATCACCCGTGGGGAGATTGCAAAGGTGCTGGCGCTCCTTTAACCGGCGGTTTGCCCTCCGGGGCGGAAAAAATGTGCCCTCGGAGGGCACGTGCCTTTTCTCCCTCCGAGGGAGAGCGCGAAATCTTCCGCCGATACTGCGGCGCAGACGCAGGAGGCGAGGTTGACACCATTCCCGTGGTCGGGGGATTTTCGCCCTCGGAGGGCGAGCGTCTTTTTGCCGCCACCCGGCGGCAGGGGGCAAAAGGGGACAGGACACCAAGGTTTCCTGTCCCCTCTTGCGACTCCCCAACTTTCCTTTGAGCCGCGACTCCCTGCGGTCGCGCGTCTAAATGCGAGGGGCCCACAGATGCATTCGGTGCTCCAAGGTCTCACGCTTGATTGAAGCGGAGCTGTTCGCAGCGACGGTGCAAACGCTCTGCACAGTCTGGCCGCGCACTGGTATGCGCGGCAAATCACGAAAGCAATCGTCTATGGCATAAGAAAAAGGAGAGCACAGACTCAAATCTGTGCTCTCCTTCGTTTTTTAGACGCGAAGCTCCGCTGAGCGTCCCAAAGGAAGGTAAGGGGAGTCAAGAGGGGACAGGAAACCATACGGTGTCCTGTCCCCTTTTGCCCTTGCCGCCGGGCGGCGGCATTGCCCGGCCTGCCCATCGGCAGCCAATCTCGCCTGCTGCGTTAGGCCGCAGGAACGGCGGAACCGTTCGCGTCTGCCCGCGGAGGGAAAAAGGCCCGTGCCCCGCCGGGGCACATTTTTTATTCCCCGGAGGGGTTCTCCGCCATGCGGTAGCCGACGCCCACCTCGGTGAACAGATACTCCGGCTCGGCCGGGTTCTTCTCGATCTTCCGGCGGATATTCGCCATATTCACGCGCAGGATCTGGTTGTCGCCGCCCGCTCGCGGCCCCCACAGCTCCTTGATGATGTAATCATAGGTCAGCACCTTGCCCGCAAACTTGCCGAGCAGGGCGACGATGCGGAACTCGCTCAGCGTCAGATGCACGTTCTCGCCGCGCACCAGCACCTGATGCTTGTTGTAGTCGATGACCATTTCGCCGACCGTATACGTACCGCGCTGCGCGATCTCGTCCGTGGGCGAGGTGGTCCGCGTGTGGCGGATGGCCGTGCGCACGCGCGCCAGCAGCTCCGCCGTGCCGAACGGCTTGGTCAGATAGTCGTCCGCGCCGAGGTCGAGCGCCTCCACCTTGTCGTTCTCGTGCGAACGGGCGGAAACCACAACGACCGGCAGGCTCGACCAGCTGCGCAGGCTGCGGAGCACCTCGATGCCGTCCATGTCCGGCAGGCCAAGGTCGAGTATCACGAGGTCGGGACAGTGCGACGTGAGCATGGTCTGCGCCTCGGCGCCCGTCTTTGCGAGAATGGTTTCATAGCCGTTTGTCGTCAGAATGGTCGAGATAAAATGCGCAATGCTCTTTTCGTCCTCGACAATCAGAACTTTTTCCCTGATAATCATGCGTTCTGTTCCTCCTCCTGTTCGAGCGGCAGACGGAAGGTGAATTCCGCGCCGCCCATTAGATTATGTGCTTCGATTTTGCCGCCGTGGGCATGGATGATCGCCTGGCAGACCGACAGGCCGAGTCCCATGTTGCGCTTGCTGCTGCCCGCCGTGTCGCTCGAGGAGACCGCAAGCGTGCCGTCAAACAGATGCGGCAGCACCTTCTGCTCGATGCCGTCGCCGTTGTCCTCGACCGCGAACAGCGCGTCATTTCCGTCCCGCCGCACGGAAACCCGTATCTCGGTGGTGTGACCGCCGCCGTGCACGACCGCGTTCTCCATCAGGTTCGAGAGTACCTGCGAGATGAGCACCGCGTCCATCGGCACGAAAAGCAGCTCCTCCGGCACGGAAACCCGCACCTTGAGCTCCGGATAGCGCTTTCGGAACTTTGCCGTCACCGCGCCCAGTATCTCCTCGGCCGGTTCCGGGTTTTTTACGAGCCGCGTGGTCGCGTCGCCCATGCGCGTGATGCTCAGCAGGTTTTCCACCACCCGGATGAGCCACTGCGCGTCGTCCTTAACGTCGCCGAGCAGCAGCATTCTGTCCTCCTCGGGCAGGTCGGGGTTTTCGAGCATGGCGCTCGTCGAGCCGATGATCGAGGTCAGCGGCGTGCGGATGTCATGCGACACCGAGCGCAGCAGGTTGGCCTTCATTTTTTCCCGCGCCGCCTCGATGCGCAGGTTCTCCTGCTTTTTGATCTTGGTGGTCATGGTGCAGGTGACGAGCGACACGACCAGCATGGTCAGAAAGGTCAGCGGATAGCCCGACAGCGTGAAGTTCACCGCCCAGTACGGGTAGGTGAAAATGTAGTTCGTGACCACAACGCTCAGCACCGCCGCGAGCGTGCCGTAAAGATAGCCTGTCGTGAAGCGCGAGATGAGCAGCACGGTCAGAATGGAAATCGAGTACGCGAAGCCCTCTGAGCTTTTCGCCTTGTGCAGCAGAATGCACAGCAGCACCGCGCTCGTAAACAGGCTGCAGAATATCGCGAAATCGCGCCACGAAAACGAAAGTATGTGCGGTTTCCGTCCGGATGGGGACAAGTCGATCTCTCCTTCTTATTATACGATTTGAGCACCGTGAATGCACGCGCTTTGCCGCAGCATTTCACCGGTATCTTACAGTATACCACACTCTCCGCTAAACGTGTGTTAATTTTCCATCGGGGCGGCCCGGAAAATCCGCAATTTTGTGCGATACCGCAAAAATCGACTGCATGGGGCATGGAAAAATTTCGTGGTTTTTTTGAAAAGAATAGAGAATTTTTCGTGAAATTATGTTATACTGAATGTCGTCTGGGCAAAGACAGAAAATGTTTGCCCCGCGTGCGGCCGC